>Ga0326727_10009751_pt1 | contig 23361 bp, 18 predicted proteins | sample MB2enrmetagenome_FD_207643 | JGI IMG/M metagenome (GOLD analysis project Ga0326727, IMG submission 207643) | Lab enriched peat soil microbial communities from McLean, Ithaca, NY, United States - MB29MY | ecosystem: Environmental > Terrestrial > Soil > Wetlands > Peat | place: USA: New York... | reverse complement strand
CGGGACCGCTGGCGACGAGCTGGCACTCCAATAAATTCATCAACCCGGTGCGCGACGGCGCGGTGCTGCCCATCCTGCACCTGAACGGATACAAGATCGCGAACCCCACGATTCTGGCGCGCATTCCTCCGGAGGAGTTGGAGATGCTCTTCAAGGGGCTGGGCTATACGCCGTATGTCGTTGAGGGCGACGATCCGGCAGCGATGCACCAGAAGATGGCATCGGTGATGGAGCAGTGCGTTCTGGAGATTCGCGCGATCCAGGCTGCGGCGCGGGCGAATCCTGACGCGACACCGGCGCGACCGTTGTGGCCGATGATGATTCTGCGTACGCCGAAGGGATGGGGCTGCCCGAAGGAGTTGGACGGGCACAAGCTGGAGGGATCGTGGCGCGCGCACCAGATTCCGATCACGGATCCGGTGACGAATCCCGCACATCTCAAACTCGTCGAGCAGTGGATGCGCAGCTATCGGCCGGAGGAGTTGTTCGACGAAGCGGGTAGGCTGCTTCCAGAGATTGCAGAGATGGCGCCGACGGGGACGAGCCGCATCTCGGGTAATCCGCACGCCAACGGCGGGCTTCTGCGCAAGCCGCTGGAGATGCCGGACTTCCGCGATTACGCCGTGAAGGTGGAGCGGCCGGGGCAGATCGAGGTTTCATCGACCGCGACGCTGGCCGTGATGCTGCGCGACGTGATGCGGCGGAATATGTCGAGCTTCCGCGTCTTCGGGCCGGATGAGACGGCGTCGAACAAGCTGGATGCGATCTACCAGGCGAGCGCGAAGACGTGGATGGAGGAGCGCAAACCGGAGGACGACGACGGAGGATTCCTATCGACCTCGGGGCGCGTGATGGAGATGCTGAGCGAGCACACGCTGGAGGGTTGGCTGGAGGGCTATCTGCTGACCGGACGTCACGGCTTCTTCGCCAGCTACGAGGCCTTCGTGCATGTCATCGACTCGATGTTCAACCAACACGCGAAGTGGCTGGAGAAGAGCAAGCTGGAACTGACGTGGCGCGAGCCGATCTCGTCGCTGAACCTGCTGATTACCTCGCTGGTGTGGCGGCAGGACCACAACGGATTCACGCACCAGGACCCGGGATTTCTGGATGTGGTGACGAACAAGAGCCCGGAGATTACGCGGATTTATCTTCCGCCGGATGCGAACTGCTTGCTCTCGGTGGGCGACCACTGCCTGCGCTCGACCGAGTACGTCAACGTGATTGTGGCCGACAAGGCGCTGCACCTGCAGTACCTGACGATGGAGCAGGCGATCGACCACTGCACCAAGGGGATCGGCATATGGGACTTCGCCTCGAACGACGACGGCGCGGAGCCGGACGTGGTGATGGCCTGCGCGGGCGATATTCCTACCTCGGAGTCGCTGGCCGCGGTGGCCATCCTGCGCGAACGCTGCCCGAAGCTGAAGATCCGCTTCGTCAACGTGGTGGACCTCTTCCGGCTGATGCCGGAGAATGAGCATCCGCACGGGATGAGCGACGCGGAGTTCGACGCTCTGTTCACGACGGACAAGCCGGTGATCTTCAACTTCCACGCCTACGCGTTTCTGATCCACAAGCTGACCTACCGGCGCAGGAACCACGAGAACATCCACGTGCGCGGATACAAGGAGAAGGGCAACATCAACACGCCGCTGGAGCTGGCGATTCTGAACCAGACCGACCGCTTCGACCTGGCGCTGGACGCGATCGACCGCGTGCCGAAGCTGCGGGAGACGGCGGCGCACACCCGCGAGTGGCTGAAGGACCAGATCGTGGAGAGCGTGAACTACGCGCACCAGAACGGCATCGACCGGCCGGAGATCACCGGCTGGAAGTGGCCGCTCTAGTTGCTGCTCTTCCCCGCAGCCGCGACGGTCGGCTTCCTACCAAGAGCCAAGCCCAGAAACATGGCAATCGGGCTATGATGAATGGGATTGGAGCGGCGATGACGACGCAATACTATTCGGGGCCAAACTACGGCGGCAGGTTCCTCGGCTTCCTGCTGGCGCTGGCGCTGGGTGCAGCGGCGTTTGCCGTCTTTGTGCGTCACGCGACCACGGGCCCATCAGCCCGCTTTGTCGCGCTGATCACCGGGCGCGCCACCGGCATGGACACCTCGGTACCCACGATAGTGGAGAAACTCCATCGCCTTGGCCGGCTGCAGACCGTCGTCTACTCACAGGACTCGGTCATCGAGGGCAACTTCTCCCTGGCCACACCGTACGATGCAGCGCGCGGCGGTCCCATCCTGCTGGTGGTCCACGGCGAGTCGATCGCCGGCATCGACCTGGCCCAGCTCAAACAGGAGGACGTGCGCATCGACTCCGGCGGTCACGGCATCCACGTCACGCTGCCAGCCTCGCAGCTCTTCTCAACCACGTTGGACAACAGGCTGACGAGGGCCTACTCGCATTCCGCGGGAATGCTGGTTCCGGTAGACCAGGAGCTGGAGCCTGGCACCCGTACCAGAGCGCAAGACCAGTTGCAGAAGTCAGCGTTGACGGACGGCATTCTGGACGCCGCGAGCAAGAACGCACGCGACCTGGTGACCGCGCACGTCAAAGCGCTCGGCTTCGAGCAGGTCGAGGTTAAGTAAGGGAGAGGACCAGAACGGGTTCCCCATTCGGTACCTCTGCGGAGAATTACACACCCGGCCCACACCTTTCTTGCGGTATCATGCAGGCATGAGGTTCCTCCCAAAACTCGGCTGCAGGCGTTCGTCCCACGGTTGTGAAGCGATTGGAGAGAATAGGGACTCCAGCGGTCCGCCGGAGGAGCCAGTTGCCGCCGTCGAGCAAGCCCAGTCGAATGAGTCGCACTTGCTGAGGACAGTCGGCTGGATCTCGGCTGCGCTTGGGGCACTGGCGATCGGGTTGATCGTGGGCCGCGAGATCCGTCAGCGATACAAGTTCAACCGCCGCACTCCCTACGATCTCTACGCCCACTCCGGCGACGAATTGCCCGACGCCGACTGCAGCGTCGGCATATAAGCCGCGCCCTTCCGGCATAGCTTTCACACCGGCGAACGCTGCGTAAGGAGACCAACCAGATGTGCAATACGTCCGTTAGGCGGACCGTGCGTCTCAACAAGGAGACCAGGGTTTGCGGTGGACTTTTTTTGCTGGATGCGTTGCTCCTGTGCCTTGCAACGCTGCGACATACGTTATGGAGGGATGAGGCGCAAGCGTGGCTGATAGCGCGCGATAGTCCCTCGCTAGCCGCCCTGATCCACAATCTCGGTTACGAAGGCCACCCGCCGTTGTGGCACTTGCTGCTCTACACAATCACCAGGTTCAGTTGGAACCCCGACTGGATGAAGCTGCCGAATCTCCTCTTTGCCATCATCGCTGCTGGCCTGGTGCTCTTCTGCCGCCGCTTGAACCTGTTTGCGCGGGCCGGTATTAGCTTTTCCTATCTCTTCCTTTTTGAGTACGGTGTGCTGGCCCGCAACTATATGTTGGGTGTAGTGCTACTGGTTGCGGCCACTCTGCTAGCCACTGGCAGCGGCCGGTCCAAATCCTGGGCCGTTCCCATCCTGCTCTCCCTGGCAGCTATGTCGTCGCTGCCCGCTCTCGTCCTTGCGGTAGGGGTCATGGCGGTCTATCTTGGGCGAGAGTTGGCCCAGCTCCGCGGTCACGGCCAGCCCTCATCTCGCCCGGCCCTGAGAGGGGAGTTGTTGCTGGGCACGTTGCTGGTTGGAGTCTCTGCCCTGGCGTCTGCGCTCCTGATCCGCCCTCCCGCGGATACCGGGGTCTTTCTCGCGATTTCGAATCATGCCACGGGTACGAAAGCGCTTCTTCTGCGATCGGGAAAGTTGCTTACCAACGCATACATTCCGGTCCCTGCATGGGCACACCAATTCTGGGATTCGAACATCTTGTATCCGCCGTCGCACCGTCTGGATGCGGTCTTCGATTTACTGGGCTGGTCGTTGCTGGCAGGGTTCGCGGTGTACCTCAGAAGGCCGCTGGCACGCTGCTTTTTTCTCATCGGGAGCGGAATTCTTCTGCTGCAACTGAAGATCTCCGGCAGCGTTGGCATGCGCCATCTTGGATGGTTGTTTATATGCCTTGTGCTCGCGTTGCTGATGGAGCATGCGGACTGGAACATGCGCGAGACAGAGAGGCCGCGCTGGCAGCGGTGGATGCTATCGGCGATCCTGCTGTGCCAGGTATACGGCGGTCTGTTTGCGGTAGCGGTCAGCTTGCGCTATCCATTCTCGTCGTCGCGCCAAGTGGTCGCGTTTCTTCGTAACCATAACCTCGACGCAGCCCCCCTGGTCTTCGAACCGCACTACGTTGGCTCTTCCATACTTGGCTATCTGCAGCGGCCTAGCGCATATGACCTTGAACTACACCGCCAGGACTCCTTCGTCGTCTGGAACCGCGAGGAGTTTCTCAACCGGCATATTCCTAGCCGAGCAGAGCTGGACGAAGCCTCCAGGGGCAGGACATATCCCGTTCTCATCCTGGAGAAACCTCTTACCTTAGAAGAGGAAGACGGGCTCAAGGTACATATGCTTGCAGCCTTCGACAACGCCATCAATCCCTATGACCTGTATTACGTATATCGTTAGCTTACCGACCCATCCGGAGGTCCCGTGCAGAGGTATCCAATGTCGAGCGAGACTTCGGACTCCGTGACCGGCCCCACTCCCACGGTCAGCGTTTCCATTACGGCCTTCAATGCGGAAAAATGGCTGCCGCGAGCGGTGGATAGCGTGCTGCGGCAGCAAATCGATATTCCCATCGAAATCGTGATCGCAGATGACTGTTCGCAGGATTCGACTCTGCGGATTGCGCGCGGCTATCAGGAGCGGAATCCGGGTATTGTCAGGGTGCTGGAGCGAAGCAGGAACCTTGGCATTCAGCGCAACACCTGCGAGACGCTGAACGAGTGCAGTGGAAAGTACATTGCCTGGCTGGATTCTGACGACTACTGGACAGACCCGGAGAAGCTGGCGTTCCAGGTGCGTGTGCTGGAAGCGGAGCCAACGGCCAGCATGTGCGGCCATTTTGTCCGTTGGGTCACAGCAGAAGGCGAGGTCAAGCGGGAAAGATATCCATCTCTGGCTGCCGGCCGGTATGGGCTGGAGGAGGTGCTTCATCAGAACTTCCTACCCACCCCTTCGGTGGTCTTCCGCAATGGGATTCAGCGAGGACTGCCAGCCTGGTACTTCGAGCTGGAATCGTTGTCGGACTGGCCGATCTGGGTGTTGGCGGCGCTTTCGGGGGAGATTGTTCTTCTGGATCGCGTGATGGCCGATTATGTGCTGGCTCCGGGCAGCTCCATGACTAGTCGAGGAGAACTGTTCTGGCGGCGGATGGATGCGGAGTTTTACGAAAAGATTGAGAGTGTGCTTCCCGCCAGGTGGCATCGACTGGTCCGCGCGGAGAAGGGCAGGCGCTATGAATCGATGGCCTATCTGCTGCGCAAACAGGGAGAGTTTACGGCATCGCGCGTTGCGGCGTTGAAGGCGTTTCGCTCGCCAGCTTTACAGGACAATGTTGGAAGCAAGACGAAAGCGTTGCTTGCGGCGACGCTGCGCGAGGCCCAGTGGCGGCTGCGCGGGTGAGGCGTTGGGCGATGCGATCCAGGATATATCGACCTATAGACGCTATAGCGCGGGCTTTCAGCCCGCAGGATTATCTCGGGCCTGATCCTGGGGCTACCTTCCCCAGCGAGCAAACTCGCCGGGGTCCCCGTTCGCCCCAAGCTAGGATAGAACGGGCCTTTGGCCCTCTCCGGCAAAGGCAAAAGCAAATACAGAGGCAAAGGCGAAATCAAGATGCGGGGATTCTTCCCCTTCGGCAAGCTCAGGGTCAGAATGACAAATCACTGATCCCTATAGCAAATTGAAAGTGCTTAATCAGGCTTCCATTCATAGGCGCCGGGCTGGGGCAGGCCGATGTGGGCGAGGACGCGGTGGACAAACTGGCGGGCCATCTCGGTGGTGTCGCGCGGCAGGTTGTAGAGGGTGGGCATGACGGGGAAGATGGTGGCTCCGGCCTCATCGGCGAGCTGCATATTGCGCAGATGGATGCGATTGAAGGGCGTCTCGCGCACGCAGAGGATGAGGCGGCGGCGCTCCTTGAGGCAGACATCGGCGGCGCGCTCGATAAGGTTTGAGGCCATTCCGTTGGCAATGCCGGCGAGCGTGCCCATGGTGCAGGGCAGCACAATCATGCCGTCCGAACGGTAGCTGCCGCTGGCGACGTTGGCGCCGATGTCGGCCTCGGCGTGCTGGGTGATTTTGGAGAGTGAGGCGTGGCCGGGGCCGAGGAGTTTCTCCGCGAGGGCGTTGCGCCCGCTGAGCTGCATCTCTTCGGCGAAGACGCGCAGCGATGCTTCACTGGGGATGAAGTCGATGCGGGCGACGCGCTGGTCCGCGTCGAGAGCGCGCAGCATCTCGGCGGCAAAGATGGAGCCGCTGGCGCCGGTGACGGCCAGGATGAGGCGGAGATTGGGACTGGGGCTGGTGGGGGCGGACTTGGTTGCAGAGGTCACGAGAGTGATTATCGCCCATCCGGCGGAAGTCAAAGCGCAAACAACAATGATGTGGCAATGCCAGAACAGGAAAATGGCGAAGAGTGGAGCGGACTAGCCTTCCACGATGCTGGCCGAGGCTGCCACGCGCGCCTTGGAGGGCGCGGGCGCCGGGCTGGCACTCATGCGGAAGAGAGCGAATACGGCCTGGCATGCTCCATAAGCCAACAGAACGCCAAAGGCCATGGAAGCAAGAACCGCGCAGACCAGTACGACCGAATCACTCACAGAAACATTCCTCTTTTCGTTCTCTAGCAGGGTTAGATGCAAAACGCGTTGAGGCGCGGTCGATCCGGCTTTATTGTTACAAAGATTGAATCGGTTGCAATGCGGCTATGACGAATTGGTTAATGCTGCTTGGGGTACATTCTGGGGCGGCGGCAAATAAGGCCCGGGGCTAAAGACCCTATCAATCCATTGGCTGATTCAGGGGGCTGAAGCCCCCTGCTAATCCGGAAAAACAGGAGTAAAGCAGCGACCGAGATTCTGGCTACGCCAGAATGACGAACCAAATGTAAACGGTGCAAACCGACCCTGCATGGTTCTGCACAGAGGAGACCTGGCGATGCGGGATGCCGTATCCTAGAGGCTTGGCCCTTTCTCTGCGGCGCAGCTCCGTGGGGGGTGGGTGGCCAAACGATCCGCATGGCAATCACTCACATCACGGTGCGCGGCGCGCGGCAGCACAACCTGCGCAACCTCTCGCTCTCCATCCCACGCAATACGCTAACGGTGGTGACGGGGCTGTCAGGTTCGGGCAAATCGTCGCTTGCATTCGACACCATCTACGCCGAAGGGCAGCGGCGTTATGTGGAGACGCTTTCGGCCTATGCGCGGCAGTTCCTGGACCAGATGGAACGGCCGGATGTGGACGCGATCGATGGGCTGTCGCCGGCGATCTCGATTGAGCAGAAGACGACCTCGCGCAGTCCGCGCTCGACCGTGGGGACGATTACGGAGATCTACGACTACCTGCGGCTGCTGTATGCGTCGGTGGGCCAGCCGCACTGCCCGAAGTGCGGGCTGCCGATCACCCGTCAGACGGCGGACCAGATTGTGGAGCGTATTGTGGCGCAGGCATCGGGCGAGCGCATTACGATCTACGCGCCGCTGGTGCGCGGACGCAAGGGCGAGTTCCGCGAAGAGCTGGAGGCGCTGGACCGGCAGGGGTTTCGCGCGCGAATTGACGGCGTAATGACGGAGCTGACCGAGGGAATGCGGCTGGACAAGCGCAAGAACCACACCGTCGAGGCGGTGGTGGATCGCATCATCCTGAAGCCGCTGCCCGCCAATAGAGACGACTCCGCGGGTGCCCCACGTCTCGATTCTGAGACATGGGATGAAGCGCCGCAAAAGCCCAGGTTCGACACGCGACGGCTGGAGACCTCGGTGGCCAAGGCGCTGCAGATGGCCAAGGGTCTGGTGCTGATCGGCATTCAGGGGGCGAATCGCGCGCAGGACGAGACGCTGTACTCCTCGTCGATGGCCTGCCCGGATTGCGGCATCGACGTACCCCGGCTGGAGCCGCGCAGTTTCTCGTTCAACTCGGCCTACGGCGCCTGCCCGCAGTGCAACGGGCTGGGCAGCACTTACGACTTCGACCCCGCAAAGACGGTTACGGACTGGTCGAAGCCGCTGCTGGATGGAGCGATGGGGCCGGGATCGGGATCGGCGTACCTGCAGCGGCTGATTAAGCTGGCGGCGGAGCGGTACAAGATCGACCTGAAGCTACCCTTCAGTGAACTGAGCAAGACGCAGCAGGACCTGCTGCTGTATGGGCCGCCCAAGAACGAATTGGGCCGAACGGGCTTCCATGGGATATTCGCCTATCTGCGCGCCAACCTCGACGACACCAAATCGGAGGGCTACCGCGAGTACATGATGCAGTACATGTCGGCGACGATGTGCCCGCGTTGCAAGGGCCGCCGGCTGCGTCCGGAGTCATTGGCAGTGACCACCCAAATCGCCGGCGAGGACCGGTCGATTGCGGAGTTCACGGCGCTCTCGCTGGAGCGGGCGCTGGAGGGCGCGCGCGCGATGAACTTTACCGGACGCGACCGCATCATCGCCGACCGGCTGCAGCGCGAGATTGTGGAGCGGCTGGAATTTTTGAATGCGGTGGGGCTGGGTTACCTCTCGCTGGACCGCTCGGCGGCGACGCTCTCCGGCGGGGAGGGACAACGCATTCGGCTGGCGACGCAGATCGGCTCACGGCTGCGCGGAGTGCTGTATGTGCTCGACGAACCATCGATCGGGCTGCATCAGCGCGACAACCAGCGGCTGCTGCAGGCGCTCACCAGCCTGCGCGATCTGGGCAACACGGTGCTGGTGGTGGAGCACGACGAGGACACCATTCGCAAGGCCGACTACGTGCTCGACCTCGGCCCCGGCGCAGGCAAAAACGGCGGCCTGCTGATCGCCGCGGGAACGCCGCAGCAGGTGATGGAGAATCGCGCGTCGCTGACCGGGAAGTACCTGGCGGGAAAGATCGAGATTGTGGCGCGCGCCGCGCCGCGTCCGCTGACCGGCAAGTGGATTACGGTGGAGAATGCCACGGCGCACAACCTGCAACAATTGACGGCGCACTTTCCGCTGGGCGTGATGACGGTGGTGACCGGCGTGTCGGGCTCGGGCAAATCGACGCTGGTGACTGACATCCTCTACCGCGCGCTGGCCCGCGAGCTGTACGGATCGCGCGAAGAGCCGGGAGCGCATGGGCGTGTCGCCGGCATCGACCAGATCGACAAGGTGATCGAGATCGACCAGTCGGCGATCGGGCGGACGCCGCGGTCGAACCCGGCGACGTACACCGGCGTCTTCACGGCGATTCGGGATTTATTTGCCATGCTGCCGGAGTCGCGCGAGCGCGGATACAAGCCCGGCCGCTTCAGCTTCAATGTGCAGGGCGGGCGTTGCGAGGCCTGCCAGGGCGAGGGCCAGCGGCGCATCGAGATGAACTTCCTGCCTGACGTGTATGTACTCTGCGATGTATGTAACGGCCGTCGCTACAACCAGGAGACGCTCGCCGTGCGCTTCAACGGCCACTCCATCGCCGACCTGCTCGACCTGCCCATCGCCGACGCGCTGCCGGTGCTGAAAGACATTCCCACGGCAGCGGCGAAGCTCGAGACGCTGGTCGATGTGGGGCTTGGGTACATTCATCTAGGGCAGTCCGCCACCACGCTCTCCGGCGGCGAGGCGCAGCGCATGAAGCTGGCGCGCGAGCTCTCGAAACGGCAGACCGGGCGCACGCTGTACCTGCTGGACGAGCCGACCACGGGATTGCACTTCGACGATGTGCGCAAGCTGCTGGAGGTGCTGCATCGGCTGACTGACCTGGGCAACACGGTGATTATCATCGAGCACAATCTGGACATCGTGCGCAACGCCGATTATGTGCTGGACATGGGCCCGGAAGGCGGCGAACGCGGCGGACGCATTGTGGCGCACGGCACGCCGGAGCAGGTTGCCACCGTCGCCGGGTCGTATACGGGCAACTTTCTGGCGCGGCACTATGGTGCGGACCACGCGGGGTTGAACTGGGCGAACCGGATCTCGTCGAACGGAGGCGGCGGTGCAAGTCATGCCGGGCCGCAGCCGTTGGAACTCGCTGCCACTCCCGACCAAGTGAAGGCGGTGCGAGGCAAGTTCGTCGCAGCGCAGAAAAAGACAGGCATGCCGACGGCGAGAGTTGCCAATTCAGGAAAAAAGCGGCCAGCAAATCGGGTTCCATCAAGCACGCGCCGGCAAAGGCTACGTCAAGGAAAGCATCCATCAAGAGAGGGGAATCGGCATGAGTCTACTCCCAACCAACGGTCCTGAAGACGCGCCGAGACCAGAGGACTCAACGAGCGTAGAGCCTTCCAGAGGGCAGGATTCCGTAGCCCCGCCGCGGCGCATTCCTCACCTGGGACATGCGCTTCTCTTCGCCGGCTTCACGGGATTGCTGCTGATTGCACTTGAGCTTGTTCTGGTAGCGATGGGAAAGGCTCCGGGAGCTGTGCATGGCAGCGTGACCACGCTGCTGCATCCGAAGTTGCAGATCGCCCTGCTGGCTACAACCTATCTGACGAGCCTGCTGGCAGCGTGGTTCTTCTATCCGCTGCTATGGCATCGCAATTTTCTCGACGGGCTGAGTTGGCGTTGGGTGACTGCGCGCGGCCAGGCGGGAAAGCTGATCGCGCTGGGCCTGCTGCTCGGCGTGATGGTGCAGATCGCCACTAACTTCATTACGCCGCCCAAGACGCGGCCGGTGGACGCGTTCTTTCAGACGCAGGCGGATGCATGGCTCATCACTCTCTTCGGCACCATCCTGGCGCCGGTCTTTGAGGAGATATGCTTTCGCGGGTTCTTGGTGCCTGCCATCGCCATTGCGTACGACTGGCTGTGCCTGCCGCGCACCCCGGAGGCGCGCGAACGCTGGCAGACGACCACTACGCTGACCCCGGCGGCGCTGATCTTCTCCGCGGTGCTGACCAGCGTCCTCTTCGCGCTGATGCACGCAAGCCAGGTGGCGCATCTGTGGGCCGCGCTGCTGGTGCTCTTCACCATCTCGCTGGTGCTCACGTGGGTGCGCGTCAAGACCGCGTCGGTGGCTGCGTCCGCGATGGTGCATGGGGCCTACAACTTTTTTGTGTTTCTTATGGTGATGATCGCCACCGGCGGATACCGGCATCTGGAGCGCATGGCAAAGTAATCGCCGCGCCCCTACGAACAATTCAAGACCACAGTTGTAGATTGCGGATTCCGGAGGGAGCTGGGAGCTTCAGTCCCCGGACAGAGTGCGAATTGGTAGGGCCATCTGGCCCGGGCATTTGTCGTACTTCCAGTATCTGAAGGAAGTACAACTGTAGCACTGCGGCTGTTCTCCGCTACAATGGCTCAGCCATGTCCACCCACTCCCGCGCCGCGCTGCTCAACCTGATTGCCAAATACTCCTTCAAGCTGGGCGACTTCACGCTGGCCAGCGGACTGAAGTCCGACTACTACATTGACTGCCGCACCACCACACTGCACGCGGAGGGCGGACGGCTGGCCGGGCTGGTGCTCTACGAGCTGATCCGCAAGCATATGCCTTCGGCGGTCGCGGTGGGCGGGCTCACCATGGGGGCCGATCCGCTGGTCTCCAACGTCGCCAGTGCGAGCGCATATGCGCTGGCCGACTACAACGAGACGCTCGCACTATCGAGCGTGCTGGAGCTCGACAACCAGGACCATGGCCCCGCGCCCACCCTGATCCACGGCTTCCTTGTCCGCAAGGCGGAGAAGACGCACGGCACGGGGCGGCGCATTGAAGGCTTCCTACAGCCCGGCGCGCAGGTGGTCATCGTGGACGATGTATGCACCACGGGCGGGTCGACCGTCACCGCAATTGAGGCGGCGCGCGAGGCTGGAATGGTGGTCGCCGGAGTGCTCTGCCTGGTGGACCGCGAGCAGGGCGGGCGGCTCATCATCGAACGCGCGCTGGCTGAGGTGCCGTCGGAGGAAGACCTGCCATTTATCTGCGTCTTCACCGCCAAAGACGTGCGCAAGGCGCATGTGGCGCTCCACTCCAAGTAAACTGGTAGGGAGATGATTCCTACCCTTGAGTGGCTGCCTGAAGGCGTCAATTTTCTCGATCAGACCAAGCTCCCGCTGGAGGAGACGTACGTCCTTGCCACCGACTATAAACAGGTCGCGAGCGTCATCCGCAAGATGATCGTGCGCGGCGCGCCGGCCATTGGAGTAGCGGCGGCGATGGGGATGGCGCTGGGCATCGAGCGCAGCAAGGCTACGACGCTGCCGGAGCTGACCGCCGAGGTCACGGTGATTGCGAAGACGCTGGCCGAGACGCGGCCGACGGCGGTGAATCTCTTCTGGGGCATCGACGAGATTCGCTCGCTGTACAACTCGCAGGCCGCGAAGGGCGCGCCGATTGCCGAGATCAAGACTGCCGTCATCGCCCGCGCCCGGCAGATGTACGACGAGGACATTGCCGCGTGCAAACGGATGGGAGCGCATGGCGCTGCCCTGCTGCCGATGCAGGGCACGGTGCTGACCCACTGCAACGCCGGCGCGCTGGCCACCTGCGGATATGGCACAGCTCTGGGCGTGATCCGCGCGGCCATCGAGCGCGGCCACAAGCTCAGCGTCTTCGCCGATGAGACGCGGCCGTTCCTGCAGGGCGCGCGGCTGACCGCCTGGGAGCTGATGAAGGACAATATCCCGACCACCGTGCTGTGCGACAACATGGCGGCAGCGCTGATGCGGCAGGGACGCATCCAGGCGGTGATTGTGGGCGCGGACCGGATTGCGGCCAACGGCGATGTGGCCAACAAGATTGGCACCTACGGGCTTGCGATCCTGGCGCGGGAACACAGAATTCCGTTCTACGTCGCGGCCCCGTGGTCGACGATCGACCTTGCGACCGCCAGCGGCGACCTGATCCCGATTGAGCAGCGCGCCCCCGGTGAGGTGACGCACATCAACGGCAGGCAGATGACGCCGGATGGTGTGGGGATCGAGAATCCGGCCTTCGATGTGACTCCGGCAAAGTATGTGACGGCGATCATCACCGAACGCGGTGTGCTGGGCTCACCCTACCCGGAGTCGATCCGCGCCATGGCGAGCGGCGCGCCCCAACTGACCGCATTTACTACTGTGTAGATGTGCTCACACTATCATCTCAGGCATTCCCGGATTGAAGAAATCCTTTTATTTCAATCGCTTGTCCGGTCACACGGCCATATTGCCGCCTGGCTCTCCTCACCCTGCGGGTAACAGAGTGACGACCATCACGGACAGGCCGATCGTACGCGACGTTGAATAAGGGTCGGGCCAGCTATTAAAGCCAAATTCTGCTGGCGCCAGGTGCTCAGCGATCGAGGTGTCCCATGCCGGTTCTGCAACGCGTCTCGGTTTCTGTTAAGAACATCATGTTGGCAACTGATTTTTCTCCCGTCTCGGAGAAGGCGGCCAGCTACGCCAAGGCACTGGCTCTGAACTTCCGGTCCGAGGTTGAAATTGCCCACGTCTTTGAACCGTCCCGGGTCATCTCCTCCTTGGAGGCGGTGTTGGGGAAGCCGGCCGAACCGAGGCGGCGTGACTGTGTCCAGGGCCTTGAGCGGTTGCGCAAGGACTTTGCCGCCGGTGGAGTAGAGGCGGGGAGTTCCTTGCTGGAAGGACACATGCCCCACGTCGCCCTGCTGAAGACCGCGAAGCAGCAGGAGACGGACCTGATCGTCGCGGGCACCCACTCCAGGTCGGGATTGGAGAGATTGGTGCTCGGTTCGGTTGCAGAACAGTTGATTCGCAAAGCAGCCTGCCCGGTGCTAACGGTAGGGCCGCACGCCAAGCAACCGGGAGAGGGGCCTCTGAGCTTCCGCACGATGGTGTATGCCACGGACTTTTCCCCCAAGGCGGCCAAGGCAGCGGTCTTTGCCCTATCGTTTGCACAGGACAGCGGCGCGCACCTCTACTTCTGTTATGTGGCCGGGGCGGATGCCGCGCCCGAGGAGGGGAAGTCGTTGGATTCCAGCTTCAAGGCCGCCCTGAAGCGGATGATTCCCGAATCCACCTATGAGTGGTGCAGTCCGGAGACCGTGGTGGAGCACGGCGATGCCAGCAAAGCCATTCTGGAACTGGCCGGGCGGGTTGGGGCAGACCTGATTGTGCTGGGAGCGCGCACAGCGTCGTTCTGGCTGACCCACGTGGAACATGGCCTGACGCCCGACCTGCTGGCTGAAGCCACTTGTCCAGTAATGACGGTGTGCTAAAATCGCGTGACGGGACAGTTCTATCTCGCCTTCACAGACGATGTGATCGAGGGGCCCAAGCTCAGTCGCATCCTAACCGCCACGGTCGCATCCCCCCGTCTGTGTCATGGCGGGGAGGCCAGGCTCACCATGCCTCTCTCGCCCATAATTCGCCCAGCGCGCCATTGCGGTAACTGCGATCTCCGATCGCTGCGTATGTTCTGCAGCCTGGACGATTCGGCTCTTGCAGACTTCGATTTGATTGGCAACAGCACCACGCTTCCGCGCGGCGCGACGCTGTTTCTGGAGAATGCGCCGAGTCAGGCAGTCTTTGTCGTATGTACCGGACAGGTTAAGCTGTCCTGCACCTCGAAGGAGGGCAGGACGCTGATTCTGAAGATCGCCATGCCGGGCGACATTCTCGGATTGGGTGCGGTCATCTCCGGATCCAAGTATGAGGTAACCGCCGAGACAGTACAGCCTACCGAGATCAAGAGCATTCGGCGAGAGGAGTTTCTTTCATTTCTGAAGAAGCATGGGCAGGCGAGTCTGCATGCCGCCAAGGCACTCTCCGAGGAGTACAAGGCGGCATTCTTCGATGCTCGGCGGCTGGCTCTCTCCGGCTCCACGGCCGGCAGGCTGGCAGCGGTGCTGCTGGACTGGGGCAGGGCGGAGTCCTGCGGCAAGGCTGAAATGCGCTTCACCATGGCGTTGACCCATGAGGAGTTGGCCAACCTGGTGGGCTGCTCACGCGAGACGATGACCCGGATGCTGGGCCGCTTCAAGCGCGAGAAGCTGATCCAGATCCACGGCGTCTCCATCGTGATTCTCTCCCCGGAGAGGCTGGAACGTATCTCGGTTTGAGCCTTTGCGACCAGAGGCGTGCATCTGTATTATCCTTCTCCCTTTCGACATAACGCGGACTTTCAGCCTTTGTTCGCTTGTCTTTGCCTCTTGCCTTGGGCCAGGTTCAAGTTGCTATAGAGCGCGCAGCGCGTTTCTTGCGACAGCCCCCACTTTGATCATTGTAGAGCCGTGACCTGTATCACAGCTTTCAACCCCAAGACCCCCTAAGATTTGGATTCTAGGGGCGGTGATGGTCAATAACTGCGCTAATCCCGTCTGCCGTGCTGCTTTCCAACTCCACAATAGCAGCGATTTTTACGCTCTGGAGCGGCAGACCGCGAATACAGAGTTCAACTGGCTATGCCCCGAGTGCGCATTGCGGTTTGAACTGCACCTAGATGCCTCGGGCGGTAGCGTACCGAGACTCCGAGGCGAAAAGGGCCATGCAGATCTACCACGCCCCGAAGACCGTCTCCGTCTTGTGGCCCGTGCCGTACAACACATGCAGGACACCCAGGAAGGGGAATGGCCGGTTTTTGAAAGTTCGATCCTGGACACGACCCGTTGTAGGTTGAGGCTACATAGTTTCTAGCAACCGGCCTCATAGGCCGCCGCGCATAAGATAGAGATGCCTCCGATGCCCACCTCCGCGAACGATACGATGCCGTCCTTCGACCGACTGCTCGTCGCGACCGATTTTTCGGCTGCGTCCCAGGCAGCCTGCCACACGGCCATTGATACCTGTATAGCGCTTTGGGCAAGTCTCTTCGTTCTGCATGTCTTCCAACCGGTCAAGTCCGGTATGACACAGGCGACTGAGCAGGAGGCGGCAGGGCAGGTATCGCCGACGCAGGACCACTATGATGCATGCCTGAGCGCGCTGGAGGCCATCCGCCGCCAAGCTGTGCAGGCAGGCGTGGACTGTGAGGCCATCTTGGGCAGCGGCAACACAACCTCGACGATTCTGGACACCATCTGCGCAAAAAAGATCAATCTTGCCGTTATGGGGACGAGCGCGCTGCACGGCCTGGATCGTATCGTCTTCGATTCGACGACGGAGGCGGTACTGCGCCAGGCGCCCTGCCCTGTGCTAACCGTGGGGCCTCGAGCGATGAACCCGGAGAAGGCGCTGCATTCGGATGGGCCAGTCATCTTCGCGACCGACTTTCACTTCATCACCATTCATGCGATCCGCTTTGCGGCATGCTTCTCTCAATTGACCGCATCGCCACTGCATTGTCTTCATGTGCTGCCGCGAACTTTGGAGGCATGCACCCAGTGCCAGGTTGTTCCGGCGATCATGTCCAAGGCGCTGCAGCAGCTTGCCAACGAGAGCGGCGTGGTCTTTCAGCCACCGATCTGCGCCACCACCTATGGCAGCGAGGTCTCCTATGCGGTGGTGGACTACGCCAGGCAGCAGAAGGCCAAGCTAATCGTCCTTGGAGTGCGCAAAGCTTCCCTGGCGGACTCTCACGCGCCCTTGCATATTGCTTACCGGATCATCACCGAGGCCCCATGCCCGGTGCTGACTATGGCCTTCGCATCGCAGCCGGACGTGTCCGTTGAAACAATCCGGCGCAAGGACCACGCGTCGGTCTGAACCGATTCTGGGGTCAGGTGGGTGGATGCGGACCGGCCTGCTGCGGACCTGCAACAGGCCTCCCATCGTGTGCGCATCGGGCTCTTGATCGCGAGCAGGGCGGGGCTGGCTCTGCGCGAACTGAATGTCACTTCTGCGGTTCATGCTGGCGGAGTAATATCTCACGAAGCAGGTGCAATTCCTGCGCACCACGACAGCGGAGACGAAAAAGCCCCATGAAGCCCGCAGCCCCCACGCCCAACGGTCGATCTCCCCGCCGCAAGATCGGAATCACCTGTTACCCCACCTATGGCGGATCGGGGGTGGTTGCCACGGAGCTTGGCATCGAGCTGGCGGCGCGCGGCCACCAGATCCACTTCATCACCTCCTCACTGCCCTTTCGCCTGAGCGGACGCGAGGCCAACATCCACTTCCACGAGGTGGATGTCTACCACTATCCGCTCTTCGAGCACCCGCCTTACGACCTGGCGCTGGCCACGCGCATGGCGGAGGTTGCGGAGTTCTACTCGCTCGATCTGCTGCATGTCCACTACGCCATTCCGCACTCCATCTCCGCGCTATTGGCGCGCCAGATGACGGAGACGCAGCAGGCGGTTGAGCGACGCCGCTACCTACCCATCATCACGACACTGCATGGCACGGACATCACCCTGGTCGGCCTCGACCGGTCGTATCTTCCAATCACCCAGTTTGGGATTGAGCAGTCGGATGGCGTCACGGCCATCTCCAGATACCTGCGCGAGCGCACCCGCGAGGCCTTCAATATCAAAGGCGAGATCGAGGTGATCCGCAACTTCGTCAACTGCGACGTTTACGTCCGCGACCCGGAAAAGGTAGCCGCCATGCGCCCGCAATTCACCGCGCCGGCGAGCGGAGACCATGCCGCCGAAAAACTTCTGGTCCATCTTTCGAACTTCCGCCCGGTCAAGCGCGTTCTGGATGTGATCGAGGTCTTCGCCAGGGTCGCCTCCGCCCTGCCCGCGCGCCTGATGCTGATCGGCGACGGACCTGACCGCTCTGCCGCAGAGCACCTCGCCGTGCGCCACGGCGTTGCCGACCGCGTCCACTTCCTCGGCAAACAGGACAATGTGAACGAGCTGCTGCCGCTGGCTGATCTGATGCTGATGCCCTCGGAGATGGAGTCCTTCGGGCTGGCCGCGCTGGAGGCCATGGCATGCGGTGTTCCCAGCATTGCGACACGCGTTGGCGGCGTCGCGGAGCTGATCGAGGATGGAGTCAACGGCCTGCTGTTTCCGCTGGGCAATATAGAGGCGATGGCCGCGGCCGCGATTGCACTGCTGAGCGATGAGGGTCGGCTGGCTGCGATGGCTGCGTCGGCGCGCAAGACGGCCAGCGACCGCTTCTGCTCCACCCGCATCATCCCCCTATACGAGGCCTACTACGAGCGCGTCATCGCGCGCGGCCAGGCGGCAAAACCGTGAGCCAGCACCAAGACTCAGCCAGACTGGGACGCGGTCTTAGCGGCAGACGCATCCTGATCACGCGCGCACCGCATCAGGCCTCGCTGCTCGCCGAGAGGCTGAGCGCTCTGGGCGCCACTCCCATACTCATTCCCACCATTGAGATTGCGCCGCCTGCCTCGTTTGCGACGCTCGATGCCTCACTGGCTGTCCTCTCCGGCTTCGATCTGGTCGCTTTCACCAGCGCTAACGCGGTCGAGGCCTTCCAGCAGCGCGCGCAGCTGCTGGGAGTTGCGCCTGCGCCGCGTCGCATCGCCGTGGTCGGCCCTGCGACCGAGCGCGCGGTTGAGGCCATCGGCTTCCACGCGGATCTGGTTCCACCCGTATTTACCGCCGAATCGCTTGCCCAGTCCATTATCCAGACAGTGCTCTGCGAAGTTCCCTCCGCGCGCATTCTTCTGGTGCTCGCAGAGCAGGCTCCAGCGACACTCCACTCCGCGCTCTCGGCTGCCGGAGCTAGTGTCACAGTCGCCGCAGCATACAGCAACCGTGTACCGCAAGCATCGCTGGCGGAGGTCGCAGCCCTCTTCGCGGAGCCGGAGAAGGTTCCCGACGCAGTCACCTTTACCAGCGCATCCACCGCCGGTAACCTCATCGCTCTGCTCGATGCCGCGGGTCACGCACTGCCCGCCTCCGTCCTGCGCGCCTCCATCGGGCCGATCACCTCGCGCGCGCTACGCGATCTCGGGCTGCCGCCCCACCTGGAGGCAGCCGAACCCACTATTGCCGCGCTTGCCGACGCGCTCGCCGCCTACTTTCAGAAAGATACAAACTTCCAGCAGGAAGCCCTTGTTCGTCACCCAGAGGATGGTACGTTTTAAAGATGACAAAAGCGCTTTTGACGACCGATCTTGGTGGCCTTCCCCTGGTGGCGCGGGGCAAGGTCCGCGACCTGTACGCCTTGGACGATCAACTGCTGTTTGTAGCCACCGATCGTATTTCCGCCTTCGACCATGTGCTTGGTTCGGGCATACCGGACAAGGGGAAGATTCTTACCCAGATTTCAGCCTTCTGGTTCGAGTTCCTCAAGGACACGGTGGCGAACCATCTTCTGGCCATCCAGGGGCCTCAGATTGCCGCGCTGCTGGAGCCGTCTTCGGAAGATATCTTCGGTGAGCCTGTCTCTGCCGGACGAATGCTTTCACAGCCGGTATTTCAGCAGCAGATCGAGGGACGCAGCATGGTGGTGCGCCGCGCGCGGATGTTCCCGGTGGAGTGCGTGGTGCGCGGCTATCTTTCGGGTTCGGGATGGAAGGACTACCAGGTGACGGGAGCGGTCTGCGGAATTCCTCTGCCCTCGGGGCTGCGCGAGTCGGAGCAATTGCCGGAGCCGATCTTTACTCCGTCGACCAAGGACAACACCGGCGGGCACGATCAGAACATCTCCTTTGCGGAGGTTGTGCATATGGTCGGTCCGGAGACGGCCCAAGCTCTTCGCCGACTGACGCTCGACATCTATACCAAGGCGTCCGAGTACGCAGCGGCGCAGGGTTTGATTCTGGCTGATACGAAGTTCGAGTTCGGCTGGATCGATGGGGTGGGGATGGTGCTGGCAGACGAGGTGCTGACTCCGGACTCCTCACGCTATTGGCCGGCTGCGAGTTACACTCCGGGCGGAGCGCAGCCCAGCTTCGACAAACAATATGTGCGCGACTATCTGGAATCGATCGGATGGAACAAGCAGGCCCCCGCACCAGCGCTGCCGGAGGATGTGGTGTCTCATACTCGACAGAAATACATGGATGCGTTCCGGCTGCTGACCGGGCTGGACGACCTAGGCGGGATGCAGAGCGGGGCCGGGCAATAGCCTCCCTAAGGCGGCTCGATGAACATAGCGAACTGGAACGTGTTTGACTGGGTACTGGTTGCGATTGTGGCTCTCTCGATGGTGCGAGCCTTTATCACCGGGCTGGTGCGCGCCATTGCCGGGCTGGCCGGTTATATTGCGGGGTATGAAGTTGCCAGTTGGGCCTATGTCAGCCTCGCGGAACGGTTCAGGGAGCGGGGCTGGATCGTATCCCAGTACATGGCGAGAGCGGTCGCCTTCCTGGTGATTGTGTTGCTCGTGGTGATGGTATTTGAACTTCTTGGCCGCGCCGCGCGCAGGTCGCTGCGGACGATCGGCATGGGTACCTTCGACCGCCTATTTGGAATGGGGTTTGGCTTCGCCCGCGGATGCCTGATCGGGATTTCTCTGCTGATCGCTATGTCGTCCTTCGCACCGCAGTCTCCGATTGTCGTTCAATCTGCTTTAAAACCCTATTTATTTACCGTTGTGCATGAGGTATCCTTCCTGATACCCGAATATCTTCAACAACGGATATTGTGACGGCACATTGGACTTCGAGCAGAACCGTCTTCCCTGGACCAGCAGATTCCACCGCACTGGATCATTGGACAGGGAGTGGATTACAGTAGGAGTTCATCCTGTAGCGGCCAGCAAGCGAGGTACGACCATTGAAGCGCGAATTGGACACCCTGATCTCACAGATGCATAGTGCCGGCATCTCCTATGCGGATGCCATGCGACAGTTCAAGAAGCGATATATTCTGGAAGTACTGGCACACCACAAGGGCAACCAGTGCAAGGCCGCGACCGAGCTGGGGATGCATCGCAACACCCTCAGCCGAACGCTGGCGGAACTTGATATGGACTCGGCGCAGATCCGCAAAGGGATGCGCCGGCCGGTGATGAGCGAGCGGCCAGTGCTGGATCAACGATCGATGATGGGCCAGCGGCCAAGAATGCTGATTGCGGGGATCGGCCGGCAAACTTAGAGCAGGGAACAAGAGGAGGCCCGCGGCGGGCGTAAAGCTAGTCTGCTGTTTGCAGCCCCGGATTGCGTCGTGGCGCGTCTAAGATAGCAGAGCATGGCTTTCCCAACCCATCTTCGCGCAACATGCAACGGGCAATGGCTTGTTGTGTGTTTGCTGGGCTGCTTTGTCCTCGCAATGACTCCTGAGGAGACCTCTGCGCAGGCTGCGGATAAGCAGAACCAGGCAGTGCAAAATCAGACACAGCAGGGGCTTGCACCAGAGGCGGGGCAAGGACAGGCGGAACCGGACCAAACGGACTCGGCCCAGCAGGCGCCTGCGCAGACGGCGGAAGCAGCGGGAGTTGGAAACGCGCTAATGAATGCCGGCTGGCAGCCCAGCAAACTGAATCTGCGCGAGGCTGAGGACGCGTATCTGGCGGGTGCGAAGAAGCTCGAACGAGACGACCTGAACGGGGCAGAACGCGAGTTTACGCGCGCTCAGCAACTGGACCCGCAGAACCGGGATTATGCGATCGCCATCTCCATGGCACGCCAGCACCGGCTGATGGAGTTAGTGCAGCAGGCGGGCAAGGAGAAGCTGGCCGGGAACCAGGAGAAGGCGGAGAAGTTGCTCGCCCAAGCGCGGGCCATCGACCCCCAGAATCCCTTGGTGCTGGAGCACAGTGGGCTGGCTTTGCAGACAAGTGCAGCCGAAGCAGCGAACGCAGCTTCCGGCCGGATTGCTTCCGATCAAGTCGCGGGAAAGCCGGGCGAGAAAGCAGAGAACATGCCGGCAGCCTCGATCTCGGACCGGGCCCGGATGCTCTCCACCGGGGAAGAGCATGAGCCGTGGCGCATTCAGGCGCCATCTCTGGCGGGCGCAATTACCCTCCAGCCCAGCGACGAGGTGAAGAGCTTTCATACGCATGGTACCTCTTCGGATGTGCTTCGCAGTGTGGCGGCTGCCTACGGCATTCGCGCTGTAATCGATGATTCCGTCACGCCCAAGGTTCTTGACTTCAATCTGGAAAAGGTGAACTACGCGCAGGCCATGAAGGTGCTAAAGGACATGGCCAATGTCATCGTGGTGCCCCTGGATGAGACCAGCGTGCTGGTAGCCCGCAACCTCCCTTCGAACCGGCTGCAGATGGAGCGCATGATGGAGGAGACGATCTACCTGCCGGAGTCCACGCAGGAACAGATCAACGACATCGCGGGCCTAGTGCGTACCATCTTCGAGGTGAGGCAGGCAACCCCTCAGGTTGCCTCTGGAAGCATCGTGGTGCGTGCCCCGCAAGACGTCCTGCCCGCGATGAACCAGGTGATCGAGGGCCTGGTCGATGCCACCGGAGAGGTGATGGTCGAGGTAAAGATGTACGAGGTGACTTCCACGCGCAACACCAACGGCGGGGCGAACATTCCCACAGCGGCCGGGATCTACAACGTGGACCAGGCAGCCACAGCGCTGGTGAATGCAAACCAGAGTCTGGTGCAGCAGGCGATTGCGCAGGGCCTGGTGAGCGCGACGGCCAGCAATCTTACGATTGCCGCCGAACTGATCGGGTCGGGACTGGTACAAAGCAGCCTGCTCTCCAGCACGATTGGCGCAGTGGGCGGCGGCATCACGATGATGGGCATCACCGAGACGGGCAATATTGCATTCAACCTGGGCTTGAATTCCAGCGAGACGAAGGCGCTCGACGATGTGCAGCTAAGGGTGGGCGACCGGCAGATCGCAACCTTCCGCGAGGGGTCTCGATATCCGATCGTCTCATCCACCTATAGCTCGGGGTTGTCCACCGCGGCCTCCTCGCTGAGCAAGGCAACCATCAACGGCGTCAGCGTTGCCAGCCTTCTGTCGCAGTATGCGGGCGGAAGCAGCGCAGCCATCCCCCAGCTGACCTATGAGGACCTTGGTATCACCCTGAATGCGACTCCGACCATCCTGAAGTCGGGACGTGTCAATCTCCTTCTGGATATGAAGATCGAGGCGCTATCGGGCAGCACAAACGACGGCAACCCCATTCTGGAGAACCGGGTCTTTAAATCGGACATCACGGTGGGCGAGGGAGAGAGCGCATTGCTGGTGAGCAGCGTGAGTAAAACCGAGACGGCAGCGATGTCGGGGATTCCCGGACTGAGCGAGCTGCCGGGCTTCCAGATGCCGGTCACACAGGAGGTTCAGAAGAACACCAGTCAACTTGTCATACTGGTGACGCCGCATGTGGTGCGGCGACGTTCCGACCTGGTGGCCGTCCCAAGGATTTCGGTGCCGCCGCTGGCATCGTATTAAAGAAGTCCTGGATTGCTATCGAACCAGTTCAAATGGTCCTTACGACCCTATGCCTGCCGAAGGGGAAGACTCCCTGCATCTCCTCCGCTGCGCGACACTCTGC
>Ga0326727_10009750_pt1 | contig 23361 bp, 20 predicted proteins | sample MB2enrmetagenome_FD_207643 | JGI IMG/M metagenome (GOLD analysis project Ga0326727, IMG submission 207643) | Lab enriched peat soil microbial communities from McLean, Ithaca, NY, United States - MB29MY | ecosystem: Environmental > Terrestrial > Soil > Wetlands > Peat | place: USA: New York... | reverse complement strand
TGAGACAAATGGATGAAGAGAAAGAGGGTTTTCAATGTATGGATCTTAATATAACAACCGAAATGTTTTGAATGGAAAATAAATATTATCGATCACGTACCATAACATAAAGACTGACTTCTTTAATCTTGGGCCACATCCTAATTCAACTGTGTTTGGTCTCTTTTAAAATATTTTCTATCCAAGATAGAAGATTATATGTTCCATCGATTTCTAAATTCTTTCCTTTCATCGTATGAAAAACACCAATCAACTACTCTCTCCGGTTCCCATGTCTTTGCCATCAATTCTTCTTTATAAATTTCAGTTTTCTTCATAGCTTCTCTTTCTTTTTTAATTTGTCTATTAGGAACTAATGTGTATTCATTATGAAAGTCTTCAATTCCTCCGGAGGACAAGAACCTAGGGGACTCATGGAATAACTCAAAAGAAAATTCCCTTAATTTGCAACGAAAATCACTAGAGAGAATCGCATATACAACTTTCCTAATGATTCCCTTTCTACATTTAAAGAATACTTTTGTGAATGACATTGATTCTGTAGGAATGGGAACATATTGTAGAAGCCAATCATACGAATTTTTGGATATCTCACGTCTAAATAATTTGTCCTCTATATCCAAGTTTTTTTCATATCGTTGTGTGAAATATAAATCTAGGTCGACGTCTTCATTTCCTGTCAGGACTCCAAGACATAATTCACCGTAATGTGAGATTTCCCCCTCCTGAGCATTTACTAAGCGCTCTACCATGACGAATAAACTACAACGTTTAGATGACTTCCCCCATTCAGATCCCATCCATGCAAAAATACCCCATGCGTGATCATTCATATAATCTTCCTTTTTCCTTAGTATCTGTTCCTTTGTTAATGAGAGATAATTCATGTGATCGTTCAGTGGCATTTCAAAGTTGTTAATATCAATCGTCATCATAGAAATAAAATCATCTTTATAAGGTAATGAGTTAGCTTGGAACAAATGATATTTTCCATCTATAACTTCCTGAAAATAGTCGGAAATTGAATTTATCCATTCTACGTATCTTTCCATGTTGTCATTTATTGGTAGTTTTTTATTTAAGGTATATTGTGTTATGTATAAAAACCGGGACGTTGGGTTTCATGTGTTCCACAATAACCATTATACCTTGCATAGGAAACACTCCTACATTGCGCTATTTAGTTGATCTCCTCATTTTATCGATTTTATTATACTGTTACATTTATATAGTCTATCTATATCGCCATCTCTCCCATTCATGATATTCATTATAATCATAATGCCCGATAATATTCCCATAATTGTCGCGTTTCATAACAAATGATTCGCCAAGTCTAGGAGGTCCGGGTTTCAAAGTCAATTTAGGTTCGTTATGCTTCTTATGCCAAACTTTCCATCGGTGGTATTCGTCATAATTATAATGTCCAATAATATTCCCATAATTGTCGCGTTTCATAACAAATGATTCACCTAGTCTAGGAAGTCCGGGTATCAAAGTCAATTCAGGTTCGAATATGGCATGCGTCATTTTTATTGTTTATTAAACCTTTAAATCCTGTAATATTTTATAAATTCTGACTTCACAAGACAAACTTATTTAAATACATGTGAAAAAAAGTAGTATTTGTTAATATGAATCACGTGAAATCCCCAAAGCAAAAGGCAGACCTACTTTACAAATTTTTGCTGAGGTACGGAAATACCCCTGTCTTTGATATTGAGCTCCTATGCGGAAAAGAACTTGGGAACATGACCAAGGAAGAAATAAATCTCGAGGAGAGATGTTATAGAGATTTCCTATTATACATTTCGGATACCATTAGGGGTATTGAATATGACGATAAGCTCATGGAAAGTATTGAGAGAATATTATCATCTCACATGGATGATATGCTCGTTTCATTCTTCTTCAGAACTAATATCCCAAATTTTCCCCAAAGGAAATTGGTTGATCCAAACGGATTATTTAGAGACGTTTGTAGCCCTATTTATTCATCTTAATATCCTGTATCCTGACTTCCTGTGCTGAGATATAGCATACACCTGCTGCTCGAGCCGAGCCGAAGGCCGGAGCAGGCTGAGGATTTGATAATGTTCTGTGCCCAAGAGCAATAGATATCGATCTTGATATTATAGCTATACATTTACAACGTATATCATCAGTAATTTTTTCTTTAATGAATTTATCTACTCCAAATCTGTTTACATATTCGTTCAATGTTCTGACTTCCGATGTGCAATCATAGCAGTGATCCAATCCCTCTCCCGGTACTGTTGTGATTCCAAATTCCGGAAGATGTTGATAACATGCTACTCGGGTTCCTATATTATAATAAAACATTTGTGATTCATAAAGTCTATTATCATATTCGATTTCATCCTCATAATCTCCCCCCTCACATATTAATCGTGTTTCTGTTGTTGTTTGGGGACCCCAAATAGGAAGATAAATCTTTCCTTTGAGATATCTCGTGGTTCCATCTTCCCAAGGAAGTCTGAACTTTAACATTGCCAGTATCGGTTTCATAATTTTTGTCCAGCGCTTTTGACTTTCCATGTCTTTCTTGACTAAATCCTCAACTAGGTTTTTATCTTTAAAATATTCGCACATTTCAGAGTTTCTTATGTCACTAATGAATAAGACGTTTTGACCAGCATATTGTTTTGCAGTATCATCAGTGAAAAATTCGTTATGTAACTTAATCTTTTCCGTTTCTTCTATGAGAAATTTTTCTGGATCATAGAGTTCAAATGTTACTAATGGAAAAAGTTTTGATAAAAAGGGTATATGAAGAGCAGGGGCAGCTCCTGCATAGATAACTTTGCACTCTGAAAAATATCCTCTCGTTAAAAATTCTATTTCGCTCATCATCAATTTACGTTGTCCCCAATGTAAGACTGTTTTATATTCTCCTTTTCGTCTTCTATAAGGAAGACCCATAGATGAAGAAGTTAATATACGAGAAAACGGAAGGAAAACAATATCCTTCCCTCTTTGTTTAACATGGGGATTATTTTCTATATCATCCCATGAAGCGGTGGGCAGAATTAAGGTATAACCCCAACAGTTGTCTTCGGTGTATGGATGATCGATGATATAAATATAATATCCATCTTTGATACATTTTTTATAAGTTTTAATAATTCCTAAGTCATCTGTTGATGCAAGTACAAATTTTTTATAACTCGTGAGTTTGATTATTGAATAAACAATTGCAGGGAGGTCAATAACATATTTTACTACGGTTTCTGGATTGTTTTGGATAACTTCAACAACATATATCATCCTTTTCTTAGTTATAAAATAAACGGTCTCATTTTTATTTTTGAATTAAGCTATGAGTTTCGACTCTCAAGGAGGCAAACGTCCTTCTATTGCAGATTTCTCTTGTAGAATTGCACGATAACGTCTTCCGTTTCGTTTATAAAAAATAGTTAAAATTTTAGGAACTCCCTGGGCTGGATCACCAAGGGTATCGCTACAGCATAAGAAAGGATTAAGAATGTTCCCATCTTTGTCTGTCTTAATTTTATTTGTGACATCTTGTCCTTTTAAATTAGTCCCTATTTTACCTTTCTCAATTACAGGTCCATAAATTGATCTGACTAATTCAAAATCAGGACGATATACAACCGTTGGTTTTTTCCTTTTCCTAGGATTATCAGCTGTAGGAACTGTAGGAGCTGTAGGAACTGTAGGAGTTGTCTCTTTGAGAGAAAGAGCAGAAAGAGGAGAAATCGGGGAAGGAGAAGATGAAAGAGTATTTGGTGCTGTTCTTTTCCACCAAATGAAGAGAAATACGACAACCAACACGTCAATGACTACTATAAAAGTCTTTTCCATCCTTTTATTTACAGTAACATTTTTTCTATCATTGATAGAAATATTTATGGCAATGCAATACGAGAATCCTCTCTGAATTCAACTACTTTCGTGTTATTATTTCTGACATATGTGACCCAAAGGTCTTTAACAACTCTTTCCTTGGGATCTATTCCGAAAAACATGTTATATGTGTAGGGTTGTTTAATAACATTTCCATTTGAATTAAGAATTGTTGCAAGTTTTGAAGTCACTTCAACTTTTGTTGAGTTTGTTCCGTATATTGCAGATACTAATTTAAATGCAGTTGGAGTTGGAGGAGTTGGAGGAGTTGGAGGAGTTGGAGGAGTTGGAGGAGTTGGAGGAGTTGGAGGAGTTGGAGGAGTTGGAATTCCAAAATATGTAAATACCCAAAAATCAAATGCTAAATCTGGATTTGTGACATACGCGTAAGGAATATGGAAATATCCTTTTTTATTTGGAAGTCCACAATTAGTCCCCCAAGAATTTATGAAAGTGAATTTTTGAATAGAATCATCATATCCCACAAGAGCAATCCCGTGACCTCCTAATAATTGTTCGGTAACAATATTAGGCATTGGAACTTCTCCTGTTGTTAAGACTTGTTCGGTTTCAAGAGATTCATAGACTTCAATTCCGAACACAATTGGATATCCCTGTGCCAATACCTGTTTTATAGAATCTAAAGTTTGATTCACTGAGGAATAAACAAGTTTTCCATAAAGATCAGCATTTTTATATGCCACCAATGAAGGAGCTACATTGAATTGCGAAATATCATAAGGCCAGATTATTTCATTACAAGAATGATATTTTTTGACAGATTTACAAGCATCTCTCACGGTAAGACCAGTATCTTCATCAGTTGGATTCTTTTCGATATTCACTCTTCCATTGTAATATATAAAAAGTCTTGAGGGCTGAAAGTCGGTTTGCGCTTCTTTTCTCAATAAGTATCTCAAACAGTTGCTCGATGCATTTGACACGCAAGATCCAAGATCTCCTTGATCCAAAACTGGTGGAAATGATGGGGATAAATCAACAGAAGGTGGTAAAGAAGTTACTGCCAGGGGTCTAACCGCCTCGAATTTCAAGTCTCTTACATCAATTGGAGACTTTCTGAGACGATAATGGTGTCTAAGAATGATAGAATGTACCGTAACTTGAAGAGTAGCAGACATTTTATTTGTTTTTTGTTATTAAAAAAAAAATCTTTTGCTTATCCTTTAAATTTTTACATAGAAATAAAAAATGACGAGTAGCGTCAAAGCTGTAGTAATTTACGATCCAGCATCAAGCTCGAGTAGAAAATTTATTGAACAAACAAACGCAATTCCTTTGCCCATAAACAAAAAGGGAATATATGAAAGAATTAAATCTTCTCCTTATAAAATTCAATCAGTCCCTTGTATCCTCACATTTCAACAGGATGGGAATATAGAAAAGTACGAAGGAATCGATGGAGTGAGATTTATGGAGGCACTTAATAATATGGAAGATGAAAAGGCGCAAGCACAACAAACACAGGCACAACAAGAAAATAATCCGGAAATTGCATTAGCAGGTAATGAAAGATTTATGGTACCAGAACGCAAACCAGATGATAATAGATTAGATCCTGAAGAAATGAGAAGATCTAAACCTCTACAGGATGTTTCTGAAATCGGTTCGAACAATGGCATGACATTTGCTTCTGACCGGAAATTAGTTGATCAAATGAAGAGGGATGTCGGCAAATAAACATTAAAAACGAAAAATTGTAAAAAGAAGATTCGAAATAAATAGAGAAAAATGCCGAGAATAAAAATTACAGAAGAAGTAGTTAGAATTTGCTTTGAGAAAACGGGGGAGACCAAAAACGAAAAAGTAAATGTAAAATTATAGTAAAGTAACCCATACTCATTAAAATGTCTTGTTATTCGATTATCACTTCTTGCAATCGGTGCTGTCCCACTGGTCTCTTCACTACGGATACCGTCGAAGAACAAATGAACCAGTTGAAGGATTGGATAGAGCAAATTACCGGAAAAGAGATTGATATTGATAAGTTCATTGAGATCCCAAAGGGAGGAATGGAATTTGTTTCTGGTATTTCTGGTTGCATATTTGAGGAAGAAGAACCTATTCGATATATAAAATTGGGAGATAACATCGCTAGAAAAATTCTACAATCATTTGGAGATTTGTTTTTGTGTTGTGCTATGGGTACTGTGTATATCTGGATATTCACTTCAGAAGAAAAACATCCTGCCCTGTTTGAAAAGGCTGCCAGTATCACGATGTTCTAATAGAACCACCGTCACAATAATCTTTATCTTTTTGATAAAGACTTTTTTAGAAACATCGTTTAATATATCCTTGACAAGAAAATCTCCAAACTTTAATTAGATACATTTCTTAACATACTTACTAATCATCGCCTTATGTTCTCCATCAATTGAAGTAACTATAAAAATTCCAAGTTCTCTGCTCCAACATATACCTGAAAAAGTATTTGACTCGGGGGGGTCCGTAACTTTCCAATTTTTACCATTATATGAATAAACTATTTTATTGTTTATTGTAGAACCAGTAACCGCTACTATTAAGTGGAGTTCTGGAGAATAACATACATTAGACAAATAGGAACCATCTGGAGATTCTTGTTCTTCCCACTTCAATCCATTAGAAGAAGTACAAATAGTATTAGAACCTACCGCAACAAAAATTCGTAAATCTGATGCCCAGCACACAGAATTTAAAGATAAATCTAACACAGGAGATAGTATCCAATCAATTCCGTCAAATATTGAACTATGGTTTCCTTGAACAGTACAGAAAATTCCTAATTCTGGAGCAAAACAAATAAAGGTACCCGCCAAGTTTTCAGAAATATTTGAAGTCCAGGAAATTCCATCTTCACTATAAAAATAAGTATGTGATCCCGTTACTGCAACATATTTTTTATCAAGAGATGCACCATAACATACTGACGTAGGGGAAATTCCTGAGCTGGGTCTATCAGATTGAGTTAAAATTCGACTTCCACTAAGGAAATAACCAGTCCTTGCATTTACTTGTTCAGTAAATGTTGTCCAGTTTTTTCCGTTAGGACTACTCATGAAGTTTGCACCTCCACCGCTATTACAAGCAATAAACAAAGAATCTTCCGAAGACCAACAAACGGAGCACCAATTTCCTTGTGGACAAGAAAATGTAGTCCAAGTTAAACCATCTGAAGAGATTTGAATAACAGAAGAATGATTTACGACGACAAATGTTTCAATTTCTGGAGACCATGCAATTGAATATCCACTATTTGGTAGGGAACTAACTTTCCATATCTTTGCTGCTTTGAAAGAAAGAGACTGAATAGAAGAAACACGAGAAAATGAGTAGCATGGTGATGTTATTGATCCGACACACACTAATTCTTTTTCAACACGTAAGCTTCCTCCTATATCAATTTTTCCAGAACTTTTGATAGTTATATCAGCTCCTTGAATATTCATCGCACCAGTAGAACCAATTGAATTAGTTAATAAAGAATTAGCAGATACATACAAAAATGCTCCAGTTCCAGCACAATAAATTCCTCCATAGGAAGGTGTTGTTTTATGTAACAAGTTTGTTTTTAACCAATGTTTAGGATTTATTTCTTCTGTATCAACAATAATACATTTCGTCCCATCTCCGTTAATAAAAGCATCTTCAAGACAAGTACCTACAGTAACAGCGTCATCACCCTCAAGAAAAGTACCAAAAGTTGCACTGTAATCAAATGAATTACCATAATTATCTGAAATGTAGAGTTTTATCTTTGTATTTGTAGTTATATATCTTCCAGATATATCACAACAAACAGAACAAATTCCTTCTTCCATTAATATCTTTTTCCACGAATGACCATAATTTCCACTACAATAAATACCATTTGAACAACAAGAATACATATACTTTCCATCACCAGAGATTGAAGTTAAAAAATATCCGGTGTCTTCTTCCCCCAAAATATGGAATGACCAACTTTTACCAAAGCTACGAGATATCCATACACCTCCTTGTTGAGAAGTAATTATAAATTGTCCGGTACAACTTAAACAACAATCAATAATGTTGCCACACCATTTTCCTGATGGGTGACTTGGGCTCTCCAAAATACTTGAATCTTTCCATGTGTTTCCATAGTCATAGCTTATCCAGTATTTTCCTTTGGGATCAAGGCATAACATGCATTTATTATTTCCTGATATTCCATTACTAATAATTTCTGTACAATCCAAAGCAAGCTTTCTGTGCCAAGTTCGACAATTATCAGAAGAAACAAAAATACCTCCCCATTCTGCTACCGGAGCACGTCTATAACTGAGTCCATAAGTTCCATCCCTACTAATAGAGCTACAACAATTCATTGGTAGGAAATTTCCACTATCATTTTCCTTTATGGAAATCCAACTGGCTCCGTTATCAATAGAAATATAACCTATATTTTCTGAAGGAGAAGAACAATATGTTCTACTTAATCGAATCGTGAAATCATCTGAACACAAAACTCTTGTATGACTTTCTTCTTCCTCAGTTATCTTTTCTTCCTCTTCTACTACCACTCGAGAAGGAGGAATAAACAAAGGAGGGACGACATTTGTTGATGTCCATTCCGAAGTATAGCCAGTTATATCTAGAACTGTTAGTGATTCACTTAAATCTGGTACTCCAACAATCAAATTTCCAGTAACAATATTTGAAGATAATATAGAGGTTAAGTGCCCAGTTCCAACTTGAAGATGTTCTTGATTACTTATGTATGAACTTGAATCAAATGAAACATGAAAGCTATTTCCTGATAAAGAGTCACAATAAACATCTGAAAAATAAGAGTTCCCTTGAACTTGTAACATTCCATCGCTAAATTCTCCTGTTATTTTATTTGATGTATATATATCGATGAAGACGCAGAGAGTAGTAGGCTCATTAACTAAAGAATAGAGACTTGAACCATCATCAGATAGAACAATATCAATAGATGGATGAGGTAAAGTAATAGTTGTCGTAAAAGAATTCCCGTAATCATTACTTATTTCTATTGTGCCCTGTTTATCCGGTGCCTGTGCCACAATAATATATTTACCAGACATATCACATGTCATGGAAACATACGAAATGGAATTATCTTTCATTTGGTTCCAAGTTATTCCGTAATTAGATGATTTCCATGCACCATGAAATGTTGGATTACTATTATCATAGGAACAAAGAACATACATATATTTTCCCTCTCGACTCATACAAACTGAGCTTGCGGTACGAGCATTTCCAGTTGTTGAATGTGGTATTGTGAAACTTGCTCCATAATTGTTTGATACATATATTCCAGCTCCAACGTAGGTCAACCAATATTTTGCATCATAACTACAAGCAATACAACATGTTTGATAACAATATGTCGTTGGAGGAGACCCGAGAACAGATGACCAGGTTTTACCGTAATCATGAGAAATTTGAAGACCTCCGGCGTAGAATAAACATCCCATATGTTGTCCCGTGTCTGATATACAGCATCCACATAAACAATTTCCACGTTTCGTATTTCCAGTGTAATAAAAACTGGTGCTATAGGAATGGCCATAATTATTTGATACCAAAATAGTTGAGGTTACTGAATTATAAGTCAAGACATATTTTCCATCTCTGCTCGTACCAATTGCTGACTTAAAAGTATTTTCATCCAATGTCCATGTAAATCCTCCATCATGTGATGTTTTTCCATTTGTTAAATCTCTATTTGAACTAGTATATAAATGTTTTTTATCAGATGATATTTTGAGACGATTTTGTCCTCCACTATGATTGATTTTTTCTCCAAGATCAATTGTTTTTACAAAAGACATTGATGTGGAATCGTATAGTTGGGATTTTATATTTCCTATGCTCGACATCATTCCCCTATTTTCAATAAAATTGAGATAATTACCAGAAGAGTAAAGGTTGTGGCCAGTGATAACACCTGAAAAGTAAGCATCAGTTCCCGTTATAGAACCACAATCAAGTTTGTTACCAGTAATTTCCGCAAAGAACGCTGATGCTCCAGTTGTTGAACAAATAGAGAGAGACGATACATAGATATTTTTACTTGTCATTGCTGTAAAAGATGCTGATTCTCCTATAATTGAAGGAGTCGTAAGTTGTCGGGAAACGGAAAAAAATGATCCAGTAATTGATTCAAAAAATGCCGATTCTCCAGTGATATTCGATATAAATGCTTTCTTCCCAATTATATCATCAAACCACCCACAAGAACTTACAAGTATTTTCGTATTGACTTTATCAAAATATCCAGATGTTCCAGTGATAATGTTACAAGTCAAAATTTCCAAAGAACAATGATAACAAGTCATTTCGTGAGAAGTAACATCTTCTAAATAGCATTTGTGACCTGTTAATGAATATATCGTACTATTTTCTATCCACGAATTTTGACCAGTATATGAAAAAATTGAACCATTCGAGACAAACAAATCCGTACCAGTAATCTCTATGAAAGAACTTAATGAACCAGTAAATGATGAAGAAGAAATATTGATTCCCGTTATAGAAGTAAATAGACCAGAATTACAAGTAATTAATGAAGATGATATATTTGTTCCTGTTATCGAATCAAAAAAAGCAGAACTTCCAGTGAGTTGAGAATTATAAAAAAATGAACCGGATAAATTAGTACTAGTATTAGTAGCGAAGAATGCTGTCGTTCCTGTTAGGGAATCTGTGAAAAGTATGTTTTCAAATATTTCGTTTGGAGGAAATTTGAAATTGTCAGCCATCATTGTAGAAAAGCGACCAACCCCTCCATTTATGTAGTCAAAAGTTCCAGAGGAGGCAAATATATTGCAACCTGTTGAAGAGTCATAACGTATAATACCATTTACTGTCAGACTTCCTGTAGATCTTTTAATATTTGTTATAGTTTTGAACCAAAGAGCATTTCCATCGAATATCATTATTCTTGAACCATCATTATTAACATTTACATCAAGAGTAATACCAGTCATTTGATTTATTAAAATCATTGTGAAACTCTGTCCATAATCATTACTAAACCAGAATCGGTTATTGGAACCATCCCCTGTTAAATATACATATCTACCGGTTTCATCACAATCAACAGCAGGCGATCCGTAGTTAGGATCAGGGGAACCCGTTATCCATGTCATTCCATAATCTAACGAATATCGGAGAAGGTTCTCAGAAGAACATACATACATATGACTTCCGTCTCGTGACATAGCAACTTGTTTGTAAGAACCAAGACACCTGAGACTCCATGTATCTCCATAATCAACAGATACAACTACTCCTCCTTTATCAAGTATTAACATGTACTTTCCGTCGTATGAAATAGAGGAGCCATAGAAACCATCTGAATTCAGGTAACTGAGAGTGGGTTTCCACGTAATTCCATAATCCTTTGAAACGTAGTATAAACAGGAAATTTCACTTATGGCACAAATAAGAATTACTTGATTATTACCACTTATGCTACAACAGCTTCCTCCAGTTATTGGGATTGATAGTATTTGGAAGAAATTTTCTCCATTTGTTGATCTATAAATACCACTATCCGGTGCCATTGAAGATCTTATACCAATCCACAATGACCCATCTTTGCTTACACTTATTCCTCCATTCATGTCATATCCTGTTTCGTTACACTTACAAGGATACCATGATATTCCTCCATTTCTAGAGATATGGTGCACTCCAGGCCACACAGAATTAGGAGAGTAAGAACATATTTTTTTCATGTCATCCGATATATTAAATAAACAGTTAGGACTTTCCTTTACCGAAACCGTTGTCCAAGGTGTATTGAATTCATTAATATCCCATGTAATCACTCCAATAGTAATTTTCTCTCCTGAAAGACTATTAAATGATATACTTCCTGAGGGAGAAGAAATATTGTATGTTCTTATTCCTCCGGAAGTTAGTAATCCATCTGTACCTATAGATTCGGAAGAAGTAATTGATGATAAAAACGCAGAAGCTCCTGTCAACTGAGAACAGGACACTTCTTGTGCCGAACAAGAAGAGAAAAAAGCCGTTTTTCCAAATACACTTTCTCCCTCCAATTTTGATGTATGAACTAACGAAGCAGAAAGAGAGGAACCAGTAATTTCCATACAGCTAAGTTTTGATATGGTAGCAGATTCTCCTGTTAGAGATGAACAGGCAATAGCTTGTACTGAGCTTCTGGAAGCGTAGATATTAGTGCTGGTAATTCTATTGATGACATCAAGGTCATCAATAAATGCTGTTGTTCCTTTGAGTCGCGAAGTAGTAATAATTGAGGATGACAGATTTGTTCCGGTTATTTCATGAGAATTTAGATGGTCGAAAAAGGCTGAGGCTCCTGTTATTGTATTTGAGGAAACTTCAGAAGCATAAATAATAGAGCCCGTGATCGTCTCAAAAGTTATTAAATTTGCCGAGCATGAAGAGAATGAAGATGTATCTCCAATTAAAGTTGAGACATATTCTTTTGTAAATGATGCTGATTCTCCGGAAACAGAATCTATTTGAGCATAAGGAGAGGTTAGTTGTGAATGAACTGTCATATTGTCAATATAAATATCAGAACCAGTAACTTCATTAACAAAGAGATTATTAAATGATGCAGAGGAACCTGCGAGAGAGTTCAATTGTGCTGAATGAAGACAAAAAATTTCTGAGAAAAAAGCTGAAGTGCCTGTTAGTAAGTGAGAAGATATTTCTTTTGCAGAAAAGGAGATAAACGAAGCAGTATTCCCTGATAGATTATCTGAAGTCAGTTTTGAGGAATTTATATCAGAGACGTCAAGATTGTCGAAGTATGCTGAATTTCCTGTTAAAGATTCGATAGAACAATTTGAAGTGTAAATATCGGAACCAGAAATATTTGTAAATAAACCTGAAGAGCTATTTATAATTGTTGTAGATATTTTTGAACTTCGAATTTTCTTGCTAATTAAATCGGTAAAATATCCAGATGTACCTGATAATGAATTGAAATAAATTTTTTCCCCTGTTATACTTTCAAAGTAAGCATCCGTTCCTGTCACCGCATTTACAGAAATGTTATGAATAATAAATTCATCGGAGGCTAATTCTGAAAAGCGACCAAATTCTGCATTGATAGCACTAAAAGAACCATCAAAACAGGTAATTGATTCAAAAAATGCTGCTGTACCAGAGGTGGAGTCACAATAGATAGTTCCTCCAGATATATTTGAAGCAAAAATATTTGTTCCAGTGAAAGTATCTAAAACTGTTAAATTACCGATTGCAATATTTTCTGGAAAGTTAAGATTATCTGCAAGCATTGTTGTAAAATGTGCGCTTCCACCATTCAGATTTTGAAAAAAACCAGAAGTGGCCGATAGATGGTTGCTATTCAATTCATCAAAGGTAGAAGTGTTGCTTGTTATTGAAGAGAAACCTCCGATATCGCTTGTAAGAGTATCTGTAGATAAACATGAAATATTTCCAGTTTCGGAATTAAGGGAACTTACTGTAAATTCTTTAACTTCAGCTATAGGTTTAGCATCCGCTATGGTAGATGCCAATGATTGAGTAAAATTTTTGTCTTGAGCAATATATTTCTCTACTGCCTTCGATATCGTCTCTATCGATTCAGGAGATGTGATATCGGATGATTGAGAAGATGCTCTGTTACTACTTCTGCGAGAAGACATTTCTTGATATAAGAAAGCATTAATACACTGTATCAAATTTTTCTGTATAGAAAACTTACAAGTTGAAAGTCTCTATCTATAAGATAGAGAAGTTATATATATGGACTACAAGCAGGGCACCCACTTTTCGAATAAATACAATATGTTAGTGGTGGGCAAATAATTACTCTATTTTTACACCTGCCTGCGCCTCTACATTCTTTGTCTGGTTCCGGTTCTTGTTCAAACGTTTCTTCGTCGTCTCCGCAAATGGCACATCCCATGCAGTCAAAATCGCATTTCCAATTCCTATTACATAAAATCCAACGACTAGCACAGGTGTCCCGACCATAACATCTCATTACAGTATTGAAACCAATTGCATTTGTAAGGGGGCTCTTAATTTCGCTCCAATGGGCTGATGCAACAAAAAATAAGATGAACAATAAAACAAGTCTCATCTTTTTAATAATAACATAAAAAACGAAAAAAATTCGCTACATATAGAATTGAGTTAAACAAATCAAACATCAAAAAATGGCGAGTGCTGCTAAAAGTGATAAGTCTGTCGTTGGTTCTGAAGAGAAGGAGATCTCTCCCGAAGGAGATATTACTCTTATCTCTAAAGAAAGAACGTCTTTCACTCTTCCTAAAAAATGTGCCTTCATGTCCAATCTTGTAAAAATTACATCAGAACAAGACCGTTCTGAGACCCATATTAATGTTAAAATTGATTCTCATTCTCTCGCAAATATAGTTTCTTATCTCAATCATCATGATGGAGTGAAACCAAAAGAAATTAAAAAACCTCTTCGCTCTCTTGATATGTCAAAGATTGTGGATGATGCGTGGGATGCTAAATTTATCAATAGTTTTCCACAAGAAGAATTGAAAGAAATTATTACTGCTGCTAATTATATGGACATTCAGCCACTTTTACAATTAGCATGTGCAAAAGTTGCTAGTTTAATTAAGGGAAAGACAAATGAAGAAATTAAGAAACTTTTTGAAGAAGGAAAAGTTGGATTTGTTCCAAATTCAGATTCATCTTCCTCTTCATCCTCATCTTCCTCTTTTGTTCCTGCAGCTGGTGCTCCTGTTGCAGGTTCTCCCATGATGACCTCTCCGTAAAATGACTCAAAATTATACATTATTTTACTCTTGGGAGTAAAATTTTCGTCTAATAAAAATGGATGAACAGAATCAGATTGAGCAGGAGATTCAGAATTCATTCTATGAAAAGAATGCTGAAGGAATACTTGTGACAATGAATAATTATTGGGATTATTTTGGACCAGCAGAATTAAGTTCAGCTTTTTCTAAATTAGCAACTCTTTATAAAGAAGATTCAAGTCTCAGATATGGAATTCTTAGTTTTTTTCATGATTATGACGAAGACAGTATAGAATACAGAAAAAAGTTGTTCGAGAAAGTGATAAAATATAAAAAACAACTTTATTGTGAGGAACTTGCAAACATTATTCGTTCTCTTGCTATATTCAAAATTGATAAAGATGAAAGAATTGTCACAGAGATACATAGAGAAATAATATCTCAATTAACATCTCAAGGAACAGGCTGCGCAGAACCACAAGTAGTTGCATCTATGCTTTGGGCAGTAGCTCATCTAAATATTGATGGAAACAGTCGTTTAGTAGAAATTTTAACTCGAGAACTTACTCCAGAAAACCTCCAGAGATTTTTTGACGATTTACTTGTTCGTGTATTATGGTCATTATCCGCTCTTTGCCTACCTGCAAGTAACCAATATGTAGAAGCAGTTATTGGAGAAATTATCATAAATAGATATCCATTTGTTAATTTCAGTATAAGTGATATTGGGCTCTTCCTCTGGTTATATACTTTGTATAGCTTGAAACAAAGTAAAGTAACAGATGAATTGTTTAGAAGACTAAATGAATCGGTAAGCTACCTAGAAAGTAATATTGAAGGTATTACTCAAGCAATAATTTGTTACTATTACTATAAACCAGATCCTGCTAAATATCCAAAATTTTATGAACTTGTCAAACAAAATGAGGATAAATTAACGAGAAAAAAAGATAGAGAATCGTCTCGTCTCCATGATGGTATTCATGAAATTCTACTGGCAATTCCTAGTCTTCCTACTTTAGAGAAAGAGAAGTTCTTGTTTGGATTTTATGTGGATGAATATCTCAATTTTAATGGAAAAGATTACATCATAGAAATTAATGGTCCTATCCACTTCTTGAGTTGTAGAGAGAGAATATCTGGAGAGATTAAGGAGAAGATATTTCATAAGAACGGATTTAGGATTATAAATTTCGACTATAAGGACAGGGAGGAACTTAATAAATGGCACAGAAAAAGCAAATCTCAACAGAAGGATGTTATAGAAGAAGTTTTTCGAAAGGAGAAGATACTTTAAATTTTTTTGACTGGGTTTATTTCTTGTATGATGATAATTTGTTGCATTAGACAAACATTTTAAGTTTTTCATCTATTACAAAAGTATTGTTTGCTTATAAAAATATTGTTGTCAGATGCGAGATGTCGATCTATCCGAATAAAAATGAACTTATCGCATCTCTTTATCGATATAGTTTAATGGCACATGGGTTTCGTCCAATCGCTACTATTGATATAGCACGATTGAAAAGAGATTGGAGATCTTTCTCTTTAATCGTTGAGATGCTCAATGATTTACCGGAACTCACCGAATCTGTGAATGTTCAAAAAGTTGATAGAGTTGTTACATGGATATTAGATGCTATTAGAGTTTTGAATCTTGGGTCTTGATGAATCTCTAGATATATTTTCCAGCAACGAAAAAATAAAAATGATATCATCGGCATCGGTTCTTGCAGTGCTCTTTATTATCAAAATTAGAAAAAATATCCGAATGTCTCACTATATGAATTATTATGGTGATGATTGTATTGATCATTTGAATCATAACCAATTGGATAATAAACGACAAATAGACGTGATAATTTGGAGATAGCAACTGTTCAAAAAAACTTTTCTCATAGGAAAACAGCAAAAAATAATACATCAGAACATACTGGAGTAAGAATATCAAGAAGTAAGTGTCAGGTTGAACTTAAGTCTATGAGATATTTTTTGTTTTTGGTCAAAACTTCCGCTTCAGACTCGAATGCGCCTTGCGCAAAACTCTTTATATCGAAGCAGACCTTTTAATTTGTCCATCTGATTCTCCTCCTATTCTAAAGTTCCTCTGAGTATTTACTTCTTCAATTGAGTTCCCTTGTTCCTGCCTTGTTACTCTCTTGATAACGTCAAGATGACAACTTCTAACATATCTCTGTTGTTGAGTAATAACGACTCTATTGTTATATATCTCTATTTCAATTTCATCAATCTTATCGTTATGTTGAGGATCACTTCCAGCTTTTCCTGTATTAGCATAAACAAATCCATCTTCCAAAAGTTGAAGAATTTGTTTATGAGTATGACCATAAACAACAATTCCATAGCCGTTCCTTCTTCCCAATTTATATGCGTGTTTTACATAGGATTCTTCTTCTCGCTTACCTTGCATCAAAGTTGATAATCTTTCAAAGTCTTCATCCAAATTAGGTATTGATAAAACTTCTCCCAATATATCGGAACAACAATAACAAATTGAACTAACATTTTTTAAGCAACTGTTATCTTTATTCCATATATCTGCTTGATGACCATGTTCAAAATGGATAGGATATTGACAGTTGATTGTATAACTTTCTACTGCATTTGGAATTAGATTAAATACTCTACAAACTGAATCGTGATTACCATTAATATAAACTATCTTTCCACTGAGATAACTTGTTCCTCCATTTTTTATAAGAGTAACAGTCCTTGGGTACAAACTTTCAGTTGTAGAGAATCGTTCTCTAAATTTATGTTCTGCCCAATTACTAAAACTCTCATTTTCTCCACATATTTCTTTTATGTCAGACGGCAATTCAGATTTTGATGATTCCCAAGTATCAAATATATCACCATTTAAGACGACTATATCATATTTTTTGAGTGTCCAAGTTAAATAGGTATGAAGATCGTCGTCAGAAAAGTTGCAAGAAGACTCTGGTGTGCCTATAATCCCATCCATATGAATATCAGAGATAGCTAAAATTCTTGACTTCGGGAATTCCATAGTCTCTTTTACATACACGAAATAAATGATGGAATTGAAATTTATCAGGATGGAAAAGAATTTTTTCAACAAATTATTTGGTGTTAAGAAAAGAGAACTTTAAACATGGAATCCTTGAAAGCATTCTTTAAAGGTAAAACTTCAGATTATGTGTTCTTTGTTGGAGGTGTAGTTACTATGAGTTTGGGGGCAACTCTTGTCTCTAAAGCCAATGCTATCCTTTCATCTACTTCCAATCAGACAACAGCTGATCTCTCAAATGTCCAGACCATGAAAAATATTGGTACCTTCTTCATTTTGGTTGGTCTAGCGCTTATGGGATGGTACGGATGGATCCTTTTCGGATTATATGGCGGAAAGGAAAAGACCAGGGAATTATATACCAGAGCACAAGCAAAGTATGATGCATATAAGAAATCTAAGGCAGAAAGTACCTCTACCGAGACATCTGGATCATCTTTACCACCCTAAATATTGAAGATTCTGATTATTCTTTGTGTCAGAAATGATGGAAGACTGGTATGTGATGATCTTTATCTCAGATAAAGAAATTATTTTTTTTCGTGATCGTCATCGTCATCTTCATCGTCATCTGGAAGTTCAGATGTAAGGTTTGACAACATTTGGTGCACAGTATTGAGCATTCTTTTCGGCTTCACCCGACCACTCGACATAGCAGTTTGCAAAGTTCCCATTATTTTCTGCAATCCTCCCGAGGACGTAAGACACGCGAGGGCTTGCATGGGATCGTCTATTGGTCCATTAATTCCACTTGATACCGTCTTAACAACATCTGCGATAACATCTTCTTCCTCTCCTCTTCTTTTTCTTCTAAGTTTTTTTCTGAGAGCATCTCTTGTTGCTTCCTTATCATCAGTCACTACTATACCTCCTGCTGTAGCGGAGGAAGCCCCAAGAGCGACGATTGATGATGATTTTTCTTCTTCATCATCGTCGTCTTCAAATGGGACTTCTTTTAGTAATTGTTTAAGCTTCTGGTCAGGTTGGTTTTTATACAACGAAATCAGATAAAATACTAAAGTTAGATGTCTCCACATTTCTGATGTTTTTCCTCCAGTACTTTTGATTACTGGACCAATTGAGATGCATATCTTTTTTGTCAGGGGAAGATCTGGTTGAATTAATTCTTCAGATCTTTCCAAAAATGCACGCTTATTGGATGTGTAGTAATTATAGAACCTATTTATTATCGCCAAAAAACCATTCTGGTCTGTCTTCTCAATTATATTACATGCAAGGTTTACATCACTTTTAATAACTTCAAATTCCGAACCACTAAGAGGTAATAACCTAATTTCATCTAACATTTTTTGAATAGATGTTAGGATTCTCGTTGAAGAAATTTTTGGTACGGCTTCATCTGTTGTTGAAGATTGAGATGATGCTTCTGCCATTTCTTGTAATTATGAAATTTTAAATATTTTCAGCTTTTTTCATTGTTTATTTTCCAAAATCCGCACTGGCTGTTGCCTGACATAATCCGAGTATATTATGTTTAGTTTCCTCTGGAGATAATTTTGGATTCTTCATGATTGTTCATATGTACTTATCACATGAATCTAATGAAGTCGGATTTTCTGGTTTAAATGATTCAAATAATTCTCCTAACTTTCCTTTGAGTCCTTGTTCTGATGGACGGCTTCTACTAACCACACGAATAACCGGCTTAGATTTGGAAGTTAGATAAAGATATAATGCAAATAATATAATTGATACTATCAAAAGTATCAAGGAACTGTTTGCGATTCTTTAGGTTCTGGTTCCCTAACCAAAAGAGAGGCTGTAAAAGTTCCAATAGATGAGAACAAACAAAGAGATCCAGAGCCAAGAATTATGGTATCAATCATTTTTTAAAAAGGATTTTTATCTGAAAAAATTTTTTCAGGATGTTTTGTTCAGGATCCTCGGGCTAGTCGTTTCCTGGGTACCTTTCTCAAGTATGATTTCATATATGTCCCTTTTCCCAGAAACAGCACGTATAAGATGAGTTATCCAGTATCCGATAAAAATTAATGAATCCAACAATATATTTCCGGAGGGACGTTCAGTCATTTTAATTACTAAAACCCTTGGGACAAAATTATCGTTCCTAATTTTTAATGCTGCAGTTCTCTCATTATCGGAATCTCCTATGGAAATTAAAAGTTCCGTATCTTTACCTAGACAAGAAACCATTGCTTCATATTTTTTGAACATTGCTTCGCTCCACCCATACCTCCATACCTTCTCTGATATTCTGAACTCAGAAGCATAAATAATTGGGATCGAAGAAATTATTGAAACTGATTTTGGAAATAAAAGTCCACAAGTTAGTTCAGGCCAACCTCTTTCTGAACAAGTAAGAATTTTTAGGTCACCAAGTTCCTTTAATATACACAAAAATTTACATAAAGTTTCGTCAAATACCCTTAAACTAACACTTTTAGATACACAATTTTTGAAATCTTCAGGAGTTCTAATACTTTTCTCTCCTAATTCGTACTTATAAAAATAAGCGGATGTCGGAATGATTGTATCATCCCAATCTAGAAAAATTTGAATTTTTTTTACCCTACTCACATTTGCTCTTAATTTACTTATAGTTGGAAGTGAAAACACAGGCGTTGTATTATCATCAGCCATCGTCTCTTTTTTATAAAGATGTTTAATTCCAAACATACTTTAAATTTTTTCCCCGAAAATAAGGTGATGTATCAACAACAAAATAAACATCGTCTTCCGATCTCCAAAAACTGGAGTTCCCTAAAAAAAGATATCGTAGAACAGAGACGAAAAGAAAACTTGGACTACTTTAGGAATTTACCATGTGTCAAGAAAAGTAAACCCAAACTTAAGATACATCAACTTCGAATTGTTGAATATCTGCTTGAACATATATCTCTTCTTGTAATTCATAGAACGGGTTTTGGAACTCTCTCTGCTTGTATTACTACTTCTCAATGTTTATTGAACACGAGGAAGATTGATCGAATAATTGTTGTCTCTGGCTCTCCTCTTTCGCTAAAAGAAAATTTTAAAAAAGAAATGACAAGTTATGGTCTTAAAGGTGGCAATTATAGATTTTATACATACACCAAATTTGCTAAAGAATATGGAAACACAATCACTAATGAGGATCTCTCCAATACTTTCCTCATTATCGATGAGGCTCATAATTTGACGACAAATGGTAAAGGTACTAAAAAGATACTTCTTGCAGCGAAATCTGCAAAAAAGATTTTGTTACTTACTGCTGCAACTCCCGTTATTAATTTTCCTGGAGATATAGTTAATCTAATGAAAATGTTAGATTTAAATGCAATATTATAGAAGAAAGACTTTAAAAAATGTCTTCTGAAAACAACTTTATCCGTGAATTCTATCAAAAACTCGTTTCTGATGAAGGGTTATCAAAACGTGATATAAAGAAAGCAGAAAAACAATACCCGAATAGTCCCATAATACTCTATTATATTGGAATGCATTATGATAAGAGTGACACATCAATGGCAAAAAAATATTTCGAAAAATGTATATCCATTTTTCCTCGATTCACGTATCCTCTTTTCCAACTTGCAAATTACTACACTACTGCAACAGCTTTTTTAGAGGAATATGAAACCCTCCTCGTGGATCTTTTAAATGGTAAGACATTAAATCCAAACAATGGAATAATGGAATGTAGATTGATAGATGAATTGCATTTATGCGAACTTCTTACACCATCCTCAAAAAGATATACGGAGGAATTTGAGAGGATCCTAATTCACTTTGAGACAATTGCGGCTGTTTCCCCAGAATCCGTATCGGAAAAAAAGGTAGTTCAAGGTTATAAAAATCTATGTATGGCATTATCAATTGATTATTTAGAATATAAAAATCAACCTGAAAAAGCTATGAGATTCTTGATGAAGTCATTTAAATATACTGCGATTGGTGTATCAGATGCCCCAGCCCTAAAACGATTTAAGATTATGAAAAACTTCGTATTGGGAATTTATAAACTCCCTAGAACAGTAGAAGAACTTTTCGGGAATAATGAACAAACAATAGAATTGAAGGACTACACTAGGCATCCTCCTATTTCGTTTGTTTCCTTACTCTCCGACAATAGGAAAATTAACCTAGGGTATATCTCAGGAGATTTTAACAAAAGTGCGGTTGGATTATTCTCTATTGCTCTTTTAAAATACTACAATAGGGATAGATTTAATATTTTTTGCTACTATACTTGTAAAACGTCGGACATATTTACTGGGTTGTTCAGAAGTTATAAAACTAAATGGTTTGATATTTCATCTATGACCGACGACGTAGCGTATTCTTTAATTAAGACGCATAATCTTGATGTTTTAGTTGATTTATCGGTATTTTGTGTGGATTCAAGAATTGATTTAATTAATAAAAAACCAGCAAAAATAATAATCAATTATATAGGGTATCCTGATGTAGCGAATTTGTTATCGTATGACTATAGGATAGTGGATGCAGTAACTGATCCTGTAGATTCTCTACTTGAAAGGAAAGATAATGATAAAGATCACACTGAGACACTTGTTAGGATGCCACGTTGTTTCTTATGCTATCATCTGTTTGATAATATTTCTCTTCCAGATATAGAAATCAAACAAGAAGACGATTCCCCTATTACCATAGGTGTAACAGCGAGATTCGGCAAATTTCATCCAGTTTTGATCCATGCGTGGAAAAAAATTTTTTCAGCACTTCCTAAATCGAGATTTATTGTTAAATCAGAGATAAAATTGAGTACATGCGAATTAATAGATGAGGATGAAGAGTTAAGAAAACATGTAATCTATATCCCTTTCGTAGATAATAAAATTAATCCAACGTTGGCATTGGAAAATTATTTAAAATATCATAATATGATGGATTTCGTTTTGGATACTTTTTGTTATAGTGGTACAACAACAACTTGTAGCTCCCTCCTTTTTGGAAAACCCGTCTTTACGATATATAATAAAAATAATGAACATCGTTCGAATGTGAGTGCCTCTATATTAAAAAATTGTGGAGAAAAATACAATATGTATATCGCAAGTTCGCTTGAAGAATATTCAGATAAAATCATCAACTTCTGCAAGGACAAGAATAATATTGCGATGTTGAGAGATATAAATTATTGTCGAGGGATAAGGAGAGATTTTTTAAATGCTATGGAGCCTAGAAGGTGGATGAACGAATATGAAGCAATCATTAAAAACCTTGTTCGTTTTTGAAAAGTTTCTATCTTGCGATAGAAACTTTTGGATGGTTTAATTGAACTACGAATTTCGATTATTGACTTCTATTACAATGTCAGAATTTTCCGAGAATTCTTGAACTATTCTCTAATATCAACACCTCTTATGGCTGACTTAAAACAATTTGGTGGAGAAAATATCAAAACATCAAAAATTTCTCTCCGATTTTTGAATATAAAAACTTCAAGTATCTTACCGACTTCTGTACTGCTTAAACTTGCAAATATTTTGTTCTACCTCTTTTCTAAAGGTATACGTACTCTTTGTTTCACAAATAACTTATCGAGAAGTCTGGAGATATTATCTCTAGTTGTCTAGATATTATCTCTAGTTGTCTAGATATTATCTCTAGTTGTCTAGATATTATCTCTAGTTGTCTAGATATTATCTCTAGTTGTCTAGATATTATCTCTAGTTGTCT
>Ga0326727_10009749_pt1 | contig 23365 bp, 24 predicted proteins | sample MB2enrmetagenome_FD_207643 | JGI IMG/M metagenome (GOLD analysis project Ga0326727, IMG submission 207643) | Lab enriched peat soil microbial communities from McLean, Ithaca, NY, United States - MB29MY | ecosystem: Environmental > Terrestrial > Soil > Wetlands > Peat | place: USA: New York... | reverse complement strand
ATGGCTGTAGCGGTCGCCCACATCAATCCCCATCGTCATCTGCGGCTTGTCCTTGGTTGTTTCCCTACGTCGCGCTTGTTTGCTAACCTTGCTCATCGGCTGGTCTCCTTTTGCACCCTCGAGTGCGTTGCGGTCAGCTTAGCTGTTCCGCGAGACCAGCCGTCTCATCCCATCTAAAGCCCAGGCCTTTTTGGGTTGGATAATGTACGGGCTGAAGCCCGTACCCTTCAACTGAAGCCCGTACCCTTCAACTGAAGTCCGTACCCTTCAAATTGAAGCCCGTACCCTTCAATTGAAGCCCGTACCCTTCAACTGAAGTCCGTACCCTTCAAATTGACCCACTACCTTTATTTTTCAACGGTAGCAGGAATTGACCGAAAAGCGATAAACTGCAGTCCTGATCTTGTGGTCACGGTCGACTCTTCCCCGCCCGCGAAAACTGGAGCAAACAGATGCCCCTAACATTGACTGTCAACAATGTTGTTACGACGGTGGACGTGGCGCCGGACACGCCGCTTTTGTGGGTATTGCGCGACGTGTTAAACCTGAAAGGCGCCAAGTATGGCTGCGGGATCGGCCTCTGCGGCGCATGCACGGTGCTTTTGGCCGGTAAGGCAGTGCGCTCGTGCATGACGCAGGCGAGCACGGCGGTGGGCCAGCCGATCACAACCATTGAGGGGCTATCCCCCGACGGCTTGCACCCTGTTCAAGTTGCATGGGAGGCGCTAGACGTGCCGCAATGCGGCTACTGCCAGGCGGGCCAGATTATGGCAGCGACCGCGCTGCTGGCGCGCACGCCGCATCCAACGGACATGGAGATCGACGCGGCCATGAGCGGTAACATTTGCCGCTGCGGGACTTATACACGAATTCGCCAGGCGATTCACGAAGCTGCCGGCGCAACTGCCACCGCCAACAAATAGAAGGGAGGCTCGAACCATGCACATCGATCGCAGATCGTTTCTACAATTGAGCGCCCTCGCCGGTGGCGGTCTCGCTCTGGATCTTTATCGCTTGCCCCTGGCCGCTGCTCAAAGGCCAGGCCCGCCAGACCTGACCCCGCAGGCATTCATTCACATTGCTCCGGACGGGGTGGTGACCATCATGGCGCGTGCTTCGGAATCTGGCCAAGGCATGCGCAACATGCTGCCCATGCTGATTGCCGAAGAGCTGGACGTGGAATGGAAAGACGTGCGGGTGAAGCAGGCGGATCTGAACGAGACGATCTACGGCCGGCAGTTTTCGGGCGGCTCCGGCAACACGCCTCTGGCCTGGGAGCCGATTCGCCGCGTGGGCGCGGCCGGACGGCAGTTGCTTATTACCGCCGCCGCGCAAACATGGGGCGTGCCTGAGGCGGAGTGTTCAACGGAGCCCGGACGCGTGCTGCACAAGGGTTCAAGCAAGTCGGCGGGCTATGGCGAATTAGCGGACAAGGCTGCAGCGCTGCCTGCTCCGGCGCTGAGTTCGGTGAAGCTCAAGGATCCCAAGGATTACCGCATCATCGGCCACTCGCAGACAGGTGTCGACACCCGCGCCGTCATCACCGGAAAGCCGCTTTTCGGCATCGACGTTCAATTGCCGGGAATGTTGTACGCGGCCATTGAAAAGGCTCCTGTATTTGCCGGCAAGGTGAAGACGGCCAACATTGAACAGATCAAAGCGCTGCCTGGGGTGCGCCATGTGCTGTTGATTGACGGCGGCATCACTCCGGGGCCTTATACGCCGTGGGAGCCGGGCATGGAACCGGGTATCGCGATTGTGGCCGACACTTGGTGGCAGGCGCAGTCGGCACGCAAACAACTGAAGGTGGATTGGGATCTTGGTCCCGCGGTCACGCAGAGCACCGAGGAGTTCAAGAAGCGGGCTGCGGAGCTGCTGCAGGCTGCGCCGGCGAACACGGTGCGCAAGTATGGCGACGTGGATGGAGCGCTGAAGTCGTCGGCCAAGGTGGTCGAGGCGACGTACGAGTATCCGTTTATTGCACACGTGACGATGGAGCCGCAGGGCGCCACGGCGCACTGGAAAGACGGCAAGCTGGAAATGTGGTCCACAAGTACGCTGCCGGCGGACGGCCGCGGGCTGGTGGCCAGGACGCTGGGTATCAAGGAAAGTGACATTACCACGCACATGGTGCGCTCGGGAGGCAGCTTTGGCCGGCGGTTGCAGAACGACTACTTAGTTGAAGCGGCTTGGATCTCGAAGCAGATTAGCGCGCCGGTGAAGCTGCTCTGGTCGCGCGAAGACGATATTGCGCACGACCCTTACCGGCCGGGCGGAACGGTTGGCTTGAAAGGCGGCCTCGATGCGCAGGGCAAGCTTACTGCATGGCGGCACCACCTGATCAGCTTTGGCGAAGGGAAGCGGCTGACTTCCGGCGGCGGCATCGGTGGAGACTCGTATCCTGCCGGCTTTTCTCCGGCTTATGCGCTCTATACTTCCGCGCAGCCGCTCACGTTGCGCACCGGAGCTCTTCGCGCCCCCGGAGACAATGCCTATTGCTGGGTGGCGCAGTCCTTCCTGGACGAAGTGGCTCATGCGGCGGGACGCGACCCGCTCGAATTCCAACTTGAACTGCTGAGCAACAAGAAAGCTCCCTGGTCTTCAGGCGAAGGCGATGCTGTAGGCGACCACGAGCCGTCGGGACAGGAAGTTCTGATTCCGGAGCGGTTCAAAGGCGTGCTTGAACTAGCCGCGGAGAAGTCGGGTTGGGCTCATCGCAGCAAGCAGCCGGGCCGCGGAATGGGAATTGCCGCGTGGTTTTGCCACAGGGGCTACTTCGCTGAGGTTGCCGACGTAAGCGTGGACAAGAACAACAAGGTTACGGTGAACCACGTCTGGGCGGCCGGAGACGTGGGCAGCCAGATCATCAACCCGGCGGCGGCGGAGAGCATGGCGCAGGGCGGAATTGTGGAAGGCATGAGCCACATGGCGCAGGAGATTACGCTAGTGGATGGCGCGATCCAGCAGTCGAACTTCCAAAACTTTTCTCTGACACGGATGAGGCAAGCGCCGAAGATCGACGTGTATTGGCGAAAGACCGACTATTCTCCGACGGGGCTGGGCGAGCCGACGCTGCCACCGATTTTGCCGGCGTTGACGAATGCGATATTCGCGGCTACTGGAAAGCGGATTCGGACGCTGCCGATTCAGAAGAGCGGATTTAGCTGGGCGTGAAGTAGACAGTCGATAGCAGATTTGAAGCGAAGCCGGCCTTTCGAGGCTGGCTTCGCTGCCTTTGGGCCCATTGGATGGTGAGGCAGTGCAAGACTTCGGTTGGCTCGCTTCTGCGCCTTCGATGGAGCTACGCGGCGCTGGGTGCCGGTCGGCGGAAGGGCAGATAGAGCATCAGGAACAGGGCCAGGGCGACGGGTTCGGTGGCGAGGATGTACCAGGGCCATGGGCCTAAGAATGTGAGTAGCGATACGGTGTCGGGCTTGGCGCGGAGAAACATGTAGTCCGAATTGAAGACGGTGTCGAAGGTGAAGGCGAATGCGGCGTAGATGTTTACGGCCAGCATTGCCCGCGCGACCGACCATGGCCGTGGCCGGGCCTGGCGCGACCAGACCATGTAAAGAACGGCGGCGACCATGAGGCCATGATCGGCAAAGAACTGCACGGACAGGATAGCGGGCGTGGTGTCGGTCAGGTTCGGAGTGAGCAGAGACATCGTGGCTCCGGCCAATGCGTAGTAGTAGGCGAGGTCGAAGAGCACCGGCTTGAGGGTGAGCAGCGCGACGATTAGCAGGTAGAGAGACACATCGCAGAGGTCGAGCGGAACGTGATCGGGAAACATGCGGTCGCCGCGGAGGGCATAGTACGCAAAGTTCAGGGCTGAGCTGAGGAAGAGCATGACGGCCAGAACGACGCGCACCGGTCTCGATGAGGATGGGTGCTTTCGATGGAGCGCGGCGAGCAATGCTGCCAGCAGAGGGACCGCGGCGAGGATGAGCAGGTGCACTAATCCAAAAAGGTGAAGGTGGGCAGGCATGGGCTCCGGGTTAGATGCTTTCTATCTTATGCCACAAGGACGCGGGCTTGGGAGCGGTTGCGGGGAGTTGCTTCCACACTGATCCTGATGTCCTGGCCCAGGCGCAGCAGGAAGCGCATGAGGCGCTCGATGGAGAAGCCGCTTAGGCGGCCGCGGATGAGGGAAGAGACCTTCGGCTGGTCTACTCCGAGAAGCTTGGCGGCTTGCACTTGAGTAAGGCCGCGCTGCCTAATCAGCACGGTGATCTTGTGGGCCAGCTCGGCTTTTGCGAGAGCCTCCTCCGGATTCGGCAGGCCGAGATCGGCGAAGGCGTTTCCGCTGCTTACGGTGTAATCGAGTTCGCGTTTTGGCACCGTCATTTCTCCCGTTCCCGATCGATTTCGATGGCGCGTTTCAGGCGTTGCTTTACCAGTTCCAACTCGCCTTGCGGCGTGGCGATTCCGTGCTTCGACTTCTTCTGAAAAGCATGGAGAACATAGACGGCTTTTTCGTGCTTCACTGTGTAGACGGTGCGGAAGGTATCGCCTCGGTGATCTGAGACAACCTCCAGGACTTCGCCTGAATTAATTCTTCAGGGGCTTGGCATCGACGTGCCTGCCGCCCATCTACGCTTGATAAAGAGCGTATCCAACTTGCCGTTGCACCGGTTCTGGAAACCCTGCCAGTACGCGTTGCGAGTCGGCCACCCAGATGAGCGGTTTCAACTGGACACTTCGACTTAACTGCGGATTGTGGAACTTGGAGGCTTTCACCGCTACAAAATCGTCTACATTGGATTTTCAATCGGGATGAAAACGTCTGTACGTTATTGATAATATTGGTCGGGGAGAGAGGATTTGAACCTCCTACCCCCTGGTCCCGAACCAGTTTCGGAGACTTGTTGAAGTCTGCTGAAATTGAGCGAAAATAACAGCTTTCGATGGAATCTTTTGCGGCCATGCTGTTGAACGTTGTGGTTCTAAATGGTTCCAGAGTGCTTCGACCGCCACAATTTCGAATACATCGGCTTGGAATCATTCGATTTTCGCGGTCCGGGATCCGGTGCCAAAATCAGCCATTCTTCATGGACCCTGTGCTGAAGTGCCCGGACCCTTTGCGCCAGTTGGTGCAAGCCAAACTGGCATGGACCTCGCTTAATCCTTGTTTCGTTCAGTTCAGTGGCATTTGCGACCCCCGAGGAAGTCATATTGTGGGCCACATTCTCTATGCCAATTACGATGAAGATAAGTAATCCAGGAAGGAGGCGAAAATCCAGTCATCATCGCCGGCATGCCAAAGCACACGGGGCAGGGTCTGTTGATTGAGAAGAGAATTGGAATTCGGCATGGTCATACACCTCGCCGAATCGCAAAAAACAAGGTATGGACTAGGATGGCAAAATCCATGAAGAAGCCACGGTTCCGAATATAGTAGAGGTCATACTGGATGTTTTCGTGAATCTGAAAGGCTCTGTCGGCGCTTAGTTGCCAGAGGCCAGTTATCCCGGGAATTACCTGCAGCCTCTGCCTGTGTTCCGGCGTATAGTCGAGCACGATGAACGGCTGCTCCGGCCTCGGTCCCACAAGCGACATGTTTCCCAGGATGACGTTGATCAACTGTGGGAGTTCATCCAGACTTGTCTGCCTGATGAACCTTCCGATCCGCGTAATGCGGGGGTCGCTCGGCGTGGACGGAGAGAAATCATATGCCGGCGCGCTCGTATACATGGAGCGGAACTTGTAAATACGGAAGAGCTCTCCATTCCTGCCCACCCTTTTCTGAGTGAAGAACGCTGGACCAGGCGAGTCGAGCCTTATAAGGATTGCAATCAAGACGAATAGAGGAGCCACCAACACCAGCAGCACAGAGGACACGATCAGGTCAACCGCTCTCTTGGCAACTGCGTAATACCAAGGCGCAACTGGCTCTGCTTTGGGAGTAAACAACAAGCCGTCGACATCGATCGAATGTGCCCACTGTTGCTCCACACCGGAAAGAAACGCGATCTTCAAGCCCGCCCGCTTCGCCGCATCTGCAGCAGCGTTTTGTCTTTCCGAGGAGAGATTCGGATGTGCCACGATGAGGACGTTGCACTGTAGGGACCTCAGCAACTCGGGCGTGATTGGCCCTCCTTGAACTGGAACCGAGCGGGGGCGACGGTATCCCATTTCAAGGATGTGACTCCCGTCGAGACCGGAGTTATCGTCGATCATCGCCACGGGATGGAGCCCCAGCCTTGGTGAGTGAAAGAAAGCGGACACGACACGCTTTCCCGCGTCTCCCGCTCCATATATAACTGCTCGATCAATGCCGCAACCAATGTTATGTAATGTGCAGACGAGGGAGAAGAATATAAACTTTTGCAGAATTAGCATGACCGGAATCAGGATGAGAGCAGTAACACTCGCCACACTCGAGGGGTTCAGATCCAGGAAATGGCTAAGTGCGAAAAATGCGAGCACGGACTGAATTGGAACACGAATTGCGCGCTCCGTCTCCCGAATCTGGAGCAGGCTGCCGCCACCGCGATAGGCTCCGTCCCAATGGAGCGATAACAACGAAAACAGCCCGACCACGATACTTGCGGTCACTGCCTCCCGCCCCGGATATTGAGTCTGCTCGCTCAAACGCAGCGAGATTCCAAGAGAGTAAGCTGCAAACATTCCCGCGGCACAAGTAACAAAGTCCGCCGTTACTTCGACGCACACCAGCGCGCTCCGAAAAAGCTTCGGCGTGGCAGCGCGCGCCTGCTGGTGCGAAGCCGCGAGAGCTTCAGCATAAAGGCGCGGTGTTGCGGAATCAGTTGCGCTCATGTTCATCCTCTCGCTGCAATGCCGGCCAGCCGGCGGCCGTGGCTCCGATGGATTGAGGGCGCTTCTGACGCGACTGCATTGATCGCTCCGTCAATCTTGGCACTTACTGAGCAGCTTGGAGAAGTTACGATTCTGCGATAGACATTGACGTATTGTTTTCCAACAACCGGGAGGGATTCTCTTGTTGAGGCGATGCTGCGCGACGCAGAGAAGAAACGTTTTGCACTGCCAAGTGGAACTTTGCGGCTGCACGTCGTCGACTGCTTCGGCCTCAACGCAGTTATAGATGCGTATTGCCTTTTGCCATATGTCAAAAGTGCGGTCGACATACTGCTAACGTCATCTGCAGATGACGCTGCCGTACTTCCAGTCGGGGAAGGGGCGGATGCCATCCGGCAGTTCGCCGTGGCTCCTGTGATCGAAAAGATAAGGGCTACGCATGTCGCCGAGAAGCAACCAGCTCGCGATTGACGAGCGAGCCAAACACTCACGCGCGAACGTTCTCTCGTAATCATGCTTCTCAGTCGGACAAGAATGACACACCGCTGCATTGGCGCTCTTCTCTTCGCCTTTGACCGTAAAGAACTACGCGAACTGGCGTGTCATGCGTTCGTCAGTGAATTGTCATTCCATTGTTGCTCGCTAAGTAAGCGGCGGATTGGAGTAATGAACGACTGTCCGGGATGGTCCGATTAATGGTAGAAGCGTGTCCGATGCCGTCAGATCGGACATCGACGAGCCGTGTCAAGAAAGCGACATTGCGAAAACATTTGACTGACATTTGCGCCCGAGAAAATTGCTAAGCTCTGACGATGCGGGCGCTCGCTCCGAATAGGCGCATCATCGCGATGCCGAAAGCATGAGAAGGACCAACATACAGGGATTGTGCTGTAGCGAAGTGAAGTCAATGAGGAGTCCGGATTGTAGTCGTACGAGTAGCTTCACATGTTATCCGGTCCGCCTCGATCGAGTCTGATCAGCTTTTTCGCCGAGTACGGCGCCAATCCATTGTCCCGATTGACAAACAGATATGGAATCCGCACAAGGTATGGCCGAAGAAACAATTCAGCAGCGCATTTCAGGGCGAGCGGAGGCACGCTTAAAGCGCCGGCCGCAAGACGCGCTCCTCTCTAATATGGAGTTACCGCACCGAGGAATCTTCTACCCTCTGGGCTATCCTGTCGAGATCATTACGAACGACACTGTTGTATTGGAAGCTGCGGATGAGAGCTTCGGGCATGGGCGTTTATCTCGGGCGGGCGCAACGCTGCAGGTCCGCGTTGGAGTTAGCAGCGATGGTGAGTCCGAGTGCCCGCCAGAGCCCACACGGCGAGAATACAACCATTTGTATTCCCTGGTCGCCGATGTTAGAAATCAAGCTATCCTCGACCTCGCATCTTTGATCAACTTTACATGGGCGACAAAGGCCGCTTTGAATAACAAGCTCTATTTCCGTTTTAACTTCCTCGAGAAGACCGTCTACCTGCTGCTTGGTGCATCCGTGGTAACCGATCTTCACGCCGCCTGCATAAGCGGGAACGGGAAAGGCGTTCTTCTCATTGGCGATTCCGGGGCCGGGAAATCAACACTCGCTTATGCATGTGCTCGTGCTGGATGGACCTATACCTCGGACGACACAAGTTATCTCATCAACGATTCGATCGTTCCGCGTGTTATTGGACACTTTCACAGAGTTCGCTTTCGTCCCTCAGCAAAGGCTCTCTTTCCAGAACTTGAGCACTTTGGCATAACTCCGCGTATCGAAGGAAAGCCCTCGATCGAGGTTCCGGTCTCTGAGCTTCCGATCCGTGAGACAGCGGCTGAGGCGACCGTGGATTTTATTGTTTATTTGAACCGATATCCGTCAGCGGGAGGAAGGCTCATTCGTCTGCCCAGTGGAACTGCGACAAAGCGCGCTTGTCGCGAGCTCTATTCCGCCGGAGAGATCCGGGCAAAACACGAAGGAATTCTCGAGGTGTTATCCGATATCCCAACATACGAACTTCAGTATGACGATCTCGAGCTGGGAATCTCTACCCTCGACCGATTAACGATGAGCAATTGAGACGGCTGGGGAGTTCTTGGGCTCGTGGTCAAGGTGGGCCACTTCACCCCGCGCTAGTCTGGCGTCATGCCTTTCAAGAGCTTCTTCTATCACATCCGCCGCGCGCTCCAATCCGTGCAGGGAGTGAAGCTTTGCTTGCATCTTTAGAGCCTCGTTGCGATAGCGTGAGTCATTCAGAACCCTTGTGACGGCTTTACGAATCCGCTCGGCCGATAGGCGCATGACGGGAAGCACCTCGGCAAGATTCAAGCGTGCCAGGCGAGCTGCGACTGCTGGCTGATCATGCGCGAGTGGGATGGCGATCATGGGCTTTCCTTCCAGGAGCGCCTCGAACACGGTGTTTGGACCGGCATGCGTTATTACGATCGTGGCGAGCCTTAACAGTTCAAGTTGGGGAGCATATCTCGTCACCAGAGGGTTGCCCGGCAGATCTGTAAATGCCTCGGCATCAAAGCGGCCGCCCAGAGAGATAACTAACTGCAGGTCGAGATCCTGGCATGCCTCTGCGATGAGGCGAAACACAAATGCCTGCACATTACGTGTAGTTCCCAACGACGCGTATATGATAGGCCGGCCATCCAGGCGATCCCACGGGAACTCCACATACGGCCTTGCGATTCCATTCGCAAACGGTCCGGAGTAGTGAAAATTGTCCGGGGTCCTGGCGCGCGGCAAGTCGAGACACATTGGCAACTGCGCAATGTGAGCCAGTTCGGGAAACAACCGTCGAATCTGCCGCACTGGCCCCAATTTCTCTTGGCGCCTGAATTCGTCGAGTGCGCGCCGTACCGGCCCACGCATGCGCAGTACGGAAATCTCGAAGAGCGCGGTCTCTGCCAGGGAGAGCCACGACCCTGAATACTTGTATCCTGAAAACCAGGGATAACCATTCCATCCGAAGCAATGCGGGACAGAGGTGGAAATTATAAAGTAAGGTAAGCCCAGCATCTGAGCTATTGTTGGGCCGGTAAGTGCGATCTCGTTAATGAGAAGCGCATTCACCCCTGCGCGCCTTAGTGCGGGCGGCGTTTCCGTGAGGTAAGTCTCCAGGTCGCGCTTGATCCGTTTTAGATTGAACCGAAGTAAAGAAAACTGGGAGCGCAGACTCGAATTGCTAACATACGCCTTGTCGTCCCTTAGTGAGTTGTTGCTCCTCCCAATCGGAAAGAAGTCCAGCCCCGCCTGTCGCACTCGGTCTTCGATCTTGGGCTTCTCGAAGAATGTTATCTTATGCTTCCGATGCTTCAATTGTTGCGAGAGCAGGATAAAGGAATTCAGATGCCCGGCGCCTGTGAAAGACAGTACCCCAAAGTGCCAACTCTGTCGTTCAGTAAGCATCTGCATCCTCTATATCCGGCGAGATGAGAACTCTCCTGCTTCCCAAATGTACCCCTCCCTTTCCCAGCACCTCTTCGGTCTTCTGCAACAATGTCTTCACTGGCGCGCGCAACCAGCGTACTGATTCGTCGATCCACAATGGCTCCAGACCTTGCCTTGCCCCGAATGGAAGTCGTCCCAGGATTGCTTCCGAGACGAGCTGTACACGGCCTCCAACCATTACAAACTCCACATCGTTCATCGACAGGGTCCCGAGCCTGTCTGCGGGATCCTGGCCTGTATCTCGAACTGCGATCAGATCGGCCATCCCGGATTCCTGAATGGAACCCTCCGCATTTTCCAATCGGAGGATTTCAGCAGCGCCTGTTGTCACCATGTGATAGGCGGACGAGGCCGAAATCCCAGAAGAGCGGATCGCGAACCGGATTTCGTCCAGCAAGTCGCCACCGGCTGTCAGTGGAGAGTCGTTCCCAAGGGCCACTTTTTCAATTCCGCCAAGCACGGATATGTCCGGGACCATGCCAAAAAGAAAATCGTTGGACGATGGACAGACTATTAGAGATGCCTGGAGGTTACGCATAAGTGCAACGCCCTCTCGATCGATAGCCAGTCCGTGCACAAGCACGGTGTAGCGATCCAAAAGCCCCAGTTGTTCGAGCCCCCGCAGTTCCTCCCGCGCCTGTTCGTCAACTCCCTCGCACGCATGCACGATGAAGGGTCGCCCTTCGGGGGTGGCCGCGCGCGCCTCGCAAAGGTTGCCACCAAGAGCTAACGAATGGCCCCAGCCGTATTCCCGGATTACTCTTACCGGGAAATCCTCTCTTTCCAACTCCGGCCAAAGCGGATTGTGGTGACTGACTGTTGTGACTCCGCAGAGTAGATTTCGTATGCCGCCCCACCAAAGGCGAAGGTCCTTGGGTACTGCCCGATGTTTTGCAATTACGTCTGGAAATCTGCCGTGTATGTCCTCTCCCCAATCGATGTAACTCCGATATGGCGGATTCCCCAACCTCGGGAAGAGAGCAAACTCCAGATGATCGTGTGCGTTGACTAATCCCGGCAAGAGCAGAAAGCCGGTGAGGTCAATGTCGGTGCTGTACGATTGCGCATCAAGCGAGTGAGTCGGGAAGCTGAGAATAGCGGTTACGCGTTCACCAGCGATCTGTACCGAAGCATGCGTAGTTTGCTTTGGCCCGAGGGCGCATCGAGCTCCGTAAATGCGACTCGTCGAAATGAACTCCCGCACTCAGCCCTCCCGGGCCTGTGCCACTTGCCCGATGGACACCAAGATAGAAGAGGCGAAAGCAGCAGTTCTTGTGGGCGCTGCGAATGCATCGGGATTCTGGCTCACCGGCTCCAAACTAATGACCCTGTCCCACAAGGCGTCTATCCGAGCGCTTGTCTCGCGCCGCGCGTCGAGCTCCCGCCAGGCATCGACTTCCGCATGCAGAGCATCGCGCACTGCGCGATAAAAGTCCGTCGTATAGGCCGCAGTAAACATAATGCAGAGGTCATCGCTGTCCGTCCAGTTCCGCTTCTGTCCTAGTTGCTTTTGCACGTGCTCATAAAACACCGTGCCCGGAAGCGGATAGGAAAACGAAATCCCTATGTCGTCCGGCCGCGTCTCGCGAACAAAAGCTATGGTCTCCTGCAGCTCGGTCCAGGTTTCTCCGGGATAACCGAATTGCAGAAAGTAACATGCGCGAATGCCGGCCTCTCTCAGCAAGCGGCGGGCCGTGCGAACAGAGGAAAGCCTCAGACCTTTGTCCATCGCATTGAGCACGGCTTGCGACCCGGATTCGACACCCATCCACACTTCGGCGCACCCTGCTGCCTTCAGGTGCTGAACGACCGTTTCGCTCATCAAGTCGGCTCGGGATTGAATCTTGAAGGGCACAGCCGCGCCTTTCTTCGTAACTTCCGCGGCAAACCGTTGCACCCAGTGCCGGTCAAGCGCGAAGACATCGTCGCCAAACCAGATATGCTGAACTCCGGCGGACTCCTTAAGTAGTTTCATCTCCTCGGCAACAGCCGCGGCAGGGCGCAAATGAAGCTTGTTCCCGGAGATCGGCTTTGCGCACCAATTGCAGTTGAAAGGGCAGCCACGGCTGGACACCATATTCGTTGAGAAATATCCGTGAGCATTCATCCATGCCGCGCGATATGGTTCCATGTCGATCAGGTCGCGTGCAGGAAACGGAAGCTCCGGCCATGCGGGATTCTTTGCCAATCGCCGTGAACTTCGCACGGGCCGCCCGAACTCATCGCGCCTGACCATCCCATCCATCTCCGCCACTTCTTCGTCGTTTAGTACAGCGCGACACAGCCGCACGAGCGAATCCTCCGCCTCTCCACACAGCACATAGTCGAAGCCATTGTTAAGAAACAGCACAGCATTGTCTGTCGAATCGGAGCCGTGCACAACGGTGATCGCGCCTGCCGACCGTGCTGCTTTCGCGATCTCCCATGCCACGCTTCTCATCCGTGTGAGACACATCTTGGAAAGAAAATTGAAGTCGTCCTCGTAGACGGCAACGATTCTCGGCCGATGCTCCGTCAGCATCTCCTCGAGTCTGGTGGAAGGCTCCTCTAGCATGGAATCGAGCGCTACGACGGAAATGCCGTGATCCCGCAATGCTGTCGCTGCATACAGCGTACCTATCGGCATGTAAGGCTGCATTTTGCGCAGCTGCTTCGAATCATAGGGAAGATGATACGAGTGTGTGAGCAGAACTTGTGCCACAATTCACCTCGGGGATTTACTCGCGGCCGATTCAGCGCGCGGTCGTCGCCGTCGCGCGTGCCAATCGGATTTACGCATCTGGCAAACTCCGCCCTCTGAAATGCAACGTAGTCCAACCTGTGCAGGTAGTTGTCGCGGAATTGTCAACTCAATGTCATCCCTTAGCCACTCTCGATCTAAGCGGGGGCTCAGTGCGGCGGCAACGGCGCCAACTGGGGCGTTATGCCCTCCATTGTCGGCGTGCTGTGATCGAAGTAAGTGCCAACCATGTGCGAATCAGTTGCCGAACCATAAAGATGACCGAGTTTGTCGCGCTTAGTGACAACGTAATGAGCGGATTGAGGGTTGCCTGGAACATCTGCGCTCAAGCGCCTTGCGATCTCAATTCCCGATGACCGGACGGCATTGATTTTGTCTGGATTATTGGTCATCAACTGGAGCGAGCGAACTTTGAGAAACCGAAGGATTGCCACTGAGAGTGCATAGTCGCGCAAGTCGACCGCATGTCCAAGCCGAAGGTTCGCTTCAAGCGTGTCCAGTCCCTTATCTTGCAGTTGATAGGCGCGCAGCTTTTCCATCAAGCCGATACCGCGACCTTCCTGATGTTCGTAGACAAGCACTCCTGCACCCTGCGCCGCGATCATGCGCAAAGCCAGATGAAGCTGGTCGTGACAATCGCACCGCATCGAGTGGAAGACGTCCCCTGTCGTGCATTGAGAATGAATGCGGACGACAGGAGGAGTGCTTTGAATGTTGCCCAGGATCAAAGCCAGCGCCGTCTCCACTTCCCTCGCCTTCTTGTTGGCCTGGACACCTTCAAACGCCAGCAGGCGGAAGTCGGCCCAACGGGTCGGGAAAGTCACATCCGCGATTTGCTTCAGAGCCATCAACCTGAGACGTGCTCCCCTCGTGCCGTTCATCGGACATATCGGAACGCTGCTATCGATCCGTATGAGGAGCGTATCTCGCCGCGTGCGCCTGAGTGTCGCCAGAATGTCTCAATGCAGTCATTCAATTGTTGAAAGTGTGGGCGATAAAAGTTCAGGAGGAGGGCAGGCTTATATTCACAGGAAGGCTCGGGCTTTCCTGTGTAGAAAAAACCGCAAGACTGCGCGGATGATCCACGCAAAGCGGAGCGGAGAAAAGTACTCATCGTTCGGCGGTTCGACGGAATTGGTAAAGCACATGATCGCCCAGCATAGCCAGCGGACGGGAGAGGGCGCGGTCAAGTGCCTCCATCAGACCGAGAAGGCGCGGTTGATCCGAAATCCACGGTTCCGCGGCACTTGGCGGAACTATTATGCCGATCCCAATTCGCTTTTCCAGCACAAACCAGGGCGCAAAGGCGCGCATCAGTGCCGCGCGGCGATGATAGACAATGGGAAACTCGCGCTTCGCAAGTCGCGCCGGTATTGGGCCGCGTTTCAAGCGCCGCAGCGCCTGACCCGGCCGCTTGCGGAGCACTTCGGTCAGCATTTCGCCGGGGCAGAACGTGCCGAAGATCACAAGCATCGCCGGAGCGTGTGGCTTGAGCAGTCGAGCAAGCCCTCGTGCCACAGGCTCCAGGTCGACGACACAGTTGAGTGGCGCAAAGTTGGAGAACGCGCCGTCGAAAAGTTGGCCGCCGGCAGAGAGATGACGAGCGGCGAAGTCCTCGAATTCTTCTCCTGCTGCGATTTCAGACTGCGCGCCATACGGAGATAATTTTGCATTTGCCAGTGCGACCATCGTGGGCGAAGGATCGGTCATGAGTATGTTGTAACCGGATTCCGCCAGGAACGATGCGTCTTCGCCAGTGCCTCCGCCCAGTTCCAGAATATAGCCGTCCTTCGGAAATTCCCGGAGCAGTGCCGCGCGCACGGCACGACGCTGTGCCGACACGCTACGCCAGGCGCCGAAGCGCTGGTCAAAAGCCGGCGCGATCGCGTCGAAGGCCTGAGCGGCGGGGCGTAAAGATAACATCATTGTGCAAGCTCCTTCATACGTCGCCAACGACGTGATTCCAATACAAAACGGAGTCCCTCCACAATGTGAAAGCGCAGACGAACGAGAATCAATTGAAAGTGCATGGAATAACGATGAATCCGGCCCCGCAGCGATTCATTTGGAATCGCTCGTATCGCTGGAGGGGGCAGGCAAAATGGCAGCAGGGCTCTGCGAACAGACCGCTTCCACGGCGGGCCTACAAACTCAAGCTCGCTCTGCAGCAACAGGTACAGTTTGTCGCCAGGATAGCTGCCGAGGGCAACGCGATGTCCGTACATCTCCACCCACAGCCGCACTGGTCGAGGAAGATTGTCAGCAGTCCAACTCGTCAATGCTTGCGGTGCGAAGGCCCCCATCATCCTCGCGATCAGAAGCGTAACAACGCCCAGCCCAATCGGCGCTCGCTGGCTTTCACTTGCTGCTCTTCTAAGCCTGTTCCAGAATTCATGGTCATCGCGGCGGGTCAGCACGTGACGGCGGAACTCCAGCATATGCGAGGTGCGTGAGGACTCGCCGCAAATGTGCTTGAATACGTGAAGGCCCTGTCCCATGAACAAATCGACAGGTGAAAGCACCGGCATTCTCATGCCCTGCAGTTCCCGCCATTCTAGTCTTTCCAACGGCGACGGAACGCTTGAAACGTTGGATTCGACATGCAATTCCACGGCATAGGATCGAAAGTCCTTATAGATGTCCTTTAACGAAATGCCTGGCCGCTCATTCAGTTTGAACTCCCAGGTTCTAGCGCTCATAGAGTACAGTCGATACCCTCGACGCTCAAGAATCCGTCGCGCCGCCGGCGCACTCCTCTCATCGACAAGGAAATCCAGATCAAACTGCACGCGTAGTTCAGGTCTCTGAACCGAGCACGGCCAAAGCGACAGTCCCTTCAGAAGGGCGTAACAGAGATTGTGGTTCTGAAACTCGCGTTGAATAGCGATCGATTCTGAGATCATCTTGTGTGTTCGTTCGGTGTTATCGAGCAGATTCACATTAAGGCGTTTGAGTATCTCAGAAGGTAGTAAATCGCAGAGGCCGAGTTCAAGGAGTCGATCAAGAAAGTAAAGTGTAAGACTGCTGAGATCCAGCCAGCGTAGCAGCCTCTTCCACTCTCTATTAGAAAGCGTGGCGATTCGCAAACATTCTTCCGGAAAAGGGTCGCAGAATGTCAACAGCACAGCCAGGCGTGCCAACTGTTCGCCATTTAATGCTTGCGAAGCAGATCGGATATTCAAGGGAAATAATGAAAAGAATGATCCCCTTTCTTTTGAACGCTCGACCTGCCGGTGCTCAAGGGGTCGAGCGTTGGCATCAAGAACCTGAGCCTCGATCAACGATTCCGGCCTGAATAGCAATCCCAATGCAGCGGCACCTCGGGCGCGGCTCCGTCTTCGCTGCCGCGAGGATGAGCTGCGTTTACAGCCTAATCGGCCCTTACCGTCTGGCTTGTCATTTTGTTGTAATGCGATTGTCAATATTCTGTCGATGCCTTCCTTTCGAGGCAAGCGGTTGCGGGCATACTCTGGGCCGATAACTCCCCGTTGCCCAAGCCCGTTTACTGGCCCAGGTAAGCAGCGCCCAAGTGACAATCAATTGACAAAGGGATGACTACGCAAAGACACATTGGCGATAACTAAACACTATCGTACTTGGTGTGTTGGTCCCCGATCTCTTCATCAAGGTGCTATCTCGAATGAGTTTGCTCGCTTGGCGATCGAAACCGAAGCCAAGGGGCTTGCACCTAGATTCGCCAATCTCGCCGCACAAAGGCTCCAGTTGCTTGCAATTCGATCGAGGTTAAACGGATGAAACCGTTTCACGAAATCCCAACGTCCAATTTTGATTCGCAGTTACTCCAACGAGAGCTCGGCTCAAACGGCTATGTGCTCATCCGCGGGTTGATTCCTCGCGCTCATATAAGGAATGTGCTCGCCGATATCACCAGCGTACTATCCGATGCGAAGTGGCTTTCGCCCAGTCATGATCCACTTGAGCGCATCGCCAATAGCAGCGCCGCATGCGGCGATCCCGATCCTTCATTCAAGCGAACCTACCAGGAAGTCTTCAATCTGGAATCGTTCCATGCGTTGCCGCATCATCCCGCCCTCAAACATGTGATGAAGCTCGTGGTGGGCGAGCATCTCCTGATTCACCCGAAGCCAATCGGCCGGATGATTTTCCCTCACCGCGAGAATCTTACTGTTCATGCCCATCAGGATTACCGATTCATGAATGGAGACCCCCAGTGCTTTACCGTCTGGATTCCTCTTCATGACTGTCCAGTCGACCTCGGCCCCTTGCAGGTTCTAGAAGGCTCTCATCGTTTAGGCGTTATCGATCATGCGCACGAGAGTCTGCATGTTCCGGAAATTCCAGCCGATGCAGTGTCGGAAGGCGAATGGGCAGGCGGCCAAATCGACGCCGGTGATGTGTTGATTTTTCACAGTCTGACGGTGCACGCCGCTTCCTCCAACCGTTCAGACCGGCTGCGAATTTCACTGGACTGCAGATTCCAGGATTACACGCGAGCCATCCATCCGGGCAACTTGGCATTTGCCGGCGAGTCTGGGAAGTCGTGGAAAAAAACATACGCTCATTGGTGCTCGAATGAATTGAAATACTATTGGAGGAGAATTCCTCTGCATCTCCAACCCTCTAAATCTGAAATAGAACAACTTTCGAAGACAGCAGACCTCGCATCCACGCGGGCCCGGTATGCCAGAATTCTGAGCCAGCTCGATTAGCTCCTAGGCTTATGAATGACAATCAATTGACAAAGAACAGACGATCCAGAGACACGTGGAAAGGCGCGGAACGCTATCGTGGCTGGTATGAAGCGTATGAGTTTGCGTTTTCCCCACTCTAGAGTTGCCCGGCTGACGATGGTCATCGTGTTCGCTCTCGCTGCGCTATGCGCCGGGCGGTATGGTTGTGCACAAGATATACCGTTGATCTCCGGCGGTGTCAGCTTCTTCACTAACACGGATGGTGGAAAAACCGATTACCAACCTTACGTCGAGCCGGTAATTGCGGCGCCTCTTGGAAGCCATCTTCTCGTCGAGAGCCGGGCAACTGTTTTCGACACCTTCTCTCCCAAGGCTAGTGGCGGGTATAAGAGGAATTCGCTTTTCAAGACCATGGACTATCTGCAGGCGGATGTGCTTTTGGGATCCCACCTCACCTTCGTCGCGGGGGAATTCCTCACTCCATTTGGAACCTACAATGAGCGCCTATCTCAGATCTGGCTTGCAAATTTCCAGGATACTCCGCTGATTTACAGCATTGGGACGATGAACACGGGTGACGGTGTTGGCGGCATGCTGCGCGGCTCGGCTGTCTCCACAGAGGACTATTCGATCAGCTACGCGGCGTACTATTCCGCCAACGTCAACAACAACTATTTTGGAGCGGAACGATCCAGCGGCGGCCAAGCCGCGATTTACCTCCCCAAGAAGGGGTTGGAACTTGGCGCATCCTACGGACGTTCCCTCGCCGGTACACACGAGAACAATGTCGGAATACATGTCTGGTGGGAGCCTATTGACAGCCCCTTCCGGTTCCGCTCCGAATATGCGCATGCCGCGCACGACGAGGGATATTGGTTTGAGACCGACTATCGTCTTTCACACTTTGGCGGAAGGGACAGTCTCGTGGGCCGGCTGGAACCGATCTTTCGCATGCAGCAGACGTTTCGCGGCGCGCCGGATTCAACGAACTTTTTGCCCACGAAGAATCAGCAGGAACCTGAATTCGGTGTGAACTATTACTTGCCCCATGAAGTGCGCATCAATTCCAGTTACGAACGCCAGTTGGGGAACGGTAACGCCAATATCTGGGAAACGGGCATCGTCTACCGCTTCCTATTCCCAACGTGGAAACGAAAACTACATTGAGGCAGCGACCCTTTCCCATCGCGTGCTGACTTAAATTGCTGGCGGCATTGTGCACGAGTGCATCGCTGTGAACTCCAGCCTCACGGCACATTTCATATTGAAAACGCAGATCCCTGCGTCGCCGGCAATCAACACGCCGGAATCTTGGCGAAGCTCGATGCTTAAGCCCCGGGTTATGCTTTGACACGACGGGAACCCAGAGGCATCTGCTGCGATGGGCAGAGCCGCGCGATTGATCGAGCGCCAGCTTACGCTGCTTTATTATGTGGAACGCGTGATCGGATTCAGCCGCACCGCTGCAGACAAGTTAACAGAATTGGTTCCCGGTCGTCGTCGCTGGTCTTGATGACGCCTGAGACGAGTTCACAGTTGATCTAGTGTGACGTAACCGCGGAAAGTGTCCGCTCGTCTGTTGACATCTTCCGGCTAAATTCTTCCACCAGCGAACCCTGCTCAAGTCGAAAAACACGGTGGGCAAACATCCGCGCGTGAACACGATGCGTGGCAAGCAAGATGGCCATCCCAGAGGCGTTCAGGTTAGCAAGTACCTGCCGTTCGTTCTCCTCATCCAGCGCCGAAGTCGCTTCATCCAGAAGCAATAATTGACTTCCGCGCAGAATGGCCCGCGCTAGGCCCAGCCTCTGCCGCTGTCCACCCGAAAACAAAGAGCCGTTGTCGCCAACGCCAGCTTCCAGCCCGAGCGGTTGCGCCCCCACAAACTCGTCCAGCTTGGCCGCCGCAAGCGCCTTCATCAGCTCTTCATCGCTCCTCGCCGATAAACCAAAGAGCAGATTGTTCCTTATTGAATCGTCAAGGAGTAGGATTTCCTGCGGTACATACGCGATACTCCTGCGATCTACACACACGACACCGGTCAAAGGCTGTGAGACCGCGGCAATCAGATTCAGGAGCGAGGTCTTGCCAATGCCCGAAGCCCCGTGAAGCACGATCGTCTCGCCCTTACGCATGGAAAGGTTAACATTTTGCAGGATTGGCCTGCCTCCTCCGTACGAAAAGCTCAGCTGATTCACCTGCATGAGCAAGCCTGCATCCGGCAGGCGCGTTGGCAATGTGAATGTGCGGTACCTCCGGCATCTCTTCAGTTCCGCGTCCAAAACCTTTACGTTCTCATAAGAACCATCGATCTGGCCGGCGATAAACGAGATCTGGCTAATGAGGGGAATCAGACGCCGAGAAAGCACAAAGTAGAACACAAGTAGCGACAGTAACTGACGTACGTCTCCCTGCCGCAATTGAACGGCGACGACTATGCCAAGAAAAACCAGTAGCGCGCCTTGATCGGTCGCAATCTGCGCGAAATGTGGAAGAGACCACAGACGCATGTTGCTTGCGGCTACACGTTCAACCTGCCGGCGGATTCGCTCCTGAAAGAAAGCCAGATTCCCATAAGTGCGAATTTCTTTTCCGGAGGAAAACATATCCGCCAGGTTTCTTTGCAGCATACGCAGCGACGACTCACGGCCCGATGCGGCAACTTGAAGCTTTCCACGGATGAGAAACCGGTGTCCTGCATAGAACGCAGTCAATGCGAAGCCCAGGACGCAGGCCGCTATGAGGCTCCGATACACAAGCGCAGCGGTCATAACAGCGACGATCACCACATTGGCCGTAATTTCAATACAACGTTGATAGAAGTCGGCAGCTTCACGTGTAGTATGAAGCGTGCGTCCGGAGAGTTCACTTCGATTGCCCTCGACGAACCTTCCCCATTGCATCTTGCTGTAGCCCTCAGTTAGTCGAAGGAGGAAATCCGTGTGCAAATTCTGTATCTGGCGAAAGGTCGCGCGAGCCGAAAAAATATCCATTAAGCCTCGCAGACCTACGAGGACGGTCGTGATGACAGCAGCTGAAAGTGTTGTCTTTGGTATCCACCAGAGATGATGCCCCGTGGAGCGCCCTTGCAAAAGCAGGAACAACAGATACATTGCAGCGGCCACAGCTAGATCGCAGAACCCCACCGCGATCCTTCCCGATGCCAATAACACAAGCATCAGGCGCTGCCGGCTTCCCAGAAGCCCTATCGCGGTTCGGAGGCCACTTCCGATCCGGGGACGGGCTCTGGACGCCGCACTATCAATGGGAAACATACGTCCCGACTCCTCACGACACGAAGCTAACAAGATGCGGTCACGGAGTTGTCAGCGGTCAGTCGATGAAATGTCAGCACATTGTCATAAGCCGACATCGTGAAGGCGTGGACGGTCAAGGAACGCTCGTCGCACTCTCCCAACTTCAGAGCGCCTCGACGAGCTATCAGAAAGAGTTTCGAGCGCTAACCAGCCGAGATCTTGTTATCTTGCGAGACAATCCAGTGACAAACTTCAGACTGTTTCGTGACACACTGCACCGACAGTCTCAGTAGCCTGTATGCATGCGGCATCGATCGAGCGCTCGCCTGCGCCGCTCTCGTTTTACGTTCTCGCGCGCTCTCTTTGTTGCGCCGAACTTTAACTGACCTCGCCGCATTGTTATGCGTAAAGAAGGAGAAACAATGAAGCACCTGGAAAGAATAATGCCGGGACCTCTACTGCTTGCTGCGATGTTAATCATCGGGACAACCGTCGTTATTGGCCAGACCGACTCCGCGCCACCGCGGCCACAGAATAAAACCTCTTTGAAAACGGATCAACCGGCGACCCCGGATCGAGGGCAGCAAGTATTCGAGCGAAACTGCTCCCGGTGTCATTCTACGCCGGAGGGATTTTCGCCGAGCATATCGGGCACGGTTGCCCTGCACATGCGAGTTCGTGCCGGGCTCAGCGACGCGGACTATAAGGCTCTGCTTCATTTCCTGAACCCTTAGCGGGCCCCGCGCCCCGTTGGGCCTTTGCCAGCGTGCCATTGACTAGATGCTGACAATGGATTAACTCACGCGTGACAACCTCTCGCCAATGAGCCCCTAGGATGAGATCGAGATGACGGGCAAATTCATCCCAAACCAGGAACATCGAGCAAATTACTGCTTGGCATTCTTTCGCCCTGCACCGCGTCACCTGCTTCTTAAGGAGAGTTTATGCACGGGAAACACATGGTGCGGGTCCTGCTGGTAGCATGCCTGATAACCTCGGGGACTTCTGCCCCAATGATCTTCGCTCAAACCGCCCCCCAAAGGATCGAGATCACGGCAAAGCGCTTCACATTCACGCCTGGAGAGATCACGTTGAAAAGAGGCCAACCAGTGGTGCTCGTACTCAAGAGCGCCGATGTTGCGCATGGGATTCGCTTTCGCGACCTCAATGTCGAGGTCAAAGTGGGAGCGGGCGGCACCGCCGAAGTGCAATTCACACCGCAAAAGACCGGGGATTTTATCGGTCACTGTTTTGTGTTCTGCGGCAGCGGTCATGGCTCGATGATGTTGACACTGCACGTGGTGGATTAGAATGCGCAGATTCCTAATAGCCGCCGCCGCAATACTCCTGACAGCAATCGTCGGGTGCAAGGCTAACCCTCCTGGGAAGTTCGAAACAAAGACCATGACGTTTGTCAAGCATCACATTTTCATCGGCGGCAAGAAGCAGAAGAATCCGCTGCCTGACACTCTCGGAACCCGTGCCGATGGTAAAGAGGCATTCTCGCATTACTGCGTTGCCTGCCACGGTATGGACGGACAGAATACAGGCGTTCCGTTCGCCGATCATATTTCACCTCCTATCCCTTCACTCGCATCTCCCGATGTGCAGAGTTATACCGATGGGCAACTGAAATCGATTCTCGATTACGGAATCTGGCCGTCGGGGATGCCTGGATCCAAGGGGACGTTGAGCGACGACGAGTTGTGGTCCATTGTGGTATTTCTCCGGCATCTACCTTCGGCTGGAAGCCAGGGCACGCCAGAGATGTATACGCACTGAGCGCTCGGAGGTCGAGAGCACAGGTTTGCGAAGCGTTGTGAGTCCAGAAACGACTACAACCGAGACGCCGAATTCTGAAGCGGTTCAGACCGACGGCTTGGCGTTTGCCGCCGGCTTCTTCTTTTCCTTCCGGACCGCCATCGTGCTCTTTTCAGTTCGAATGTTAGGAACTGAACCTAAAACAGGCACTGCACTGAGTCTCGCATTGGATGTTTTCCTGCTGGGCCTTGTCTGCTTCGATGCGTTGGGCGCCACTCAGCGCTCGTTTCACTCCATGTTGCGGCTGCCAAGTCTTCGCTGGGTGATCGCGTTCCCGGCACTTTCCTGTTGCAGCCTCGCGTGGAGCGAGACTGCATCTTTGCCGGCTTCTGCCGCCTACTGGTCTGGACTTGTCACCGAAGGTGCAATCATCACCTTGCAGCTGCGCAGCGGGTCTTGCACTGTGGCATATAGGCTCTTGGCCAGTTCTCTAAAACTCTGTGGCAGGCTGGATTCGAGGATGGGCAATTGTCATCTGATTGTAATTTCTTGCTTTTTTCTGGCCGAATGAGTTCTGAATCGAACAGAATATATGGGGAGAGGACTCGAATCATGACCGAAACGATGGAGTCGATGACAGAAGCTCAGGCCGATCAACTGCCTACGGCGAACGCGGGAACAATCCTTATCATCGAAGACGATCCGCGCA
>Ga0326727_10009748_pt1 | contig 23365 bp, 12 predicted proteins | sample MB2enrmetagenome_FD_207643 | JGI IMG/M metagenome (GOLD analysis project Ga0326727, IMG submission 207643) | Lab enriched peat soil microbial communities from McLean, Ithaca, NY, United States - MB29MY | ecosystem: Environmental > Terrestrial > Soil > Wetlands > Peat | place: USA: New York... | reverse complement strand
GCTCAATGGTGAAACGCACGTTGCTCAACACCTGCTTGGCGCCATAACTCTTTGCGAGCCCCTCAGCCTCCACCACCATGCGTCCCGAAGCCGCCGGCTGCGGAAACTTGAAGTGAATCGCCGGCTCCTCTTCGGGAATCTCGATGCGCTCGATCTTTTCCAGTTCCTTGATCCGGCTTTGCACCTGTTTGGCCTTGGTGGCCTGCGCGCGAAACCTGTTAATAAAGGCCTCAAGATGCTCGATCTGAATCCGCTGATTCCGGTAGGCCGCCTCTAACTGTGCCCGGCGCTCATCCTTTTGCGTCACATACTTGCTGTAATTGCCCTGATAGATGCTCAGCCGCTTGTTCCATATCTCCACCGTGCGGTCGATCGTAACATCCAGGAAATAGCGGTCGTGCGAAATCAGGATGTAACCGAAGGGATAACTATGCAGATAGTCTTCCAGCCAGTTGCGGGTTTCCAGGTCAAGGTGGTTAGTGGGCTCGTCCAGCAGCAATAGATTGGGCTTGGCCAGCAGCAGCTTAGCCAGCGCGATGCGCATCTGCCAGCCGCCAGAGAACTCATCCGTCTGCCGGGCCCAATCCTCCTTGCTGAAACCGAGCCCCGTGAGCACCGCGCCCACCTGCGCGTCCAGCGCGTACCCGTCCAGCGCGTGAAACCGCTCCTGCAGCATCGAGTAGCGCTCCGCTGCCGCCTCGTACTCCGAGCTCGCGTGATCCAGCTCGGCCAATTGCCCGCCCAGCCGTTCCACCTCCCGCTCCATCTCGCGCAGCTCGTCGAAGACGGTCAGGCACTCCTCAAAGATGCTGCGCCCGGCCAGCCGCAATCCCTCCTGCGGCAGGTAGCCGATGCTCATGCCGCGCGTCTGCTGCAGCGTGCCGTAGTCCAGCGTTTCGAGGCCCGCCAGCACCTTCATCAGCGTGGATTTGCCCGTGCCGTTGGCGCCCACCAGCGCGGTTTTTTCTTTGGCGCGGATGAGCCAATTGGCTTCAAGAAACAACACCCGCGGCCCAAACCGCTTGCCGGCATTTTGCAGAGAAAGCATCCAGCTCTATTCTCGCAGAGCGAATGGCCAGGCGGTTTTTTCGCACTCTAGGGCCTTATCTCGACCGGCGTGCCCACCGGGACCATCTTCCAGATCTCGTCGATCTCCGGGTCCGTCACGGCCACACAGCCCAGCGTCCAGTCATAGAGCCGGTGCGCCGCGCCGATCCATTCCTTGCCTTTAGGCAATCCGTGAATCATAATCGCTCCGCCGGGCGATACGCCCAGCGCAGCCGCCCGCTTGCGGTCCTCGGCATTGGGGTAGGAGATATGCAGCGCAAGGTGATACTCGCTGGCCGCATTGCGTGAGTCAATCGTGTAGCGGCCCTCCGGCGTCCGTCCGTCGCCAGCCCTTTGCTTGGGCGCCAGTCCGCCCCGCCCGAGAGCCACCTTATAGCTACGGATGATCTTTCCCTCGGCCAGCAACTCCAGCACATGATCCTTCTTCAGAATCAGCACCGAATCGGCCCTCTCCTGCGACCCAGGCTGCTGGCCGCTGAGCGCGGCAGGCAGAGCGCAGCACGCGGCCAGAATTGCAATGCGCGCCCTGCTGCGGAGTTTCATGTCCGCAACTTTACCACGCGCGAAGACATAACTAAGTAAGGAGCAGCCAGGCCGCCGGGTGCCCCACCCTCGCCGCGCCTTTGTTTTTGCGGCTAGGGTGGGTTGGCACGGTCCCGCACTACGGGACCAGGGAATTGTCCTACCCGTTCTGATCCCCCTGATCCGTATGCACAGTGCGATAGCTCGCGTTGCCCCGCGACCAAACCAGCAGCAGGAGGTCCTTGCTGTCCTTGTCCTGATGCACCTGGTCCGCGAACTGGCTGGCGCTCTCCGCCGGCTTGCGGTTCACTTCTACAATCACGTCGCCCGGCTGGATGCCCGCATCGTCCGCGGGGCTGCCCGGCCGCACATTCTCGACCACCACCCCGTGCACCTGGTCCGGCACATTCGCTCGCTGGCGCGCTTCCGGCGTCAGATCGCGCACCGCCAGTCCCAGCTTGCCGCTCTGTGGTCCGTCCGGGCTGTCGCTGCTGGCCACTTCGTTCTTGCCGTGATACTCGCCCACGGTCAGATCCAGCGTCACCGGCTTGCCGTCGCGGATCACGCCCAGCGCGATCTTCGTTCCCGGCGTCAGCTCGCTTACGGCAACCTGCAACGCGCTGCCGTTCACAATCTTCTGCCCGTTGAGCTCATGGATCACGTCGCCCGTCTTCACGCCGCCTCGGCTGGCCGGTGAATCCGGCGTAACCTGGGCAACAATCGCCCCCGACGCCTCCTGCAGGTTGAAGAAGTGCGCGTTCGAGGGTGTCACGTCGTTCATGCTGATGCCCAGGTAGCCGTGCTCCACCTTGCCGTGCGCGATCAGCTGGTCTGCCGTGGCGTGCGCGATCTGCGACGGAATCGCAAAGCCCGCACCGGCAAACGAACCGCTGTTCGAAATGATGAAGGTGTTGATGCCCACCAGCTCGCCGTGCGCATCCACCAGCGGACCGCCGGAGTTGCCCTGGTTGATGGCCGCGTCAGTCTGGATGTAGGCGCCCGGCTTGCGCGGATCGTCCGAATAGGGGTTAGGCCGGTTCACGGCGCTCACGATGCCACGCGTCACTGAGAACTGGAAGTAGCCGAAGGGGCTGCCGAACGCCAGCACGGTCTGTCCCGGCGAGAGCTTGGTCGAGTCGCCCCATGCGATCGTCGGCAGATTGGACGCGTTCACCTTGATCACCGCCAGGTCGTTCAGCTTATCCACGCCGATGACCTTTCCATTCAGGATGCGGCGGTCGTTCAGCGTCACCTTGATGTCCGTAGCGCTATCCACTACATGGTCGTTGGTCAGGATGTATCCATCCGGCGAAATGATGATGCCGCTGCCTATGCCGTGCTCAATCTGCGGCTGGACAGGCATTTGAAAGTTCGGCCCGAAGAACTGCTGCAGGCCCGGCGGCAGGTTTTGTAGCCTTCCCTCGCCTTCAGAAAACTCGCCGGAGCTCTTCGCCGTCACAGCGACGTTGACCACGGCCGGAGTCACGCGTGCGGCAACCGCTTCCATGGCGTGATCGAGCGCCGTCAGCGCCGACACGCTGTTGTCGTCCATGGGCATTGCCGCCATGGGCGCGGCATGCACGCCACCATGGCCGGCGAAAACTGCCGCGCCCAAAATGAAAGCCGCGGCAACCGCAGCCGGCATGGTCATCTTTTTCACGTTTGCTACTAATTGATTAGTTGTTTTGAGCATCGAAATCCCTCCTGGTTGATCGTGCGTTTTCATTCCTGGGCGCAACCGCCGTTGCGCCCACTGCCTGTGCGATTAGATCTTCAACACCAGCCAGCCGTCCGCGAGGCGGACAACCGCATATGAAGCTGGCTGGATGTTTGGCGTCGAGCCTTGCGCAACCGGCGCCACTGCAAACACGACTTGTGGAGCCGCCGCGTCTTCTTCCCAGCTCGTCAGCACCACCCACGCCTGTTGATTTTGAGCCGGCCGCGGGGCTGCACTTCGCTTCGAAGCGCTGCTGTGTATCGGCTTAGCCCGATCAGACGATTGAGACGGCCTCTGCGGCATCACCGCCACAGCTTTCACCAGCTGTACCGAACCTCCCGTTGCGCGAAGATTTGTTTCCCGCAACTCCGGCGAAGGCGAAGGTAGGGACCGCGCCTCGGCAACATGAGCATTCAGCGACGCCTGCGCCGGCGCGGCAAAACTCACCAGTTGCGGGCTCCGCGCCAGCGCCAGGGCGCAGGCCAGCGCGCCCGCCACCAGACTCGCCGACGCCAGCAGCGCCCGCCCGCTGCCCATCGGCCTCGCCGGCCGCCTCAGGATACGATGCACGCGTCGCGCCAGTTCCGGCCGGCGCTCCCACGCGCCGAGCACCAGTGTCAGGCCGCGATGCAGCATCGAGTACTCGGCCAGGCGCGTGAGGCACAGGGCATAAGCCTTGCGCCCGTCGCCAGACACGCTTGACCGCAGCACGCGATCGTCGCAGGCCAGCTCCCGCTCCGCGCAGAGTCGCCGCTCTACCCAAAGCAGTGCCGGATTCAGCGGGAACAGCGCCAGGCCTACCTTTTGCAGCAGGTTGGTCCAGTCGTCCGCGCGCCGCAAATGCTCCATCTCGTGCACTACCACCTGCCGCAACTCCTGCGGCGACAGGCTCTCAAGCAGCTCCGGAGGAACCAGAATGCGCGGCCTGAAGAAACCAAATACACTGGGCCGCTCCACTTCGTTTGAAGTGCAAAGCATCGCCGGGCGCCGAATGCGTCCATGTTCGTCCCTCTGTTCCAGCAGGGCCCGCACTTCCGCATCGGCAGCCACAGGCGTTGCCCGGTTCGCCATCCGGTGCAGGCGAATGGCGCTCACCGTCAGCTGCGTTCCTCTCCACAAGGACAGCGCCGCCCACAATCCCGCCAGGACGAAGCTCCAGCGCAGGTCCAATTGCAGCGGGGAAGCGTGCAACGAGCCCATAACGTGATTAGTAACCGCCCAGTGCCCCGGCATTTCCGGCAGAACATGCAGCAAAACCAGCAGCAGGAAGACGCTCATCCAGATCGCCGACCGCGCCGCCGCGCTCAGTCCCGGCAGCAGGCGCAGGCACAGAGCCACAAATGCAACCAGGACTGTTCCCTCCCAGATCGCGGAAAACAGTGCACTCACTGCCGTGGCGGATGCAAGCGAAGTCGTGTGCAGGATCGGCTCCATTTATGCCTCCTCCTTCGCATCTTCGGGCATCTGCGCGATAGCTTCTTTCAGGCGCCTCAGCTCCGCCGGGCCGATCTCGTCGTCGCCCAGCAGCGATAGCAGCAGCCGCTCCCGTGAGTTCCCGAAGAACCGCTGCATCACGTGGCGAACCTCCGACCGGCTCGCCTCTAACTCCCCAATGTTGGAGCTGTAGAGGAAGGCCCTGCCTTCCTGCCGGTGGCGCACATAGCCCTTCGTCTCCAGGATGCGGATTGTCGTCAGCACCGAGGTGTAGGCGAGCGCCGATTCCTCCGAAGTCGCGGTCACCATGTCGGCCACGGTCGACTCGCCGCGGCTCCACAGCACCTTCATGAGCCTCAGCTCGGCCTGCGTCAGCGTAATGGATCTCTTTGGTGGCATTGAAGTTGCAGTTCTCAGGAGGCCGTCTCTTGGGCCCCCTCTGTTGCATTGGACGTACAACTAATAATTTAGTTAGCAGCGGATCGCCCACCTCTGTGGAAAACGAACTCTCTCTTCAGCCCGGGCTCCTAGTTCCTGTTCTCTCCTACTTCGGCGCGCGCTCCCCCACCGTGAATGTCTGCGGCGCCAGCACCACCTTCAGATCGGGGTTGTAATAGTCGAACAGCGTGGCTGGCGCGGCCTTGGCGTGCACACCGTAGCGCGGCCTGAGGCGGAAGGTGAATTTCGAGCCTTCCGCCCTCCAGGACCACAGGTAGAAGAGGATGCGATCCGGGTGCAGCTCGTAGCGGCTGATGGTCCAGTGGTCAAGCAGCGTTGCCAGCGAGGCGCGGTCCACATCCGCGCCAGGCGGCAAGCCGACCTCCGCCAACAGCATCCCGTAGCCTCCGGAACCGAACCGGCGCACGTCCACTGTGCAGTCGATCGGCTGCCCGGCCCGGGCATTGTCCACTCCGCAACTGTAGCTCAAGTCGAGGCCGTAGTCCTTCCCGGTTTGCGTTGCCGACCGTGCCTGCGTCGCGCTTCCCTGCCAGGGAACGTAAAAGCCAGCCGAAGCCTCCGCACTGGCCAGAGCCGTTTCGCTGCCGCTCGTGAACACCAGTTCATTGTGCCCCGGCTTCAGCAGGGCCGTCAGGTTCAGCGAGCGCGGCGCTTCCAGCAGCCTGGGATCGGCGTGCAGGGCTTCAGCGTCCTTGTCATCCAGCGGCGTGCCGTTGACGGTCAGCCGGAACTCCGGCGAACCGCCAGCCGTCTTCATCTCTTCAATGGCCAGCGGCAGCAGCGCCTGCAGCACGCGCACCGTTGCCTGTCCGCTCAGCCAGATGCCGTAGCGGTCCTGGTTTTCGAGCAGGTAGAAGAGCGCGCCATCCACCAGCGTTCGGTCTCTTGCCGAGTCGCGCGCCTGTCCTAGCGCGCCCAGCACCAGCGCTGTCGTTTCCAAGTCGCCCGCATGGCCCCATCCATAGAAGGGCGAATAGCGGGAACTGGTCCAGTAGGCGCTGTCGCGATCGCGCACTGCGGTCCGGGCAAGCTCGGCACGCAGTCCAGCCGCCGTCGCCGCGTCATGCGTCAGCCGCAGCCTCAGCGCGTTGGCATAGGGATCGTGTGCAGCGGCCGCCGAGCTTGCCGCCCATGCCTGAGCCTGCGTCACCGCCTTGTTGGCGCGTTCGCGCAGCTCTTTGGGAAGGCTACTGGCATCGTCGCCTGCCAGCACGCGCTCGAGCGAAGCTGCCACGTAAAGATTCAGGTCTGCATCCGTCTCGCCGTATTGCGGCTTCCAACCGCCGTCTGCTTTCTGGTTAGCGGCCAGCCAGCCCACAGCGCCCGCGATGCGGCTCTGATCCACTGGGATGTACGGCTGCGCTTCAGTCAGAAACTCGAGTCCGTAGGCGGTTAGCGCCACGTCCGGCGTCTCGTCCGCGCGGCCCCAGTAGGTGATGCCTCCACCTGCGCCAAAGTAGCCCAGCAGCCGGTCGTAGCCCATTTGCAGATAAGTTTGTGCCAACTCCTTCATCGGCGAGTCGCTCTTGGCGGACTTGAGCAGTTCCAGAAAGAGCAGGCTCGGATACGTCGACGAGATGGTCTGCTCGCCGCAGCCATAAGGCCGCTCCAGCACCGCCTTCATCGCGTGCAGAATGTGCGCGCCCAGGTTTGGGTAGAGCCGCAGCTCCGCGTGCAGCGATCCGGGGATCGTGTCAGCAGGCAGATCGAGCGCCAGCGTTGTCGCGCCGGTGCGCAGCAGGCCTGAGGCGGTCGCATCGCGCGGTTCTCCATCCGGATGGACGCGCACGGTCTTCTCAACCGCGTCGCCTTCCTTCGCGTTGGCAGCAGAAATGCGCAGCGGTCCCGCCTCCACTGTCTGGCTGGCGCGGAAACCGAAGACCACCGGCGTCGAGGCATTCGAGGCCACACTGGCGCGCACCGTCGAAGGCGTGAGCAGAGTCAGCCAGTCCGCCGGCTTCACAGTCACTGGGAGCGCAAGAGCGTGTTCGGTGTAGTTGCGCAGGTTCACCGGCAGCGTGATCTCGTCTCCTACGGTCAGCACCTGCGGCGCGTCGAGATCCACAAAGAAAGGCTGGAAAGTCTTGAAGGTCTGATCCAGCGCAGCCACGCGCCCATCGACGGTCGAGGCCAGCGCATGGAGCTTCCAGGTAGTCAGGCTGTCAGGCAAAGTGAAGTGCACGCTCGCGCGCCCGTTGTCGTCCGTCTCCAGCGACGGCGTCCAGTAAGCCGTCTCCTCAAAGACATGACGCAGCCGCGGCGTGAAGGTGGGCTCGGAGATGGTGGCCTTGCCGTTCGGTCCGGCGACGATCTTGCGGTCTGGGGCGGCGACACCCATTGCAAGCTTTGCATTAGCATAAGTGGAGACGCTCGCCGAATCTGTCTGAAGAGAGGAAGCGCTGGCCTCGACCGTTACCGTCGCCGTCTCGGCCCCCACGTTCAGTTCCACATCCACGGTAGTCAGCGAAGCCGCCGACACATAAACCTCGCGCAGCTTGAAGCTCTCGAATCCCTTGGCCGTAACCTCTACTGCATAAAAGCGGGGAACCAGGTCGGCAATCACATACGATCCATTGGCCAGTGTTCTGCCCGTCGCCACCTCGACGCCTTCGCTGGTCTGTACCGTCACCACGGCGCCCTCGATAATCGCGCCAGTGCGATCGGTCACCGTGCCGCCAATGGCCCCGGTGTTGCCTTTGAACGTCCCCGCATCCAGAGCTTTCGGCTTCAGGTCGCTGCCGCTCTGCTCGGTCACAGGATGGAGAAACTGAGCAACTAAATCGCCGTCATTGGCGGCATGTTTTCCGGTTGCCGGGTCCGCGGCGCGTAGAATCTGGATCGCGCGCAGCACGCGAGTCACCGGCTTGCTCGTTTCGTCCACACTGCCGCCGGCCCTGATCTTCTCCTGGCGCGTATAGGCCATCAGCTCGGTCGAATGCAGTTGCAGCGGCTCGCCGAGCGGGTCGCGCAATGCATCCATATCGATTCCTGCCGCCGCAAAAACCTGCCGCGCCTCGGCCTCGGTATCGGGAAACAGCTTCCCCGCCGCGAGCCAGTCGCGAATCGCCGCCTCCATGCGCGCCTCGGTCGGTGAGAAATAGTCGATCCCAGGGCTGGTCCACAGATCGTACCCCTGGTGCGTGCTCACCTGGATCGAGTAGGACCGCCGCCGCACCAGAATCGCGTATTTGTACGGCTTGCCTTCGGGATCGAGCGTCGAATCCAGATCCAACCCTCCACCGCGCGCCAGTTCTTTCAGCCCGTCCAGCGTGCCCGGCAGCGCCCGCCCGGCCGCAAATGCATCCCGCAGGATCTTCGTCAGGCGCTCGCCAGGAAGCTGGAACATGTTGCGCCTGACCAGCTCGACGTTGAAGTCGTCAGCAGTCCCGGTGCGTTTGTCCGGCCCCGCGCTCACCAGGCTCAGTACCTCGTCTCTCCAGTCATCGCTGGTCTTCAAGGTGTATGGCGTATTCCAGGGGTCGAGCAGCAGCGTATCGTCCAGCTTTGCGGCGTGAGCCATGTCGCGCAGTTCCTCGATCGTGGTGGGCAGCCGGGTCGGCTGCGCGGCCAGCACAGCTTTGCTCAGCGGCTCCAGCTCGTGCCGCATCGTCGCTTCATACTCGTTGCGCACCTCGTCGTTGTCCTCAGCCTCAATCTGAATCACCTCGTCGATCTGGCTGCCAAGCAGCCTCTCCGCGGCTAGGTCCAGGTCCTCGGGGATGGGCCGCGACATATCCAGTTGATCCAGCGTCTCGCGCGTGATGCCGGCGACGTTGTCTCTATCCAGCCACCAGCTCCAGCCAAACCAATGCTCGTTCGCTTCGGCTTCCGTCTGCGCCCGCTGTTCCACCGCGGTGTCAAACACGGCCACGCCGAAAGCGCCCGGCGCAGCCTGCCCATCGGCCTCATGCACCTCAAGGCCCGCGTCCACGCCCGCGCCCGGCAGATAGGACGATTCGAGGCCCGTAAGCTTAATCTTCAGTCCGCGGTCTTCGGGATAGAGCACAGACTTGTAGCCGCTATACCCCGGCCATCCCCATTGATGCGCGGACTGATCGCTGTTCATGTTGTAAGCGCGCAAGGTCACGAGTCCATGGACTTGGGCGTCGCCGGCAAATGTCGCCGGCTCATCCTCGTTCGCCATGTATATTTGCTGATGCCGCAGCAGGCCCGATTCGGCCACGGCATCGATGTCGATGGTGCTACCCGCCGGCCCATGCACAACAGCCTCAATGGCCTGGCTTGGTTTGAGCAGCGTGTGCGCCACCGAAATCCAGATGGACTGTGGCCCATAGGGCCCGCTCGGATCGATTGTGTCGTCCAGCTTTGAAATCCGTCCCTCCGGATCGTGCGCCAGCAGGCGAAGGCTCAGGCTGGTGTCGTCCTCCTCATGAGGCGGATAACGCAAATGCACCCTGGCCAGCCCGTAGCGATTAGTGGTCACAGCCGCGGCCCGCTTAGCGTTTTGGTCGTCGTCGATCCAGTCCAGAGTGACCTTCGCAGCCGCCGGCACGCCGTCGGCGTAGCTGGTCGACAGCATGTATTCTCCCCCGCGGCCGTCGCCGCCCAGTTGGCCTAAGTAGATGTGCACCGGATCGCGGGTAAGGCGCACGGTGAAATTGCGAGGCTCGCTCCGGCCCGTCGAGGCATCGGTCACAATGGCGCGATATTCTAGGTCAGTGAAGCGCTCGTAATCCCGCGACTTGAAATCCTCATAGGCGCTCTTGATCTCCAGGTGCAACTCCGCATCGCCCTTGCCATCCAGGGTTGCGGTCTGTTCCGCGCTGTCCGATTCCTCCTGCTTGCCGGTCCGCGGGTTCCATCTGCTTTCGCTGGCGCGGACGATCCTCACCTGGCCGGCCGCCACCGGCTTGCCGAAGAGATAGCCCGCGTGGATCTTCACCACCGGCGTTTCGCCTTTCAGGTAATAGCCCCGGTCCATGGTTGCGCTGACCGTGAATTCCGGCAGCTCGTATCGCTGGATGCGAATCGTGCTCGACTCCGATCCTTCATAACTGGAGGTGCTGTCGATGCCGAAGCTGGCGTCGTAGTCCCCCGGCACCAACTGCGGGCCGGTCTTCCAATCGTAGGCAGCAATGCCGAATCGATTGGTCGTGAGCGGCACTTCAAGAAGCGTTTTGTTCTCCGGGTCGGAGACGGTCAGCGTCAGCGCGGTGTTGGCGGCGGCGCGGCCTGCATCGTTGAATACCAGCGCCCTCATGTGCACAGTCTCTCCCGGCTTATGCAGCGGCTTGTCGGTCTCGATGCGGATCACGGTATTGTCGTTGGACTCGAAGTCCTTCGAGATCGAGGCGGTGGCCCGCGCGTCCTCTGCGCCGAAGCCGGTCAGGGTCCCTTTAACCCTGAGCGTCGCCGTCTCTCCGGGTCCCGCAGGGCCGGGGAAGCTCAGAATCGCCTCGCCCGTTTTGTCGGTCGTGGCCTCGCGCGCAATCGTCTGCTTGGCGGGTTTGCCGGCCTGATCGGCGTCGAATGCCAGCGTGGCTTCAAGATGAACCCCGCGGAACGGAGTGCGGGTCACCGGATTTCCGGCATACACGCGCACGCTTAGCGGCTTGCCGGTGACCAGCCTCTCCTCGCTCGCCATGCGCAGCTCCAGCAGATTGCGCACGATGCCACCGATGGCCAGAGTGCCGCTCGCTCGAGACGTCCCTGCCGTTTCAATCCGGTAGCCGACGCGGTACCAGCCGATCTGCTCAGCCGGATTGCCGCGGCTGTCCTTCGGCAAGGGAAGCATCAGGCTCGCCGAGCGGCTGCCCGCACCCAGATCGACGGCCGTTTCGCCGGATCGTGCGCCCGACGGCGAGAGCAGCCACGCAATCGCGCGCTCTCCCTCCGCGGCCGGCACGCTCAGCGGCAACTGCACCTGAATCGCGTCGAGTTTCAAAAGCGCGCTGGCCTTTGATTCGAAGACGGCGACGGATGCCGCCGCGTCCGGGGTTTGTCCAGGGATTTCCACACAGCCGGCCAAAGCAAACCCGGCGAACCATCCGGCAACCATCAACCGCCCGATCATGGGAGGCCATCCTAACAGAGCCGTAAGTCAGATCAACGTGATGCCTGCGTGTTGTGTTTGAGACGAAGCCGAATCAAAGACGTTACTCAGCTTTTGCACGATGAATGCCAGGTTAATGACAAGTTCCGGCTCCGGCGCGCGCATCGGTCATCGCGTAAAGTAGGGGGTAAGGAACCGGATGGCTCTCAGTTTGGAGAACGTAGAGGCGCTGGCGCCGGACCAGGCCTCGCTGGACGCGGCGCGCAAGCTGCTGAAGCCCGCCGGTTGGCCCGCACTGGCGTCGAATGGAGCCGGCCTGGTCTGGGGCGAGTGCCAGGGATCGGGAGCGACGCCCTATCGCGTCGTGATCTCCGAGTCCGACGCCGGCTATAAATGCACCTGTCCCAGCCGCAAGTTTCCCTGCAAGCACTCCCTTGCCCTGATGTGGATGCGCGCCGAGGGCCGCCAGACCTTTGCGGATGGGCCGGTTCCTGCCTGGGTCAACGACTGGCTCTCGCGCCGGCGCGGTCCCGCTTCCGAAGCACCAGCCGCATCCAGCGCCAAACCGAAAGCCTCGATCGAGGCCACGGCGCAAACCGTGCCCGAGGCCGAATCCGATCCCAAGGCGGAAGCGCGGGCCGCGGCCGCGCGGGAGCGCAATCGCCTGGAGCGCGAAGCTGCAATCCTCAACGGCCTGGACGATCTGGATGTGTGGCTCACCGATCAGCTTGACCGCGGCTTGGCCGGTTTTGCGGCGCAGAGCGCCCAGGCCTGCCGCCTGATTACGCAGCGGCTGGTGGATGCCAAGGCTTCCGGACTGGCCACCCGCCTTGAGAGCCTGCCCGCCCGCCTGTTCAGCCTGCCTGAAGCCGTGCGGCCTTCCGCGGCCCTTCAGGAACTGGGAGTGATCTATCTGCTCTCCGCTGCCTATCGCCGCCAGGAAGAATTGCCTGCTGAACTCAAGGCCGATGTGCGCCAGGCCATCGGATGGTCATTCACCCGCGAGGCTCTGCTTGCCATCCCGGATGCCGTGCGCGCTCGTGGCACTTGGCGCGTATTCGCGGCGCTCAGCGAAGTACAGGTGGATCGCCTGCGCCGCCTGGAGACATGGCTTTGGCTTGAAGCGGACGAAGGCACTCCGCGCTTTGCCGTGCTCATCGATTTCGTCCCGGTAGCCACCGGCGCAGCCTCCGGCGGTTACAGCGTCGGTGATCGTCTTGAAGCCGAGCTGGTCTTCTATCCTTCCGCCCGCCCTTTGCGCGCCCAGATCGTGCGCTCTCTTACCGGCGCGCAGACCTGCGACGCCCCATTGCATCTTCCCGATCTCTCGCTCGATGCGGCCTACAGGAACTACGAGGAAGCTCTCCGCGAGCAGCCCTGGCTCGGCGTCTGGCCTTTCAGTGTCCGTGGTGCGAAGGTCCGCCGCCAGGGGACGCAGCTCTTCCTCTGCGGCAGCGTGCAGAATGCCGTGCCGCTTGCGCTTCCTTTGCAGCCGGCTCAATCCTCCCTGGCCGCTCCGCTGCTGCAGCTTGAGCAACTCGATGCCGTCGGCCTGTGGGATGGCTATCGTTTCAACCTCTGCTGGGCGCAGACCGAACTCGGTCGATGGGTGAACGGATGAACGCCGCCACGCTCAAAGCCCACGCGCTCCCCGCTCTGCTCGCAGGCGTCGGCCGTCAGCCGTTGTCTCATCGCGCAATCCTCGACGAACTTGGGCACGGCGGCGATCCGGCCACTGCGCTCAAAATCCTCAGCCTCACCGGGCAGGCATTGCGCTTCGAGCGTCCGCTGCCTCCGCCAGGCTTCAGCATCGAAGCAGGCATAACCGACATTCAGGATCGGCGTCCCATACTCCCCGATCCCATGCGCCGACCGCTTCTGCGGCTGCTCAGCGGCAAACGGCCGTCGGACGATCTGGCCCTGGCTCTGGCATGGGCATTCAACCGCTGCAAAATCCGCCCGCATCCCTTCGATCTGCCCCGGCTCGACGCCTTTGTGCGCGCCCATGCGGAGCTGCTGGGCCGCACCGCACAGCATTGGGCTGAGCAACAGAAGGACACGGCCGCCCAGCCGCGGGGATACTTCGACGCCGACCAAATCGACGAAACCACCTGGAAGAATGCCCCTCCCGCGCGGCGCGCCCGCTACATTGCCGAGCAGCGCAAGCAGGATCCAGCCGCGGCCCGCACTCTGGTTGAGTCGGTATGGACACAGGAGAGCGCCGACGCGCGTGTGCGCTTGCTCGCAGCCTTTGAAAGCGGCTTGAACAGCGGCGATCAGCTATTCCTTGAAGGCCTCTTGAAGGATCGCGCCCCGCGTGTGCGCAGTCTTGCGCAGCGATTTCTTGCCCGCCTTTCCGGTCGCAGCGGCGAGCACCCCGCGCTGATGGCCTGTCTTGAGCGCATTCGCCGATCAACCGCGGGCCTGCTGAAGAAGCGTCCCGTCCTCGCACTCGAATTGCCGGCTACCTTGAAGGAGCACGAAGCCAGGGGATGGATCCGCGAGACCTTCGCCGAGGTAAGCTGCGAAGAGCTTGCAAGCGCTCTCGAACTCACTGAGACAGAGATGATCGATGCTGCGGAGAAAGACGCGAACCTCCTGCTGGCTCTCGCCTGGATGGCCACACAGGATGGGCGTCTCGATCTGCTTGAGCAACTCACCGCCGGCCCGCTCGCCGATGCGTGGGAGCAGTTGAGCCAGTGTGGCGTGCCCGATCTCGCCATGATGCCGTTCGACCAACGCCAGCGCTGGGCCGCCATCCTGATTGGCCCTTATGGCGTCAAGCCGCCGGCGTCCTATCCCGCGTGGAGCTGGCTGCATCGCTCGCTCGAGGGGCCTGCGCCGGAGGTGTTGATTGACTCGGTCTTGCGATCCCCGCGCTGGCTCGGCCAGTTGCTCGATGATAACAAGTTCACCGCGGAGTGGATGGAACTGCTGGCTGCGCTCTGCCGCTCTTCTCATCGCGCTCGACTGCGCGCGCTCATCGCGCCGCTTGATCCGCCGCTGACACTCACCGCCCTGACCTTGCTTGACATCCTCGATTCAATGGAGAAAGCCGGACATGATGAACGAACAACGACTGCGCCGTAGCGCCGAAGAAAACTATGCTGAAGAACTGACCGCGCTGGCGGCCAACGACGCCCGTCCGCGCCCCGATAACTGGCGCATGTCGCCGCAGGCTGTCGTCACCTACATCCTGGGCGGCAAAGCAGCCGATGGAACCGTCATTTCCGCCAAGTATGTGGGCAACCGCCGCCTCATTGAGACCGCCGTGGCCACGCTGGCAACCGATCGCGCGCTGCTGCTGCTGGGACTACCCGGCACCGCCAAATCGTGGGTATCCGAGCACCTGGCGGCAGCCATCTCCGGCTCCTCGCAGCGCCTGATTCAATGCACCGCCGGCACCGATGAAAACCAGATCCGCTACGGCTGGAACTACGCGCTGCTGCTGGCCAAGGGACCTTCGATGGAGGCGCTGGTGAAGACCCCACTCACCCGCGCCATGGAAGAGGGAACCCTGGTGCGCTTTGAAGAACTCACGCGCATGGGTTCGGATGTGCAGGACACTTTAATCACCGTTCTCTCCGAGAAAACCCTCCCCATTCCGGAGTTGGACACCGCGATCGAAGCCCGGCGCGGCTTCAACGTGATCGCCACCGCCAACAATCGCGACAAGGGCGTTAACGACCTCTCCTCCGCGCTCAAGCGGCGCTTCAACGTGGTGGTGCTTCCTTCTCCGGCCACGCTGGAAGAAGAGGCCGGTATCGTGCTCAAGCGGGTCCAGGAAATTGGAACCAGTCTCAGCCTGCCGCCCATTCGCCCCGCGGATCGGGAGATTGTCCGCATCGTCACGCTCTTTCGCGAACTGCGCGACGGCAAAACGCTCAACGGCAAGACCAAACTGAAGACTTCGACCGGTTCGCTCTCCACCGCCGAAGCCATTTCCGTCGGCGTCAGCGCGTGGGCTTCCGCCGCGCATTTCGGCGACGGTGAGATCGATGCGCAGAGCCTGGCCGCCAACGTGGTCGGCGCAGTGGTGAAAGATCCCGTCCAGGACACGGTTGCGCTCCAGGAGTATCTCGAAAGCGTGGTGCGGACGCGCGACGGCTGGAGCGACCTCTACAGCGCCATCCGCGAGGTGCTGTAAGCCGCAATGGACGAGCGCCTCCATCTGCTCGGCATCCGGCATCATGGGCCGGGCTCCGCCGCTCTGCTGCGGCAGGCGCTCGACGCCCTTGACCCGGCCTGCGTGCTGGTAGAGGGTCCGCCCGAAGCAGACGAACTCATCCCCTACGCGGCCGAGCCCGGCATGAAGCCGCCCGTCGCGCTGCTGCTGCACGCCGGCGCAGCCAAAAGCGAAGAAGCAAACCTCGCTGAGTTTTTTCCCTTCGCTGAATTCTCTCCGGAATGGCAGGCTCTCCACTGGGCTCTCGATCGCCGCCGTCCGGTGCGCTTCATCGACTGGCCCGCCGGTGTCTCGCTGGCCTTGTCCGCGCAGGATAAAGACGATCCCTCCAGCCGGGCGCCGCGCACCGACCCGCTCGATCTGCTCGCCGAGGCCGCCGGCTACGAAGATGGCGAAGCCTTCTGGAACGCCCTCATCGAGCAGTCTGGCCGGCAGCAGGGTGAGGCCGGCCGCCACGCGCTCTCTGTCTTCTCAGCCATTGAAGAAGCCATGACCGCCGTGCGCGCGCACGAGGACGAATCCGGAACGATGGTCGAGCCCGACAAAACCCGCCACGCCCGCCGCGAGGCCTTCATGCGCATCCACATCCGCCAGGCCCTCAAGGACCACGAAGGCCCGATCGCCGTTGTGTGCGGCGCGTGGCACCTGAGTGCATTGCGCGCGCCAGCCAGGATCGCCGACGATAAAGCCCTGACCAAAGACCTCCCTCGCATCAAAGTCGAAGCCACCTGGGTTCCCTGGACCGACAGCCGCCTGAGCACCCGCTCCGGCTATGGCGCGGGCGTGCTCTCGCCTGGCTGGTATCGCCACCTCTGGTTTCTCTATGGTGAAGACGAGGCACCGTCCGCCGAGCGCTTTGCATCGCTGTGGCAGGCCCGGACCGCGAGTCTCCTGCGCAACGAGGGTTATCCGGCGCCGACCGCTTCAGCCATCGAGGCCGCCCGCCTGGCTCTCGGGCTGTCGGCTCTGCGCGGCGTCACGGTGCCCGGACTGGCTGAAATGCGCGAGGCATCCCTGGCCACGCTCTGTCATGGCGATCCCGTCGCGCTCGCTCTCATCGAGCGGAAACTCTACATCGGCGAGCGCGTGGGCGAGATCGACGAGCGCGTGCCGCAGATGCCGCTGGCGCGCGATCTCGCTCTTTGGCAAAAGCGGACCCGCCTCAAGCCGGAAGATCTGGAAGCGGAGATTCGCCTGGATCTGCGCACCGATGCCGGCCTGCTCAAGTCAACGCTCCTGCATCGGCTGCTTCTAATCAACGTTCCCTGGGGCCGGCTCGTGGAAGCCGAGGCCGGGCGCGGAACCTTCCGTGAAGTGTGGGTCCTGCGCTGGGTGCCGGAGCTCTCCGTTGCGCTGGCTGAGGCGCTCATTCACGGCGTCACCATCGAGCAGGCCGCCGGCAACCGCACCCTGGAGCGGGCCAGAGCCTCGAACTCTGTCACCGAGCTTGCCGGGATGATACGGGCTGCGTTGGTTGCTGACCTTCCCGACGCTGCAGCCAACTGTATTGAACGGCTCCAGGCCGCGGCCATCCACGCCAGCGATATCACTGACCTGATGAGCGCCATCGCCCCGCTGGTCAGGGTTCTGCGCTACGGAACAGCGCGCAAACTGCCCGAAGATGCTTTGCGCGCGTTGATTCTGGCCATGAGCATCGAGGTCAACGCCGGAGTCCGCGTGGGCTCGCACAGCCTGGATAAGGATGCCGCGGCCGCGCGCGTGCAGGCCATGCGCGCCTACGATGAAGCGCTTGGTTTATTCGCCGACGAGGCGCTGTCGAGTAGCTGGCGCCTGGAGCTCGGCCGCATGGTTGAAGACGATCAGGTTGCGGCGTCCGTTGCCGGCTTGAGCCTGCGCAGGCTGCACGATCTGCGCGCCTGGGACATCTCCACGGTGGCCACGGCCTTCTCGCGCCACACCAGTGGACAGGAACTGCAAGGCGCCGGCATGTTTCTTGAGAGCTTTCTCAGCGGAGGTTCCGAAATCATTCTTCAGGATTTGCCCTTGTTACATCTGGTCGACGCCTGGTTGTGCGAACTCAGCGAAGAGGACTTCATTGAGTCGCTGCCTCTGTTGCGGCGCAGCTTCTCGGGCTTCGATGCCGTCGCGCGCCGACGCTTGCTTGAGACCATCGCTAAAGGGCCTATGGAAGCTGCAGGCAACGATGCCGCGCCCGCCGTCGAAGAAGACAGCGCCTTTGCCGCGGCGCTTCCACTGCTGTATCGAATCCTCGGCATCGGAGGTGCATCTTGAACCGTGACGAACGTCAACGCCGCTGGCGGCTCGCTCTGGGCGATGACGACCCTGACGACCTGTCGGAGCGCGATCTCCGCCTGAGCGCCGCGCTTTCGGCTCTCTATAACGCGCCGCCGCTATCCAAGGGCCGCGGCGGCCTGGGCGCTTCTTCGCCTCGCGTGGCACGCTGGCTCGGCGACATCCGCGAGTTCTTCCCCACGCCCGTCGTGCAGATCATTCAGCGCGACGCCTTCGAGCGATTGAATCTGAAGTCGCTCATGCTCGAGCCCGAGTTTCTCTCCACTCTTGAAGCGGACGTGCATCTCGTCGCCGACCTCATCTCCCTGCGCGCCGCCATTCCCGAGAAGACCAAGGAAACTGCGCGCCAGGTAGTGCGCAAGGTCGTTCAGGCCTTGATGCAGCGCCTCGAAAGCAAAACGGTAGAGACCCTGCGCGGCGCATTGAACCGTTCCCAGCGCACCCGCAGGCCGCGCCCAGGCGACATTGACTGGGCCCGCACCATCGCCTCCAATCTGCGCCACTACCAGGCCGAACACAAGAGCATTGTGCCGGAGACGCTCATAGGCCATGCGCGCAAGACGAAAACGCGGGCCAATCTCGACCATGTGATGCTCTGCGTCGATCAGTCGGGATCCATGGCCTCCTCGGTGGTCTATGCTTCCATCTTCGCGGCCGTGATTGCCTCCCTGCCGGGTATTGATACCAAACTCATCTGCTTCGATACGGCCATCGTCGATCTCACTGAACAGCTCAGCGATCCGGTCGAAGTCCTCTTTGGCGTGCAGTTGGGCGGAGGCACCGACATCAACGCGGCCCTGACCTACTGCGAACGCCAGATCGAGCAGCCCGCCAAAACCCATCTGGTGCTGATCAGCGATCTCTACGAAGGCGGCGACGCCCCGTCGATGCTCGCCCGCGTGGCCGCCATGAAGCAGAGCGGCGTCAACGTGATTGTGTTGCTGGCCCTCTCCGACGATGGCCATCCCGGCTATAACTCCGCTCATGCTGAGGCCATCGCCGCCATGGATTGCCCCGTCTTCGCCTGCACCCCCGATCAGTTTCCCGGCCTCATGGCCACGGCTCTCACCCGCCAGGACATCCATCAATGGGCAGCTGCCCAGGACATCGGACTCATACGTGGAATTTGACTCCCCATGCTTCGTTGAAGTGATTTCGCCTCGGAATCGCGTGCTCCTCCCGCGCGTCAGCCTAGGCGCTTCGTCTTACCGGCTTTGTTATCCAGCCGGGCGCTTCCTTGTGTCAGGGGACGACTTCAGTCGTGCCGAATGGCGCCAGAGAATATTCGGTTTCAACCCCTGTGGGAATTGCGAGCGATGCCGGCTGAAACATCGATGAAACACGCTCTACTAGATTCGCCGATCAACCCACCCCCGGCAGTGATAGCCTTATGGGTCCATGCCGCGCAGGTGAATGAACCCAGTCCAGCTTGGATTGGCCGCAACCAGGGTGCGTCCCTCGCCGGGCCCGCGCGTCAATGACCAAAGGGGAACGTCCATCGATGTCCGAAATCGAATCCAAGTCTCTTCCGGAAAACGCCTACCAGCCGCTGAAACCGGGTGAATCCTACCTGCCCATCGTGCGCGCGGAAGCGAAGCTGCCCGAACTCACGCTGCGTTCGATTGCCTGGGGCGTCATTTTCTGCGTCATCTTCACCGTCGCTTCGGCCTATTCGGGACTCAAGGTTGGGCAGGTGATGGAAGCTGCCATCCCCATCTCCATTCTCGCCATCGGCCTGGCACGGGTTTACGGCCGCCGGTCCAGCCTGCTTGAGAATGTGATCATCACGGGGATCGGCGGCGCGGCCGGTGGCGTGGTCGCCGGCGCCATCTTCACTCTGCCCGCGCTCTACATCCTGCATCTCGATCCTCATCCGGTGCAGACTATTTTCATCTGCCTGGCAGGCGGGTGCCTCGGAGTGCTGTTCCTGATTCCGCTGCGCCGCTACTTCGTGCGCGAAATGCACGGCGTGCTGCCGTATCCCGAAGCAACCGCGATCACCGAAGTTCTGGTCACCGGCGAAAAGGGCGGCTCGCAGGCCCAGCTTCTGCTGCAGGCAACCTTCATTGCGGGCATTTACGACTTCTTCGTAACTACATTCCAGGTCTGGAAAGAGTATGTGAACTTCCAGTTCGTGCCGGTGATGCGCCTGGTCGCCGATCGTGCCAGGATGGTCTTCAGCTTCGATGCCATCGGTTTCATTCTGGGCCTCGGCTACGTCATGGGCTTGCGCAGTTCCATGATTCTCTGCGCCGGCGGCGTGCTTTCCAACTTCGTCCTCGTTCCGATGATCTGGTTCATCGGCCAGCACGTTGACACCTCTGTCTATCCGGCCATCCTGCCCGTATCCAAGATGACCGCGGTGGAGATCTATCGCAACTACGTGCGCTTCATCGGCGTGGGAGCCATCGCCACAGCCGGCATCTTCGGCATCGTGCGGTCTCTGCGCGTCGTGGCCGGTTCGTTTGGCATCGCGCTCAGAACCTTCCGCCGTGGCGAGGGCGCACAGCCGGAGAGAACAGACCGGGATCTGCCAGTGATGTACCTTCTCCTCGGCGTAATTCTGGGCGCAATTGCCGTGGCGGCCTTCCTGGGGAACTTCCAGGTATCGTGGACCGCGGTGGCTGCGGGCCTGGTGCTGACGTTGCTCTTCTCCTTCTTCTTCACCTCCGTGGCAGCCAATGCCATTGCGACCACGGCGCGCAATCCGGTGTCGGGGATGACCATGCTCACCATCATCATCTCCGCGGCGGTCCTGTTGCGCTTCGGACTCTCGGGGGCCACCGGGATGTTCTTCGTCATGGCCATCGCGGGCATGGTTTGTACGGCCTTGTCCATCTCCGGCCAGACCATCACCGATTTGAAGGCTGGCTATTGGCTCGGTTCAACGCCGGCCGCCCAGGAGAAGGTAAAATTCCTGGGAGTCGCCGCATCGGCAATTGCTGCCGGACTGACCATCGTCATGCTGGCCCACACCTTTCAGTTCGGAGAAGCTCTCGCCGGAGATCCGCGGCCGGTCCTCGCATCGCCGCAGGCTGCCATCATGAAAGCTCTCGTTGAGGGTTTCATGAGCCGCCAGCCGGTGGCGTATCTGCTGTTCGGCATTGGCGCCATGGTTGCGCTGGTTCTGGAGATGCTCGGCCAACCCTCCCTGGTCTTCGCCCTGGGAATGTACCTGCCGCTGGAACTGAACACGCCCGCCTTGGTGGGCGGCTTCCTGTCACATTTTCTGAATAAGCGCTCAGAAAAAATCGCTGGCGAGCCCGGCAAAAGGATTCGTGAGCGCGGTGTGATTATTGCCTCGGGGCTGATGGCGGGCGGTGCGCTCGGAGGAGTGCTGGGAGCGGCCCTGCGCCTTTTTCCGTGGTACCGCGAAGATCTTATCAGGACACCGTTTTATTCCAGCGATCCCATCTCTCAGTCTGTTTCCGCGCTGTTGTTTGTTGCCCTCTGTCTGTATGTCTGGTTCGGCTCGCTGCAGAGGGAGAAGGAGGTCTGATGGACCAGGCAGGAAAGTACATTGCCGATGCCGTTCTCGGCATCGATACACTCTGGGGCGGCGACGTGATGTGCCCCTCGGGCACCGGACGCTTCATTGCCGACTCCTGGTTTTCCGATGAGCCGCTTCCCGCTGCCTACACGCATCCGGCTGCTGCGCGTCTGCGTGAATCCGGCGGCGTCGCCGGCAACACAGTCGATCGCGAAGCCGTGGAGCAGTACCTGCGCGAGGTCGATCTTCCTCAGGCAATCGAGGGCCTCCGCGCCGAGGCTGCAAAGGCCGGCGGACTGCGCCAACCCTATCTCACCGGGCTCGCGGACTCCCTTGACACCATGTGGGACCTGGCCATGGAAGTCTTCGGCAAAGGCGATCCGGTGCCCTATGCCCGCTGCGTCGAATCCTCAACGGCCAAGCCGCCGGAACCCTCCCGGCCGGAAGCCAAGCGGGAACGTGTCGCCGAGTTACTGGGCCGCGCCGGTTACGCGTCGTCAACTCACGATGGATTGCTGCAGGCTGTGGATGCGTGGCGCAAGGAGCGGATCATCCCCATGGCCTCAGTGCGCGGCCTGGGCGCGGCCGTGATTGCCCTCTTCGACAATCTCAGTGCACGCCACCTGCTGCCCAGCCTGCCCCAGGAATTTGCGCGCGTGCCACGAGCCAACATCGGCTTTCTTCCCATCAAGGGCGCCTGGTTCTCGGGTTCCATGAACTACATCGGGCGCGCGCGCACCCCTGACGGCGCCCCTGAATACGAAGCCACTTACGAGATCAATACGTCGCTGCAGATCTCGTATCCCGAGTTTGAACAACTGGTAAGCCACGAAGTCGTGCCCGGCCACGTAACCACCTTTGCCTACCTTCAGGACATGTATGTGCGCGGCGAGGCCGGCTTTGAGGCCACGGTGCTCACCATGAACACGCGCGCCGCCACGCTGTTCGAGGGCATCGCCAACAACGCCATTCTCATCGCGCATGGCGTCACCGAAGTGAATCAATTGCCCGACGAAGACTTGCAGATCGGTGTGCTGCTGGCCCTGTTGCAAGACGATGCCAAGAACCAGTCGTCGTATCTGACCTGGGGCGAGTGCAGGCAGAAGCCGGAGGTCGAAGCTGTGCTGCGGCGTGATTTTCTGGTCACCGAAGAACGCGCCGACAAGCTGTCCGGCGCATGGGGACGCCATCCCCTGCTGGGCCGCATGTATCTCCCCGCCTATCGCGCGGGCACGGAAAAGATCGCCGAACTGCGGCGAACGCATCCGGCGGACCGTGTGCTTCCTGCAATCTACGGCTGCCATGGATTAGTCGACATCCAGACCGTCGATCAGGCCTTGATGGGATAAACAGGCTGGGGAATAATTCCGCTGTCTGTTGGGGCGCGACGTCGGCCAAGCTCCGGGCCGGAACTTGCATTATTGAGGCGTCAATCCATTGAGCGAATCGAATCATCCCAACTCGGTCCGATGCTGGGAGCAGCAGGTCGTCATTCCTACTTATCCCGTGCAGGAAGCCGATCCTAACCCGATGTTCCTTGAGAAGCGCGTCTATCAGGGAAGCACCGGCAAGGTCTATCCATGCCCATTTACCGACCGGATCGCGCTGAACAAGGTTGATCGAAGCTACCGCGTAATCATGCTGGAGAACGAATTCATCCAGCTGATGATTCTTCCTGAAATCGGCGGCCGCATCCATGCGGGCCTCGACAAGACTTGCAATGTCGACTTTTTCTATCGCCAGAGCGTCATCAAGCCCGCGCTGGTCGGGTTGCTGGGGCCGTGGATTTCAGGGGGCGTTGAGTTCAACTGGCCACAGCACCACCGCCCCTCCACGTACATGCCGGTCCACGCCAGCATCGAAGAAGAGGCCGACGGCAGTTTCACCGTCTGGCTCAGCGAACACGATCCACTTCTCCGCATGAAGGGCATGGTAGGCATCCGTCTCTCGCCGGGCAAAGCATTCGTCGAGGCACGCGTGAGGCTCTATAACCGGACGCCCCTTCCGCAGACATTCTTGTGGTGGGCCAATGTGGCAGTCAGGGTTCACGATCAGTACCAGGCATTCTTCCCGCCCGATGTAAGCTACGTTGCCGACCATGCCAGGCGCGCCATCACATCCTTTCCAATAGCGCAAAACTCCTACTATGGCGTCGATTACAGTCCCGGCACCGATATCTCGTGGTACAAAAACATCCCGGTT
>Ga0326727_10009747_pt1 | contig 23372 bp, 19 predicted proteins | sample MB2enrmetagenome_FD_207643 | JGI IMG/M metagenome (GOLD analysis project Ga0326727, IMG submission 207643) | Lab enriched peat soil microbial communities from McLean, Ithaca, NY, United States - MB29MY | ecosystem: Environmental > Terrestrial > Soil > Wetlands > Peat | place: USA: New York... | reverse complement strand
GCGGCTCGCGAACCGCCCCTGTCAAAATTTTCGCGCAGTTCCGCGGGGGGGGTTCGCGAACCGCCCCTACAACACGCCCGGCTACCTGCTACATCTGCAAATTGATGCCCAAGAAGCGGCGGACTTCATCTTCCAAAGAGGGGATGGTGATCACGCAATTGCCGCCGTAGATACTCGATTTTCCATCGAGGTTGAAGAAGCTGGCGCCCGCTTCCTCGCCGATGATCTTGAGCGACGCCAGGTCCCACGCCTTGGCTTGCATCGAGATCCACACCTCGGCGCGTCCGGAGGCCACGCACATGGCGTCCATGCAGCCGCCCATGCTGCGCACGGACCAGAATTGGGATATCCATGGAAGCAGGCGCGCACCCCAACAGCGTTCCGCCACGTGGTCGATGCCCGTCAGGCAAAGCAGCGCCTGGTCCGGCGTCTTCGCGCTCGAGCAGTGGATGCGCGTGCCATTGCGATAAGCCCCCAGCCCCGCCGCGGCGGAGTATAGTTCCCCCAGCGCCGCCAGGTTACATGCGCCCACCACCACCTTGCCTTCCGCCTCGAGTGCCAGCAAGACGCCCCAGGTGGGAATGCCGCGCATAAAGCCGCGAGTGCCATCGATGGGGTCGATGATCCAGCGGCGGCCGCTGCGCCCTTCGCGCGCTGCGCCCTCTTCGCCCAAAAGGCCGTCGTCGGGAAACGCCTCTTCCAGCAGCTTCGTAATCAGCCGTTCGTTGGCGCGATCGGCGGAGGTCACGGGAGAATCATCGGCCTTGGTTTCCGACTCGAAACCCCGCGCGTGGTTTTCCAGAGCCAGCCGCCCCGCTTGCTCGGCGATGCGGCGTGCGGCTTCCAGTTCTTTTTCAAAGGGCATGGGATAATCGGGTAATCGGATGATCGGATGATCGGTTCTTCTGCTGCTCACCGGATCACCCGATTACCCGATCTCCCCATCCTAGAACGCCAGGTACACCGGGTTCTCAAGAATCTGCTTGAGGCATTGCAGGAACTTCGCACCCGTAGCGCCGTCCACGACGCGATGATCGCAAGAAAGCGTCAGGCGGCAGCGCAGGCCGGCTTCCACGCGTCCGTCCACTACCACGGGTTTCTCCGCCACCGCGCCCACGGCCAGAATGGCGCCTTCCGGCGGGTTGATGACGGCGGAGAACTCGTCGATTCCCATCATCCCCAAATTGGAAATGGAGAAAGTGGAGCCCGCGTATTCCTCGGGAAGCAGCTTGCGCGTGCGCGCGCGCGCGGCCAGCTCCTTGGATTCGCGGGAAATCTCCTCCAGGCTCTTGGTGTCGGCATTGCGCAGGACGGGAGTGATGAGCCCGCCGCCGTCGGTGGCCACCGCCATGCCCAGGTGGATGCGATGGTGATAGCGAATCGATTCGCCTTGGAAAGAAGCGTTCACCTCGGGATTCTGCCGCAGCGCTGCGGCGCAAGCTTTCAATATGATGTCGTTGTAGCTGAGCTTCAACTCGGGGTCGAGCAGGTTGGCGGATTCGCGCAAGTCCTTGGCGCGCTGCATATCCACTTCGATGGTGAGATAGAAATGCGGCACCGGCGCTTTGCTCTGCACCAGGCGCGTGGCGATGACCTTGCGCATGGAACTGAGCGGCTCGTCGGAGAACTCCGGGCCCGTGGGCGCGGGAGCAGGCCGCCGCAGCAGAATCGGGGCAGGTGCGCGGGAAGGCGTGGGAACGGCCGCTGCGCCGGTCGCCGCCGCGCGGGGCGTCGGGGCGTGCGCCGCCCAGCGCTCCACGTCCTGGCGAATGATCCTTCCATTGGGGCCGGTTCCGGCAATTTCGGCAATTTCCAGGCCCATTTCCTTTGCCATGCGCTTGGCCAGAGGCGATGCCAACACGCGGCCGCCCACAGCAAGTGCGGTGCTGGGGGCTGGGGGCTGGGCGCTAGGGGCTAGGTGTTGAGTGCTGGGTGCTGAACTCGCTCCCGCGGCGACCGTGGGGGCATGGGTACTGGCTCCTGACTCCTGACTCCTGGCTCCTCCGCCTGCCGCGCCATTGGGTTTCACGAGCCCCGAGATGTCTTCGTCGGCCTTCCCAATCACCGCCAGCAACTCGCCAACGGGCACCACCTTGCCGACGTCCACCAATATTTTCCGGAGCACGCCGCTGCCCATCGCTTCCACTTCCATGTCCACTTTATCGGTTTCGATTTCGACCACGGTGTCGCCGGTGGAAATGGCGTCGCCTTCCTTCTTGAGCCACTTCAGCACCTTGCCCTCCGTCATCGTATCGCTGCCCTTGGGCATCATTACCTTAACGGCCATGGAAACCCTCATTTGATCGGGTGATCGGATGATCGGGTGATCGGGTGAACAGGAAAACACCAGTCACCAGACGAGCCGCTCATTCGATAAATGCTGTAAACCGATCGTGAAATTTCAATCCACTCATCGGGTTGTCTGATGATCGGTCTTCGCAGTTCACCCGATCTCCCGATCACCGGATCACCCGATTAGTTGCGGTACATCACCTTATAGACCGCGTCCTTGACCCGCTGCTTGTCGGGCACCACCTGATGTTCCAGGTTCTTGGCGTAGGGCATGGGAACATCCAGGCCCGTCACGCGCAGGATGGGGGCATCGAGGTAATCAAACGCCGTCCGCTGGATGACGTCCACAAACTGTGCTCCCACGCCGCAGTACTCCCAACCTTCTTCCACAATCACTGCGCGATTGGTTTTCTTCACCGAGTCCACGATGGCTCCCGTGTCGAGCGGCCGCAGCGTACGCGGGTCCACCACCTCGGCTTCGATCCCTTCGTTCGCCAGGTCGGCCGCCGCGTCCAGCGCCACCAATACCATCTTGGAATGCGCAATGATGGTCACATCGCGGCCGGGCCGCTTGATGTCGGCCACGCCCAGAGGGATCAGGTGCTCACCGTCGGGAACTTCGCCGCGCGTGCCGTAAAGCACTTCCGACTCGATGAAGACCACCGGATTGTTGTCGCGGATGGAGGTCTTGAGCAAACCTTTGGCGTCCGTCGGCGTCGCGGGGGCCACCACTTTCAGCCCCGGCACGTGGCAGAACCACGCTTCCAGCGCTTGTGAGTGCTGCGCGGCGAGCTGGTGGCCGACTCCCCCGGGGCCGCGAACCACCAGTGGGATGTTGAACTGTCCACCGGACATGTAGAGCATCTTGGCGGCGCTGTTCACAATCTGGTCGAGGGCCAGCAGGGAGAAATTGAAGGTCATCATCTCCACAATCGGCCGCAGTCCGGACATGGCGGCGCCCACACCGAGCCCGGTAAAGCCCAACTCGGTGATGGGAGTGTCCAGCACCCGCATGGGTCCAAACTCTTCCAGCATGCCTTTGCTGACTTTGTACGCGCCGTTATAAAAGCCCACTTCCTCGCCCATGAGCACAATGTTCTCATCGCGACGCATTTCCTCGCTCATGGCCTGGTTCAGGGCTTCACGATAGGTCAATATGGACATTGAACGCTCCAATTATCGGGCCATTGGTTCATCGGGTCATCGGGTCATTTAGCCACCGAGCCATTGCGGCATTGGTTCTGAAATGGCTCGATGACCCGATGGCCCGATGACCCGATTATTCCACGTACACATCGGTGTAGACTTCCTGGGCGTCGGGTTGCGGACTGCGCTCCGCGAACGCCACCGCTTCTTCCACCGTGTCACGAACCTTCTGTTCGATCTCATCGAGGAAGGCCTGGTCCACGATGCCGTCCGCTTCCAGTGCGGCGCTGAATTGTTTGATGGGATCGTGCCGGCGCTGCTCTTCCACTTCTCCCTTGGTGCGGTAATGGCCGTGCGAGGGATCGGACATGGAATGGCCCATGAAGCGATAAGTGCGGGCTTCGATGAGCGTGGGGGCGCTGTTCTTGCGCGCGCGCTCCACCGCCTCCTTCAGGGTTTCGCGCACCGCCAGAACATCCATACCATCCACCCAGGTGCGCGCCATGTTGTAAGCACACGCCTTCTGCGAAAGCTCGTAGAGAGATGAAGCACGCTCGATGGGCGTTCCCATGCCGAAGCGATTGTTCTCGCAAATAAAGATGACGGGAAGCTTCCACAAGGCGGCGAGGTTCAACGACTCATGAAACGAACCGATGTTCACTGCCGCTTCCCCAAAAAAGCAGAGGGTCACGCGCGCTTGCTTCAAATACTTGGCGGAAAAGGCTGTGCCCGTGGCGAGGGGAAGCTGTCCACCGACAATTCCATGCCCGCCCATAAAGCTGCGCCGCTTGTCAAACAGGTGCATTGACCCGCCCTTGCCTTTGGAGACGCCGCTTTGCTTGCCACAGAGTTCCGCCATCACTTCGCCGGGATCCATGCCCCGCACCAGCGCATGACCGTGCTCGCGATAAGATGTGAAAATGTAATCGTCCGGCTGCGTGGCGGAAAGGGCGCCCACCGCCACGGCTTCCTGCCCGATGTAGAGATGACAGAATCCGCCGATTTTCCCCAGCGTGTAGAGCTCTGCGGATTTCTCCTCGAAGCGGCGGACCAGCACCATTTGCTCCAGCATGGTTTTGAGCAACGCCGGATCTTCCTGCCGCGCGCGCTCTTCCATGGTGCCGACCGTCGGCCGGCCCGTTCCGCACAAAAGCTCGGTGAAGCTGGCCGGTTCCGTCACGGCGTTGGACGATTTCATTGCTACCCTCCTGAGTTTTTCCCCAAAGACGTCTTGTATATTAAGACCCGTGCCCGCTGGGAGTAAGCGCAGCCCCTGATTCCCCAAACTGTGTTCCTGTCTACTATCAATCTTAATCAGTTTTTCGAAATTGCGAAACACCAAAGATGCGGACTTCGCTAAGTTATGATCGTTATAAAGAAAACATAAAGACCGGACAATCGGATCATCGGGTCATTGGTTCATCGGATCATTGTCTGATCGGGTGATTTGATGAATTGGTGATTGGCGATTTGTGATTAGTGATTGCAGCAACGGATCAGCGGCTCAACGGTTCATTGGCTAATCGGGTGATCGGGCGATCCGAAGGCCAGGTAATTGATTTTCTCGGACGTCTTACTGCCTACTTCTTATATGGGGCGACCGCTCCTGCCGATTCTAGACAAGTTACGGTTTGGCCTGCGCGGAGCGCGCTGGAGTGCGGGAGCAGAGCTATCGCATTGGGCCATCGCTGCGACACGCACCTTGGTCGAAGGTGAGCTTCACTTCCGAAACCGACAGGTCGCTGCCATCAACAGTCACCGCGCCCGTTTTCGCTAATTCAGCTTTGCCCAATTTACAGTACGCCTCGGCGCGGATCGCGTACTGAGCACCCAGAAGCAGATTCAGTGTATAGGTGTCCCTGCCGTTCTCGATTGGACACGGCTCCGCTCCTCCGCTGGCTTTCACGATCATGTGCGGTGTACCAGAATCCTGCGGCCTCCCGCCGTTCCATTCTATTCGCAGCGTGATCTGTCGCGTTGGTAGTGGATTATTGACATGAATGTCCGCGTTTAGTAACTGCTGCCCTTCGGCCAAGTGAATGATCTGTGAGCTCGCCAGGTCGGAAGCTTGTGGATAGAAAGTCCGCGGAAACGGAGCATCCGGATCTTCCTGGTTTGCGGGATTAAACACGAGCACATAATCGTCGGCGGGAAGATCGTTGAATCGGAAGTAATTCCATTCTTCTATGCTCATCCCATGTTCTTGAAGACTGTATGAGCCTGGCATGCGCTGCTTGTATCGACTAGCCTGGTACAGATCCACCAAGGCATGGCGCAGGGGCTTCCCGTCCGGGCCAATGACCCTGCCGGTGATCAGGCCTGTGGGCAGCGCATAGAGGTCATTATCAAAGCAAGACCGGCGAGGCAACTCAAACGGCGGACTTTGACCTCCCATTAGCTCCTGAAGCTCTAGGTTAGGCGGCAAATCCGCCGAGACCTGGTACTTCCCCTCAGGAAGCCGAGGAAAGGCGTACACACCATACTCATCGGTTCTCGTTTCGAAAGATCTCTCATTGGACTTAAGCCTGATCACGATATTGGGCAGGGGTCGCCGGTAGCCCTCCACCCAAATCCCTTCGCCTTCCCGCAAGTCGCGTACCAGGGTTCCGTAAACCGCCGCCACTGGCTTCCCACTCTTCTCCGCCCGTAGTTGCTCCACCAGTGCTGTCGCGTACTCCAAAGGGAGGGTGCCAGAACATGTCATGGCGGCCAGGCATCCACTTCCCATGGTGCCCCAGTTGCAAGGGCGAGCAAAAACTAGGTACTGCTTGCCGAGCTCAAAAGACCGGTCGGGACGAAGCTCAGTCAAATCAATGTAGTCGCCCTTGACCCCTCTGAACGCCTCGGATACATGAAATCTGAACCGGAGTTTCTTATAATCGGCCTCGCTCACTGTTCCAACAAAGACAGCTTTGGCGCGATCAAGGAGACTGCACGGACCGGGCTCTGGCCCAGCACAGTCCTGCGCCCATCCAGCCGTCAGGGAACTTGCGAGCAAACCGAGAACAAGCAGCGCAACTCGCCGCATGAGCAGGTGACGCATGGATTCCGCCTTTCGGCCGGTCTTCGATTTGCAGGACACCCAGTAAGACATCGAGTAAACGGTCCCAACCAGAATGTCATCTGTCGAGTTTTCTACACCTTCCTGGTTAACTTCGCAAGGGATAGAAATTCGGGTGGAAACTCGAGGTGATGAACCGGGTTGCTGCGGCAGAGGGAATCTTGAATTGTAAGCGGCATGGTTTTTGCCGGGGCGGCTTAACGAGCCGCAGGGAAACCCTGGGTTAGCGATGTAGCAGCGACTTTACGTCGCCATTGCCCCGTGCACATCAACACGCAGATGGCGGCATAAAGCCGCCCCTACGACTTTTCCGCCGCCCGGTCGTCCCGGCAGGCGCTGCCGCCGGCAATTGTGATTTCCTCCCGTCAGACTCTTCCTGTAATGCAATATCAATACTGGTTTTCTTGACAAGGAGAGGCGGTCCTGTAATGCCATACCGTAATTTCTTGTTTTATTTTGCCCTTGGGGGTGCCTCTGTGCCTCCGTGGCCAAAAATAAGAGACTGAACACAGAGATCACGGAGAGTCCGCCCGTGCGACTTGGTGCGAGTCAAGCGAGCCGCAACACTGTTCACTTAAGTTGACCGTTCGCAATTCGACCCTCTCACCCCCAGCCCCCATAGGCGTTAAATTAAGACTGGCGTTGCGCTCCCAGCCGCGGAGCGGCGAAAGATCGTAGCCCACGGCGTAAGCCGTGGGTGGAGGGAGTGACCTTGAAGGTGAGCCCCGGAGGGGCGAAAGAATCCCCCGTCGCCACGCGGATACCGGGCCTTTTCTGTCGCCCCGCTGGGGCTGCGCTCGCGACCTCGGGGCTTCACCCACGGCTTACGCCGTGGGCTACCCTCTTACGGCCCTCCGGGCCTGGGGAGGGGGTGCGGAGATTGTTCCCACAGCACCAAAGTGCTTATTTTAACGCCTATGCCCCCAGCCCCTCTCCCCCAAGGGGGGAGGGAAGTTGGGCGCATAACTGAATCACTCAACTCTCCCCTCGCCCCCTTGGGGGAGAGGGGCTGGGGGTGAGGGGGTCTTGTCACTACAACCTTAAGTGCTCGATAGTTGCGGCTCCGCCGCGCAGTGCTGCCTGTAGGCTCTAAATGGTTATTGACATTAAGATACAATAGGCTATTATTGATTCATGGGCCGGCGTTGGGCGCGGCGCGAAATCCCCGTCGAGAGGGTGAAATGACGAGTGGGCAGGAAGTGATCCTTCGCCGGTTTTCCGTCGTCAGTTCCACCTCAACAGGGGCGGCCCGTCCCCGCGTGATTCGCGAGAAGCCGGCCGCCTGGCGCCAGGACGGAATACCTCCCCTCACCTTGGAAGACGTGCAGCGTTCTCGCATAGTGTGGCAATACCGGCGTGGTGAGGGTACGTCCCGTGGGGCTTGCGAGGAAGAAGTCCGGAAAGCCGCTCGCGACCCCGTGATGTTTATGAAAAGACAGTATGTTATGGGAGAAACAGGGTCACGGCAATGGCAAATTCAAAAAATCAAGTCATTGAAAACAAGGTTGTTAACGATCCATGTTGTAGGCTATGCTAACTAGCGAAAAAAAGGTGGCAAAATGAAGGAATATCCCGTGATATTCATGAAAACAAATGGGCCGGAAAATTGACATGGGTCAAGTTCGCCTCAACCCCGTGATGTTGGTGAAGAATAAGATGGTTATCGGTAGTAACCCATGATGGTGTTATTGAAAAAAAAGGAGATAGCCACCCAAAGCGCATTCGGAGTCACATCCTTGCAAACCGCATGGCTGGATGAGCCGGCCACCTCAAAAACGGGTCCCCGTAACGTACGATTTCCCTCCCTGCCGGCGCTGACAATCCCGCGAGGGTTCGTAATCAAGAACCGGGGATCGGATCGACACTGCCGCGCACCGGTTCTTGCATGTGGAGTTTTTCGGATTCAGTGCGTCACTTCACGGCCAGCGCTTCGCGGCGGCCGGCGCGGGTCAGGAAGGTCTTGACGTCGCCGCCGGGGAAGAGGCGTTCCATTTCGCGGTTGGTCAGCGAGGGATAGGGAAAAGGTTTCTGGCCGGCATCTCTTGAGCCCAGAGCCGTGAGGCTTTCGAACCACCAGCGGGTATGGGCGCCCGTGGCAATGTGCGGCTCGCGCAGGATGGAGAACAACACGCCACCCGTTTGCAGGTAGGAATAAAACCGCTCCACCAACCTGGGCAGCGCCTCGCGCGGGAGCAAATCCAGCAGCCCCCAGCAGCAAATCAGGGAAAGTGATTCCTGGGGGATAGGGGGGATCTGGGCCAGGAAATCGTCGATCAGGAACACATGCTTCTTACCCTGGCGCGACCAGAAAACCGTAGGGTCTTGCTGCACGGGAGTAATCAGGTCAGAGAGGTAGAGTTTGGCGCCGCGCAACAGCAGGACGTCCAGAGAGGATTGATAAATGGGGCCGCAATCCAGACAGGCAGGATGGCGCAGATGGGAAAGATGCTGCCAGAGCCACTGGAGACCGCGGCTAGTGGCCGGGGAAGCGGCAGCCGTCCTGTCCAACTCTTTCTGGCTATGGGTTATGGCCATTTCAAGCTACATGCTGCAAGCAACCCTGCTTCTCGCCGGGCTGCGGCGACAAAGGAAAAAGCCGGTTGTCGTCGTTTGCGCCCAGGTTGGCGGGTTCGCGTCCAGGCGACGGCGCTGCCCTCGCAGGATCGCGGCACGCAAGACTCGCCGCTGCTGCCTTCGGCCGAACACGCCATGCTTAGGCCGTGTTCTTTACGACACTGGAGGCTGCGGTATCGCGCGCGGCCTCAGTCCCGTCGCGCGCAATGTCAATGCTGCCCTTGAAGTAGGCGCCCTCTTCAATCGCCACCGTGGCGGCCACGAGGTCACCCACCACGTGCCCGGTGCGGCGAATCTCGATCTTTTCGCTCGCCACCAGGTTGCCGGTTACCGTCCCCAGGATCACGACTTGCCGGGCATGGATTTCCGCCTTGACATGGCCTTCCGTGCCCACCGTCAAGCAATGGTCATCGAGATTGACGTTTCCTTCGAATTGCCCTTCGATCATCAAATCCTCGCCGGAGGACAATTGCCCTTTTACCACCACCGTGTGGCCCAGAATCGTGTGCGGGCTCCCTGCTGCGGTTGGACTTGACGACTTCAATGTCGGTTCACTCATAAAGTTTTCCAATTCCGGAGGCGCCGGGGGAACCTCTGCTGGACGGATTTTGGGAGGTTCCACTACCGGCCGAGTTTTTTTCTCCCACCACATATAAGAATCGAAGGGGCGATGCCGCCCGAATCAATGCCTTGTTGCTGCCAGCTACCTTGCAACGAACCGCATCTTATAACGGGTCAGCGCGGATAGCAATCATTCGTTTGGGGGGGGACACGACAGCAGTACAACGCTTGACGTACAACGTGACGCGTAGTATCCTGCAGAGGTGATCCGAACTTTTGGTTCGAAGGAAACGGAGGAGCTGTTTCATTACCAACACAGCCGTCGGTTCCGGTCTTTTGAACGGGTCGCTTTGCGCAAACTGCTGCAGCTTCACGCCGCCACGGAGTTGGAGGTTTTGGCTTCGCCCCCCGGATATCATTTAGAAGCGTTGCAGGGTGACCGGAAGGAACAATATTCCATACGGATCAACGACCAGTGGCGGATCTGCTTTTCATGGCGCGATGGCCATTCCTACGGAGTGGAAACTGTGGATTATCACTGAGGAGACTTAACCATGGGTAAGGCCGCAACGCTCATGCCGCCTGTTCATCCCGGCGAGATCCTTCGCGAGGATTTCATGAAGCCCCTTGGCCTCACGGTCAACAAGCTGGCGCTCGACCTCCACGTACCGGCCACCCGGATCGGTGAAATCGTACACGGACGCCGCCGCATCACTGCTGACACCGCCTTGCGCCTGGCGCGCTACTTCAAAACCAACCCCGAGTTCTGGCTGAACCTGCAGAATCTCTTCGACCTCGAAATCGAAAGGCGTTCGGGGGCGGTGGTCCAAATTGAACGTCACGTGCAACCTGCTGCTGCGCCGGCTTCGTAACCTGCTCCACACGCCTTTTCATCCACTATTCGTGCCCGGAAAACTCCTCGAGGTACTTCGCTTCACCTAACAACTCGAGTCGTACATGGCTTCCCACCACTTTAAATGCTTCGATCCCTTCGAGGTCGAGTTGAACGTTCCCATGAAAGTCCAGCGGGATCGGAATCGTGTTTTCATAGAACCTTTCATCGAGCCGAAGGGTGCCGTCCCAAAGATCACGGGGAAGATCGGAGATTCCACCAGTCACTGTCACTCCCGCGATGTAAAGACGAGCCTCTTGGACCCAGCACGAACCACTATCCCATCCAGGGGTGCCTTCCGATTGATGGATCACGCAAGACAATTCTAGGATCGCGTTGGGACCATTGACGCTGACTTTTTCGAGCGTTGAATCGTGGATTTCAATGTTGCGGTTCGGCATACGCTTGTCCTCTGCGTGATAAGGAACTTTCGGGACAGCTCCCTTAGTCAGCCAAACGGCCTATCGACTGAAAACAATCCTCCCGCCCACGATGGTCATGACCACGTGTACATTTCTGATCTTGGCGGGAGGGATGGTGAAGAGGTCGTCGGAGAGCACTACGACGTCGCCAAGTTTCCCCGGCGTGATGCTTCCCTTCTCGTTTTCCTGGAAGCCCGCGTAGGCAGAACCCAGCGTATAGGCGCGCAGTGCTTCTTCCACGGTGAGCCGCTGTTCGGGAAACCATCCGTCGGCGTGTTTGCCGTCGAGCGTCGCGCGCGTGACCGCCGCGTAAATCCCCAGGATTGGGCTCAGCGGCGCCACCGGCCAGTCAGAGCCAAACGCCACGGGGACGCCGGCGTCGAGCATGGAGCGCCACGCGTAACTCCAGCGCGCACGCTCTTGCCCCAGACGCTTTTCCGCCCAACGGCCATCATCGATGGCGTGATAGGGCTGCATCGAGGCGACGATGCCAAGCTGAGCGAAGCGGGGAAAATCCTGTGGGCGCATGTGCTGGGCGTGTTCGATGCGAAAACGGTGCGCGGCCGCGTTCGAGCCACCCAGGCGCGCGTACATATCGAGGATTTCCGCGATGGCGCGATCGCCGATGGCGTGAATGCAGATTTGGACTTGCGCCTGGTCGGCGCCGCTCGCAAGGGCTTCCATTTTCGCGGGTGGGTTCATCAGAGGAAGAGGAATGCCGCGATTGGCCGGGTCGTCGGCAAAAGGCTCGTACATCCAGGCGGTGGCCGAGCCCAGGGAGCCATCCGCGAAACCTTTCACCGCTCCCAGCTTGATGAAATCGTCGCCCATGTTGTGCTCTATACCCGCGTCGCGCAGCTTTTCCCAGCGTGTGATGGGGATGATTTCATACATGCGGCAGGTGAGCCAGCCTTCCAGCTCAGCGCGGCGCAGGAGTTGGATCTCACCCGTAAAACTTCCATTCCAAGAATCCGCATCGACGGTGATGGAGTGAACGGAGGTCAATCCCACGCGCGCAGCCTCCGCCAATGCCGTGCGCAAGGCTTCCGTCGTCTCGGCTTCTGTGGGTGGCGGAATGACCTTGGCGATTAGATTCTGCGCGGCATCCTTGAGAATTCCCGTGGGCTCGCCCGTGGCCGCGTCGCGGACGATGACACCGCCCACCGGGTCGGGCGTCGCGCGCGTCACTCCCGCCAGCTTGAGGGCCAACGAATTCACCAGCACCGCATGCCCGTCGTGGCGGCTGAGGAAGACGGGATTGTTTCCAGTCACGGCGTCGATCATCTGGTGCGTGGGCAACTTGGCGGAAGCCCACGCCTGCTCGTCCCAACCTCCGCCCAGCAGCCAGCGGCCGGGCGCAAGCGTCCTCGCCTTCGCAGCGACGCGGCGCGTGAATTCTTCCTCGCTCCCTGCATCCTTCAGGTCAACGGAAAGAAGTTGGAATCCGCCGCTAATAAAGTGCGTGTGACTGTCAATCAACCCCGGGACCGTGAGGCGGCCGTTCAAGTCGACAATTTCTGCATTCCCACCGGCGTAAGACTGAATCTCCGAATCGCTGCCCACCGCCAGGATGCGGCCATTGGCGATCGCCACCGCTTCGGCAAACCTCGCGGCAGTGTCTTCGGCCCCCGCCGGTTCGCCCGTCCAAATCTTTCCGTGCAATAGAACCAAGTCCGCGCCGGGCGTAATCCCAGGGGCCGGCGGCGAGGAAGGAGATCGCTCGCCACTCATTGGCAATGACATGAACATCCCCACAACGAAAACATAGACTGCCGTCCGCAAAAACAATTCTGCTCCCGTTATCAGGCGTGCAAAACAACGGTTGAATGACCGGGAATCTCCCTGCCGGGAATTATTTCGAATTCAGTTGGCAAAGGCAATGTGGAAATGGAAATTGGAGGGTCGGGCAATCCCGCAATCTAGGAGCTAGCGCTTCTCGGAATTGGCGGATTTCAGGATTTTCTGCGTGGTTTCGGCGATGAGGTTGCCCATGCGGCTAGTGGAGGTGGGGCGGCTCTTGCCGGGAAGGTCGGCGGTTCGCACGCCACGCTTCAGGATACGCTCGATTGCCTGCTCAATGGCCAACGCCGCGGTTTCCATGTGCAATGAGTAGCGCAGCATCAAGGCGGCGGAGGCGATGGCGGCGATAGGATTGGCGCGATTGCGTCCGGCAATGTCAGGCGCCGAGCCGTGAATCGGTTCATAGAGGGCCGAGTGTTCGCCCATGCTGGCCGAGGGCAACAGGCCAATGGAGCCTGTCAGCATGGCGGCTTCGTCGCTCAGGATATCGCCAAACATGTTGTTGGTCAGGACCACGTCGAAGCTGGTGGGCTTGTCAATCAATTGCATGGCGCAGTTATCCACGTAAAGATGGTTGAGTTCGACGTCCGTATAGGAGCGGCCGATGCGCGTGACCACCTCGCGCCACAACCGGGAAGATTCCAACACGTTGGCCTTGTCGACGGACGTAACTTTGTGATGCCGGAGCCGCGCCAACTGGAAAGCCCGGTGCGCCACGCGCTCCACTTCGTGCTCGCGATAGATTTCCGTATTCACGCCATAGCGCTCGCCGTTTTTGGAAAAAATGCCGCGTGGATTGCCAAAATAAATCCCACCCATCAGCTCGCGCACAATGACGAGGTCGGTTCCCCGCACGCGATCAGGCTTCAGCGCCGACATGCTTACCAGTGCGTCGAGTACCTTCGCGGGCCGCAGATTCACATAAAGTCCCAGGCGCTGCCGGATTTGCAACAAGCCTTGCTCGGGACGCAATTCGGGACGCTTCGTGTCCCATTGCGGGCCACCCACGGCGCCCAATAGTACCGCATGCGCATTGTTGCAAATGGAAATGGTTTCAGCAGGAAGAGGAGAGGCAGTCTGATCGAGCGCGCAACCGCCAATTAGACCGCTTTGGAAGCGAAAGGTTGGACCATTGATTTCCTCAATAGCCTTAAGGACTTTCACGGCTTCCGCCGTGACCTCGGGCCCAATCCCGTCTCCCGCCAGCACTGCTATCCGATACAAGTTCTGCATTTCGTTCATTATCTGCATCTTACAGGACAAAGGCAGCAAATTGCAACTATTTATTGAGGTTAGCGGCAAAAGCCAAAGAAAAGAGAGGATCGCCGGTAAGAGACAATAAACTATTTATTTTCTGCTGATTACGCTGCTAAGAGAAGCTGAAGGTCCTGCGAAATTCACTTCCGGAATCCTTTCGGAGCCGCGAAGAGGGCAAAGTTCCTTTCTCATATTCATTTTGGCGGCCAAGATACAAGATCAACTGGAGGGTTCCGAATCGCCGTGGTTTCGATCCAAACTTCCCCTCTACCTGTCCCCCAAGGAACCGAGGGAAGTAAGTTCAAGTTAGGGAAGAACATTCAAATAAGCGTTTCCCTCAATACCCCCCTGGGAATAACCTGTCCACGGCTTCGTTCTTGTGGACGGAACTTGTGCCTACTGCTGTCGAGTCCTCCAAGCGTTTCATTTCATACGCGGCTTTGTTCGCGGCCTGCAAGTAGGAGCGCGCGGCGGCCTCGACGACACTGTGGCTGGTACACTTTCCCGCAAACTCGCGCCCTTCGAAGAGCGCGCGGATGCCGACTTCCGCCACGCCGTCGGTGCCCGGGCCCACGGTGTGCACGGAGAAGTCGGAAATAGTTCCCGGCATTCCGGTAATGCGGTCGATGGCCCGGAAGGCCGCGTCGCACGGACCTTCCCCGGTGGCGGAATCGTGAAATGTTTCGCCGTCCTTTTCCAATTCCACGGTGGCGGTGGAGCGTCCATCGTTCGAGGAAACGCTTTGGAAAAGTTTCAGGGAAAACATTTCGGGGATATGCTGGAATCCCTCATTCACGATGGCGATCAGGTCTTCGTCGTAAATGTTCTTCTTGCGATCGGCGAGTTGGGTGAAGAGCGAATACGCGCGTTCAATTTCGGGCTTGGTTAATTGATAGCCCAGCTCCTCGAAGCGGTTGGCCAGCGCGTGCCGGCCGGAGTGTTTCCCCAGCACGATGGAGTTCGACGGCATGCCCACTGTCTGAGGCGTAATGATCTCGTAAGTGATGGCGTTCTTGAGCACGCCATCCTGATGGATACCCGCTTCGTGCGCGAAGGCGTTGCGGCCCACGATGGCCTTGTTGCGTTGCACGGCCATGCCCGTCAAGCGGGTCAGCAGGCGGCTGGAAGCGTAGATCTCCTCGCTATGGATTTCCGTGAAGAGGGGCAGCGCGTCGCGCCGCACGTGGATGGTCATGACCACTTCTTCCAGCGCCGCGTTGCCCGCGCGCTCGCCGATGCCATTAATGGTGCATTCCACCTGGCGCGCGCCGCCGCGGATTCCCGCCAGCGTATTGGCCACCGCCATGCCCAGGTCGTTGTGGGTGTGCGTGCTCAGCGTGACGCGGTCCATGCCCGGCACGCGCGTTTGCACGTCGCGGAACATCTGTTCGTACTCCGGCTCCAGGCAGAAGCCCACCGTGTCGGGCAGGTTCAGCACGGTGGCGCCGGCCTCAACGGCCGCGTGGCAGCACTCGACGAGGTAGCTGCGATCGGTGCGGCCCGCGTCCTCGGGGGAAAACTCCACGTCCTGGCACTTTGATTTGGCGTGCCCCACTGACCAACTGATCATCTTCAGGATTTCCTCGCGCGTCTTGTGCAGCTTGTATTGAAGATGAATGTCGGAGGTGGCGAGAAAGGTGTGGATGCGCGGGCGCGCGGCTTCTTTCAACGCTTCCCAGGCGCGGTCGATGTCAAGCTGATTGGCGCGCGCCAGCGCCGCGACGATGGGCCGCTGGGTTTCTCCCGCGATGGCTTTCACCGCTTCGAAGTCGCCCTGCGAGGCAATGGGGAATCCCGCTTCCAGAATGTCGACGCCCAGGCGATCGAGCTGGCGCGCCATCTCGATTTTCTCCGGCAGGTTCATGCTACAGCCGGGAGACTGTTCGCCGTCGCGCAGTGTGGTGTCAAAGATGAAAACTTTTTCCGGCATTTTTCCTCCTGAAGGCCGGGGTGCGGAAATGGCCACTATGGTTAAACCACCATTCCCCACCACTCCCCAAACTTTCCCGATCGCCTGCGGCCCTCCACTCGCCCCTGATTGTCCGACCGGTCGGATGGCCGCGTCAAGTTTATAATTTTTCTGATATCATAAGCTTGACTTATAGGAGCTGACCCATGGAAATCACCCAGCTTGAAGCCTTCGTGGCGGTGGTGGAGGAGAAAAGTTTCTCCCGCGCCGCCCTGCGCATGTTGCGCACCCAGCCCGCCGTCAGCCAGGCCATCCATCGTTTGGAGGAGTGGGCCGGTGAACCGCTCCTTGACCGTTCGAGCAAGAGTGGAGTGCTCACCGCCTCCGGCCGTCTTTTTTACAACTATGCCAAAAAGGTTCTGAATCTGCGGGAAGAAGCGCGCGCGGCGCTGGCGGAACTTCGCGCCCTGGAGAGCGGCAAAGTCACCATCGGCGCGAACGAAAGCACGGCGCTCTATTTGCTTCCCGTACTCAAGCGCTTCCGCCAGCGCTATCCGCAGGTCCAGGTGGCCGTCAAGCGCAGCCTTTCGCGCGAGATTCCCAGCGCTCTGCTGCGCCATGAAATCGACCTGGGCGTCCTCTCCTTTAACCCGCAGAATCCGGACCTGGAATCGGCGGTGGTGAGCGTGGATGAACTTTGCCTGATCGTGCCGCGCGGCCACGGTCTGGCGCGCTCCGCCGGCGTCAGCATTCGCGAACTCGGGCGGGAGCAGTTCATCGCCCACAACATCTCTTCGCCCTACCGGCAGCGCGTCATTGAAGCTTTCGCCCGCCACCACACGCCGCTCCAAATCGTCGCCGAGTTGCCCACCGTTGAGACCATCAAGAAGTTTGTCGGCATGGGGATGGGAGTGGCTTTCGTGCCGCGTATGTGCGTCCAGGAAGAGTTGGCGCGGCAGGAATTCGTCGCCGTCCCCGTCACCGACTTGCGCATCCAGCGCAAACTTCGCCTCACCTACCGCCGTCACGCTTCCCTCTCCGCCGCCGCGCAGGGATTTCTGGAAGTCGCCCGCGCCCTGGCCGAAGATCAGCCGCTGAACCCCTGAGCCGATTCGTGGTGAAGCAGGGGAGCTAGCTACTTCTTGAGACGCACATCGAATGGATAAGAGAATGTTCCTGCAATGCGGAACTTTTCCGCGTCGGGATGGATAGGATTGAATAGAAAATTCGCCGTCTCCGGCACGATCGCACTGGGGATTTGTAGCAAGACGGTTTCCTTCTTTCGGAGCCACGCCGTGCCAAGATCTCGAGTTACTTCGAGGCGGAATCTCCAATTCTTAGGCAGGGCATCAAGTGTAATGATTGGGATCTTTTGGTCCGGCCCCTCTATTTTAAGTAGCACGAATTCCGGCGGCACGTCATTCGCGCTGGTGTGAACGCACACTTCCAGCAACGCAGCGGCCGGACTCTGTGCGAGATAGACAATCGGCTGACCAGCATGGTGCCAGCGACCTGGAACCTTCAGGCCACCTGCTCCCCTGAGGTCAGGATGGCGGCTGATCCCCCACAGGATCATCAGATGAACATGCCCTCGTCAATCTGCAGCAACAGCTCTTCGACAATCCGACTGCCCGTGTCGGTCCTCAGAAGGGACAGCGGCGTGCGGCCATCGAGCCGCGCCTGGGGCCGGCGCAGCCAGCCTAAGGCCCGCTCTCGGCAGGCATAAACGGACTCTGCCAACGAAAGGGCCCGGATCACGCGCAGCACGCGGTCCGTTTCCTCGATCGTCAGCTTTTCACGACGGGACCGGCGATGTTGAAGGGTTCGAAGAGGAATGATGGTGGCGTCGATCTCGGGCCTCTCCAATCCAAGGTCAACCAACCGATTGATGATGCTGGGCGCGAGTCGCCCTTCGACGATCCGGAGAATCTCGGCCTCCGTGGCCGGAGGCGGCACTCCGAGCCAATCACCGATCTGGACGTTGGCTGTATTCATAGCCCTCCCCTGCCTACATTTTGCCATGCAACCATGGGCAAATTGCCATAATACATCATAAGGCCTTGCGGGGCAAAATGCATCTCAAATCTGAAGGTGGAGGATTCCCTTCGAGGGAAGCAGTCGGTTATTAGGACATCCCTAGATCTTCGTGCCCGTCACCGACTTGCGCATCCAGCGCAAACTTCGCCTCACCTATCGCCGTCACGCTTCCCTCTCCGCCGCCGCGCAGGGATTTCTGGAAGTCGGCCGCGCTCTGGCCGAAGATAAGCCGGGGGGACCGAATTCCTGAAGGTTGTCCACACAGTGATAGGGCAGTACCGCAAAATAGTCGACATCCGCCGTTGGTCGCGGCAGTCCGTAAAAAAGGCTGACCACGAATCCGCCGATACAATCCACGTGAACCAGTTCAGGGAAAAGCCCGTCAAGTTCTTCCCGGAACAGGTCCCAGGGTGAAGGAAGATTTGTCACGTTGCTAGGCGACATATTTTAAGTGTTCGGGCCGCAGGTCTGACAACAGCGCAGCTGGTAGCGCGGAGTTATCCCGCTTCGAGCGGGATTACTCCGCGGCATTTCGTCCCGCATATTGATTAACTTGTGGACGCTGGTGATGTTTAGAACAACGGAGTGGCCCGCCCGCCGGTGGACGGGTCCCGCGACCGACGGACGGCTCCTCGCTACCTGCCGGCAGGCGGCGGAAGTAACCCCGCACCCGGCAGCACATGGCCGCCACCCTCTCCCTAGGAAAAGGCTGGAGTTCAAAAACCTCGGCCCCTTACTGCGCGGCGCTACTTTAACGCCTCATTGATCTCGATGTCGCGCTTCAATACATCGGTTAGAAGCTCCGACAACTCGACCCCCTTCTGCTCGGCCTTAACCGAGAAGTACTCCCACACGCTGCGCTCAATCGAAGCGGGCAAGAAGACCTTGGCGCCCGGCGGAATGTGGTGAAGGCCTCGGACCCCTTTCCGGAAGTCGATCTCCGCCGGAATCTTATTATCTTCCGATGGGTGGTCGTTCATAAACTCTCCTCGTAATGGCGAATCTCAGTTTGTGTCGCTTCGCGAGCGGAAATCAAGCGAACTTTCGTGGTGGCGGGATCTGACTCCGCCCAGAGGTAAACGATGGAAAGCATCGCCCCGTTGCTTGCACAGCCTATGGAGAACCAGCGCTCCTCGATTTCGCTGTGCTCCAGATCGGCAAGGGTGAGCAATCGAGGGTCAGCAAAAACTGTGGCGGCGAGCTCGAAGGAGACGCCGTGTTTACGCAAGTTCGCGGCCGCCTTAACCTCATCCCACTCGAACTGAAACTGCCGGTCAGTCAACTTGGGTCCTCTCGCCCCACGTTATGGGAGGGCTGGGGGGCGTAATCCACCCTCCTCGGCTCCATGTGCAGGTTTATGACTCGCTCGCCACAGTACCCCAGTCGCATTCTAGCACAATCAGCGGGGACCTCGGAGTTGTGCGCGCACCGCACTACTCCTCGGCTTTTCGTCCTGCATGTTGATTAACTTGTGGGCGCTGGTGAAGTTCAGAACCGCGTAGTGGTCCGTCAGCCCGCCGGTGGACGGGTTTCGCGACCGACGGACGGCTCCTCGCTTCCTGCCGGCAGGCGGCGGAAGTAACCCCTCACCCGGCAACAATCCACTTGGCCGTGATACGGCCCACCCGTGGAAGTGCCCTATTCCCCAGGTGTGAGAGAAATAAGGTACCCGGAAGCTGTGAAGAAACTCCGGAACGAGCAAAAGCATCTCGCGCAGAGACGCCGAGGCGCGGAGTCAACAAAGAGAATAGAGCAGTTATTTATTTCGAAGGAAATGTTGTCAGGAACCATTTTATTTTCGAGGAAAAAGCGATAGTATTCGGTTATGGGCAGAGCAAGGCGAGTGGACGTAGGTGGGATGATTTGCCATGCGCTGAACCGCGCGAACTGCCGCTCTCGGCTGTTCCGAGAGACTGCGCATTACGAAGATTTTCTCGGGTCCACTATGGGATAAAGAAAAGCCGGGCGCATGGTTCGGAGCCATGGCTTCCCTGACACCATTCCACCCTCACCATTCCCCCCCCTTCATGGATGTGGGGGTCCTCCGTGCCGTTTGGACGTTAGGAGAAAGGGTTCCGATGATCGCTGAGAGAACAATTGGTGGGACCTGTGAGCATCCCTTTCCCCTCTACCCTCAAATTGTCGAGACCCTTGCGGCTGCGCACCTGACGGCGCCCGCTGAGCGCGACGGGACGGTGGCTCACGTGCTCGGAACGTGTGCCGGATATGCCTATGCCGACACCCCTACCGTTACCACGATGATGGTCAGGGTCGGCTTCGAGCGCCACTCCTGCGTGCGCATCTCGCAGACGGTCGACGCCATGTACATCTTCTCGACCGCGTACCTGGTGCAGAGCCGCTGCGGCCGGGTAGTCATACTCTGTTATCGCGGGACCGAAACGGGAAATCTTGTCAACTGGCTCGGCGACGCGGAGGTCGGATCGGAGTCGAGCACCCTGTCGCTTTCTGACGGCGCCGAGAAGGTCAGAATCCATGCCGGATTCCACCAGAACGTCCGGGCCACGTGGTGGGAAGTCCTCCGCGAGTTGACCTTCGCGGTTCAAGGAAGATCGCTGGCCGATCCCGCCGAGACAGTGGAGCATCCCCTCGAGGCCCTGTACGTGACCGGGCATAGCCTGGGTGGCGCGATGGCCGTGCTCTTCGCGCTGACCATCTCCGCTAATAGCATCCACCGGCCGCTCGCCGACCGATTGCGGGCGGTGTATACCTTCGGCCAGCCCATGGCCGTGGCGGCGCCTCTGCCGCCGGCAACGCACGCGCTCGAACCGAAGTTGTTCCGTCACGTCCTCCCGCAGGATCCCGTACCGGCGCTCCCCCCGGCGCAGTGGGGGCCGTTCGTGCATTTCGGGCAGGAGTATCGGTATGTAAATGCCAAGTGGCAGCGCGCCGAGTCTCCTGTCGCGCAACTGGCTCTGAAGGAAATCCCGCGCTCCGTTCTGGCCTTCTTCGCGCCTGGTGGGCGGCGCTCATCCTGGCGGTACACGGCTGATGTGCACGCACCGCACCACTACATCGACGCCCTTCGCCCCAAGGATCGGGTGACCGAGTGGGGCGATTGGGCCCCCTAGATCGACAGCACTTCCGGCCAGTAGCGCATCCACTGGCGATGCTGCGCCCGGCGGCGCCATTCCGGATCATTCGGGTCGACGCGAGCGGAGCCGGCGATCAATTCGTCGAACCGGGCCTCGACGCCACGCGCGATGGCTTCGTCTTCAATGACCAGGAGGACTTCGTTTTCCCAATATCCCGCGGTGACGTCGAAGTTGGCGCTGCCGACCGTGCACACCCGGCCGTCGACGCTCATCGCCTTCGCATGCACATGGGGCCGCACATCGCCCAGTGCCGGATCCCAGCCGGGTTGCCTCCGCACAACGAACTCGTAGCACTCGCCTCCTGCGGCGACGAGCGGATCCAACCGGGAGTGCACCAGGGACATCGCCGCGGTACGCGCCACCGCAAAGGGCCCTTGGAAGGACTCGTCCCCGTGCTTGGGCGTAAAGTTGCCGAACAGCATTCGGACACGCACCCCGCGGCGCAACGCGCGCAGCAGCCCATGCTGGATCTCGAGCAGCAGCGGAAAGGTGTTGACCACGTAAAGGTGCGTGCGAGCGGTCTCAATCAGCGTCAGGTAGGCTTCCAGGGTGTGGGCGTCGCGCAGCCCACGGTGCACCACCACACGCGCCGTGATTGCGGCGGCCGGCGCGGGAACCTGGATCTCGAACGGTTCGCCGCCGGCATTGGTCCATGCCTCGAGGAACGAGCGTTCCAGGGCCGCCACGGCGGGCCCTTCGATGCGCGCACCGGCGTCGAGCCACGGCACCGTGCGCCAGGGCATGGCGGCCGTCAGGGGAACCTCCGCAAAACCCGTGTAATACTCATGTGACAGGTTGCGTCCGCCGACCAGTGCCAGCTCCCCGTCCGCGATGGCGAGCTTGCGATGGTCGCGTTGCTTCAGTTCCTCCAGCGATGGCGGATGCATGATCGGTTTCGCCACGCGGAGCTCAACCCCCGGCCGAGACGAGAGCCGTTCGAGAAGTGGATTGTGCAAACCGAATGAGCCGTGCAGGCCGTGCAGCGAATCGACGAGCACACGTACGGTGACACCGCGCGCCCCTGCGGCGCCCAATGCCGCCTCGACCGGTTGTCCGACATCATCATCGAGCCCCATGTACACCTGAAAGTGCACGCGCTTCCGGCTGCCATTGATCGCCGCGAGGAGCCAGGTGCGTGCCCTCCGGTTGTCCATCTCGACTTCGATTCTGTTGCCATCGATCGGCTCGGCGCCCGTCGTGGCATTCAGCCGCTCCGCCCGTGACGCGCGGCGCTGCGCGGCGGTTGGTGCGGGGGGAAGCGCGGCAAGCTGCTCGGGGCGTACCGCGGCGAAACCCTGCGTTGCCGGCTGGTGCAGTCCCCGATAGACGATCGCCGCGATGGGGAATCCAGCAGCCCGCATGCGCGTCGCGGCGCGCGCCAGGCGCACGGCGTCCACAAGGTCGAACACATCCGGCGCCTCTCCCTCGCCGAGGACGGCGCCAGCATCGATGACGTAGGGTGGAAGGCCGGCGGCGCGCAGCTTCGCGCGCAGGGAGGCGCAACTGTGATCCGGGCGTACGCGTACCCCCACCGGGTCTGCCCAGGCGGCGTCACCGATGAGCGGCAGTTGATCCTTCTCGGTTTCGGCGTCAAACAGGATGATCGGCCGGGAACCCGCGCGCATGACCGCTACCCCGGTCTCCACCAGCGACGGCGGATCCGCGGCTCCCTTTCCCGTCGTGCGAAACACCCCGAGGGAATCCCCGAGACCGGAGGGCAGCTCCGCCTCTCCCTCCCGCGTGGTCGCGCGCGACACGACTTTGCCCTCGCGCACGAACGCCACCTCCTGGTTGGCAATGGGCGTGCGTCGGCCGATACCCAGGGCATACTCCAGGCGCGCTCGAATGATCGTGCCGTCATCGACGAGCTCCGGAACGTCGATGGCCCGTTCCCCTTCCCTCGGCCCAGACTCAAACGGTGGAAGAATGAGCAGGGCAGGCCCCGACTTCACGCCGAGCAGGATGATGGGCGGAAAGCGTGGGAGCACGACGAGATCGATGTCCGGTCGGGCCGGCGGGCCGAGCAGCTCCCGCATCCGCCGACCCTCGCTCGGATCGAGCTCGGCGGTGATACCCAAGACTTCGCGCATCTCGCCCAGATCCTGGGGTGACAGCGCTCTTGTAGACAGCAACACGGCTCGATCCGATGGTGACGCGTGCTCCTCGAGGAATTTCACCACCGCCCGTCGTCCCCGCGCGCTCAGTCCCACACACAGCAGGCGGTTGCCCCCCTCACCGGCCGAGGCCTCGAGGGGAGATCGAACGATGAGTACCGCAGCGGGAGTTCGCTTGCGGACTTCCGCAACAA
>Ga0326727_10009745_pt1 | contig 23374 bp, 19 predicted proteins | sample MB2enrmetagenome_FD_207643 | JGI IMG/M metagenome (GOLD analysis project Ga0326727, IMG submission 207643) | Lab enriched peat soil microbial communities from McLean, Ithaca, NY, United States - MB29MY | ecosystem: Environmental > Terrestrial > Soil > Wetlands > Peat | place: USA: New York... | reverse complement strand
TCTTTTCAAAGTGTTGCCCGGAAAGCTACAGGAAGGACGAGTTGAAATTCGCGCCGTGCTTGACGCAGGCGGCGAAAGGTACAGCGAGGGCTACACGCCCGTCACTCGCGAAGATCTGGGCGCAGCCTACTACTATCAGCCCGCCGCGCAACGTGTCTCGATCGTCGATGTGAAAGTGCCGAAGGACGTCAAGCTTGGCTACATCATGGGCGCGGGCGACGACATTCCTACCGTGCTTGATCAGCTCGGGATGAGCGTTGCGTTGATTCCTGCGGATAAGATCGCAACCGAAGATCTCAGTAAGTACCAGACAATCATTCTCGGCATACGCGCCTACGATACGCAGAAAGACGTCATTGCGAACAACAGACGGCTGCTCGACTATGTCGAGGCCGGCGGGAGGCTGGTGGTGCAGTACAACACCATGGGATCGTTCGGTGTACCCATCGATTTCAATTCCGGCAAGTACACGCCCTATCCGGCAACGCTGAGCCGAGCCCGCGTTTCTGTAGAAGAAGCGCCGGTAAAAATTCTTGAGCCTTCGAATGAGATCTTTCATTATCCGAACGAGATCACCGCGAAAGACTTTGACGGCTGGGTGCAGGAGCGCGGGCTTTATTTCATGTCCGAGTGGGACTCGCATTTCACGCCGCTGCTCGAATCGCACGACCCCGGCGAGGCCGACCAAAAAGGCGGCCTGCTGCTGGCACACTATGGCAAGGGCACGTACATTTATACCGGTTATGCGTTTTTCCGCCAGCTGCCGGCAGGCGTGCCCGGAGCGGTGCGGCTGTTTGTAAATCTTGTCAGCGGTCGTTAGTCGTTGGCCGTTGGCCGTTGGTCGTTCGGCGGTCGTCGTAGATGGCGGCGTTTGTGCTCCGGCTGATATGGACAAGCCGGTTCTGAGGAAACTGAACCATTCGAAATCTCATCGGCCAGCCGAACGACTAACGACTGACGACGTCCCATAAAACTCCGTGGCCACTTCCTCCATCCCCGAGCCCGACAACAAGCTTATCCGTGGCATCAGCCTCTCTTCGGCCACCGCGCTCAACATGATCGACATGATCGGCGTGGGCCCGTTCATCACAATTCCGCTGATCATTTCCGCCATGGGCGGCCCGCAGGCCATGTTGGGCTGGGTGCTGGGCGCGCTGCTAGCCATCTGCGACGGCCTGGTGTGGGCGGAACTCGGCGCGGCCATGCCTGGCTCGGGTGGATCGTATCGCTATCTAAAAGAAATCTACGGCCCGCAGAAACTTGGCCGGCTCATCTCATTTCTTTTTATCTGGCAGCTTTCGTTCAGTGCGCCGCTCTCCATCGCTTCGGGCGCCATCGGTCTTTCCCAATACGCCGCATTTTTCTGGCCGCGCCTGGAGACGATCTGGTCCACGCGCACCTGGAGCCTGAATCTCCCGCTGATCGGCCCGCTGCAAGTCACCTGGGTTGCCATGCCGGCCACGCTGGTTGCCATCGGCGTTTGTGCACTTACGGCGTTCCTGCTCTACCGCCGAATCACCGCCATCTCGCGGCTCACCAAGCTGCTGTGGGTCGGCGTAATGGGAACTATCGGCTGGATCATCTTCACCGGGCTCACCCATTTCAACGCGCACCGCGCCTTCGATCTGCCGCCGGGCGCGTTCACGCTTTCAAACAACTTCTTTAGCGGGTTGGGCGGAGCGATGCTGATCGCCGCCTACGACATCGGTGGCTACTATAACGTCTGCTTTCTCGGCGACGAGGTGAAGAACCCGACGAAGAACATTCCGCGCGCGCTGTTCCTCTCCATCCTGGCCGTTGCAAGTCTTTACATCATCATGAATGTCAGCATCCTCGGCGTCATTCCGTGGCGCGAACTCGCGCAATCGGGCGCGACGAACAGCAAGCTATATGTCGTTTCAACGCTGATGCAGCGCACATATGGTCAAACTGCCGCATCCATCGTTTCGGTGCTGGTGATGTGGACCGCGTTCGCCTCTGTGTTTTCGCTCACGCTTGGCTATTCGCGCGTGCCCTACGCTGCGGCGCTCGACGGCAATTATTTCCGGGCGTTTGCGCGAGTGCATCCTAAATATCAATTCCCTTATGTTTCGCTGCTGGCACTCACGGGAGTGGCCGCACTGTTTTGTTTCCTCCGGCTCGCCGACTTGATTGCCGCGCTGATCGTGATCCGCATCGTGTTGCAGTTCCTTGTGCAGAGCATCGGCGTGATCGTACTGCGCATTCGCCGGCCGGACATGCCGCGTCCGTTTCGCATGTGGCTCTACCCGCTGCCGGCGCTCATGGCGGCTTCCGGTTATTTATTCATTCTGGTTCGGCGAACTGGCTCCATGCGTGAGATTCGCTACGCGGCGGTCCTTTTGATTGTCGGCCTGCTGATTTACATCTGGCGCGCCTGGCGGCACGGGGAGTGGCCGTTTCGTGAATCGTCGTCCGTCGTCGGTCAGTAGCCACGGGTCAACCGGTCGTTCGTCCGTAAGGTCGTGGGTCGTCAGCCGTCAGGCGTACTCTCTTGACTCAACTGCGGGGCACCAGTGGAACGCGATTCAATTTTCAATTAATATCTCTGCATCCTAGAAAGCCATCCACATGCCCAAAAGAATCGGATTCATGCGTCGGCTTTGGGTGCTCGCGGTCGTGGCGTTTTCTGTGCTCTTCACGGCCTGCATGCACCGTCCTTATCGCGCCTACGACGCTTACTACAATGACTACCATCGCTGGGACGACCGCGAAGCCGATTACTACCGCCAATGGTCCACTGAGACCCATCGCGACGCCGGCCGCGACTTTCGCAAGCTACCAAGCGAAGAGCAGGAAGAATACTGGAAGTGGCGTCACCAGCACACCGGCGACAAAAAACGCAAGCACGAGTCGTACTAAGAGCAACCGGCAACTTCACACACTCGGAGACCCTATGAAAAAGTTCTGCTTCCTGACCGTCGTCCTGGCACTCAGCGCCTTCTGCCCGTTGTTGTCGACCGCGCAAGCAGCCGCCCAAGCAAAAGACGAGCCCAAAACCATCACTCAGATTTTGGATAGCGGCGTCAAAGTCATTGAGAGCGACTTCATCCCGGCCGCCGAGGCCATGCCCGAAGACAAGTACAATTTCGCGCCGACCTCTGGCGACTTTAAAGGCGTTCGCACTTTCGCTCAGCAGGTGAAGCACGTTGCGGCCGTGAACTATATGGTCGCTGCCGCCATCCTCGGCGAAAAACCGCCCATCGAACTCGGCGGAGAGAACGGGCCGGATAGCATCAAGACGAAGGCCGACATCGTGAAATTCGCGAAGGACTCGTTTGCCTACGCCCACAAGGCCATCGCTTCCATTAACGCGGAGAACGCCACCGGAGACGTCAAGAGTCCCTTTGGCGAAAGTAAATCTTCACGCGCTGGCTTGGCGGAGGTGTTCGCCTGGCACGGATTCGATCACTACGGCCAAATGGTCGAATACCTGCGAATGAATGGAATCGTTCCGCCGGCAAGCCGGAACTAGGAGGGTTTAGCGTCGCCAGTGACTGGGCCTAGGGCGCCGGAACACTGATATTTTTTGCAGATTTCAAACGAAGTGAGCAATTGACCGGCGTCAGCAGCCGCGGCTATCTCTTCCCGCCGTGATGCTTGCGCCAATCTGCGCCGTCACGTCCGCCTTGCATGGCGATCTGCGTCAACAGCAATTCGGCATTCAGTCGCCGCTTCTGCAGGTGCGCCGCGATTCTCTGCTTCACCCTCTTCGCGGGGACCCTGGGATCGAGGAACACCAGCACCGTCGGCCCCGCTCCGCTCAACGCCGAGCCGATGATCCCGGACTCTCCCGTCAGTTCCTTGAGCGCCGGCAGCAGCGGACATAGCGGCGCCCGGTACGGTTGATGAATTCGGTCTTCCAGCGCGAATGGCAGCAACTCCGGCCGCCCGTTCGCAAACGCCGATAGCAGGAACATCGAATTCTGAATATTCGTGACCGCATCGGCCCGCGAATATTGGAAGGGCAACGCCCGCCGCGCCTGTTCGGTCGACAGCGGATTCTCCGGCACGGCCAGCAGCAGAGGCCACTTGCCTTTCGGTTTTACCTCGACCACCTGGGCCTGCACCTGGTTCGCCATGCGCGCCACGGTCAGGCCGCCCATCCAGCAAGCGGAAGCGTTATCCGGATGATGCTCGCGCATCGAGGCCTCGCCCACAATGCGGTCATCCTTCCAGCGCAAATGTCCGAAGTGCACAGCTAGAGCAATGCCCGCTAGCCGCGCGGCCGCCGATGATCCGCAGCCCTTGCCGAGCGGAATCTCGTTTTCCAGGTGCAGCCGCAGCGGTGCTACCTTGCGGTTCTCCGATTCGAGCACCTCGCAGTAGGTGGTAACGATCAGATGGTTTTCCGCGCGCGCGCAAATGTGGGCGTCGCGACCCTCCGCTGTAATGAAAAAATCCGGGGCGCGCTCGGCGCGCAGGCGAAGGTGGAAGTCAAGAGCGAGGGCCGCGGCATCGAACGCCGGACCCAGGTTGGCGGACGTCGCTGGCAAAGCCAGCCGTAAAGAACGGTCCGCGGATGCAGGACGTGAAGGCATAGGTTTAAAAGCAAAGCCCCCGGCGCCGGAAACTCACCCGAAAACTATGGAAATGAAAGACTTTAGCCAGATTTGACTGGACCCGCTCTCGATTCTTCCGCACCGTAGGCTTGAACTGCTTTTTATACACGAACTTGCGGCGAAGTGCCAAGAATTTCTAATGGCTGACCGGAGGAAGCCAGAGGTGTTGTCATCAGAACGAGGCTTGGCCGGCGTCTTGTGGTTCATGGACGCCGGCCAGATTCCGACTCACACTTCTTCGGTCTGTGATGTGTAAGTCTTTAGTATCAATAACTTACCTTCAGCCCGAACGCGATCACACGGTTGCCGCCATTTTGTACGGAGAGATTGCCGAAGCCAATCCCGCCGACACCCCCCAACCCGATCAGACCAGCATCTTCCACATCGGGATCGATTCCGGGATAGATGGAGCCGAAGTTTGGGTGGTTGAACACATTCGTCATGCTCATATGCCAATTCAAGCGAACGCGCTCACCTAAGTTGGAAGTCTTCATGAGCTGGAAGTTCGCGCTGTTGAGATGGAAGTCGCGCAAGCTATTGCGCGGCGCATTTCCGTATGGCGTGCCGTTGACGACCTGCGCCTGGTACGCGTTCAAAATATAGTGTTCCTGGCTGGCGCTGACCGGATTGGCGGTCGCGCCTCCGCTTGCGTTCATAGCAGTGTAGTCGAACAAAGCAGTGGGAGAGGCGGCACAAGCAGTCGGGTTACCGAATATCGTGCACGCATCCGGCGCATAGATTCCAATCGCCGACGCCGGAGCACTCCTATTACTCAGGAATGGCCTGGAAACATCTTCAAAGCCATTGAATGCTCCGAGAAAGGCGGCATCGGTGCTGGCGTACGGGCTAGTTACGAGCGCTGAGTAATACTCGATCGGCGTGTAAGACTGCCCGGATTGCAGAATGTAGGTACCGGAAACTGCCCACCCGCCAAAGGCGTGGCCCAAGATGCCCTTCTGAGAACGGTAGACCGGGATTTCCTCGTCGAATGAGACTACGAAACTTTGCGGAAAATCCAGGCTGGAAAGGCCGTGCTCTGCGCTGGTGTAGTTGAATGGATCCTGCGAGAACGCGGTGGTGGTTCCGGCTGCTCCGGTGCCATAGATTTCGCTGACGTTGTCGGTGGTTTTTTGCCAGGTGTAATTTGCCCGCATGGTCAGCTGATGGAACAGATTGGTTGTGCGGAATTCCAACTGCATGCCGTTGTAGTTCGAATTAGCGGTATTGCCCACTTGCAGCAAAATTCCCTGATTGCAATTTTCACGGCCGATCGCCTGGGGAACACCACTCGGAGCGCTGGCGGCCGGGCATGGAGTCAGACCGGAAGGCAAAAGGTTCGAGTTGAACACGCCAGCGTTGATCCCATCCAGCAATCCCGGTTGGTATTCCGAACCACCCGCGAGCGGGTTCGAGCAGAGGCCCGTACTGGAATCGATGCCGTCGCCGCAGCCAATATAGGGGTTGCCGTTGATCGATTGAAACAGGTTCTCGCCGTGATTACCCACATAACGGGCCTCAACGGCAGCGTGTTCGCTTAATTCTCTTTGAATGCCAAACGACCAGGAATGAACCTTGTCTGGCCGAAAGTTATTGGGAATTATTTCTTCGTTGAAAGAGCGGGGGTCATACGCTCCATAGGTGAGATACGGCGCCAAATTGGCTCGCACATTCGGCCCCGTCGGGGCTGCGGGAAGAGGCGTGCCCGGGGAAATCGATTGCGCCAACACCTGCGGCGCTACATTGGCAATATTAAGGTAGATGTTATAAAAGGGCGGATCGTAGGCGAGACGGTATCCGCCGCGGAAAACAGTCTTGTTGTCTCCTAAGAGCCATCCACCGTTTCCAACCGCGTAAGCGAAACCGACGTTCGGGCCCCAACTATTTTTGGGAGCGGGAAGGTTGGGAAATTCCGTAATCGACGTTGGCAGGGTGGCAGGCCAGAAAGCCTGGCTGCTGGACTGCTGTCTTTCGTCGATCTGGTGGAAGAGATTCGCTGGTTGACCATAGTAAGAGTAGGTCAATCCAAGGTTGAGTGTCAGGTGAGGAGTGACTTTCCAGTCGTCTCCAAAATAGAAAAAGCTGTCGTGCTCGATGAAATCGAGTTTGTAAGTTCCTTCGGCAATTCCGGTATTGAGTGGGGCATTCGCGGCGTACGAACCCCAATCGGAGTAAAGGTAATAGCCGTTGAGATTGGGAAGGAAAATGTTTGGAGTCTTTTGCTCGGTGAGGTTAACTCCCGCCTTCAACTGGTGCCTGCCCCGAACATAGCTCCAATTGTCCTGAAGCTGATATGTATTGACAATCCGGCTCTCGGGAAGGACGGGGGAGGCACCGTATCCATCGAGCGAGGGACTGTTAAAAGTGATGTATGCCAGTGCGTTCGGAAGGTTGGAAGCCGTGGGAATGGTTCCCAGAGAGCCACCACCAAACTCTAGATTCTCGCGATTGTAGTTGGCGCGGACTTCGTTGAGCATGCGATCCGAAATCTTGTGCGTCCAGCTAAGACCAATGGCCTGCGCGAGAGATGGAACGTTGCCGATATATCCGGAGCCTCCATCACCAGCATAGTTGTAGGCAATTTCTTTTTGATACAAGTATCTTGCGTAAAACGATTCCTTGCCGCGAGTAAAATCGACGCGGCCCACCGCGTTGTACTCATGGTACCCATTGGGCAGAGTGCGACTCACGTCGGCGATGTTATAGAGGCACGCAGGGTCGCCGTTAGAAGGGTCTGTCGCGTTGGGGACCGGGGGGTTGTCGTAATAAACAGGAGTGGGGTTGAACAGCGTTGGGTTTCCCCCGGGGATCGAGTAGGGACCATAGGCAGCCAAGGCGGCCATGCTCGCGCTTCCGGGGAAGCAGGAAGTCAAAGCCGCAATTCCTCCGGTGGGCCCTGGGGTGGGCGATGCCGCCCCGGTGAAAACATTGGTGAAGGATTTGATCTCGTCGTCGAAGCCGCCGAAGAAAAACAGCTTGTTCTTGATCACCGGTCCGCCGATAGTCACTCCCGTGAATTCGTCGTTGAAGCGCGGGGGCTTGGTAAGGCCGAGGCCCCAGACGGAATTTTTCTGCTCATTGGTCAGCGTCGTCAGGGCGGAATTTACCTCTGTTCCGTAAACCGATCCGTGAAAATTGTTCGTGCCCGACTTGGTGCTGATGTTGATCACCGAGCCGGCGTTGCGTCCGTATTCCGCGCCGAAGTTGTTGGTGACCACCTGATACTCGCTGACGAACTCCGTGTCCGCCATGAACAACGCCGGGCCGGTAATGGAATTGTCGTTATTGTTCTGCCCATCGATTTGCTGATCGTTGTTTCGTCCGCGGATACCGTTTACGCTAAAGCCCACACCGTTATAATTGGCATCGCTGTCGTCGCGATTATTGGCAACGCCCGGCAGCAGCACAGCCAGAAGGTCTAGCCCCTGGTTTTCCTGAATACCAGGAAGGGTTGTCAACTGCGCTGTCTCGAATGTTGCCGTGACCTGGGCCTGCGTCGTTTCCACAAGTGGAGTAGCACTGGTGACCTCGACCGTCTCGCTGGCCGAGCCGAGTTCAAGCCGGATGTTCCCCAAGCCGGTATCGACACCCGGAGTAACGCCAACTCCTGAAACCGCTGTCGATCTGAATCCGCTCTTGGAGACCTCCACCTTGTAGGTGCCGATCGCGAGCAGAGGGATCCTGAACAGCCCGGCATTGTCGCTGGTGGTGGTCGAAACCTGGCCGGTCGCCAGTTGGGTAGCCTTGACCTCCGCGCCAACAACGACCGCGCCCGTCGGGTCGGCCACGTTTCCCGAAATCGACCCCTTACTTACTTGACCAACCGAAACCGCGCTGACGAAGAGCAGCATGACCGCCGCGACAATTTGCCACTTAGCTGACCTAAGACTTTCCATACCGTGAGCCCCCTGAACTGTGATCCCGAATCTGAATTATTCCATCGCCTTGTTCTGAATGTCCGAGCGAGAAAGTCCCCCTCGGTTCGATTCCCGGTATTGAATCAACTACGTCCCGGCAAGAGTGTTCAAGCATAAATGTTTTTTCCGGAGATCGTAAACCGGGATCGAATAAAACCACGTGGCAAGCGCGGTTCCAAAGCGCGGTCGGACAAGTCGTTTAGAAACGTTCCGGTATGAGGCGCAGCCTTCTGGAAATACACATTCTGGGAACAATCCCGACATTCCCTACGGAAAAACATATGTATGGATTTTTCGCGGGTGGCCCGGCCGGGTCGTTTGTGAACGCGGAAAGAATTGAAAACGGCGGATTTCCGGCGAGCTGCCGACGGCGTCACTCTGCCTCAACTACAACCGGTTTGACCGCGAACGCCTATCTATCCCCTTCACTCTCCAACGCCGCGATCACCGCGCCCAAATCCGCGTCCAGCACCACCGGGGCCCGCTGCAGGTGTTTGGCATGCACGGCGTGGCGTTCGTCGGGCGTTCCCGCGAAAAGGTCGCCGCGGTGGAACTTGATGGTGAAGTCGGGATCTTTCAGCACGTGCCCTGTGAGAATCAGTACAACCATTTCGCCCGGCTTGACGAATCCGCAAGCCCGCAGCTTCTTCAACCCTGCCAGCGTAACCGCCGAGGCTGGCTCGCAACCAATGCCATCCGCCCCGATTTCGGCCTTGGCTTCGGCAATCTCCACTTCGCTCACCTGCTTGACCTCGCCGCCCGTCGCCCTCAGGGCGCGCAATGCCTTCTTCCACGACGCAGGATTGCCGATGCGGATCGCCGTGGCCATTGTGTCGGCGGTCATCGGTTCGATTTTTTCGCCGCCGAATTCCTTCACGCTGCGGTAAAACGGATTCGCTCCCTCCGCCTGGATAATTGACAGCTTCGGCAACCGAGAAATCAGCTTCAGTTCCTGCATCTCCATCAGCGCTTTGCCAATCGCCGAGCTGTTTCCCAGGTTTCCCCCCGGCACAATGATGTGATCCGGCGCTTCCCACCCGAGTTGTTCCATCAGCTCAATCGCCGCCGTCTTCTGCCCCTCGATGCGATAAGGATTCACCGAATTGAGCAGGTAAACCGGCTTCTGGCGCACCAGGTCATTCAGAATGCGCACGCAGCCGTCGAAGTCGGTCCTCAGCTGACAGGTCAGCGCGCCATAGTCGAGCGATTGCGACAGCTTGCCCCACGAGATCTTCCCTTCCGGAATCAGCACCAGGCTGCGCATGCCCCCGCGCGCCGCATAAGCCGCCATCGACGCCGAAGTGTTGCCGGTAGAGGCGCACGCCACCCAGCGAAACCCTCGCTGGTGCGCCGAGGACGCGGCGAACGTCATGCCCGTGTCTTTGAATGACGCCGTAGGGTTCATCCCCTGATGCTTGGCGTAGAGGTTCTCTACACCCGTCGCCCGACCGCAGCGCTGCAGATGATAGAGCGGAGTGTTGCCCTCGCCCATCGTGATTGCATCTTCTTCTGGAATGTGCGGCAGCATTTCGCGGAACCGCCAGACCCCGCTCTGGTCAAGGCGATTGGATGAAGAAATTCCGACCGAAGAGCGACGATTCAGCCAGAGAGACTTGAGAGCAGCGGCATCGTACGCCCATGCAGGAAAAACAAACTCCAGCAGATCGCGGCAACTGACACAACGGAAATCGGCTGCAGGGGAGTCTGCCATAGCCCTGCAGGAAAAACAGCGGAGATGAGCGACGGTTTCGTTAGTGATAAATGAAGGCACGGTAAGTTTGAGTTTGAACTTGCGAGATTTTGGGACTCAATCTGGCACCCTCTAGAATACGGCATTGTTGCTTGGCGATCATCGCAGTCTGACTTTATCTGCACCCGATTGTAATCAGACCAGCTTGCGCGGACCACTCACCTGGCTGTCGCAGGCGGTGCGCGCGACCGTCAACGCAAGTAGGAATCCCTCCCGCTCATCCAGTCCGCTCGCGGCGGGTAAAACACATCCAGGTCCACCGTGTCTTCCAAGGCCTCGGCTTTGTGCGGCATGTCCGGAGGAATTGTCAGCGTCTCTCCCTCGCCGACAACAATTCCGCGCCCGTCGATCCAGAACTTCAGCGCGCCCGCAAGAATGTAAGTGACCTGCTCGTTCGGATGGCTGTGCTCCGGCACGACGCATCCTTTTTTCATCAGGACGCGAGCAAGCATGATGTTTTGCCCAACCACCAGTTGCCGTCCCAGCAGTGGGTTCAGGCTCTCGACCCGCACCGAATCCCACGGTATATGCCGCAACTCGGCCTTGCGAGCCGTTTTCGAAATCGTGCCCTTGAGAGCAACTTTGCTCGCGGTCCCGGCCGACTTCTTCGCGGCTGAATTAGATTTCGCTGTCGACATCCTTCGCGCAGCACTTCCTGCCCTGGTTTTCGTCATGGCTCGTCACCAACCCGTAACTTCAACCTCAAAAACCGTTTCCAGTCTACACTCAGCCCAAGCTCCATTCGCGTCGTTGTGGTTGCACTTCTTGCCGCTCTCGCTGAAGGCAGGTAGTCTGAATGTAGACAATCTCACCGACCCGAGGGCCGTCCGTAGGAGGAGGTTCAATGAAAAAGCATCAATTCCGTCAGGAAACCGAAGCCGTTCGCGGCGGCACCAGCCTGCACAAGAAGAACGGCCCCATGCAGACTCCGATCTACCAGACGTCGACTTTCGAGGTCGTCGACAACGACGAACAACTCCGCGCAACTTCTACCGATCATTTCTACACGCGCTACGGCAACCCCACCAGTACCGCCGCGGAAACCGCCATCGCGGAGCTCGAAGGCACCGATGCAGCTCTCCTTTTCTCTTCGGGCATGGCCGCAATCACCACGTCAATTCTTGCGCTCGTGAAAGCTGGCGACCACATCGTGGCACAGCGCGACATTTACGGCGGCGTGACTAAATTTCTCTCGCTGTGGCTGCCGAAGATGGGCGTGGAAACCACATTTGTCGATACCAATGACCTCGAGCAGCACGAGCGCGCCATCCGCCCGAACACTAAAATCATCCACGTCGAGTCGCCCACCAATCCCATGGTGCGCGTCGTCGATCTCGAGAAAATTGCCGCCCTCGCCCGCAAGCACAACCTCCTCACCACCATTGACTCCACCTTCTCCACACCCATTAACTGTCGCCCCGCGGAGTGGGGCATCAACTTGATCCTGCATTCCGGCACGAAATATTTCGGCGGACACGCTGACATCATCTGCGGCATCGCCACCGGCCGCCGCGATCTGATCGACCAGATCCACAACCTCCGCACGACGCTCGGCTGCTGCATGGATCCGCATGCCGCGTTTCTGCTCCTGCGCGGCATTAAAACTCTGGCCGTCCGCGTTGAGCGCCAGAACCAAAGCGCGCTGCGCATCGCCGAATTTCTCAGCCAGCACCCCAAGGTCGCGCGTGTGCATTACCCCATGCTTAGGGCGCATCCGCAGTATGAACTGGCCAAAAAGCAAATGGCCGGCGCCGCTGGCGTGCTCAGCTTTGAGGTCGAAGGCACCGGCGCCGATGCTCGCCGCGTCACAGAAGCGCTCCACCTGTTCACGCTGGCGCCGAGCCTCGGCGGCGTCGAATCTCTGGTGTCGATCCCCGTACTCACTTCGCACGCCATGATTGCTCCCGAGGCGCGCCGCAAAATGGGCGTCACCGACCAGATGATCCGTCTCTCGGTAGGGATCGAAAATGTCGACGACCTGATCGCTGACTTGGAAAAGGGACTAACAGTACTCGCAGAGACAAGGACGCGTGAGCACGCTGGAGTAGCGAAATAGCGCTTCGCTAGCTTTACCACGGCATATTGCCACGACCGTTCTTTTGTAACGATTCAACATTCCATGCCCAAGCCTCGCAGCAAATTGAAGACCTCGCCGCTGAGCGATGCCTTCTTCGCGGCCAAGCCGCGCAAGCCTATACCGCACGAATTCGTGCTTGAGGCCCTAGCCACAGTCTCACCACGCACGCGGCCCATGTTTGGGTGTCTCGCAATTTATGTGGGCGAGAAGATCGTGCTCTTCCTGCGCGACAAGCCTTCGTCGCCTGAGGATAACGGAGTCTGGATCGCAACTACACCCGAGCACCACGCAAGCCTGCTTCGCGACTTCCCGCATATGCGATCCATTAAAGTGCTCGAGAAAAAAATAACCGGCTGGCAGGTATTGCCCATGGATGCGCCGGATTTTGAAGAATCAGCTTTGCGGGCCTGTGAATTCGTCGCCGCCGGCGACGCGCGTATTGGGCAAATCCCCCAGCGGCGCAAAAAATAAAGCTCGTCAAAAATAATCCCGCATCCTTTGCAAACTACGATAATCTGTTGTTTAATAGTAATTATCGTTTAAGTATGATTCTCCACAAAGACGTGCGCAGTTTGTTTCATCGCCATGGCCTGGCCGCCACGCATCAGCGCCAGGTGATTTACGAAATGGCCGCTGCGCCTCCCGGCCATGCCAGCCCGGAAGCAATCTACGCCCGGGTACGCCGGAAGATTCCCGGCATTTCGCTGGCCACGGTCTACAAAAACCTGCGCACCTTCATCGACAAAGGTCTGCTCGGCCAGGTCAGCCTGCATAGCGGTTCACTGCGCGTGGAAAGCAATCCCGCGCCGCACCACCATCTGGTCTGCACGCGGTGCAAGTCCATCGTCGATCTGAAAGAGGAAGACCTCGAACCCATTCGATTCCGTCACAAGCTGCCGCACGGCTTTCGCGCGCAGCGCGTAGCGGTCGATATCCTTGGGACCTGCAAGGCGTGCTCCACGCGCGCCCGCGGGCCCCGCAAGAAAATGCAGTTAAATTAACTCATAAAGAAAGGAATCAAACATGCTTGGTATTGGAGAAAAATTCCCATCGTATTCCGTGACCGCCACCGTGAGCACGGACAAAGACCCGAAAAAAGCGTTCAAAACCATCACCGACCAGGACTACGCCGGCAAGTGGAAGCTCTATTTCTTCTGGCCGAAGGATTTCACCTTCGTGTGCCCGACCGAGATCGTTGGCTTCGGAAAGCTGAACAAGCAATTCCTCGACCGTGATACGCAGATCCTCGGCGGCTCGACCGACTCCGAGTGGGTGCATCATGCCTGGCGCACGCATCACGCCGATCTGAAGGATCTTCCCTTCCCCATGCTCGCCGATATCAAGCACGATCTGTGCGAGCAGCTCGGCATCATCGATCCCGCGGGCGGTGTGGCGCAGCGCGCAACCTTCCTCGTCGATCCCGAGGGCGTGATTCGCTTCGTCTACGTCACCGACGGCTCGGTGGGCCGCAACCCCGAAGAAGTGCTCCGCGTGCTCGACGCGCTGCAGAGCGACGAACTCTGCCCCTGCAACTGGCACAAGGGCGAACCCACGCTCGTGGTTGGCAAGTAAGCCTGTCGCTGGTCGTTCGTCGTTGGTCGTTAGCGCGCGGAAAAGCGCGCGAGCCATGGCCGACGACGAACGACCGCGGCAAACCCAATCGGTAAGGAGCGAGCGGCCATACTGAACGACCAACGACAACCGACTCACGACGAATATTCAACGACAAATGACCAACAACAGTGGCCCAACGACGTCCAGGACTTTTATGACTTTGAATGAACTAGTCGAAACTCTTCCCGCTTACGCCCGCGATCTCAAGCTCAATCTCTCCAGCCTGCTCACGCAGACCGAACTCACCGAGCAGCAGACCTGGGGCACCGTGGTTGCCAGCGCAGTCGCCGCGCGCAACGACGAGATTGTCCGCGCCGCTGTCGGCGAAGCCGCCGCCCATCTTTCGCCGCAACTGATTGACGCGGCCAAGAGCGCGGCCGCCATCATGGGCATGAACAACATCTATTACCGCTTTCTGCACCTGACCACGAATGAAAAATACCGCACCATTCCCGCGCGCTTGCGCATGAACATCCTGCGCTCGCATGGAGTTGACGCGCTCGATTTCGAGCTCTGGTGCACGGCGGTCTCGGCCATCAACGGCTGCGGCACCTGCGTCGATTCTCACGAAAAGACGCTGCGCGAGAAGGGCGTCAGCGAAGAAACAATCGTGGCTGCCGTCCGCATCGCCGCAGTCATCCACGCACTGGCCAGCGTGCTTGAGGCGGAGAAAGCGGTAGCACCAGTAGCCGCTATCGCGTAAGAGTGGTTGCTGCAGAGGAGTCAGGGGCGCAGCGGCGAAAGAGTACAGCCCAAAGCGTCACGCCCCGATGCGAGCTTCGCCGTAAGAATGCTTTTGGGGGTGGCGCAGCGCTTCAGCGCTGAACAAGGCCTGAGACAAATTTGCGGCTTTAGCCGCTGAGGCCAAAGCGCTGGCAGGATTAGTCCTGCATGTCCGCCGCTACGCCTTCTTCTCTTCCTTCGGCTCAATCGTGATGCCGAACACCGAACGCTGGCCAACCCCGGCCACATTCACCTCGTGCGAGTCCTCCGGATTCGGCAGGTAGAGCGTCTTGCAAAACTCGCAGCGATACACCTCGGCGTTCTTGCCCCACGCCTTCTCCGCGCACCCGCATTCGCGTTCGAGCACATCAGCCGTATAGAACCAGCGCTTCAAATGCCCGCCGCAGAACTTTCCCTTCTCGTCCTTTTCGTTGCAGGCACGCTGTCCAAGCTTTTTGCGTTTCACTTTGTGGTTGGGAAGCTGCGGAACGTTTGAGGAGGCGACAACCGATTCACCAGAGGCCACGAGATTCTCCACCAGTAGACTTGAGGTAGTAACCATTCATTTTACCTGCGCCGGCGGAGAAGACCAAGGGAACGCCGCGAATGGAAATACCCTGATCACCGTTCATAGGCAGGACCGCGAGTCGCCGGTCAAATTTGGTTCGAGGTCATCGAATCGAGTAGCCGCCATCGACACGAATCGTAGTACCCGTCACAAAATCCGAGGCTCGTGAAGCTAGGTATACAGCGGTTCCAGCAATCTCCTCGGACTGTCCCCATCGACCGGCTGGAGTGCGCGAGAGAATTTCGTCGTTGAGCGGCATTGTTTTTACAGGGGCGGTCATGTCGGTCTCAATCCATCCTGGCGCAATCGCGTTGACTTGAATGTTGTACGGTGCAAGTTCAATCGCCATGGACTTCGTCAACTGGATGATTGCGCCTTTCGCTGCGCTGTACGAGGGGATCAGCCCAGATCCGAAGAAGGAGTACATGCTGCCAATATTGATAATCTTTCCTCCTTGACGGCTCATCATCGATTGCGCGGCAAGCTTCGAGAGAAGGAAAACCGCATTGAGTTGGGTCTCGATTACATTGTCCCAATCCTCAGGCTTCTCGTGCAAAATACCGCCGCTCAGCGATACGTTACCGGCGTTATTGACCAGGATGCTGATGCCGCCAAGCTCGCTCGTGACCCTGCTAAGCGCTGGCTCCAATGCGGCACGATGGGTTAGATCGATCCTCACCGCGATCGACGGAACGCCGATAGCCTTGAGTTCCGAGAGCACATGCTGGTTCTTCTCGTCATTTCGTCCAAAGATTGCGACGGAAGCACCAGCTTCGGCCAGACCAAGTGCAATGCCGCGACCAATCCCACCGTTACCACCAGTCACCACAGCCACCCTACCGGCCAGGTCAAAGAGCGCAGGCATCTTCATTCGACTTTTCTCGTTTCAAGTTTTCGGTAACGGAATCTGCTTTGGAAACCGGCGCTTAGTGAAGCACGACCGGCCGCCGCCCCCCAAGGGAAGTCACTGAAGCCTATGGTAGTGGCCTTCTATTGGCAAGCCTTTCAACTAATCAAACACCTTCTTCGGAGCCGCCTGGTCCGCACCCACCCGCCCTACGGTGATCTCGGCCACGAAGTAGTTCTCGCCCTTGATCGGACAGCCCGCCATCCGTCGCAGCATTGCCAGTTGTCCCGTGTGCGTGAGCGCATCGGCGATCGGTCCCTGGAACAGTTTCTCCGCCGGAGCCTGCAGCGGCTGATCCGAAGCGAGGTAATCGTCAAACTTCTTCAAGGCGGCGAAAAAGCGCTCGCCCTCTTGCTCCCACAGCAGTGGAGCCGAATCATGCCACTTGCGGCTGCCATCGGCCATCGAGAGCGCCCAATCCATCAGGTCGCCCATGTGCGCAAGAATTTTGGCCGGCGTCTGCTTCGTCTCCGGCGCGCCATATTCTGCAAAACTAGCGGGCACGCCGCGAATCGTCTTCCCTCCGCGATAAGCAAGCGTGGCCAGCGTGTGGCGCAACAGTCTTCGATCGTCAGTCATAAGATCAGTCCCCAGGCACAAGGTCTCAGGTGTCAGGTCTCAGGGAAAGCACTTCGCAATCCAAATCTGCTTTGAAAGCCGCTTTGCGGACTCGAAAACCCAAGCGGCGGCGAATTCACCCCTGACACCTGAGACGTGACACCTGCCTTTCTAAAGTTTCCGTCTCCACAGCGCCCCAGTCGCCGTGACGGCCGCCTTCATCTTGTGCAGCAGTGTATGCCCAAAGAGCACGTCAAGAAAGCTGTCGGCCTCCGACGAAAACTCCCGTCCATATCCAAACCACCACACCTTCTTGATCTGCGGCAACAGATCATTATCCACATATTTCACGCGCACCATCTCTTCCAGCCCCCAGCGCCCGTGCGTGCGCCCCAGGCCACTGGCCTTGATGCCGCCATGCGGAGCCTCGCTGATGCTGAAACACGACACGCAGTCGTTGATCATCACCGTTCCGGCGTTGATCTGCCGCGCCAGTCGCTTCCCGCGCGCATGGTCGCGCGTCCACACGCTCGCCGCCAGGCCGTACTCCGAATCATTCGCCAGTCGCACGGCTTCGCTCTCGTCGTCGAACGGCGCAATCGGCAGCACCGGCCCGAACGTTTCCTCCTGCATGATGCGCATGCCGTGCGTCACGTCGGCCAGCACAGTCGGCGGATAAAAATTCGGCCCCAGTTCGCGCAGCCGCGCTCCGCCCGTCAGCACACGCGCGCCCTTCTGCCGCGCGTCTTCCACGTGCGCCTCCACAATACGCACCTGCTTTTCATGGATCATCGGCCCCACATCAGTCCCGACATCCAATCCATTACCGGCCTTGAGTTTCCGCGCCTTCTCCGCGCACGCCTCGACAAACGCCGGATAGATGCTTCGATGCACGTAGCAGCGCTCCACTGAAAGGCAGGTCTGCCCTGCGTTCATGAACGCGCCCCACACCACGCCGCTCGAAGCGATGTCGAGTTCCGCATCCTCCAGCACTAGCGCCGGATCCTTGCCGCCCAGTTCCAGAACGACCGGAAGAAGCCGCGTCGTCGCCGACTGCGCGATCCGCAGGCCCGTCGCCATGCTTCCCGTAAATACAATTTTGTCAACCTGACTTTCCACCAGCGCCGCGCCCGTCGGGCCTTCTCCGGGCAGCACCTGCAAAACGTCCTCGGGAACTCCCGCCTCGTGCAGCAGCTTCTGCAGTTCAAGCGCAATCAGCGGCGTAAACTCCGAAGGCTTCATCACCACCGCATTGCCCGCCACCAGCGCAGCAAGCGTTTCGGTTGCCGGGGTAGAGAAAGGATAATTCCAGGGCGAAATAATTCCAATCACGCCATAGGGCTCGCGCACGATGCAACCGGACTTCGTCTTGACCGCAAAATTGCCGTGTGGCAGGTGTTCGTCGCGCAGGATTGAGAAAGCGTTTTCCCGCAGAAAGCGCACTGCGTCCAGCACCACCAGGACTTCGGTGACCAGCGCTTCCACCTGCGGCTTGCCCGCCTCCAGCGTGATCTTCCGCGCCACGTCGTTCTTGCGCGCCAGTAGGATTCGCTGAAACCGCTCCATGATTCGCAGCCGGCTGCGAATGCCTGCGGCATACCACTCGGGCTGGACTGCGCGGGCGCGTGCCACGGCCGCGCGCACTTCGGTAGGACCGGCGCTCTCCAGTTCGCCCAGAACTTCGCCGGTTGCGGGATTGACCGAGGCGAACCGCGAGACCGCGATTTGAACATCGGTCGCCATCTCGGACAAAGTTTACGCGCAAGATGGTTCGGATGCCAGCGGTCTACTCCCCGGCCTCTAACTATGCACAGCGCACGGTCGCCAAACCGGAGCGTGCCCCATTCAAGCCGCGCTCCTCACGGTTTGAGTGGGGACGTTACTAATCCTCGACAACAAGCACCTAGTATTCCACCCCCACCAAATAAAGCCCCGCCGCCGGCGCCGTCGGTCCGGCCTGCGAGCGATCGCGCGCCGCAAGAATACGCTCAAAATCCTGCCGGCTCACGGTCCCCTTCCCCACCAGCACAAATGTCCCCACCAGGTTTCGCACCATGTGATGAAGAAATCCGCTCCCGCGCACTTCATAGACGAATTCTTGATTTTCGCGCGCCCACGCCGAAGAAAAAACTTCGCGGACATTTGTCGGAACTACCACGGTGGGGTTTCCCTTGGCTTCTCCAGCCCATTCCCCACGCGTATCCGCCGCCATTCTCTCCACCCGCTCCGGATCCACCGCCGCAAACGAGGTAAAATCGTGCTCCCCAACCACAGCGCTCGCCGCTGCGATCATCGCCTCCTCATCCAGCGGATAGGGATAATGCCACACATACCGCGCCAGGAACGGGGGACAAATCGCCCCACGATAAATCCGGTACCGGTAAGTCTTGGCCCGCGCCGACTTCCGCGCGTGAAAATCCTCCGCCTCTTCGCTCACCGCAAGCACTCGAATCGAAGCCGGCAGAATATGGTTCAACGCCACCACCCAGTTTTCTATCGGGATTGGCGATGCCGTCGCAAACGTCGCCACCTGCGCCAGCGCGTGCACGCCCCCATCCGTACGCCCCGATCCTTGCGGCAGTACATTTTCCCCAGTCAGCCGTCCAATAGCCGAAGCGAGTGTGCCCTGCACGGTCTCAAGGCCGGGCTGCACCTGCCAGCCGGCATACGCAGAACCGTCATAAGAAAGGATCACTTTGAGATTGCGCACAATTTCTTCCGAGTCTCGCGCAGAATGGCCGTCATCAGACTTAGAGTTCGCGGGATTCAACCGCTCATCGCATAAGCTGAGCCCGCAACCAAGCACCGACCGATCGCCGCATTTTCGTTCACGTTACGGATATCAGCGACGCCGTGGCCAGAACTCTCGCACGCCTCGTCTATACTATGCCTTTACGATCCATGCAAAAGTTTCCTTTTCTTAAGCAATTACAAGGAACTCCCCGGCGGTGTTCTGCGTAACCAACAGTGGGATGCTCCGTTCCCTCTTAGCCTCAACCGATGGAGATGATACGAATGCCAAGTTTTAAACTGCTCCCTGGGTTTCAGTGTGTGGCCGTTCTGCTTGTAGCCGCTCTTATCGTGCCTGCCGGCTGGGCTCAGGCCCCCTCTCTGCCGGCAGCTCCGTCGTCTTCAGCGGCGGCGCCGTTCGACGTCAGGGAATACGCCAAGCCGCGCGGAGCTCTTCCAAACCCGATCGCTCCTTACACGCCGCGCCACGTGCAGGCCCCCGGCCTCGCCAATACGCCGCGTATTGATCAGCTCATGCACGACGGCAAGCTCTACATCTCCATGAACGATGCTGTCGCGCTTGCGCTCGAAAACAATCTCGATATCGCCATCGCCCGCTACAACCTGAATATCGCCGACACCGATGTTTGGCGCGCCAAAGCCGGCGCGGCAACCCTCGGCGTAAACAGCGGTGTCGTACAGAACACACCCGGCGGCGGCGTGGGCGGCCTCGGTGGCCAGGTCGGCTCGGGTCAGGGCGGCACTTCGGTTGGTTCCGGCGGCGCAGGCGCTGGAGCTGGGGGTCTTGTCGTTTCCACTCTCGGCAGCGGCTCGCAGATCACCAGCTTCGACCCCGTTCTGACGGGCACCCTGCAGTTTGACCGCCTTGGCATCGATTGCACCAGCCCATTCTGCGGGAACAGGCAGAACACAACAACGGCTAATTTTGGCTATACCCAAGGATTCCAGTGGGGATCGAATCTGTCCGTCGCCTTCAATAACACCCGTCAAACTTCGGATAACCAATTCAATCAGTTGAGTCCAGTACTTAATTCAAGTTTCAAGGCTCAGGTTACCCAACACCTACTTCAGGGTATGGGATTCGCGCCCAACACTCGCTTCATTCAGATAGCCAAGAATGATCGCAAGATTTCTGACGTCGCGTTCCGCCTGCAAACCATCACCACGGTCGACCAGATCGAGAACATGTATTGGGATCTTGTGTACGCGTACGAGAACGTGAAAGTACAAAGGGAAAACCTCGCCTTCGCCGAAAAAACTCTCTCCGACACCAAGAAGCAGGTTGAGATCGGAACGCTCGCGCCAATCGAAGTCGTGCGAGCGCAAAGCACAGTAGCCAGCGATCAGCAAACCTTGACCCTTGCCCTCACGAACCTTCAACTCGAGCAGCTACTGATGAAGAACGCGCTCAGCCGAACGCTCGTCGACCCCAGGTTCGCCGATGCGGAGGTAATTCCCACATCAACCATGGAGATACCCTCGGAGGAACCAGCGGTTCCAACCGAGGAACTGGTAGATCAAGCTCTAAGCCATCGCTCCGATCTGGAGGAAGCTCACATTAACCTGACCAACACTTCCATCAGCAACAAGGCGATCCGCAATGCATTGCTGCCCAGTTTGGATGCATTTGCTTATTACGGAGGCAGCGGCGTGGCCGGCGTGCAGAACCCCGGCTATATCTGCATTACCACACCTTCGTTCTGCCAGACCTCGCCGAGTCAACCGCCATACACCTCAGTGCCGACCACCGGCTACACTGACGCTCTGAACGGGCTAGTCAACTCTACCGCACCCGACAAAGGAGTCGGCGTGACGCTCACTATCCCCATTCGCAACCGCGCCGGGCAGGCTCTGCAAACGCGCTCCGAATTCGAATATCGGCAGGCCCAGCTGCGCATCCAGCAAATCGAAAACCAGGTGCGTATCGAGGTCCGCAACGCGCAGTTTGGAGTGCAGCAGAATCGCGCCAGCGTTGCCTCGGCGCAGGCCGCCGTCGACCTGGCGAAGCAATCGCTCGACGCCGAGCAAAAGAAATACGCTCTCGGCGCTTCCACCTCGACTCTCGTTCTGCAATATCAGTCCGGTTTGACCTCGGCGGAGGTCACGCTCGTCTCCGCTAAAGCGGCCTACGAAAAAGCGCAGCTTGAACTCGACCGCGCTACCGGCCTCCTGCTGGACCATGCAAACATCGAGATCGCCGATGCCGTCAGCGGACAGGTAACGCACGCCGTCTCTGTCCCGCACGTGGTTCAGCGATCCGCCGATCAGCTTCCGGCAAACTCGTCGGCGCAGCAGTAGATGAACTGCCACGAACCCGCCGCGTGTCACCGGCGCGCCCGGGTTCGACTGCAACATGAACATCCTCGTCCTGATCTCGCATAACTGGCGCGGAGGCCGCGCCAGCGGTATGGAGGTCTATACCATTGAGCTAATTCGCGGCCTGAGAGCCAAAGGCCATTCGATCTTTCTTGCCACCGGCAAGGCCGGCGCAGGATACATTCCCGATCCCGCCGCTGGCGTCGCCGTCGACCTCGAACTACCGTTTCACTCGCTGAGCCCTCTTACCAACCTGCAAACCTATCGCCGCCTTCGCCAGGTCGTCATTGAGCGGCGCATCGATATCGTCCACGCCCAGCATCGCACCGCCGCATACTTTGCCCACGCGCTCTGGCGAAAACAGGGCGTGCCTTATGTCGTCACCATCCACGATCCCTGGCACGCCACGCCGCTCAAAAAATTACACGGAGGCCTCTTCCTCCGCTGGATTGCTGTCAGCGAGTTCCTCCGCCAACTGTTGATCCGCCAATTCAACGTCCCGCCCGAGCGCGTGCGCACTATCCGCAATGGCGTCGACGCCAGCCGCTTCGCTGCCGTCAGCTCCGAGCAGGCTGCCGCTCTTCGCGCCGAGTACGGAATCGCACCCGGAGAAATCATCCTCAGCCAGGTTAGCCGCCTTTCCCGCCCCAAAGGACATCGTGACCTCATTGAAGCCCTCGCTCTCCTGCCGCGCACTTTGAACTATCGTTGTCTCATCTTCGGCGAAGGCCCCGAACTCCCACGGCTCAAGCAACTCGTCCGCCAGCGAGGGCTCGAAAACAAAGTTCTCTTCTGCGGTTTCCGTTCCGATATTCCCGTTGTTTTCGCTGCCACCGATGTCATGCTCTTGCCCTCGCGCAGCGGCGAAGGCCTTCCCCTTACTGTGATCGAGGCCATGCTCTCGAACGTTGCCGTCATCGCCGCCCGCACCGCCGGAGTGCCCGAAATCATCACCGACGGCCAGGAAGGTCTACTCATCGATGCTGGCGATATCCGCGCGCTCGCCAGCCACATCGAGCGCCTCATCACCGACGCCGATTTACGCCACCGCCTGGCCGAAGCCGGCCGCCAAATCGCCCTGAAACGTTTTCTCCTGTCTCGCGTCATCGACGAAACCGAAGCCTATTACCGCGAGATCATCGCGCACCCGCAAGTCGAAGCAGGCGATAACGGCGCCGCTTAAGCTTCCCCTTTAGTCTTGTCCCACAGACTGCGCTCCTCTATCATCGAAAAACGCGTTGCTCCCGGCCCGGCGCTGCGGTCTTGGGAGAGCTACAACCCGGAAGAAGCAGAGGGTGTCCCATTCAAGCCTTGTTTTGGCTTGAGTGGGCCATACGACACATCCGGGCGACCCGTGGGGAGAGCCGAATGTCCGAGAATAAATCGACCGTCAATACAAACCATCCGTCGGTGGCCGAAAGCCCAGCCGCCGACGTCTTTGAAAACCGCAGCCCTTCCGCCTCCGAAAAAGCCTGGGCGGAAAAAACTCTCGCTCCCACACTCGACAAATCTCCCGAAAAGCCGATCGGCGCTCCCACAGGCACGAATCGCGATGCCAACGGCCACGCCCGCTTCAGCACCATCTCCAACGTCCCCATCCGCCGCCTTTACACGCA
>Ga0326727_10009744_pt1 | contig 23377 bp, 23 predicted proteins | sample MB2enrmetagenome_FD_207643 | JGI IMG/M metagenome (GOLD analysis project Ga0326727, IMG submission 207643) | Lab enriched peat soil microbial communities from McLean, Ithaca, NY, United States - MB29MY | ecosystem: Environmental > Terrestrial > Soil > Wetlands > Peat | place: USA: New York... | reverse complement strand
GCCCCGTTCTTCCGCCGCGGCGAGAGCCTGCATCTCGACATCCGCGGCCGCTGGTCCTTGCCGAAGAACCCCTTTCTCGGGACGTTCCCCGCTCACTATCAGCCAAGCCCGGCGGCCGGCGTCGTCCTCCACATGGGCGACGAACACGACGCGCACCTGCTGGTCCCGCGAACCCGTCAGCAATTTCTCCGGTGAGGGATCTGAACTAAAAAGGCTGAGGCGCAACAGGCGGGCCGGCGACCCTTCCTGTTCTTCATGTGGGTTCTGGTGCTCTCGATCCCATTCTATGGCCAGGGCGCGTTGTGGTCCGTCCGCGGCCTGCCGTTTGACCTGCCGGTGACGGTGGTGATGATCTTCGTGTCGGCGGCCGTGGTGACGGCGCTCGTCCGTCGCGAGGGCGGCGCGCCCGCGCCTCTGGCCCTGGGGCGCTTGTGTTTGATCGAGCGCGCTTCCTTTTCTGAGATCTCGGCCTTCAAGAGATCGTCGACGAAGCGCTCCAATTTCTCGACGTCGATCATCGCCGCGCCCGCGCGCCCAACGCGCCGACACTCGCATCACGGCGCCCATTGCGCGCCTCTCGTTGCGCCGCTGATCTGCCCGAGCGGATTTCGCCGGCGCTCTGATTGCGGCGGCCTACGCGTTCGCCGCGACATTGCGCAGGTTTGACGTGTACAGCGCGCCAGGCCCGCCTTTCACTGACGCGACGCTTGCCGAACGCCTAGAGCGACTGGTAGCGCCGGAGCTCCGAGCCTGACCGCCAACCTCTCGTCCCGCGCCGAGGCGAGTCTCGGCTGTGGTTCGCTCCGGGTGGTCCGCCCTTGCGCCTGTCGCTATACCTTCCGCCGCCGCGACTTTGCGAAGGTGTCAAAGGCGACCGCGAGCACGATGATGATGCCGATGATGATCTGTTGGATGTAGGAGGAGACGTCCATCAAAATAAGCCCGTTGAGCAGCACGCCGATCAGGATCGTGCCGACGACGGTGCCGAGAATGGTGCCCGCGCCGCCGAAGAGGCTCGTGCCGCCGATCACGACCGAGGCGATGACCGTCAGCTCATAGCCCGTGCCGGCGACGGCTTCCGCCGAGTTCAGGCGCGCCGCGAGCACGAACGAGGCCAAGCCGCAGAAGAAGCCGGAGATAGCGTAGACGCTCGCGAGGATGCGGTTGACATTGAGGCCGGAAAGGCGCGCCGCCTCCGGATTGCCGCCGACGGCGTAGACTTGCCGTCCGTAACGCGTGTAGCGGAGCGTGATGTGCGCGACCACGGCAAAGGCGAGAAAGATGATGACGGGGACCGGCACCGGGCCGATCTTGCCTTGTCCCCACCAAGTAAAGGAGGGCTCGAAGCCGGAGATCGGGCCGCCGCCGGAGAAGACCAGCGCCGCGCCGCGAAAGGCCGACATGCCGCCGAGCGTCACGACGAACGGCGGCACCTTGAGTCGGGTGACGGCGAGGCCCTGCAGGTAGCCACAGAGGAGGCCGACGACGATGGCCGAAAGGGCGGCGAGCCCCCAGCCGTAGCCGACCCCGCCTTCGCCGACCGTGAACCGGTTCGCCAGGCCCCCCTTGGCGACCGCTGCGGCGACGAGGCCCGCGAAGGCCAAGAGCGAGCCGACCGAGAGGTCGATGCCCGCGGTCAGGATGACGAAGGTCATGCTGAGGGCGAGAAGGCCTGTGATCGACACCTGCCGCATTACGTTGAAGAGATTGATCGACGACAGGAACCGCGGCTCAGCCGCGGCGAAGATCGCCATGAGCGCAATCAAAAAAATCGTCGGCGCGAAGCGCGCGAGGTAGTCAAATAGGTCGAAGGTCTTCGGCTCGCGGACTTCGGCCGTTTTCGCTCCGGTCATGGGGGACCCCCTTGCTCAAATCGCGGCGCGCGTAGGAGCCGCGCCCTCCTGCGCTGTCATCATCGCCATCAAGATTTCCTGCGTTGCGTCGATGCGGGCAATCTCGCCGGTGACGCGGCCCTCGCGCATGGTGACGATGCGGTCGGAGATCGAAAGGATCTCCGGCAGTTCGGAGGAGATGACGATGACCGCCATGCCGGATTTGGCCATGTCGATGAGCAGATTATGCACCTCGACCTTGGAGCTGACGTCGATGCCCCGCGTCGGCTCGTCGACGATGAGAATCTTCGGTCTGAGAGCGAGCCAACGCGCGAGCACGACCTTCTGTTGATTGCCGCCGGAGAGCAGGCCCGCGGGCTGATCCGGGCTCACCATGCGAATGCTGAGCTGTTGGCGGAATTCGTCGACCAGCGCCTCCTCGCGCCGCTCGTCGATGAACCAGCCGCGGCTGATCCGGTCCTGCCCGGCGATGGTGATGTTGGTGCGGACGGCCAGCCCGAGGAAGAGCGCTTGCTTCTTGCGATCCTCGGGCACGAGACCGATCCCGTGCGCCATCGCGTCGCGCGGGCTCTCGAAGCTGACCGACTCGCCGTCGACGCGGATGACCCCTTCGTCGAAGGCGTCGGCGCCGAAAATCGCCCGCGCCGTTTCCGTGCGGCCCGCCCCGACGAGTCCGGCGAGGCCGAGGATCTCCCCTTTGTGGGCGCGCAACGAGACGTCGATGAGCTCGATGGCGTGCGGATCGCGCGCGGTGCGACGGCGCGTCAGGCCTTCGACCTCGAGCGCGACGGCCCCGTGTTCGGGGATCGGACGCGCCCCATAGAGCGCGCCGACATCGCGCCCGACCATCATGCGGATGATCGCGTCGACATTCGTGTCGGCGACGCGGCCCGAGCCGACGTAATGGCCGTCGCGCAGCACCGTGTAGCGGTCGCAGAGCCGGAACACTTCCTCCAGCCGGTGAGTGACGAAGATGATCGACAACCCCTCGGCTTTGAGCGTGCGGATGATTTGGGCGAGATTGGCGACCTCGGCTTCGCTTAAGGCCGAGGTCGGCTCGTCCATCACGATGACGCGTGAGCGCATCGAGAGCGCCCGGGCGATCTCGACAAGCTGCTGTTCCGCGACCGAGAGATCGCGCACCGGCGTCATGGGGTCGCGCTTGAGCCCGATCCGCTGGGCGATCGCCCGCGTCTCGTCGGCAAGCCGTCGCCAGCTGACGAAAAGGCGCGATCCCGGCTCGCGGCCGATGAACACGTTCTCGGCGATCGTCAAGTCCGGAGCGAGCGTGAATTCCTGATAGATGGTGACGACCCCGGCGCGCTGCGCGTCATGGGGCGTAGGGAAGACGACGGGCTGTCCGAAGAGCTCGATCGACCCCGCGTCGGCGCTGTAGGCGCCCGAGAGGACCTTGAGCAGCGTCGACTTGCCCGCGCCGTTTTCGCCGAGCAACGCGTGAATCTCGGCGGGACCCACTTCGAAATGGACGTCCTCGAGCGCCTTCACGCCGGGAAAACGCTTGCTGACGCCCGTCATCCGGAGGATGGGCCGTACTCCATCGGGCGCTGTGTCGAGCATCGGCCGGCCTTTTTTCAAGCGCGGACGCTCGATTGACCTCCCGGCGCGCGCCCAAATCGACGAGTTTTTCAGCCACGAAGGACGCCAAGAGAGCACGAACTGAATTCGTGAACCTCAGCGCTCTTCGTGGCGCACTCTTCTTGTCAGACTATGATCCGACGACCGCGAAGGCTTACTTCAACTCGTCCAGTCGCTCGGCGTCTTTGATGTTGTCCTTGGTGATCGCCTCAGGCGTGAGCAGCGTGACCTGCTGCGCCGGCTTCTTGCCCGACTTGAGGTATTCCGCCAGGATCTGCACGGCCGTCGAGCTCTGCTTGCCGGGGAACTGCTCGATCGTCGCGGTCATTTCGCCGTCGCGAACTTTCGCCAGCGCCTCAGGAGAGGCGTCGAAGCCGAGGATCGCGATTCCCTTCAGATTGCGCGCCTTCACAGCCTCGAGCACGCCGAGCGCCATGTCGTCGTTGGCGGCGACGATGACCTGCGGCGGGGTCGCCATGCCCGCGAGCATCGACTCGGTGACCGAAAGTCCCTTCGCGCGGTCGAACTGCGCAGGCTGCTCGAAGACAATCTTGTACTTGTCGCCCGCCTTGTCGATCACATTGTGCAGGCCCTGGTTGCGGTCGATCGCCGGGCTCGATCCGGACTGGCCCTGAATGTTCGCGATCGTCGCTCCGTTCGGGAACATCTTGAGAACCAGGTTGCCCTGCGCCTCGCCGCCCTTGACGTTGTCCGCGCCGACATGCGCGAGGATTCCGGTCACCGACGGAACACGGCGATCGATCGTGACGACCGGCGTCTTGGCGTCGACCGCCTCTTGCAACGCCGGCGCCATCGCGTTGACGTCGATCGGGCTGATCACGATGCCCTTGGCGCCCTTGGTCAGGGCCGCCTCGACGTCGGCGGTCTGTTTGGGCGCGCTGTTCTGGCCGTCGCCCTCGATAAAAACGAATCCTTGATTGGCCGCCTCGGCCTTGAGCGCCTTCATCATGTGGACGAAGAACATGAAGTTCATGCCCGGGACGGAGAGCAGGACCGTCGGCTTTTCGTCGGCGAAGGCGGGTCCTGCGGCGAAAGCGGGCGCTGCGAGCGCCAACGCCATAAGGCTTGCGGTTGCAACGCGGCGGGTGATGCGCATGAATAAGGCCTCCCATTTTGAGCCGGCCAATCCGACAGGATAGCCGGCGGCTGCCGGACCGATATTTTCGTATTGGTGCCAGCATGCTATCGATTACCTTGGCAATCGATTACCGAATCCCTAGCATAACTGTCTGACGCGTGCAAGCGGCGGCGCGCCGACCCGTACGGCCGGAGGGACGATATGCCACAGGCGACAAGCCCTCCTCCGATGAGAAGTGCGAGCGCGCCGGCTGACGGCGCCGGGTTCGTCGCCGGCCGCGAAGGCGGGCGACCTGGACCGATTGGACGAGCCCGTGACTCTGCAAACGAGGCAAGGGCGTCGCCGATCTGCCGTGAGCCGGGATTTCAGCATGAAAGGCGGGGATCGGCGCGCAGTTCCAGTGCTGCCGGATCGACGCGGCGGCAAAACCGACGACGGCCCGTCCGACACGGAGGAGACGTACGCCAAAACAAATCTAGGCCAGGGTTGCCGGAATACTGTGCGAGGCGGCGCGCTGCCTTGCCTGGATCGCTGCTGAAAGGGCTTAACCTGGCGGGCTGCCTTCCTCAGAACGGGACAAGATGTCGCCGCCTGGTTACGGACTCTAGCGCGTGGAAGTGTTTCACAATAATAGGGGTATTGCAGAACGGCCTGCCATTCGGCGGGCAAGCAATTTTCCGAGGCTTTTGACACGAAGGTTTAGATGCCGAAGCGACGAGCTACGATGCAGGACGTGGCGCGGGAGGCCAAACTCTCGGTTGCATCCGTTTCACGCGCGCTCAGCGGCGCCAGCTCACGTCAAGTTGGGGATGATGTCCTCAAGCAAGTGCGCCGGGCGGCGAGAAAGTTGGGCTATCAGCTCAATCCGATCGCGCGGGCTCTCCGGGTTGGCCACTCAGATATTGTCGGTTTGGTGGTCCCTGACATAGCATTGCCGTTCTTCTCGGCGCTGGCCTCCGGCCTTGAGGCGGTCTTGCGCAAAGCCCGGCTGGGCATGTTCCTACTGGATGCCGGGAACGACCCGGCGCTCGAGCGCCAATGTATCAGCCAACTTATTGCCCGGCGGGTGGACAAGATCATTATCAGTCCGGTCCACATGACCCGCAGCCGCGCCACGGTCGATTATGCGCGATCGTATGCTTCGATGGTCCAGATTGACCGGTACGCCTCGCTGCAAGCCCATCGGGTGATAACGGACCCAGTGAAGACCATACAGCTTCCGCTTAACCACCTGATAGAACAAGGGTGTTCGGCGTTCGTCTTCGTTGGGGCGGCGGACCGCGCCTCTGTATCGATAGACCGTCTGAGGGCCTATAGAAACCTGCTAAAGCAACACGACAATTTGAGCTACAAAAGGACGCTGTCCGGAAGCTATTCTGTTGCATGGGGACAGCAAGCGGCGTCAGAGATACTGAAGAAGTGGCCCGATATCGATGCAGTTATTTGTGCAGATGATTTGATTGCGCTTGGGGTCATTCAAGGTCTGCAAGCCGCAGGCTGTGCAGTGCCGAAGCAAATTGCCGTCACCGGTTGCGATGACACCTTCTTCGCGGTCAATAACCATCCGCGGATCACCAGTGTCCAGCAACCCGTCGGCGCGATGGCGGCTCGGGCACTGGAAATGTTACTGAACGGCGCCGACGAACCGGCGCAGACCGCACTGATAGAGCCGGAACTTTGGGTGCGCGATTCCACCTTGCGAATCCCCGAGGGCTCTTCGGACCGCCCGCCCAAGGGCGGAGAAAGGCAGCGGGCGCGCGCGGAGCGGTCCCATTCCTCTGCACGATCTCTTGAGTCCAGGAGCACGCTCGCCCGCTCCTGATAGCGCGCGTCAGGATGCCTTTGTAAACCCGGGCCTTGGCCTGAAGGCCGCAATGGAAGAAGAGGCTTAGTCCGCATTTCTCACTCAATCGGCTGCATCGGGGCTCCGAATCAGGCAAAAGTTTTTTTGCGACAACGACTTGAGCCGTGATGGAGGGGTTCCCCGATGCAGACGGAGTGTAGCGCGAAAGCGAGCGAGTTTGCACGCGTCGAAGGCCGGCCGGTGGTCGCCGAGTTCGACGGCGGGGCGCTGACGTCGGAAGCGGGCGGGCTGCTGTTGGGCGCCGCGGACAAAGCGATACGCCTTGTCGAGCGGCTGGCGGGCTGCTTCGGCGACGCCCGCCGCCCCGAGCTGATCGAGCACACGGTCGCCACTTTGGACTATTTGAGCCGTATTCACCGCACGAAGTCTGGGGTGAGCAGTCGCTGGGGTCCGACAACGGCTGGCGCGGCCCGCAAAGCGATGGACGCCATTGTCTGACGTTTCCCGCGTCATGGTCACAAGAGCGATGGATGACCGAGCATGGGAAGCAAGCGGCTTACAATCGAGGCCAGACAGATCAGGACGACGAGGAGCTTGAGAAGCTGTCCGAGCCGCCGTTCGGGACAGAATCTGTCGATGGCCCAGAACAGAATAGCCCCGATGACGATTGTAATAAGAATGCCGATTACGAGCGAAATCATCACGGCCTCGCGCTTCTCGATCGATAACCGCAAGAGGTTAGAGCGCGCGCTCGATCGTCGCCACCGTCGGAATATACCTAGTGCCCGCGCTGGTCGGCCTCGGCGACGGCGCAAGTCCAGGTCTCGGGGCCGCCAAGCTGTCGTGAGTGATTTCCGAGTCTACCGTCCGGCGGGGACAGGGCTACGGTCGACCTCAGGCTCTGCGATGCGGGCCGCCTCGGCCCACAATGGCCCAGAGCCAAACTTTTCAGAACGGAGCCTGTGAAATGGACAAAGATCGTGTAGCCGGCGCTATGAAGACCGTCGTCGGAAACGTCAAAGAAGCCGTCGGCAAGCTCGTCGGCGACCAGAAGACGATCGCGGAAGGTCAGGCGGAGCAAAAGGCTGGCAAGGCGCAGAACGCACTGGGCAGCCTGAGGGACACCGCCCGCGACGCCGAAAAGGCGAAGTAGCGCTCTATGCTTTTCGCCCGGCGAGACGCTTGCAACCCGGCAAGCGGTCGCCGTTCTGCGTTCGCCGCGAACGGACCGCGTTGATCAACCATTTGCGGGCGCTGCTGCTGGAACGCGGGATCGTGGCGCCGCAGGGCCGGCGCAAATTGGAAGAACAGCTCTCGACCTTCGCCGACGAGGATGGGATCAAGGCCTTGAGCCCGCGCATCCGGGTTCTGATCGAAGACCTGCGAGCTGAGTGGCGCGCGCTTGACGAACGCATTGCGGCCTTTGACGCGGAGTTCGTGCGGATGGCGCGGAACGACGAGGCGGTGCGACGACTGACGACAATCCCGGGGATCGGGACGATCAACGCCACGGCGCTGGCGGCCGCCGTCGGCGACGCCCGAGCCTTTGAACGCGGGCGCGACATGGCCGCATGGCTCGGGCTGACGCCGCGCCAGATGACGACCGGCGGCAACCCGCGCCGCGCCGACAGCCCATTCAGACCCCGATGAAAGGGGGGTGGGTAGTTACCCGGTGGCGTTGTCAATGAACAACTCATCGTCCCGGATGTACCGAGCGAGCATGGCGTCGCTGGCGTGGCCGGTCCGCGCCCAGACTGCGTTAGTTGATTAGTCCAGATGTGCACTATCGCGGCTGCATGATGCCGTATGGTCAAAATATTGGTCCGAGGCTTTTTCCTCCTCGATCGAGAATTTGATCTGAAGTGATCACTGTCTCGGTCCTTTGTCGCGTGATCGGCGCTTTGTGCCGGCGAATGTTACCAACTCGTGAGTTCGCCGGCGGTCATCGTCATCAACAATGCATCAGCCTTGGCATAGGCGCGGCCCGGCCGCAACCTCACAGCCATCAGGCGAGACTTGCCCGCCAACTCACGCAGCTTCTTTATGGTAATAACGCAAGAGCCCACCCAGCCTCTCGCGACATTGCACAGGCTCCTCACGCTGCGTTTCCGTGACCCGGCCGAACAACAGGACGTTGGACTTCCCTTGATGATTCCGCTCAGCATGGTAATGTGCAACATATTCGCTCAGCGCCCGCCGCAGCGAGCGCTCACCAAAGAGAATCAGCTTCGACAAACACTCCTCCTTCACCGATCTCACCCAGCGCTCGGCACAGGCGTTCAAGTTCGGACTTCGCGCAGGCAGCGGGAGTGTCTTGACCTGACCTGACTCGATGATTGCTCGGAAGGAGATGGTGTACTTCGTGTCGCGATCATGCAGGAGATAGCGACAGTCTCGAAGGGCGCCGCATCCCTCCATCGTCACGTTCCGGGCCATTTGCATCATCCATCGCTCGTCCGGATGAACGGTAATCCCGGCGATGTCCACCTTGCGGCTCTCCAGATGGACGAAAAACAGCACGTAGTAGGTCACCAGTCCTCGCAGCGTGAGGACCTCCACCGTGAAAAAGTCGGTCCCCGCCAGCACCGCCAGGTGAGCCCGAATGAATGCCGCCCAGGTGATCGTGTGCTTGCGCTCCGGCGCGGGCGGTAGACCGCGACGGCGCAGAACATTGCCGACCGTTTGATCCGAGACCTCATGCCCCAGATTGGCGAGCGCCCCCGCAATCCGATCATAACCCCAGCCCCAATTCTCCTCGGCCATGCGAACAATCAATTCCTCAACTTCTCTGCCGATCCGTGGCCGGCCCGGGGTTCGACGTGCCCGCGATCCATCGAACTTGCGAGCGACGAGCCTTCGGTACCATGCCAAGATGGTATCCGGCAGGGCGGCAGTCGCCACCTCGCCGAGGGCCTTGCGGCCCAGTCGATGGCCAATCTCGCCGAGCTTCGCTCGCTCGGCGTCCGAGAGCCTCAGGCGCCCCTTCAACTGGGCCTTCACGATCCGGTTTTCAGCAGCCAGATACTCATTCCGTAGCAGCAGCTCCTGGTCCACAGTCCCGGTGATATAGGCAAGGATACGTGCCCACTCCATAAGTCCCCCCTCTGTGCCCGCCGATCCGCAATGGCCGCTCTTGATCGCCCAAGAAAACCTAGCGGACGACACGCTACGAGACTACGCCAGGTTGGGATAGCTGCCCGTCTTTTCCGCAGTTTCAATTTCTTGACCATACGGGAATTTCTGCGCCGAGCCGGCGCTCTTGAAGTGTTGCATCTTGGGCTCCCGCCGTCGGGTCGGCTGATGCGAATTCTCGGCCCGATTGTTCTTCCATCGCCCGCGCTCGTGGCGGCGCTCGATCCCGAGATCGTGGGCCGCAGCGCGGCAGGAGCGTAAGTCGTCCGTGACCAATCGCTCGGGGACGAAGGCGTATTTCTTGAGAAGCTTGCGCATCAGTTTCAGCGCGGCGTGCCTGTTTCGCTTGGACTGCGCCAGCACGTCGAGGACCTCGCCTTCCGCGTCGACGGCGCGCCAGAGATAGACCATTCGGCCGTCGATTTTCAGATCGACCTCATCGAGACGCCAAGTCGTGTGAGGCTTCGGGCGGCGCTTTCGCAAGTTGGCGGCGATCATCGGTCCAAAATGATTCACCCAACGTCGGACTGTCTCGTAGGACACCGTCACTCCGCGCTCCGCGAGCAATTCTTCGACGTCGCGCAGGCTCAGCGCGAACCGAAGGCAGAGCCAAATCGCCTGCTGAATGATCTCGGGCGGGAACCGGTAGTCGGCGTAGCCGATTTTCGTCATGCTCTTTGGCTACCGCGGTCGCGAAGCAATCGCAACGAAGCAATCGCAACATCGCGTCGACGTGACAATGCCACTGGGGGCATTTTTCAATCGCGTTGCGTCAACAGCAGCTTGCCGGTCGTTTCGTCGATCACGAGGTATTTGGCGTAGCCGCTGGCAAGCGCGGCTCTGATCGCCTCGATCTTGTCGGCGCCCGAGGCGACCATGATGCCGCACTTCGCCGCCTTTATTTCGGCTGGCGTGACGCCGATCATTCGCGAGTCCATGTCGCCGACGACGTGCCGCCCTTGCGCGTCGATGAACCGCCCGCAAATCACGCCGACTGCGCCGTGCCGTCGATACCAATGCAATTCTTCAGTGGTGGCGATGCCCGACTGAACAAGGGTCGTCGAATCCGAACAGTTGCCGACGGAGAATAACGCCTTGGTCAGTTCTGTAAGCTTCTGCAGTTGGGTGTGAATGATCGGCTCTTTCTTCAGAGCGTCCGCCATCCCCTTGTTGGAAAGGATCGCCGGGACATGGAGCGTGTAGCAGTCGGCTCCAAGGCTGGACGCAATGCGGATGGAGCTGGTTTCGGCCGCCGGCAGCAGCGGAGACTTCATCGAGCCGATCATCTGGCAAATCGTCAGGTTCCGCACGGCGCCGCGCGGCATCTCCTCCGAGAGCCACTGGATCGTTTCGCCCCACGCAACGCCGAGCACGTCGCCGGGCTGCACCAGATCGTAGACCGCCATGGCGCCGACGCGCGCCACCTGGCGACGAAGATCCTTTGCGAGCTTCTCGGGGTTGGCGTCCGGGCCGGGATACGCCGAAGCGATATAGACGTCTTCCAGTCCGTAGGCCTCACGCAGGTCCTTGGAGAGTTTCGAGACCGAAAACGACGCGCCGTTGATGCGGATGTCGACGATATTTTGCTCACGCGCCTGACGCAGGTAATTGACCACCGTCGCGCGCGATACGCCGAGGCGTTTGGCGATCTCGTTCTGAGTCAGTCCGTCTTTGTAATAGAGGATCGCTACATTCGCGAGCAGCGTATCGTTTCTTTGCGGGAGCGCCCGTTCGTCTTTTCCCGTCGCGAGATCCGAGTTCATTGAAGCGTTTCCGCCGTGTCCATGAACGCCTTGACCTATTCGAAATCGCGCACGCCGGCGTCGGAGCCGAGGCCCGTCGCCACCAGAGCCGAGACTGCCGACCCGAGGCGGCAGGCGGCTTCGAGATCGTACCCTTTGGCGAGCCCGGCCACGAAGCCGCCGCAATAGCTGTCGCCGCAGCCGGTGGTGTCCGAGACGTCCACCTTGAACGCGGCGGTCCGAAATTGTCTGTCTCGCGTCCGCGCGTACGAGCCCTGCGCCCCCATTTTGAAGATACAGGCTTTCGCGCCCAAGTCCATAAAGTACAAAGCGGCGCCCTCCGGGGACGAGCGCCCGGAAAGGAACGCCGCCTCTTCGAAGGACGGCATGAAATAATCGACATGGGGCAGCAGGCCGCGCAGCAGATCGAGCGTCCCGCTATTCGGCGCGATGAGGTCAAATGTCGTCGTCAGGCCGCGCTTCTTGGCGTGCGCCAGAAGGCGGGCGCTTTGCCCCTTGTCCATCGCGGCGAGCAACCCTGTGCCCCCAAAGTGCAGGAAACGCGCATCGCAGACGGCGTCGAAATCCTCGTCGGCGACGAACAGATGGTCGGACGCCCCGCGGCAATGAAGCGCCGGACGCTCGCCGTTGGGTCGGATCGGCAGAATGGTCGCCGAGGTTGGCGCCTTCGCCGTCTTCTGCACCATCGAACAGTCGATGCCCATGCGCTCATAGGCGGCAAGGATGAAATCCGCCTTTTCGTCGAATCCCAAGCAGGCCACCGTAGCGCAGGAAACGCCGAGCTTGGCCGCATTCATCACCGCGCCCGACGCAGTGCCGGCAGGGTTGAGCCGGATTTCCTCAATGAAGGCGACGCCGCTGCCGTCCGGGACCGCTTTCACCGGGCGCCCGGCGATGTCGAGTATCGTCAGCCCGACGAATACCGCGTCGAATTTGGCCATGGTTTCCTCTCGCGATTTGCCTCGAGTTGCGTCTACGTCACGCGCTAACCTTCTTCGAGCCGCTCTGGCCGTAGTTCTTGCGGAACCAGCGATAGCAGCGTTCGATTTCTTCCTGCGGCAGTTCCTCCACCGGCCCGCGCAGCATGGCGAGATGGGTGGTCTTGGCCGCTTCTTCCAGATACATCGCCACCGATGTCGCCTCAGTGGCGGACTTGCCCATCGTGAATACGCCGTGCGCCTTGACCAGCGCGGCCATGCCGCCGCCCGCCGCTTCGACGATCGCCCGGCCGGTGTCGACCTCGCCGGGCGTCGCGTAGGCCGAGCACGGCACGTCGCGGCCGAGAATGTGGGTGATCGGGGTCAGCACCGCCGGGATGCGCTCGCCGCGGGCGGCGAAGCTCGTCGCATAAGGCGAATGAGTGTGGGCGATGCCGAAGACGTCGGCACGGTGCTTGTAAATGTAGAGATGGATGCCGGTGTCGACCGACGGCTTCATCGAGCCTTCGACAATATCGCCTTCCAAGTCGACCACCACGAGCGTTTCAGGCGTCAGTTTGGCGAACTTGACGCCGCTCGGCTTGATCACCACGAGACCGGTTTCGCGGTCGCGGCCCGAGACGTTGCCGCCGCTGCCGACCACCAGGCCGTTCTTGGGGAGTTCGTGGTTCTGTTCGCAGACTTCTTCCTTCAGGGCTTCGAGCATTTCAAGCCGCCTTGTTCGATGACGTGACATGGGCTGGCAGCCCGTGGGGGTAGACGATGATCTTCAGCGACTCTCCGGCGTCGACCAGCGTCTTGAACGCGACGGCCGAGTCCTTGATGTCGAAGAAATGGGTGATCGCCTTGTGCACCTGAACGCGCCCGGCGTCGAGCAGCCGGAAATAGCTGTAGGTGTCGTGGTGATCGCTGGAATATTTCGACGTCACCGTGATTTCGTCGAAGTAGGCGCGGTTGCTGTCACGCGCCCAAGGAACTCCCGGCGCCAGCGGCGCACCGAGGTGCAGCGTGCCGCCGACCTCGGTCAACGCGAGCGCCTGGTCCCACGCCTTCTGGCTCGGCGCGATGACGACCACGATGTCGGCGAGCAGGCCGTCGTTAAGCGCGCGCATCGCCTCGACCGGATCGGTCTCCTTGGGGTTGATGGTATGGGTGGCGCCGAGTTCGCGCGCGCGGCCGAGCCTCCAGTTGGAAAAGTCGAGCGCCACCACCTTGCCGGCTCCGAACAGCGGAGCCATGTGGACGAAGCCCTGGCCCATGAAACCGGCGCCGACCACCGCAACGGTGTCGCCGGGCTGGATGCCGCAGGTCTTGAGGCCGCCGATCACGCAAGACCACGGTTCAATTGTGGTCGCGACCTCGTTGGACATCGAATAGGGAATGCGATGGACGTCCATGCGCAGATGGTCGCCGGTGGCGCGATAGTATTCGCAGATCGCGCCGGGATCGAGCTTGGTGGTCGAATAATAGGGATCGCGGGTGTAGTGCCCGCGCAGCGACCAGTGGGAGCGCACCCGCCCGACATGGTGGTTGACGAACAGCCGTTCGCCGACCTTGAAATCCTTGACGTTGCGCCCGACTTCAACAACTTCGCCGGCCGGCTCGTGGCCCAGCACCTTGGGCTGCGGTTTCTTATACCACGGCATCGCCTCTCCGCCGCAGAGGCCGCTGGCCAGCGTTTTCAGCAGAAGGTCGTCGGGGCCGATCTCCGGAATCGGCCGCTCTTCCAGACGGATGTCGTCGATTGCGTAGTAGATGGCCGCCTTCATCATGGTTGGCATCGACGCGTCTCCTCAGTTCGCTCGTTGGCCACGCTCGAAGGCGCGCTGCGCATCCCAGATTTGGCGCGAAGCGGCCACGATCCGCTCGTAGCGCCCGAATAGCCGCTCGTAAGCTTCGGCGTCTCGAAGATCGGGCCGATGCACACGGGTCTTCTCATCGCGAACGGGGCGGCTTTCGAGATCGCACAGACCGGCCGCCGAAGCGCCGATCAGCGCTGCGCCCCAAAGGCCGTGGTCGCTCGCATCGCTGGCGACGATGGCGGTCCCGAGAACGCTGGCGAGGATGTCGCACCAGAGCGCATTGCGCGCCCCGCCGCCCGTGAGGAGGGCGTGTCCGAGGTTTGCGATTTTGATCGAGCGAAAACAGTGTTTCAGGCTGAGCGAGGCGCCTTCCATCACCGCCCGCCCCATGTCCGCCTTGGTCGACCGCGCCGTCAGGCCATGGAACGAGGCCGTTGCATGCGGAGCGACGAACGGCGCGCGTTCTCCGGCAAGATAAGGCAGGAAGGTCACGCCATTGGCGCCCGGCGGAATCTCGCGGACCAAATCGCTCATTCGCGCAGCCACTTCCGCGACGTCGGCGCCGCCGAGGCTCTGGGGGTGCAGCGAAGCGAACCAGTCGAAGGCCGAGGCGCCGGATAGCGGCGCGATGACGCGGATCCACCGGTGATTGGCGGGGTGGGCGAGCGTTGCGCCGATCGGCTCGCCGCGGAACGGTTCGGGCTCGACGACGGCGTTGACGACCGCCGTGGTGCCGAGAACGAGGCCGACGTCGCCCGCCTGATCGAGCTTCATGCCGACCATCATCGCCCCGAGGTCGATCGCGCCGGTCGCGACCGGCAGCCCAGCCGAGAGTCCCACCGCCGCGGCGACGGGCGGCAGCAATGCCCCGTGCCGCGCGTTGGAAGGCTGGGGCGGCGCCACTTTGCCCTTCAGTTCGCCGATCCGCAGAAGATCGAAAGCCTCGTCCGCATAGGCGCGGCTTTCCAGGTCCATGAACGGAATGGTGCCGTCGCTGAAGTCGGTCGCCAGGCGGCCGGTCAGTTGCAAATTGATCCAATCCTTGCAGAAGATCACGTGCTCGACCCTGGCGGCGCTGTCCGGCTCGTTATCCTTCAGCCAGCGAAAGGCGGTTCCCGCCGTTCCCGCCCAGTTCGAGGTTCGCGAAAACCGCGACAGCTTGGCGGATGTGCCGTCCGCGATCCAGCCCAGGATCAGGTCGTCGCCGCGGCTGTCATTCCACAGGATCGCGTTTCGCACCGGCCGCAGATCCTTGTCGAGCGTCCACAGGCCGTCTCCCTGCCCGCAGACGCCGATCGAGGCGATCGTCGCGCCCGCCGCTTTGGCGGCGGCGGCGCGCAGGCAGTCCTGCGTGACGCGCCAGACCTCGTTCATGTCCTGTTCGGACCAGCCCGAGTGCGGTCGGATCACCCGGCTCGGCCGCGTTTCCAGGCTGATCAGAGCGCCGCCGTCGGCGTAAACGGCCGCTTTGATCGCCGTCGTGCCTACGTCGACGCCCATGTATGCGACGTTTGTCATTGCGCCCTCTATACGCGTTCAGCCAATTTGACATATGCCACAATTTTTGACACAAGTTAATAGCGGACTTGCGGGGCGGGAAGGGTAACCGCGAATCCGCGCCGTCGAGAGCGCAATAGGGAGCGCATCGGCGCGAGCAAGAAGGAGCGAGGAAGCCAAACCCGGCTTCCCGTGGTGTGGAGGAGCAATTCAACATGGCTTGGAAATCGCTGAAAACCAATGTGTCGTCCGTCGTGCGCGCGGCCGCGCTAGGCGCCGCTGCTGCGCTCGTCGTGGCGACGTCCGCGTTCGCCGACGACGCCACGCTCACCCTCAAGGGCAAACGGATCGGCGTCGCCGTCGTCGGCACCCAGCACTTCTGGGACCGGGAAGCATTTAACGGCGCGGTTGAGACGGTGAAGAAGCTCGGCGGCGACGTGCTGCCTGTAGACGGCGGAAGGGACAATCAGGTCCACGCCAACAACCACGACATCTTTCTGACCAACAAGGTCGATGCGGTCATTTCGATCCTCGGCGACGCCGCGGTCGAGCCGAAGTTCAAGGCGTTGAAGGACGCTGGCATTCCGGTCTTCACAGTTGACCATGTGTCTCCGTACTCGATCAACAACACGACGTCGGACAACTGGTATATGGGCACCACAATCGGTCGCTACGAAGCCGACGCGCTCGACGGCAAGGGCAATATCGCCGTGTTCAACGCGTTCGAAGGGGCCCTGCATTTTTGCGCCATTCGCGCCCAGATGTGGAAGTACGTGCTGAAAGACTATCCTGACATCCATATCGTGCAGCCGGAACTGGCCGAGGCGTTCGCCAATGCGCCGGAAGACGCCCGCAAGAAGACGCTCGACCTGTTGACGCAATATCCTAAGGGCAAGCTTGACGCCATTCACGTCGCGTGCTGGGACCAACCCGCGATCGGCGTCGTCCAGGCGCTGGAACAGGCGGGCCGGACTGAGATCAAGGTCACTGCGCTAGACGCTGGCCCTGACACGTTGGAGATCATGGCGGAGAAGGACAGTCCGTTTGTCGCCAACGTCGCTCAGCAGCCGCACAAGATCGGGTCGATCTCGGCGACGAACGTCGCGCGGTATTTCGCGGGCCAGCACCTGCTTGCGCAGACCTTCGTCGACGTCGTGCCCGTCAGGGGCCCGGACGAAGCGCGTAAGGTCTACCATGACCTGGGCTACGGCGAATTGAAGTAAACATCGCGATCGCGCGCCGCCATCCCCAAATTTCGTCGGCGGATGGCGGCGCGCCTTGATTCTTGTTCGCGTCGGCGAGCAAGATGACCTCGAACGCGCCTGACCCGCCCGATATGTCCTCCGAGCTACGCCCGATGACAAGCAGTTCGCCTGACGTCCTTTCCATGGCGCGCGTTTGCAAGACGTTTCCCGGAGTTCTGGCGCTGGATAACGCCAACCTGACGATCAGGGCGGGAGAGATTCACGGGCTCGTTGGCGAAAACGGCGCCGGCAAGTCCACGATCATCAAAGTCCTTGCTGGCGTCTACGTCCGCGACTCGGGCGACGTCCTGGTCGACGGGGTCGGATTCGACTACGTGACGCCCGCTAAGGTTCACGCCGCCGGCATCCGATTCATTCACCAGGAGCTCAATCTCGTTCCCCACTTCACGGTCGCCGAAACGGTCTTCATGGGCCAGGAGCTGCAAGGGCCGCTCGGCGTGCGATCGACAACCATGCGCCGCGCCGCCGAACAGTTCCTCGAGGAGGCGCTCAACGCGCGAATCAGCGGCCGCGCGCTGGTGCGCGACCTCGGACTCGCTGACCGCAAGCTCGTGCAGATCGCCCGCGGGCTCGTGGACGACAAGGCGAAGATCGTCGTCTTCGACGAGCCGACGGCGCCGCTGGCGAGCGCCGAAATCGAGCAATTGTTCGCGGCGATTGGACGTCTCAAGCAGCGCGGCATCGCGATGATCTACGTCTCGCACTACCTGGGCGAGATCACCTCGATCTGTGACCGCGTGACAGTGTTCCGCAACGGTCGCGACGTCGGCGTTGTCGACGGCGTGGGCCCGAAGGACGCGCCGCGGATCATCAACATGATGATCGGCCGCGAGATCTCCGATCTCTATCCGGCCAAGAACCACCGCGCTGGTCAGCCGCTGCTCAAACTCGACAAGTTTGGCGACGGCCGCCATTTTCGCGGCGTCGATCTCGAGGTCAAACGCGGCGAGATCGTCGGCGTCGCCGGCTTGCTCGGTTCAGGCCGCGAGGAGCTTGTCGAGGCGATCTACGGCCTCGGGCGCGCGACAGAAGGACGCGTGCAGTTTGACGGCAAACCGGCGCGCATCTCTTCCCCGTCGAAAGCCGTCGACTGCGGCATCGTGCTGGTGCCGCGCGATCGGCGCAACGACGGTCTCGTCCTCGACATGACGGTTGCCGACAACGTCAATCTTGCTTCGTTCGAAGAGGTGACGACGGCGCTCATCGTCAATCGCCGCGCCGCTGCCGCCCGCGCCGCGGCGTTGGCCGCCCGGCTTGACATCCGGCCGAGGAACGTCGACGCCGTGACGCGGTACCTTTCCGGCGGAAACCAGCAGAAGGTCGTACTGGCGCGCTGGCTGGCGACGGGCTCGCGCCTATTCGTTCTCGATGAGCCGACGGTCGGCGTCGACATCGGCGCGAGAGCGGAGATTTATCGGCTTATCGAGAAGCTCGCCGCCGACGGCGCCGGCGTGCTCCTATCCTCCTCCGACGCGGCCGAGTTGCTGGGTCTGTGCGACCGCGTCGTCGTTCTTCTGCGCGGCGAGGTGACCGCTGACGTCGCCACCTCGACGTTGAGCCTCGACCGGCTGATCGCGCTTACGACCGGCGGCGAAACGGAAAAGAAAGACCGGCGATGACCGACGCCTCCGTAGCGCCGCGCGCGGTTCGAACGGGCGGTCTCCTCAAGTCGGCGGCGTCGCTGGCGCCGCTTGCGATCTTTCTCGCTTTGCTTCTCTATCTCGGCGTCGCAGCGCCGAGCTTCTTGGCGCCGGGAACGATTGCGTTGATCTTGAAGCAAGCCGTGCCCAACGTCGTCGTTTGCCTCGGCCTCGCCACGGTCGTCATAGCCGGCGGCGACGACGTCATCTCTGGCGGAATCGACCTTTCCATCCCGGCGATCGCCGTTCTCGCCGCCGCGATCGTCGCCCAGCTCACAACGATCAAGGGCGCGCCAATCGCCTTCGCGTTGGCGGCCGGAATGGGAGCGGCGCTGATCGCCGGCCTCGTCAATGCGTTCCTTGTCGTGGTCGTCGGCATGACGCCGCTTCTCGCGACGCTCGCCAGTTCGTCAGCCTATGTCGGCCTCGCGAGCTATGTGACGTCAAGCCGACGTATCGAGGTGGGAGATCCATTCATCGTTTACCTCCGCGACGGATCGGTAGGCGGCGCGCCGGCCGGCGTGATCGCGGTTTTTGTGCTCGTCCTGATCTTCTACTTCGCAGTTCACCGCACGCGATGGGGCCTCAACCTACAGGCCGTGGGAGGCAGTCGTGACGCAGCGGAAATAGCCGGCCTGTTCGCGAGTAAATTCATCGCCCAATCGTTTGTGCTCGCCGCCATCGCCGGAGGGGTCGACTCGGTCTTCCTGCTCGCCCGAGGATCGGGCTACGCGCCTGGCTCCGAAGAAAACCTCCTGCTGGAAATGATATTGGCGACCTTCCTTGGGGCGGCGTTTTCGCCGCGGCGAATCGTCACGTTGTGGGGAGCGGTCCTCGGCGCGGTTCTCGTTGCGGCGCTTTCCATCGGTTTTGGCTCCGCGGGAGTCGATATCTTCTGGACCGGCTGCATCAAAGGCGGATTGATCCTCATCGTGGTCGCTTCCTCCGCCGTCTCGAGGAACCTCAACCGATGAAGAGCGGAACCCCTATCGTCGCCGTCGGGAGGCCCGCTGCGGGGTGGCGCGACGTCTTTGTCCGCTACGGGTTCCTCCTCATCATCGCCGCGTGCTTCCTGTTCTTCGCGCTCTATAATCCGAGTTTTCTTGGCGTCGGCAATTTCAAGAACATCGCCGAGGGCTCCGCGGTCCTGTTGGTCGTGTCGCTGGGCATGACTCTGGTGGTGGCGCTGGGCGGCATCGATTTGTCCGTCGGAGTGGCGCTCGACTTCGGCTCCGCTTTCGCCATCGTGGCGATGAAGGAATTCGACGTCGCCTGGTATGCGGCGATCGCGATCGGCGTGCTCGCCGGGGCCGGCGTCGGGCTCCTGAACGCGTTGCTGGTCGTGCGGCTGGCGGTGAGCCCCTTTCTGGCGACGCTTGGCGTCTATTTCATCGGCGGCAGCGTAGAGCGCATCTTCACCCACGGCGGCGGGCCGATCTCGTTCCGTCATCTGCCCGAACAGTACTACGCCATCGGCATCGGCGAGGTTCTCGGCGTTCCCACGAAGGTGGTGATCGCGGCGGGTCTCGTTCTCGTCTACTATGTGCTCGTCGAGCGCTCGATTATCGGCAAGCGCATTCACGGCATCGGCTTGCAGCCGAGCGCAGCGCGCGTCGCCGGACTGAAAGTGAAAGCCTACACGGCGCTCGGTCTGGTCGTCGCCTCCGCAACCTGCGCCGTCGCGGGCATCATCGCCTCAGCGAGTCTCAGGATGTTCACGCCGCTCGCCGGCAACGCATACTTGATGAACGCGATTGCGGCCACCTTTATCGGCGCCTCGATCCATCCGCACGGACGTCCCAACGTGCTCGGCACGCTCGTCGGCGTCCTGTTCCTCGGCATGATCGCCAACGGCCTCAATCTCATGGGTCTCGACTTCAACGTGAAGGCCGCCCTCTCGGGCATCATCCTCGTCGCGGCGCTCGCGTTGGCGATCGCCCAGAAAAGGCTGAGGTGACGATCAGGAGGAGGCGCGACGACGGTTGCTGCGCCCGTTTCCTCAAATGCGGCGTTCCACAGTCGGGGAATCGAACGCCGAGACCTCGGGCGACGCGCCAGTCCAGCGCTCGATCCAGACCAATGTCGTGTGGGCAATATTGCCTTGCGTAAGGCCGGAGCACCCCTTGTCGAGCGTCAAGGTGTTTGGATTGCCGTGAACGTCGATCACCCGACCGTCGACGAGTTGAGGATCAAACCATGCGCCCGTCGCCATCCACGCCACGTCCGGCCGGATCGCATCGCTGACGACCGCGCCGGCAAGGCAGCGTCCGCGACCATTATGCAGGAGCACGACATCGCCGTCGGCAATGCCTCGCCGTTCGGCCGTTCTGGGATTGAGGTAGACCGGTTCGCGCCCCTTGACCTTCGTCGCCCGCGAGACCGGACCGTTGTCGAGTTGCCCGTGCAGCTGCGTCAGCGGTTGGCCCGACACCAGATGCACTCTCTCGCCGGCGTCGGCCGCCCCGAGCCATTCGGCGGGCTCCAGCCACACCGGATGCCCGGGACAGTCGGCGAGACCGTACGACGCGATAGCGTCGCTGCAAAGCTCGATTCTGCCGCTTGGAGTCTTGAGCGGGTTGGCCTCGGGGTCGGCGACGAACGCGCCGAACTGAATGCGGGTCTGGCCCGCATCCGGACAGTCGAAACGCCCGGTCTCGCGGAACGCGTCGAAATCCCGCAGAGCGAACCCTGCGGCCCTCGCGGCGGCAGAGATCGTTTGCGGGCGCTTGTATCGCGCCAGGTTATGCTCGCTGAGGGTTTATCAGCTGCAGTGGCACTGTCAAGGCAAATAAGTATAGGCGATTTTCGGCGTCGAATCCGACCGAGCGCATTGGTGATTCGTGAGCAAAAACAGTGGAGCTCCCGCCCGCCCTGGTGCGCGAGCAGGCAGTATAGAATTTACTCTGACAATGCCCGCCGCATGACCGACGCGCCCAACCACCTCACGCCAGCGACGCCCGAAGACCTCGCCGACGCTCTGGCGTTCGCGCTGCGCTTCGATGGCCGCAAGCGGAAGCACGACGCCGGCGAGTTCATGGCGCGGATCGTTGCCACGCGCCTTGTGGAGCACCTGGAGCGGTCGGGCTTCGTCGTCATGAAGAGGCCGCCGATCGGCGGGAGCGCGCCTATGGAGCGGTCTCAATTGACGACTTAGGGCGGTGGGGGTCTATTGGTGCCGCGCTGGTTGTCCCGAAGGCGGGCGCACTATGAAGCGACGGATCGCAACTCTCTTGGTTGGTGGCCTTCTCGCGGTCACGCTGGTCGGCGGCGTTGCGGCGGCGGGACCGTTTGAGGACGGTCTAGCCGCGTTTAAGCGTGGCGACTACGCGACCGCCCTCCGGCTCTTGCATCCGTTGGCCGACCAAGGGAACCCCCGCGCACGGAAACAAATTGGCGAGATGTACGAATACGGCGAGGGCCTACCGCCCGACAGAGCGCAGGCCAAAATGTGGTTCGAAAAGGCCGCGGATTCGTTTCGTCCGTTGGCCGACCGGGGCGACGCCGACGCGCAAATAAACCTTGCCGACATGTACGAACGCCAGGAGATATGCTCCAACGTCGAGTGGCTGCCGGTCTGCGTGATGGCCGCGGTGCAGAACTACGCGATGGCCGCCAAGTGGTATCAAAAGGCCGCCGACCAAGGCAACGCTTACGCGCAGGTCCAAATCGCCATGAAATATAAGACCGGCGGGATGGGCTTGCCGAAAGACGTCGAGCAGGCGATGATCTGGTACCACAAGGCCGCAGACCAAAGCAGCGCTGACGCACAGGGCGCTCTCGGCCTTATGTACGAGTTTGGCGAGGGCGGGCTTACGGACTATGCACAGGCTTTAAGTTGGTACCACAAGGCCGCCGATCAAGGCGACGCATTTGCGGAGGGCAGTCTCGGTCGTATGTACGTCTTGGGCCAAGGCGTGCCGCAGGACTACGCGCAGGCCCTCATGTGGTATCGCAAGGCCGCCGACCAAGGCTACATAAACGCGCAAGTTGCCCTCGGCAACATGTACGAAAGCGGGCGAGGCGTGCCACAGGACTTCGTGCAGGCCCATTTTTGGTTCAATTTGTCCGCGTCACATCCGACGGATACGAAAACCCACGATGCGCTGACAAAGGAGCGCGATGAGGTGGCCGCCAAGATGACGCCCGCTCAGATCGCCGAAGCGCAGCGGTTGGCGCGCGAATGGGCTCCGAAGTGAGGGTGGATGCGCGAAACTGCAAGACGCCGAGATGCGAAAACCGCGCTGTATGGCCACCTTAGTAACTGGTAGCGGGGACATTACGCCCATGAGCGATGAAGACGAGGCTTCCGAACGTCAATACGAGGAGCAAGCTCTTGTAGACGAGTTTGTAAAGGGCCGTCTTGAAGGGGCCGAGCGCGCCTACAGTCAAGGTCTAACAAGCCTATGGCTGGGGAACGGCGCTGCGGCGCTTGCGGTTTTGGGTCTTATAGGGGCAACGTGGCGCGAAGGTAAGTTTCCGCACCAGGTTCTGTGTCCACTTTCATGCTTCGTACTTGGTCTAGTCTCATTGGGTATTGGCACGGGGCTCTACCTGTGGACCGAAGGGGCGATAGTTAATTCGATGGAAACAGCTACTTCTTGGCGACAATTCCCAGCATTCAAATCCAAGAGCCCGACGGCGAGGGCTGGCCTCACACTGAAAGACCCGCGCACCATAGCGGCCATGCTGTCGGCCGTATTGTTCGTGGCTGGTTGCGTTGTTGGCCTGCTACAACTCTGGGCCTCAAATTAGGACGCTACGGACCAACCATTCCGCGACGCCACGCCGCGTCCAGCATTTTGCGCGGCGATAGCGGCGGCAGCGAAAAGAACATGGCCGGTGCTACAGCAATCTGGTACAGCAAATTCCAATCGGGGCACACGCCGCCGAGCTAACCCGCATTATGCAGCGCGTTGACTTTTCCGCGTCGGTCGGCGGCGCGTTGCGGTGATTTTTTGAAACTGCGCTTGCTTGCGGACGCGCCGCAT
>Ga0326727_10009743_pt1 | contig 23381 bp, 19 predicted proteins | sample MB2enrmetagenome_FD_207643 | JGI IMG/M metagenome (GOLD analysis project Ga0326727, IMG submission 207643) | Lab enriched peat soil microbial communities from McLean, Ithaca, NY, United States - MB29MY | ecosystem: Environmental > Terrestrial > Soil > Wetlands > Peat | place: USA: New York... | reverse complement strand
CAACGCCGTCATCGGTGTAGGCCGTGGGGTCGCCTATATTCGGGTCGGGATAGAACTGTTTGAGGGTGCTGAGGGCGATGGCGCTGAGCGGCGAGGTGATCTTCGTGCCGTAGCTCGCGCCAGTGAAGGGATTGTTCAGGGCGGTGAAGCCAGTCGAGGTGTACTTGGAGAAGTCGCCGGTCTTCATCAGTGTACTGGGCACTTTTTCCAGAATTGTCTGCTGCGCGGGATGACGCCAGCCCTCGTAAGCTCCGAAGAAGAAGCTCTTGCCGTGGCCGTTGTAGAAATGCGGGATGACCACCGGGCCGCTGACGCTGCCGCCAAAGGTGTTGCCGGTAACGCTTGGCTTGGTCGTAGTGGTTGGATAGGTGTAGGCGATAGCGTCGAAAGACGAGTTCTGGTAGTACCAGAAGCCGCTGCCGTGCAAGGTGTTGGAGCCGCCCTTGGTGGTGACGACCACTTGGCCGGGATTGCCGAACTCGGCGTTGGCCAGCACGCCGTCGGCGCGAATCTCGGAGATCGATTCGGTGGAGGGGAAGGCGTCGCCAATGAAGTTGCCGCCGGTGGCGCTCTTCGTGGTCACGCCGTCAATGGTGACATCCACCTGGTAGGGCAGCGCGCCTTGCAGCGAGATGCCGGAGCTGTCTGCCTGCATTCCGGGCAAGGTTCCCAGGATCGCCGAGGCGCTGGTGCCGCTGAAGCTGGCGCGCGTATTGACGGGAAGATTATCCGCATCATCCGTGGTGAAGGTGCCGCTGATGGTGGGTGTGTCGGTCTCGATGGCGCTGACCTGGTCGCCGGTCACGTGAACCTCCTGCTGGACCCGCCCAATATCGAGCGTGACGTCCAGGCGAAGATTTTGTCGAACGCTCAGAACAACGTCCGTCGCCGACCACTTGAGAAAGTTAGGGGCGGTAACCTCCACCGTGTAGCGGCCTGCTTTTGCATCGGCAAACCGGAAGTCGCCCACATCATTGGTCTTTACGGTGCGGACCGTGCCCTCATCCGTGTTGGTCAATTTGACGCTAGCGCCCGGAACAACGGCGCCCGTCGTGTCTTTGACAACGCCGATAATCGCGCCCTGGGTGGCTTGCGCCCAGCCGTGCGAGCAGGACAACACAAGCGCCGCCAGCAAGCAGAGGATTACGAATGGACCGCGCTGAATTCGCCGCCAGAGAAGATATGCCTGGTTATTCATCAATCACCGCCTCCGAAATTGCATCAGTTTGAGTAGCCAGAGAAAGAGGATGGGGGACGTGGAGTCAATCGCCTGAATGTCACCTGCATAAATGACTTATGCAAAAGCGGCAACGGGCGCATACACAGTCCGGGCAGGCTTGCTGCGCAAGACAATGTACTCCCTGCCTGGAATACGCGATTACAGGCAATCCCCCGCTGCGGTCCGCCCTCCTGTGGATTGAATCCAAAGGAGCGGCGACGCTTTCAGGCTAGGGTGATTGAGTTACAGTGCTATCAATCTGGAGTTACAAAACTAAGAAATCAATCGTCGTCTTTATGTCTATGCGGCTTGCCCGCGGACTTCTCAACTTCTTTGCGAATCTGGTCGGCGTCGTCCATGTCGCGCAGAGCCGCTGCCTCTTCCTTCGTCTTCGGCTTGGCGAACCGAGCCCTGGCAGGCACGAAGACCTTGGGATCCGCCGGCTGTGCCACAAACGGCTCCTGATGCGGCCGCTCAGAGAAAATGCCAGTGATCTCGCCGGCCAGCGCATCCTCCAGATTCATCGGCTTCAGACCCAGTAGCTCGTCGATGGTGCGCGTAATGGAACCCATGCTGGTGTGCTGATGCGAAACCGCACCCGGTTTGACCCATGGGCTGGCCACCAGCAAAAGGCTGCGATGTGCGTCTATATGGTCTACCCCTCCCTGGGCATCGTCCTCGGTCACAAACAGTGCGGAGTCCTTCCAGATCGCGGTCTTCGACAGAAAGGCCACGATCCGGCCCAGCGCCAGATCGTTATCTGCGACAAACGAGGCGCGGTAGGGGTATCCATCTGCTGGGCGCGGGTCGGCCGTGTGGTCGTTGGGCAGGCGTATCACAATCAGCGCGGGAACCTTGTTGCGGGCCAGTTTCCGGCGGAAGTCGCGCTCGAACTCCGTAGCCCGGAATTGGTCCGGAATGCCCAGGTTGAAGGTGGGGTAATGGCGGTCGCTGAACTGGAAGACCGGCCGGGGAACAGGCGCGTTGAGGAAAAGCCGATGCCCCTCCGGCGCGGAGCCGTCCATCTCGTCGCTGCCTTCCACTTCGAGGCTCTCACCGTAATTCAGAACCTCCCTGCCGTTCGCCGCAATATGCTCCCACAGCGAGCCAAACTGCGGCTCATCTTCCGGCATGGGGGCATCCGCGCCGCCAAAGAGCGCTCTGCGGCCCGGTTGGGGCGCGCCGGCAAAATCCTTGCGGCGGCCGCCGTATTTCGAGGTCCATGCTGTATTGAAAAAAGGTGTGGGATTGACGCCCATCAACCAGCGGTGACCGTCCGCCGACACGTCGCTATCGACAAAGAAATTGTCGCTCATGGCGAATTGGCCAACCAGAGCGTGCAGGTTGGGGGTCACCTTGAGGTGGGTTGCGGATTGCCGCTCCTCCGCCCAGCCGTCCAGGCCGTATCGGGCAAGCGCAGGATCGCCATTCGTACCCGTCACGTCGCCCAGCACCTCGTCATACGTGCGGTTTTCCCGCACGACTAAAAAGCAATGCTTCAGCCGGGGCAGCGGCGAAGGGTTGGCAACAGCCGCCAGATTGGCCTCCAGCACCGTCCGCGTCAGAAGCTCGGCCGGAGGGAGGTCGCGCAGCGATATGACGCTCAGGCTGCCGTACTCGAGCGATCCAATGTAACTGGGAGCGTTCGGATCGTGCTGCTTGCCTCCGTTTGGCCCCGCGCCCTTACCCTTGGTGTTCACCACATAGAGAGTCTCTCCATCAGGCGAGAGAGCCACGGCGGAGGGATTCCAACCCACAGGAATCTGCTCGATGAGTTTCATCGACTTTATATCCACCACGCCGACGGCATTGATGCCCGCCTCGGCTACATATAGGCGGCCATCGCGCGCCACGGCTCCGCTGGGCATGACGCCGCGCAGAGGCCGGCCCTCGCGGTCTTGAAAGCGCTCTCCGGTAAAAGGAGAAAGCGCTACCTGGCCCAGCAGCCGGCTTCCGTCCGCGCTCACTTTGACCACGGCGTCTTCGTGCGCCAGAGCCAAATAGACCGCCTCCGCCTCCGCCGCCACGCCACTGGGAGCCGCGCCGCCCAGGGTTTGGCCGCTGACCTCGGTAATCCTGGCTCCCAGTCGAAGTTTGGCGGTAACAGCGGGGCGATCGCGCTCCCGCACATCGTAGGTCCAGAGCGAACTGCCCATCTCGGAGTTCTCGTCGCCCAGGCCGGGAATCCGCCTGCCCTCCACGACTGCTCCCTCGCGCGCCTCCCTGGACGGATACCCGAAGGGCGGAAAGTGCAGACCTGTGGCAAGCGGTTCCTTCGCACTGGCCCCAGGAACGGCAGTGTACTCAAACAGTCCCGTATTGGTGACGTAGAGCCGGGATCCATCGGGAGAAAGAGCGAGTCCAAATGGGCAGCGCCCGGTCGGAATCGAGGCGATCCGCTCCATCTTCGCCGCGTCCACCAGCACCACTCGCCAATTGCCCTGGTCGAGCGCGTAAAGCGTCCTGCCGTCGGCGGAAACAACCAATGTCGCGGCAAAGCTGCCTTCAAACTCGCCGCCCGCGGTGCCGGAAGCCGCCACTGGCCCATCCAGAGAAACCTCACCCACAGGCTGCCAGTCGCTGGTCCGATACGCTCGAATCTTTCCCGAGTCCCCGGTGGCGACGTACAGCAATGCCCCGTCATGCGAGTAGGCAAGCCCCGCGTGAACCTCCATCGCGGGATCGTTGCCGGAACCGGCAGGCATGCGCCGCACCGCCGGATTGAGCCCAGACGGCTGATCGATTACATTCAGAGCGAAGGGAAACCCGATCGAAGGTACGGCAATCTCCGCGCCATCCGCGCGTACCGCCAGAGCAAATGGGTAGGGCGCCAGCGGGATCCAGTTGCCCGCCGGATGGATTGCGCGGCCATTGGGCAGCACTGCGCTGACCCCGGTCTGCGCTGGCGCGGCCGAGTCCGGCAGCAGTGCCGCGGCAGAGAGAATCAATGGAAGCAACCAACGTAGAATCATCTTCTTCAGAATGCGGATTGAAGATGAATTCTATGTTACAGCAGAATAGAAACTGTCTCCGCCGTGGAAACAAACCGAGTAACTACAATCTGAATCTTGACTGCGGGAAAAAAGACAAGTCCCGAAAAACGCCGATGTAGCCGGGAGCGATTCTCGCTTCACGCATAATCGCAGAGGCTCGAATCAAGCGTTTGGCAGGCTATTCCTGGATTCTGGACGAGTCGACGGCATTACTTTTCCAGCAACATTCCCGCTCGCCAGAAGCTGCGGACGACGCTGATGCCGTCGGCTCCGGCCCCGTTGCGCTCATCGCCGCCGACCTCAACGCCGATGGGATACCGGATCTGGCCGTCGTCAACCAATATGACAATACCGTCTCCCTTCTCAATGGCAAAGGCGATGGAACCTTCACGGCGCAATCGACGATGGCGACGGGAGGGGTTCCTTTAGGCATCGCATTCGCCGACTTTACCGGCGGAGGCCTGAATAGCGTTGTGGTGCGCTTCTGAACCGGATGGCTGCGGCGGGAGGAAGAAGCGAAGATGTGGCAAGTCGCGACTGTCATGCCGGAAGTCTCAGCGTCAATCCGTTTCTGCTGATATCGCGCCATGTCCCCTGCGTCAATGTAGCAAACCGGCATGCGGCCCAACTCCGGGACCACCTGCGGCATCCCGGTCGGGTACAAGTGATCCATCTCATCACTCGTTGCCGGTGTTGAAACTCCAACAGCATGAAGACTCTCCATTCAGTGAGGAATCATCGGAGGTGAGTTATCGGAAGGATGGCGGGCGGTTTTCAATGTCCAGGCCGCGTTGCTTGTTGGGCGTATCGGCGGTGGTGAACTCGATGCGCGTGGCGCCCGGGTGCAGCTTTTCCAGGGGCAGCCAGGAATTCGGGTACTCCATGCCATCAAGTGTGACCTTCTGGACCAAGAACCCGCTGCCACGGCGGCTGATGACGACGATTCGCTTTCCCGCCAGGTGCAGGGTGGCCTTGTCAAACATGGGCGTGCCCAGAACCACACCACCAACGCCTGGAACTGCTGGATAGAAGCCGAGCGCGTCCCAGACGTAGACGCCCGAGGTCGCGCCGAGGTCGTCGTTGCCGGGAATGCCGTCGGGCGTGGCCTTAAAGGTTTCTTTCGCGATGCGCGTGACCACATCCTGGGTCTTCCACGGCTGGCCTGCGAAGACGTACGCATAGGGAACAACAAAGTCGGGTTCGTTTTCGATGTTGTAGCAAGGGTCGCCCCAGCAGCGCAGCTTGAGAAAGAACTTGTCGAGCCGGGGGATGACCTGGTCGTCTCCGCCCATCGCTTTGAACAGGGCTGGGTAGTCGAAGGGAATCATGAAGGTGTACTGGTAGGTGTTGCCCTCTTCAAAGCCTTGCTGATCCGAGCCGTTGCCTTTGGGCATGGATCGCTCGGCATCGAATCCGGGCAGCCAAGCGCCATCGCCAAGGCGGGGGCGAATCCAGTGTGTCTCCGGGTCGAGCAGGTTCTTCCAGTTTTCCGACTGCTTGAGCAGCGTTTGGCAGGCGGACGGGTTGCCGAGCGACTTGGCGAATTGAGCGATGGCGAAGTCGTCGTTGGCGTATTCCAGCGTCCGCGAGGCGGCTGTGCGGTCCTTCTCCGAGGGAACGTAGCCGAGCTTGCGGTAGTCCTCAAGGAAGGGGCGCTCGGAGCCGTTGTGGAGGCCGGTGCCCGGCTCGGTTGCGGCCTTGACCATGTACTGGAGAGCGGTTGCGGTGTCAAAATTGTGTGCGCCAAAGGCGTAGGACGAGGCGATCACCGGGGCGGGCGAATCGCCGCCCATGACGTAGGTGACGTCGTTGGCAGCGGGCCAGCGGGGATACCAGCCGCTTTGAACCGCGTCGTTGACCAGAGACTGCATCATGTCGCTTGCGCGCAAGGGCTCGAACAGGGCCTGAAGCTGGACGGTGTTGCGATAGATGTCCCAGTCGGAGTAGTTGGCGTACTGGGCGGTCTGTTTCGATCCGGCGAGCAGGTGGACCTGATTGTCAAAGCCGATGTAGCGGCCATCGCGATCGCTGAAGAGGTTAGGCGACAAGAAGGAGTGGTAAAGGCCGGTGGCGAAGATTTTACGCTGGTCCGGCGTGCCTCCTTCCACGGCGACGCGGTCGAGAAGGGCGGTCCAGGCGCGGCGGGCCTTCGAGCGGACAGCGTTGAAGTTCCAGCCGGGGATCTCCTGGTCGAGATTGGCCACGGCGCCCTTCTGGCTGACAAACGAGATGCCGACTTTGAGGAGGACTTCGCGTTCGGAGCCGAAGTCGAGCCAGGCGCCGGTGTGCTTGCCCTGGGCCGATTTGGCCGAAGGTAGGATGGAACCGTCGCTCCAGAGCATCGAGTTCTTGTAGGGTTTGTCGAAACGCCCGGCGACGTAAAGCTTGTATTGGGATTTGGTTCCGCAAAAAAAGCCGGCAGTGGTTGAGCCGGCATAGGAGGTAGCGGAGGTGAGCTCGATGCTGTTACCGAACGCCGGGTCGGGCGGCTGCTTGCCATCCAGTCTGTGGAAGGAGCCGGCGCTGGAGCCGGCATTGACCAGCAAGCGCGCGGCGGCGCCTGCCGGGAAGATGAAGCGGGCGATGCCGGCGCGCTCGGAGACGGTGATCTCGACACGGATTCCGTTCGCCAGCGTGACGGCGTAGTAGCCGGGATGGGCTTCTTCCTTGTCGTGGCTGAAGCCGGCGGCGTAGGGTGCAAAATCGCCGCCCGGGCTCGTGGCTAACGGAGAGGTCGCCGGAAGCACAGCAAAGTCGCCATAGAGCGGGCAGCCCGCGCCGCTGATGTGGGTCATGCCAAAGCCCTGTATCTGCTTGTCGTTGTAAAAATACCAGGCGTCGTGGTTGGTGTCGGGACTCCACTGCACCATGCCAAAGGGCAAGGACGCGCCAGGGAAGGTGTTTCCGCCGCCGCCGGTACCGATGAAGGGATCGGCCTCGTCGTAGTTGGACAAATGAACAGCCGCGGCGCTTTGGGCCCGTGCAAAAAAACAGAAAGAGAAGGTAAGCAAAGCCAGGGAAGAGCGCAGTGCATGGGCGAATCGCATGATTCGTATCCTTTCGCCGTCAATATCGGCCAGAATCTTCTGTAGATTCCATTGCAATCGTACATGACGGTTGGCATCTGGTGAATCTTCAAGCGACTCCTGTCGAATAGTGGGAAAGATGGTGCTTTTTCGCGACAACCATGTGAAAAATATCTTCGGTTGATGCCACGAGCCGGTACGCGGTAGGCGGTTCAGCCGAGCGTTGAAGGATCTTCAGACTGAGCCAGTATCGTCTGGATTCGGAAGAAGGTCACCGCATGAAGGAGGCAAAGGAGCCCGCGAATCCTCAAACTAAGCTCTCAAAGAACTGGCTACACAGGTCGGCATTGGCCCCTTCGGGGTCCTCGATTTCAATATGCGGCCAAAATGTGACCAACTCAAAAATGCACCCATCTAAAATCAACGACATAGATCTGCATTGGTTGCGCCGTTCCGTGCGGGTATTATTCTATAACATCATTATAATCATAAGGATACAGATGTGCGATCCTGGAATCACGCGGGACTTATGATCCCTCGGTTCGGGGTTCGAATCCCTGCGGGCACACCATTGGTTGGAGCAGCCGCTCGCTCGGCGTTCGCACCAGCAATCTAGCTGATTCCAGGGAGAGCTCCAGATCGGCATGCATCCTCCGCTATTCTGTCTTCGCGGCATTCAGGCCCCATCCCCTACACTGAATCTGGCCTCCCATGCCCGCTTACTGCGAAGTCGCATTGCCGGTGCCGCTGGACCGCGCGTTCACCTACGCGGTGCGGGAGGGGCAACTGCCGCAGCGGGGAGCGCGGGTCATCGTCCCCTTTCGCAGCGAAAAGCTGATCGGGGTGGTGACCGGGCTTAGCGCCAAAGTGCAGGCCGGCCTCGAAGTTCGTTACCTGGAAGCGGTTCTGGATGACGAGCCGCTGCTCAGCGAACCGCTGCTGGCCCTGGCCGAGTGGATGGCGCAGTATTACCTTGCTCCGCTGGGCGAGGTGCTGCGCGGGATGCTGCCGCTGATGGCCGAGGTGCGCCGCACTGTTTATTACCGCATCACCGACCTGGGCCGGGATGTGCTGGCGAAGAGTTTGGAAGGGAACGAGGCAGACTCCCAGCTCCGAAACTCCGGTCCTGGGGCACCTAGATTTGCTCTTGGACCAAAGGATGCTTCGAAGCGCAAAAGGAGGCGGCACGAGAAGTGCTCCGCCGAGGAGCAGGACCTTGAGCGCCGTGTACTGACGCGCCTTGCCTCGGGCGAGCCGGTAAAGGTCTCCACGCTGCGCACGGCTACCGCAGCCACTCTGCCGGTGCTGGCCGGCCTCATGCGCAAGAAATGGATTGTCCGCGAGACGGCGGCTGTTGAGCGCGATGCGCGGCGGACGGAGCGGTTTGCCGTCCTCATTCCCGAGGCCCGGCTGCCCGCGCTGACCGTGAAGCAGCAGGCCATTTTGGCCGAGTTGGCGGCCTGCGACGGCGAGCTGCCGCTGGCCGAGCTGCGCCGTAAAGATCTGCCCTCATCCACGCTGCAAACGCTGGTGCGGCGCGGTTTGGTGCGCATTGACGAGCGGCCGGCCGTCTTCCGCCTGGGCGGTTTGCAAAGCCAGCCCGCGCCGCTCCGGCTCAACGAGCCGCAGATCGACGCCCTGGCCAGCCTGGCGACGGCCCTGGGTGGATTCCATCCCTTTTTGCTGCACGGGGTGACCGGCTCAGGGAAGACGGCGGTGTATCTGGCGGCGATGCAGCGTGCGCTGGACCGTGGCCTGTCGTCGATAATGCTGGTTCCGGAGATCGGCCTGACCCCGCAGTCGGTAGGTCTGCTGGACGCGGCCTTCGGAGAAAAAGTCGCGCTGCTGCACTCCGCGCTCACGCCCGAAGAGCGCAGCGAGCAGTGGCGGCGCATCCGGCGGGGCGATGCGCCCATCGTCGTCGGCACGCGCTCGGCGATCTTCGCGCCGGTGCCCCATCTCGGTCTGATCCTGGTGGACGAAGAGCACGACCAGAGCTACAAGCAGGAGGAGACGCCGCGCTACAACGCCCGCGATGTGGCCGTGATGAGGGCCAAAATTGAGGGCGCCGTGGTAGTGATGGGCTCGGCGACGCCGTCGCTCGAGAGCTGGCAGAACTCGGCTGCGGGCAAGTACCAGCGCATCGAGATGCGCGACCGCGTAATGAACCGTCCGCTGCCCGCGGTGGAAGTAATCGATATGCGCCGCGAGTTTCAGGAGACCGGGCAGGAGCAGCTCTTTTCGCGCGCCCTGGTGGAGCAGACGCAGACCGCTCTGGATCGCGGCGAGCAGGCGCTGATCCTGCTCAACCGCCGCGGCTACTCCTTCGCCGTCCTCTGCCGCGCCTGCGGCGAAAAGCTGGAATGCCAGAACTGCGCCATCGCGCTCACCCACCACAAGCCGGCGGGTGAAGATGTCGAAGTGGCGCGCGAAGGCCAGCGCCTGGAATGTCACTACTGCGGCTTCCGGCGCGTTGTCCCCGCTCGCTGCCCCAAGTGCGACAGTGAGCATCTTTACTATCTTGGCGCCGGTTCAGAACAGGGAGAAGCCCGGCTGGGGGAAATCTTTCCCTTGGCGCGCATCGGCCGCATGGACCGCGACACAGTGCGCGGCCGCTACGATCTGGAGCGGCTGTTGGCGCGGCTGCATTCCGGTGAGATCAACCTGCTCGTTGGCACGCAGATGATCGCCAAAGGCCACGACATTCACGGCGTCACGCTGGTGGGGGTTGTGGGCTGCGACTACGCGCTTTCCATGCCCGACTTCCGCGCCGCCGAGCGGGTCTTCCAGTTGATGACGCAGGTCTCAGGCCGCGCCGGACGGGGCGATCTACCGGGCCGCGTTGTCGTGCAAACCTACTATCCGGACCATTACGCGATTCTCGCAGCGAGCACCCACGACTACAACAGCTTCGTAGAGCGTGAACTGAAATACCGGCGCTGGATGCACTATCCGCCTTTCGGCGTGCTGGCCAACGTGCTGGTGCAATCCAACAAACTGGATGAGGCAGCCGGTTGGTCGGCTGAGCTGGGCAAATGGTTCCAGAGCGCCGCGCCAGAGGGCGTGCGCGTGCTCGGCCCATGCACCGCGCCCATCGCCCGCATCAAAGGCGTCTACCGCTTTCATCTGATTCTCAAGGCAGCCTCGCGCAAAGTGCTCAACGCGGCCCTGCGCGGTATGCTGGCGCACGCCGACGCCGCGCAGATCCCGCGCCGCAACATGATTGTGGACGTGGATGCGCTGCGGCTGATGTAACCACCTGGTACTTCCGGTACGGCAGCCGCACGCTCTTCTATCGCACCACCTGTGGTGGGGTAGCCGCATTCGGCAGTTATCGTCGTCCTGACTTGATAAAAGACTGTCGAGCGGCGCGCAGCAACCGCACGTAGACCGACCAGCGCGCCGGGCTCTCAAGTGCGATTCCCAGCGAAATCGTCGCGCGGTCCATACAGTCTTCGAGGCAGGCATCGTGCAGCGGACGGAAAAAGAGTGGCCAGCTCAGCAACGCCGGACCTGTGGCGCGCATCTCGATTACGTGGCGCAGAACGGTCTTCCCCTCTCGCTCCTCAACTTCAAAGCGATGGGTTCCGTTGAAGCCGCGCGGCGCGGAGAAGCGGTAACGAATCGACTGGCCGGGCCGGTACTCCTCGACAGAATAGCGGACAGGTCCGTGGCCGCCCACCGCGCCCACAGCCAGGGGCCGGTCAAAGCGCATTGGCGGCCATTTGCCGGTCGGCCACAGGCGATCTTCGCGGCTGGCGAGGGAATCGATCAGCGCGCCCACAGTGGCCAGGGGCAGTGAGAACTCGCGTCCGTGTACATTGCGAACGTGCATGAAGTGAAGGCGCAGCCTCTCTCTGGCCGGCCCTTATTTCGCGGGCTCGCCGGTCTCCAGCGCGTGCAGTTCCTTGCCGGGTTTGAAGCGCACCGCCTTGCCGGGCTTGATGCTGACCTCGGTGCCCGTCCGGGGGTTGCGGCCGATGCCGGTCTTGCGGGCGCGGACGCTGAAGACGCCAAAACCGCGCAATTCAATGCGCTCACCGGCCGTCAGAGCCTGTTTCAGACCCTCGAAGACCGTATCCACGGCAGCCTCCGCCTTGGTGCGGGGCAGGCCCGTGCGCTCAATCACATGATGGACGATGTCCTGCTTAATCAATGGAGTACCTCGCTGGCGCAACTGAATTGACTGTACTACGACTTACGCTAGTGATGCTACAAGATTTACGACGATTATGGAACCCCAAACGGCAAATATGCGCAATGGCCGATATTTCCTCCCGGAATATCGGCTCGTGGTGGAGGGTCCGGCCGGATTCCTGTTGTTGCAAGGAGGCCGAATCACGCTTTTCACCTATTGAAAATCACAGAAACGTTTCGTAGGATGAATGATTGAATCCCATTTAGTACTAATCTACTCAAAAAAAGACGTAAGAAAAGCCTGGAAAGAGAGCCCTATGTCGATTCAGAGTGACCGATGGATCAGAAAACAGACTGACCAGCGCCGCATCATCGAGTCCTTCAGCGAGAAGCAGTTGGCTGCCGGCCTCCTCTGCCGGGAGGTCTCCTCGTATGGCTATGGCATGCGTTCCACTGCTGAGCCGGGAGGCGCGGGATGAGCTTGGTTCACAACGCTGATCCGATTCGCGTGGGCGTGCTGACCGATGAGCCGCTGCGTCTGGAGGGCTTTGCCAGCATCTTCGAACACAGTCCAGGAGAGGGCTGCGCGCAACTGATTCCGGTCGTCGGGAAGATCGACCAACTCTTATCCGACTCCACACTGGAGTATATGGTCGTGGATCTGAACTCTTCATCTGGGGGGCTATGGACCTTGGACGCCATCCGGCTCAAGCGTCCCAATATGCGGTTGATCGTCATCGGCCCGGAGAATGACGACAATCTGGTCCTGGAATCGATCATGGCCGGCGCTCGCGCCTACCTCGATCTGAAGGCCAGCCCGGAGATTGTGCATAAGGCCGTCGAAGAGGTCATCAGCGGCTGCATCTGGGCTCCGCGTCGGCTGCTCTCCACGCTGATCGACCGGTTGCTGGGAACTTCCGACGACAGCCTCACCAACGACCCCCCTCGATTGACCGAACGCGAGCGCCAGGTACTCGATCTGATCCTCCAGGCTTACTCCAATCGCGAGATAGCTCGTGAGCTGGGCATCGAAGATCGTACCGTCCAGGCTCATGTCGGCCGGTTGATGCGCAAAACCGGCGCGGAGAACCGGCTCGATCTGCTGATGCGTGCGTCGAACCCCGCGCTGCTCGATGCCGCCGGAATCAGTGATCACCGCCATGATGATCGTCGCTCGACGGATCGCCGCCGGATTCCTCCATTAGGCCCGAGGTTAGCGGATCACGAGTAAACAGCCATAGGCTCTATCATGTTTATATACAATGGTTTAGATCGAAGAATTATAATGGATTCCTGCGCCCGAAGAACGGTTTCCCGCACGTTACTCATCAGTTACTATGTGGTATTACTTTTGTCCATACTCCTTTCGTAACCTGTTCTCTGAGCAATATTGATCACACGCAATCGTGACGACTATCACAGAATCATTTACAGAAACAACGCAGATCTGGGGAAAGGAGTTCCCAGGCGGCATGACTTCCGTGAAGCCTGGGAACTCCTCTTTTTTTGCCTTTCACAGCGAACCCGGCCCTGCGATTCACCCCATCAGCCTTCCCTCCACCGTACATCTTTACATCCAGAAGACAAGACCGGCTCATCCGGTCCTATTCCTCCCCCCATTCTCGGAGAATCCATGCGCGCAGACGCTTGAATGTTGTAGGCTGTCTGTGGAAAGGATCGGGTTATGAAGAAGACACTCGCTTTGCTCTGCCTCTGTTTCATGCTTACATCGGCCGCCTTCGCAGGCTCCACGCGGGAGAACTTGCAGGCGCGCATCGACGCCGCCAAAACGGTGCTGGACGAGATCATGGCGGCCCAGGACAATACCATCCCCATGAATATCCTCGAGCGCGCCACCTGCGTCGCCATTGTGCCTGGAATGATCAAGGGAGCTTTTCTCGGCGGCATTCAGTATGGCCAGGGGGTGGTGACCTGCCGCACCGGTCACGGCTGGAGCGCGCCGGTCTTCATTCGCATGGCGGGCGGGTCTTTTGGATTTCAGATCGGCGGTCAGTCCACCGACTTGGTGCTGGTGGCCGTCAATGATCGCGGCTTGCAGGATTTATTGAAGAACAAATTCAAGATCGGCGGCGATGCCTCAGCGGCGGCGGGTCCGGTGGGACGCGCTGGTCAGGCCGCCACGGATTGGAAGATGAACGCAGAACTGCTCAGCTACTCGCGCAACAAGGGACTCTTTGCCGGCATTGACCTGGACGGCACCAGCGTGACCCAGAACTCGGAAGACACCGAGCTCTACTTCGGTCAGCCGCTCAAGTTCGAGTCCATCCTCAAAGGCAGCGTGGATGTTCCCGAAGGGGCAAAGGATTTTGTGCTGGACGTGGCGCATCAATTTGTCGCCGCCAAGAACCGCAAGTAGCAATCGTATCGGGAACAGGGAACGAGATGGGTGGTCCACCGGCCTGCCGGGTGCCCTACCCTCGCCGCTCCTGAGCGAGCAGAGCGAGTCGAAGGATCTGCGGCACGTTCAGAGTGGCTAGGGTGGGATGCATTGCAGGTTGCCCCTATTGTGCTTGCGCCGGGGACTACACTTATCTTTGCTTAAGACGATGCGGGAAAAACTCGAATTCTGGCTGGTGCTGGCCGTGGCGCGTCCCCTGGGCCGTCTGCCGCATGGCCTCGCCCGCTGGCTCTCCGGCGTGCTCGCCTGGAGCATCTATCGCTTGCACAGCCGTCTGCGCCGCGTGGGCGAGCGCAACTTGGAACTGGCCCTGCCCAAGCTCTCCGCAGAGGAGCGTAACCGCGTTCTACGAGGCGTCTTCCGTCACCTCGGCAGGCAGTTGGTAGAGTTCTGCCGCATGACCCGCTACACCGCCGAAAACACACGCGGCTGGATGCGCACCGAGGGCCTCGACCACTACCTGGCTGCGCAGGCGCGCGGCAAAGGTGTGCTCATCGTCACCGGCCACCTGGGCGCATGGGAGCTCTCCAGCTTCTACCACTCGCTGATGGGCTATCCCATGGGCATGGTCATTCGCCGCCTCGACAATCGCCGGCTGGATGAGTATGTGAACGGCATTCGCTGCCTGCATGGCAACCGCGTCCTCTCCAAGGACGACTTTGCCCGCGGCCTGCTCACCGCGATGCGCCAGGGCGAGACCGTGGGCATTCTGATGGACACGAACATGACTCCGCCGCAGGGCGAGTTTGTGGAGTTTTTCGGTCGACAGGCCTGCACAGGAACCGGCCTGGCGCACATCGCTCTCAAGACCGGCGCGGCTGTGCTGCCGGGCTTTATGCTGTGGGAGAAGGCCGAGCGCCGCTATGTGCTCCACTTTGGCCCGGAGCTGGTTCTTGCGCGCACCGGGAACGCGCAGGCCGACATCGTCGCCGCCACGCAGCAATGCACCAGCGCCATCGAAGCCTGGATTCGGCGCTATCCTGACCAGTGGCTGTGGATTCACCGCCGCTGGAAGACCAGGCCGGCCGGTGAGCCGGGACCGTATTGAAGGAGGCAAGCATGACGCTGGGCGAACTGATCGAACTGCTGGGCGGCAAGCTGGCGCAAGGCAACCCGGAATGGGAGGTCGAAGGCGTGGGCTCTACCGCGCGGGCTTGCGCCTTTCATCTGGTCTTTGCCGAAGATGCCGCCTCGGCTGCAAAGGCATTGGCCCACAGCTCTGGAGTGGTCGTCCTGCGGGCCGGGCTTGTCGATCCGTATCCGCCAGGTTATTGCATCGTCGAAGTCGATCAGCCGCGCCTCTGGTTTGCGCGAGCGGCCCAGTTGCTCAAGCCCGCGCTGCCCGCCACAGGGGTGCATCCCACGGCGGTCATAGGAGTCGGCGCGGAACTCGGCGAGAATGTCACGGTTGGGCCCTGCGCAGTGATTGGCGAGAATGCGAAGATTGGCGCTGGAACCCGCATCGAAGCCGGTGCGATCATAGGCGAGGGCGTGCGTATTGGCGACGGCTGCCGCATTTATCCCCGCACCGTCCTCTATCCCGGAACCACGCTTGGCAATCGTGTCATCGTCCACGCCGGTGCAGTGCTGGGCGCGGACGGCTTCGGCTACGTGCGCGACTCCACTACCGGCGCATACACGCAGTTCCCGCAGCAGGGCACGCTGTTGATCGAGGATGACGTTGAGATCGGCGCTAACACCACCATCGACCGCGGCGCGCTGAAGCAGACAAAAATAGGCCGGGGAACCAAGATGGATAACCTGGTCCACGTCGGCCATAACTGCGAGATCGGCGAAGACGTAATTCTGGTTACCGGGGTGGGCATCAGCGGCTCGTGCACGGTGGGCAATGGCGCGGTGATCGCCGGCCAGGTGGGCATCGGCGACCACGCGCATATCGGTCCCGGCGTGATACTGGGTGGCCAGGCAGGCGTGCTGAGCGGCAAGACGGTCACCAACGAAGGTATGCGCGTCAAGCCGGGAACCGTGCTGTGGGGAACGCCGGCCCGTCCGCTCATGCAGGTTCTGCGCGAGCAAGCGGTTCTGACGCGGCTGGCGAAGAAGGGGTCTGGGGTCAGGGATCGGGGATCTACTGACAAAAGCGTGTTCCATAAGCCCGTTTTGTATCAGGGCACAACTTCACAGGCTGCGGAAAAACTCGATCGCAGGCTTGTTTTGTAAAAGGGCACGACTTTAGTCGGGCCGCAAGTGCAACAAAACAAATGTTGGGCTTTAGCCCCTTCGGTATGCTTTTTGTCCGATTCGTTTGAAAACAAGCCTTTTTCAGCAGCCTCTTCATCGTGCAGAAAATGACCTTTGAAACAAGGGGTGTTAACCCCTGAGGGGTTGCAGAAGAAACAGGTCGGGCAGTGATGAAACACACTCGAATATCCTGAAAGTGAGAGTTTTTTGTTCGCAAAGGAGGAAACAACCATGCGGCAAGCGCGGGGAATGGGAATGTTTTCAGGAGCATTGGTGGGGCTGATCCTGGTCACGGGGCTGGCGCGTGCGGCCTCGGCGCAGGCGGATTACCCCTTCCGGGACACCAAATTAACCGACGACCAGCGCATCAATGATCTGCTGGGACGGTTGACGCTCGATGAGAAGATCCAACTGATGTCGGACCATCCGAAGTATCCCCGGCTGGGGCTGGCTTTTTCCGGTCAGGTGGAGGGCCTGCATGGTCTGGCGCTGGGCGGGCCGGGCGGATGGGGCGGCAGGGGAAAGCTGGCGTTGCCCACTACCACCTTTCCCCAGGAAAAAGGCCTCGGCGCTACGTGGAATCCGGAGTTGCTCCAGAAGATAGCCGCCCTGGAGGGCTACGAGGCCCGCTACGACTATCAGAGTCAGGAGTATGACCGGGGCGGAGTCGTGGTGCGCGCGCCCAATGCTGACCTGAGCCGCGATCCGCGCTGGGGCCGGACTGAAGAATCGTACGGCGAGGACCCGTTCCTTGTTGGTACGCTCACCGTCGCCTTCGCCCGCGGCCTGCAAGGCCCCGATCCCAAGCACTGGCAGGCCGCTTCGCTGATGAAGCATTTCCTGGCCAATGAGAACGAAGACGGCCGCTCGCACACCTCATCGGACTTCGATGAACGGCTCTTTCGCGAGTATTACTCCGTGCCCTTCCGCATGGGCTTCGAGCAGGGCGGCTCGCGGGCGGTGATGGCCGCCTATAACTCCTGGAACGGCACACCGATGCTCATTCATCCGGTGCTGAAAGACGTGATGATCAAGGAGTGGGGCAATGACGGGATAATCTGCTCCGACGGCGGCGCGCTGGGTATGCTGGTTTTCGCCCACAAGAGCTTTGCCGACAAGGAGCACGCCGTGGCGGCGGCGGTGAAGGTGGGCGTGAACAACTTCCTCGATACATATAAGGACGACCTTGCCAAGGCGCTCAAGGACAATCTCGTGACCGAGGCGGAGATGGACGCTGCGCTGCACAATGAACTGCGCGTCCTTCTGTGGCTGGGCGAGTTCGATCCGCCCGGAGTGGACCCATACGCCGGCATCGGCCGTAGCGGCGACGGAGAGCTTCCGCCGTGGGAGCGCGACTCCAGCAAGGCGCTGGTGCGGCTGGCCACCGACGAGTCCATTGTCCTGCTCAAGAATGAAGCCAGCACGCTCCCCCTCAACCGAGCCAGGCTAAAATCCATAGCCGTGATAGGTCCCTTTGCCGACCAGGTGCTGCTGGATTGGTACAGCGGAACGCCGCCCTATGCTGTAAGCGCTTTGGAAGGGATTCGTGACGGGGCAGGCAAGGGAATCAAAGTACTCTTCAACGACGGCTCAGACCCGGCGCAGGCCGCGGCGTTGGCCGCCAAGGCCGATGTGGCGATTGTAGTGGTCGGAAACCACCCGGAGTGCAATGCCGGCTGGAATGTCTGCCCCACTCCCTCCAACGGCAAGGAGAGCGTGGACCGCAAAACCATCGTGCTGGAGCAGGAGGAATTGGTCAAGAAGGTCTTCGCCGCCAATCCCCGGACCATCGAGGTGCTGCGCGCCAGCTTTCCCTATGCCATCGTCTGGAGCCAGCAGAATCTGCCCGCGATTGTGCATATAACCCACAACAGCCAGGAGGAGGGCCACGGACTGGCCGATGTGCTCTTTGGCGACTACTCCCCGGCCGGCCGGCTTACCCAGACCTGGCCCACCGGCGACGCGCAACTGCTGCCCATCATGGACTACAACCTGCTCCATGGGCGCACCTACCTCTACAGCAAAGACAAGCCGCTTTACGCCTTCGGCTATGGGCTCAGCTATACGAGTTTTGCCTATGAAGCCCTGAGCCTCAGCGCGCATAAAGTGGCCGCGGATGGCAGCATCCAGGTGACTGTGAAAGTCAGGAATACCGGCAAGCGGGCGGGCGACGAAGTGGTACAGCTCTATGTGCAGCATCTGGGCTCGGCGGTTGTGCGCCCACAGCTGGAGCTGAAGGGCTTCAAGCGCGTAAAGATCGTGGCCGGGGCGGAGCAAGAGGTAAAGCTGGAGCTGAAACCGCGCGATCTGGCCTACTGGGACGCGGCGGGCCACGTTTGGCGGGTGGAAAAGGAACAGGTGCGTGTGCTGGCCGGCGGATCAAGCGACAAACTCCCTGTTCAGGCCATCGTGGAGGTGACGACCAGCCAGGAATTCAAGCCGTAGGGGGAGGGAGTACGGCGCTTGCATTTGCCAGCGGTCTTTGCCGCTTTGGATGAGAACCCCAGGAATTGGATGAGGTCTCTGGAACAGCACAGAGTGAGGAATCTATGGTGCGCCCGGAGAGAGTCGAACTCCCGACCTACTGGTTCGTAGCCAGTCGCTCTATCCAGCTGAGCTACGGGCGCGCACGGGTGATTTCAAGCGAAACCATAGACAGAATATCAGGGTTTTTCCGGCTGTGCAATCGAGAAAACTAAGCTGCGGGCGCCGGTTCCGGGGCCGGCTGAGGCGCAATCGGCGGAAGGTCGGCCTCAACCTCCAGGCCCGCCTGGCGGACGAGCTTGGCGACGGCCGCTGCATTGAGCCGGGTAGCGTCATACTCCACGCGCAGCGTGCGTGCGGCGCGGTCGAATGTGAGCCGGTGAATGCCGTAGACCTCGCGGATATTGGCCAGCGCGCGAGTCACTGCATCGATACTGGAGGGCTGCGCAGCCGTGCGAAAGAGAATCTCCACCGATGTCATAGGGAAATGATAGCAAGGCAAGAGGCCTCACCGCGCCTCACAGGCCTCCTCACATGGGAAAGGGCGTACCTTGAACCGCGAAGGCCACTGCTGCCGGCGTTACCGGACTCCGGGCTACGAAACAGTAGCGCCGACCTCCTGGTCGGCTGTAGCGTGGACCTCCCGGTCCCCGCTTGTTTCTTCCTAGTATGCGCTACAGGCTCTTGAGATAAGCCCTTATCTCCGGGCTGCTCCAGTCTTGCGCGCCGATGAACTTGCGCCGGATCACGCCCTGGCGGTCGATCACATAGGTCTCCGGCCACATCTCGGAGTGGTAGAGCCGGGCGGCCTTCTGGCCGGGGTCGCGGACGGTGATCAGGTCCACGTGGCGGCGGGCAATGAAGCGGCTGTAAGCGTCCGGGTCTTCGTCGATGCTGACGGCAATCACGGCCACGCTGGGCAATGCGTGATGCAGTTCAATCAGAGAAGGTGTCTCCTCGATGCACGGCGCGCACCAGGTGGCCCAGAAGTTCAGCAACACCACCTGGCCCCGGTAGCTGGCCAAGTGGACGGTGGTCGAGCCGTCGGAGACGGTAAAATCGGGAGCAACCTGCCCGGTCTGGGCCGGATGCGCGCCGCGGTCGCAGCCGGGCGCGAGGGCCAGCGGCAAAAGGAAAGCGAGAGAGAGGAAACGAGGGAGCCGCACATCCCTATAATACGGAGCGAAGGGGCGCAAAGTCATGGCGAAGGACAGAGCGGAGAGAAACGGGACGGCCGGAAGGTTCAAACCAGTGCTCGGCCTCTCCGATACGCCCGGTGAGCTGGCTACGCTGCCTGTGCCGGCAAGGACGGTTTACGACCAGCCCGAGCCGGAGGAGTTGCTGGAGCTGACCGTCATCATCCCCGCGCGGAACGAGAACGAGTGCCTGGCCGATTGCCTCGAATCGCTTGTCAGTCAGTCGGAGAAAGTCTTTGAGCTGGGCCGCGACTGGGAGTTGATCGTCGTCGATGACCACTCGACAGACCGTACCGCGGAGATCGCTCGTGGCTTTGCCGGCGTCACGGTGATCGGAGCAGGGAAGCTGGAGCCCGGCTGGACCGGTAAGAACAATGCCCTCTGGACGGCAGCCCGCCGCGCGCGGGGCCGCTGGCTGCTCTTCACCGACGCGGATACGAACCACGAGCCGGGCAATCTGCACCGCGCCCTGCACGAGGCCGTCCGCTACAAGGTCGGAATGTTGAGCTACTCGCCCCGCCAAATCGTCAGCGGCCTTGCGCAGCGCTCGCTGATGCCGCTGATCTTTTCCGAACTTGCACTGGCCTATCCGCCGGCCAAGGTCTCCGACCCCGCCGAGCGTATCGCCGCGGCCAACGGGCAGTTCTTGCTCATTGAGCGCGAGGCCTATCGCCGCCTCGGCGGGCACGCAATGGTGGCCGAAGAGGTTCTCGAAGACGTGGAGCTGGCTTTCCTGGCCAAGCGGCGCAGGATTGGCCTGCGCTTCCGCTACGCAGCCGACGCCGTCTCCACGCGCATGTACCGTACAACCGCGGCGATGATCGAGGGCTGGACAAAGAACCTTGCGCTTCTCTTCTCCAACTGCCTGGCGCTGGCCCTTTGGCGCGTCCTCGACATTCTGCTGCTGGTGGTCTTGCCACTGCTGGCCGCCGAGCTTTGGAACATGCACTTTGCTCCACACGTGATGCCCTGGGTCTACGACGGCTGGCTGATCGTCCTATTGTGGGTGCGCAATCTCTTCCGATTCTACGGCCGTGTCGCCAAGAGCAACTTTCCGTTTCTCGATTGCGCCATCGCGCCGCTGGGGTTGCCGTTGTTTGTCGTGCTGCTCTACAGCAGTTGGTACCAGCACCGCATTCTGAAGCGCGTAAGCTGGAAGGGACGTGAGTACGAGGTGTAATGCAGCTATTAGCTTCTCGCTGCTACTTTGTGGTCTTGTATTGCATCATTTAAGTTACGGCTTTCAAGTCATGCCGCAGTTGTCAGTTTGCAGAGAGGATAACCAGACATGGAACAGACGGATTGCAAACTTACTCAAATCAGCGTTGTGATGCTGGGTGTGCACGTTGTGGCGCGCTCGCTGGAGTTCTATCGCGATCAGCTAGGCCTGAAGGTTCAAAATGAGATCCCTGGTTTCGCGTTCCTGAATGCCGGCGCGGTCACCCTGTGCCTCAGCGAGCCTGCGGCCAAAGTACGTGGCCAGATCGCCGGCGCCGGCGAGACCGTCTTCTCTGTTGAGGATGTCGCCGCCGCCTATCAAGCGCTGCTAGGGAGAGGAGTCCAGTTCACTCACGAACCGCGAAGCATCACACCCACCACGAAAGCTGCCAACTTCGATGACCCTGACGGCAACCACCTCTCCATCTTTGGGCCTTAATCGAATGCCATGAAGAGTCTGAAGAATCGATTCCGCAACACGATCAGTTCGGAGTTCAAAGTATGAAGCGATGGCCGAGGTTCAAGCATCCTCTCTGTAAGGGGGCGGCATGGTCTATCTGACGCGGCGGGCCACGTTTTCCGCATCGCACTACTACTGGAATCCTTCCTGGACGGCGGAGAAGAACGAACAGGTCTTCGGCCGCTGCGCCAATCGCAATGGCCACGGGCACAACTACACGCTGGAGGTCACTGTGGCGGGCGGCGTTGACCCGATCACCGGCTTTGTCGTCGATCTGAAATGGCTCAAAGATGTGATCGAACGCGAGGTGCTCGCCGCCTGGGACCATCGCCACCTCAATCTCGAAGCCCCCGAGTTTGCCGCGACAGCATCAGCCGCGACGATTCCGACGACGGAGAATCTGGCCATCGCCGCTTGGCAGCGCCTCAACCCCGCAGTGAAAGCAGCGGGCGGAGCCCACCTCAGCCGCGTTCGCGTCTACGAGACGCCGGAGATCTTTGCGGAATACCGGGGTGAGCAATGAAAGCCTACTTTGGCCGCCGATACACCATCTCCGCCAGCCACAGGTTGCACGCGGATGCGCTCTCGGCGGAGGAGAACCGCGCCACCTACGGCAAATGCAACAATCCCCATGGCCACGGTCACAATTACATTGTGGAAGTCCTGCTCGGCGGCGATGTGGACCGGGAGACCGGTATGGTGTTGAACCTGGCCGACCTGGATGACGTGGTGCGCGCACGGATCGTCGAGCGCTTCGACCACGCCAACCTCAACCTCGACCCGCTCTTTGTGAATCAAGTGCCGACGACGGAGAATCTCTGTAGAGTAGTCTTCGGATTGTTGAAGCACGCGTTGCCGGCCGGTGAGCTGACGCGGGTGCGCGTGGAAGAGACCGAGAACAACTTTTTTGAGTGTGAGGGCGAGTGAACGGCGCCCGATTCCCCCGGGCGGAAGGATGAGGACCATGGTACAACCGATTGCGATGAGCAAGGCGATTCATCGGGCAGCGGAGATCGACGAAGGTATCAGCGGATTCCGCACCGAGGAGATCGTCCGCGAGATTCTGCGCCGCCTGGGCGAGGATCCAAGCCGCGACGGACTGCGGGACACGCCGGAGCGCGTCGAAAAGTCGATGGGCTTCCTCACCAAGGGCTACCGCGAGAACCCGTCCGAAATCCTGCGCGGCGCGCTCTTCGATGAGGACTACGACGAGATGGTCATCGTCAAGGACATCGAGATCTTCTCGCTCTGCGAACACCACATGCTGCCCTTCTTCGGCAAGGTGCACGTGGCCTATGTCCCCAAAGGCAAAGTGATTGGCCTCAGTAAGATACCTCGATTAGTTGAAGTCTTTGCTCGCCGTTTGCAGATCCAGGAGCGGCTCACCCGCCAGATCGCCGACGCCATTCAGGACGCGATCATGCCCCAGGGCGTCGGCGTGGTGATCGAGGCGCGCCACCTGTGCATGATGATGCGCGGCATCGAGAAGCAGCACTCCTCCACGGTCACTTCGGCGATGCTGGGCTGCTTCCGCAAGAAGGAGACCCGCCTGGAGTTTTTGTCGCTCGTCCACCAGCCGGGTAATGGCGGCCTTTAAGCTTTTGGAAGGCTCACGCTGCTCTGTCAATTTTGAGCCGCAATGGCGTATGCCGAATCCCGTTCTTCTCCAACTCGGGACCGGTTTTTTCAAATCCAAGCTTCTCGTAAACCTCAATTGCATATCTGGATGAGTTCACGGTGATGGCGTCGAGATTCCCATCCAGCGAGCGGCATTGCTTGATCGCTAGCTCGAGAAGCCGGCGGGCGATTCCCCTTCTCTGGTAATCCGTGGTGACAAACAAAAGCGAGATGTGAGAGAAATCGCGGATGGCCAGAACTCCGGCAAGTTTTTCATCTTCCTTGCAGCAAAGTAGAAAGAAACCTTTCTGCGCAAACCGCTTTGCGAGAAACTCCGGTTCAATGAACGATTTGAATTCTGCTATTCCCTGTGGAGAATAATCCTTCGCCTCATATTCTTCGAAGACTCT
>Ga0326727_10009742_pt1 | contig 23381 bp, 11 predicted proteins | sample MB2enrmetagenome_FD_207643 | JGI IMG/M metagenome (GOLD analysis project Ga0326727, IMG submission 207643) | Lab enriched peat soil microbial communities from McLean, Ithaca, NY, United States - MB29MY | ecosystem: Environmental > Terrestrial > Soil > Wetlands > Peat | place: USA: New York... | reverse complement strand
ATCGCCTTGCATCGGCTTCCCGATCTGCACCTTACCGGGAACAACTTCCCCCAGGGCGCGCGGAACACCCTGCCCCGCCTCACCGTGGATGAATCGGGGCGAATCTGGCTGGCCTTCCGCACCCCCCATCCCAATTGGTGGTGCCCCGGCATCGGCACCGTCTGGCAGGAATACCTGGTGTCCTTTGACGGCAAGGCTTGGACACCCCCCATCTATTTGAATCACACCGATAATACTTTGGATAACCGGCCGGCCTTGGCCGCGGTGGCGAATGGCAAACTGCTGTTGGTGAATTCCTCCGACAGCCGCCGCGATTACAGTCCCACCAAAACGGCCAGTGCGGAAAGGGCGAAGCCGCCTGCGGACCCTTACAACAACGACCTTTGGAGCCGCGAGGTGGATCTGGGCCCGGGCACTCAGGCCATTCCGGTGATTCCCGCGCCTCCTGTAACCGCCCCCGCCACCACCTTTGACCGTGCCCGCGTGACGGCTCTTCAGGCCATCCATGAATATCGCGGCGGGCCGGAACGGAATCTGCGCATCGTGCGGGGGGAATTCCATCGCCATAGCGAAATTTCCGCGGACGGCGGGAACGACGGCACGCTCTATGACCAATGGCGCTACGTTCTGGACGCCGTGGCCCTGGACTGGGTGGGCTGCTGCGACCACGATAATGGCGGCGGGCGCGAGTACTCCTGGTGGATCACCCAGAAACTCACCGACGTTTTCTATGCGCCCGGCAAATTCGCTCCCATGTTCTCCTACGAACGCAGCGTGGTTTATCCCGATGGCCACCGCAATGTGATCTTTGTGCAGCGCGGCATCCACACGCTGCCGCGCTTGCAGTCGCCGCGCACGAAGCTGGAGGAAGAAAACCATTTCGAGCATACCCCCGACACCCAGATGCTTTATGCCTACTTGAAGCAGTTTGATGGCATCGTGGGCTCGCATACCAGCGCCACCACCATGGGCACGGATTGGCGGGACAACGATCCCAACGCCGAGCCCGTGGTGGAAATTTACCAGGGCCTTCGCCAGAATTACGAAATGCCCGGCGCCCCGCGCGCCAACACCCAGGAGGACTCCATCGGAGGCTGGCGGCCCAAGGGCTTCGTCAATCTGGCTTTGGATAAAGGTTACCGCTTGGGGTTTGAGGCGAGCTCGGACCACGTCTCAACGCATATGAGTTACGCCAATCTCTATGTGAAGGATGTGACCCGCGAGTCGGTTCTGGAGGCCCTCAAGAAGCGCCATACTTACGCCGCCACGGATGAGATCCTCGCCGACGTCGAGAGCGGAACGCACATGATGGGCGATGAGTTCTCCACCGCGGATCCACCCACGCTGAAGGTCAAACTCCGCGGCACCTCGAAATTCGCCAAGGTCACCATCATTCGCGATGGCAAGTTTGTTTACTCGACCTCGCCCAATACGCAGGAAGTGGAATTCTCCTGGCGCGACAACCAGCCCAGCAAGGACAAGACCAGTTATTACTACGTGCGCGGCGAACAGGATGACGGCGAACTCGTCTGGGTCTCGCCCATGTGGATTAAATATACGGGGCAATGAAGTACGAAGTATGAAGGATGAAGGCTGAAGTATGAAGTATAAAGTATGAATTAATCGCGGTCCTGGCCTCGATCATCCTGCGGACAAAGCGGATGAATGCCGCCGGAGCGTAGGCTGCCTCAATTCATCCTTCATACTTCACACTTCATCCTTCATAATTATCTTCCGTTTCCAGGGAGCAATTAAAATGAGTGGTAGATCTGCAAGGCTGATAGCGTTGCTCTTACTCTTGGCGTCACCTTGCTTCTTGCAGGCTGGACATGCGGCGACTAGCTCGCCGCTTTTTGCGAGGGGTTATACGGTAATCCCCGAACCGCAAACGGTGGATTTGAAGGGTGGGGATATCGAATTCGGCTCCGGCTGGAGTCTGGCGCTCGACCCGAGTGTGAAGCCCGATGACGTAGCCGTGGAAAGTTTGAAAGAGGAGCTGCTCTCGCGATGGCACATCACGTTGGCGACGACTCGTCAATCCAAGGCAGGCGCGAAGGTCATCCGGCTGGTCATGGCTCCGAATTCCGTCACCATCGGCGAAGCTTTGGGTCGCGACCGGCAAGCGCTTGCGGATCAAGCTTACAAAATTTCCCTGGAGCCCGCGGCGATCGTCATCACCGCCAACACCGCCACCGGCGTGTTCTACGGCGCGCAAACGCTGGTCCAACTGGTTAAGCGCTCGCCCGACGGACTTCGGCTTCCCGGCGGGACTATCGTCGATTGGCCTGACCTTGAATTGCGCGAGGTTTACTGGGATGACGCCCATCACCTGGATCGCCCTGAAGTTTTGAAAGAGGCAATTCGCCAGGCGGCCTTTTATAAGACGAATGCTTTTTCCCTGAAACTCGACGGTCATTTTCAGTACAAGAGTGCCCCCGCCCTGGTGGAGCCTTATGCGCTTTCGCCCGCCCAACTCCAGGAATTGACCGATTTTGCGCTGCACTACCACATCCAGCTCATTCCTTACCTCGACTCGCCGGGGCATGTGGCGTTCATTTTGAAGCATCCCGAATACGCCAACCTGCGCGCCTTCCCGGAAAGTAACTATGAAATGTGTACGACCAACCCCGACACTTACAAACTTCTATTCGGCATGTTCCAGGAGCTAATCGACGCCACCAAGGGCGCAAAATACATTCATTTTGGCGGAGACGAGCCTTATTTCATTGGCATGGCTCACAACGCACAATGCAATGAGCAGACCCTGGCCGAGAAACTCGGCAGCAAGGGCAAGGTTTTGGCGGAGTTCTACACGAAAGCCGGCGCTTACATTTCCGCCCAAGGCAGAATTCCGAGCATTTGGAGCTACCAGCCCCTGGCGCCGGGAGATATCGATTCCGTGCCGTCCAACTTCATCGGCGACATGACGTTCGGGCCGCGATTCGATCCCGTATTCAAGGCCCATGGAATTCGCCAGAAGATTTACATCAACATCCACATGGGTGATTCGTTCTTCTTCCCCTTTTATTATCTCCTGCCGGACTCGCGGCGCTTGCATCCGCCCATCTCCGATGCGCCGACCGTGCCGGTGGTCACCAAGATGTACGAGAAAGTTTCATTCGACCTCGCCAGAAAACAGGCGGACCTGATCGGCGTCATCGATACCGGCTGGGCCGACGAAGGGATGCACGCGGAGACCTTCTGGCTCGGGTACGTCACGGGCCTCGGGTGGGCGTGGCATCCCGCCACGCCCAGTCCGCAGGAAGCGACGGATTCGTTTTTCTCGCTTTTCTACGGCCCGGACACGGAGAACATGGGCAGAGTTTATCAACTGATGAGTTTGCAGGCGCGCTTCTGGCTTGATAGTTGGGACGATATTGCCACCACCACGCGCAAGCCGCTCTTCGGGACCTTCAACGAGATCTACAATCCGCCCAAGCCTTCCTCCTACATCTGGGATATCGATCAGAACCTGCCACTTCCACCCCTTCCTTCGCCCGGCTATCTGAATCTGGCATACGATTGGAACGCGCAGAACGCGAAGAGGGTCCAGCTCGCTTCCGAATATTTGCAGGACAACGACGAGTTGCTGGGTCTGCTGAATGCCAATCTCCGCAGGGTGGAATTCAATCGCTATAACTTGCAGGTCTTCCTCGCCATTGCCGGGCTCTACCGGCAAAACCTTCTGATGATCATGGAGATGGGCCAAATCAATCAGGAGCTGCAAGCGGCGGCGCAATCAGCGGCCGAGGTGCAGCCGAAGAGCGCGGTGGCGGCGCTGGACCGCGCCATGAAGATTGCCCACGATATTCGCGAACAACGTAATACCACACTTCATGATGCTGTCGGTACGTGGTATGAAAGCTGGTATCCCCGCGTGCCGGAGGCCAACGGGCGGCGCTTTGTGCATGACCTCGACGATGTCAAAGACCACCTGGCCGATCGCACCATCGACATGAAATATTTGGTTTACCGCGAAACCACCCTGCGCTTCGGCGAGTGGGTAAAGCAACTCCAGGCCGCCAGGAACGAATACGCCGCGCAGCACGGGCTGCCCGAGGACACCAGCGTGTTCAATTGGGACGACACAACGCCGGCGGGCCGGTAAAGGAGCCCGTCGCCGAACCGGCGTCGAGAAGAAGGCAGCGAAAATCATGATGACAAGGCGCGAAGCCTTGAGGCTCGTGGCGGCCTGCGCGCTGTGGCCGCAAACATCCCGGGGTGCGTCGGTAACGGTGGAATCCGTCAGGAACCGGTTGCCCACGGCGCTGCCCGCGGGCGTTGCGTCCATCATTGCCAACGCGCTGAATCAGGATCCCACCTCATTCAATACCGACTGGTTTGGAACCGTGCTGATGGACGGCCTGCTCCGCTGGCAGCCTCGTGCCTTTCCGGAGACGCGGACGTTTGCTCAGACTTGGCTCGATTACCATCGTAAGAGCACAGGGGTTAGCAAGTACAGCGGTCCACCTTCGCGAAGCTTCCATGCGGGGGGCGTGGAGCTTACCAGTTACGCGGGTCAATACGGAATTTCATTCCCGTGCTTCCAGTTGGCCAGCCGGTTCGGCGATGACGCGGCGCGCGCGGTGTGCATCGACGTCGCCGACTTCATTCTCCACCAGTCAGCCCGGAACCGATTGGGCATGGTGGCTCATGACGACAACGCGGAATTCGCCATACCGGATACGTGCTATTTCGTCGCGGGCCCTTTGATGTTTGCTTCCACCCTCAGCGAGAAGTACGAAGAAGTATTCCGCCGCCAGGCGCTTATTCAGCTCCGCACCTATACGGATGTATTCCTCGTCAAGGAAAAAGGTCTCGCCAAAACCGTGCTGCTCAAAACCGGCTTGGGCGAGACGTACTGGACACGCGCCAGCGGTTGGCTTCTTTGGGCCATGATTTCGGTTCTGGAACACTTGCCGGCCCACGCTCCCGAGACCGAAGGAATTTTGCATGACCTCAAGCTGCTGGCCGAGGGGCTGGCGCATGTCCAGGACGCCGGCGGCGGCTTCCACGTCCTTCTCGATGACCCGACAAGTCCGCTGGAAACCACGGGCAGCGCTATGTTCGCCACGGGGCTCCATGAGGCGATTAGAAACGCGTGGCTGCCGGATTCTTTCCGCAGCCTTGTCGAGCGCGCCTGGAGCTTTGTGCAAGGGAACATCAGCGACGATGGCAGCATCGAGCACGTCTATACGGCGTGGGCCATGCCCGCAGAAAAACGGATCATAACCATGAATCGCGTGACCACGGGGTGGGTTCCCGGATTTATCTTGCTTGCCGCGAATGAAATGACGCTGGACGCTGGTGCGCGTTGAGAACACGCCCCTCAATCTGCGTCCCGGCTTTGATGTTGGCGCTGGCGTGCTGGCTGTGGCTTCCCGCACTGCGGATGTGCGAGATGCCGGCGCTTTCCCAATACGCCGCTCCCCGGTTCGACGCGTGGCAGATTCTCGGACCCGGCGGGGGCGGCTCCATGTTTTTCCCCGCCATCAGCCCTCATAATCCCGATGTGGTGCTGGTGGCTTGCGACATGACGGGGTCGTACATTTCGAAGGACGGCGGCCACACATGGCGAATGTTCAATCTGGGGAACCCCGCCGATTTCTTCGAATTCGATCCCATTGACCCTCATGTCATTTATGCCGCAAACCCCAACCTCTGGCGCAGCGCGGATGGCGGAACCACTTGGAACCTGATTCTTCCTGCTCCCCATGCCGTAAAGCGAATCATCATGCCTGATGATCATGCCCATCCAATTTTCGAGACCACTGACGGGCCTGCCGAACCCGTAACCGCCCTTGCCGTGGACCCCGCCGACTCGAAGACTCTCTATGCGGCCATGGGAGGGCCCGGCAAGTCTGCCCTCTATGTCTCGACGGACTGGGGCGCACATTGGCGGCGTGCCGCGGAACTCACGCATGGTGGCCGCAAGATTTACGTCGACCCAAACTCTTCGCCGCAAGATCGCACGCTGTATGTGATCGGAACGAGTTCCGTGAGCATCAGGAAGGCAGGCCGCTGGATCGATGCTGCGCCGCCCGTAGGTGTTACTGCCTTCAAGGACGTATCTGCCGGTTTTGCGGCGAGCGGTGAACTCTCCATCTACGCGGTAGCGAATATGGCACATGCGGGAACCAACGCGACGGGCGGCGTTCTCGTCTCCCACGATGGCGGCGTCACTTGGCGAACCGCCAACGATTGGTTCCTGCCGCGCATGGACCCGTCCGCGCCGTTTCCCATGCTAACTTCTGTGGCCACCTGCTTCCGTCATCCCGAGGTGGCCTTCGTTTCATACCTCCGGTTGCAGACCCGTGATGAAGGGCCGCTTCACGGCGTCGCCAAAACCAGCGATGGCGGCCTGACCTGGAAAATGGTGTGGGACGAGGGGAGCAAACCGGCGGCGAACGTCCACGACACCTGGGTGGGTGAGCGATTTGGAACCGAATACGGCGAACCCGGCCTCTCGCTGGCTGTGGCTCCGACAAACCCGGACATCTGCTTCCGCACTGGGCAGGGCCCCCTTATGCGGACCACGGATGGCGGCGTGAGCTGGTACGGAGTTTACTCCCAACGCCTGGGCGACAAGGTCTATGCCACGACGGGGCTCGATGTCACCACCAACTACGGAATCTTTTTCGACCCGTTTGATCCCCAACGCTGGTTTATCGCCTACACGGACGTGGGCCTGTTCCGCAGCGAAGATGGCGGCATAAGCTGGACGGCTTCCACCGACGGCGTTCCTTTCCGCTGGGAGAACACCACCTACTGGATCACATTTGACCCGGCGGTGAAAGGGCGCGTGTGGGGAGTGATGTCGTACAACCACGACCTTCCCCGCGTAAAGGATTGGACGCGGCATCCACCCGCCGGCTACGAGGGCGGCGTGTGCATCAGCAACGACGGGGGCCGGACGTGGCAGACCTCAAGCCTGGGGATGCCCACGACCGCCGCCACGCACATTCTGCTCGATCCCACCAGCCCCGTTGCGGCGCGCGTCCTTTATGTTACGGGCTTTGGCAAAGGAGTTTTTAAATCGGTGGACGGCGGGAAGACGTGGGCCTTGAAGAACAATGGCATTGCGGGTCCGGAGCCTTTCGCGTGGCGCCTCGCACGGGACAACAACGGAGTTTTGTATCTCGTCGTCATTCGGCGTACCAAGGAAGAGCGCCCGATCTTCGGAAAGCCTGAAGATGGCGCCCTCTATCGATCCACCGACGGAGCGGAGCACTGGGAGAAAGTCCCCTTACCCGAGGGTGTGAACGGGCCCAACGGCATCGCCATCGACCCGCTGGACACTAACCGACTTTACCTTGCTGCCTGGGGCCGCACGACGGCTGAGGGCGCGGTGGGTGGTGGAATTTATGTGTCGGCCGACGGAGGCAAATCCTGGAGTTGCACTCTCTCGCGCGATCAGCACGTCTATGACATCACAATGGACGCTCGTCAACCGGGAACCGCTTACGCGTGCGGATTCGAGTCGTCGGCCTGGCGGTCCACCGACTCAGGCGAGACGTGGCAACGCATCAAAGGCTTCAATTTTAAGTGGGGGCACCGCGTCATGCTCGACCCGCGAGATCCCAGCATGATTTTCATCACGACCTATGGCGGCAGCGTCTGGTACGGCCCGGCAGCAGGCGACGCACATGCAATGGAAGATATCGTTACCCCGGTGGCGGCATATGGGAAATGAGGCTACTTGCTCGAAGCCGAATTGAAGTCAGCAATCAGCTCGAGATAGTGCTCAGGGATTTCGAGGTTCGGGGCGTTGCTCTCGATTCGCAAATGCTTTCCTGCGCCGGCGCTTTCATAGACGCTCTGCGTCCAACGGTAGGCCTCGCGTGCAGGGCCGGCATCCACAGTATTTTTCATGGCGTCGCTGGGGGAAATCAAAGCCAGAGGGCGGCCGGCGAGAGCGGCGGCAACTTGTGGAAGATCAAAGTGCTTTAGAACATCGGGAATGAAAACGTTGGCCCCGTACAAGTAACGGTCCACGCTCGTGAGGGAACGATAGGAAAGCAGACTCCGCACGCAGATCAGAGATCGAATGCGCGGGTCGAGCGCGGCGGCATAGAGGCACCACAAGCCGCCCGTTCCCCTTCCGATCACGTGCACGTGACGCGAGTCAGCATCATGCCGGCTCATGATGTAATCCACGCTCCGCACCACATCTTGCACGCGCATGGCGAAGAGTGACTGGTCCATAAACCACGCCATGTACGCCATGGCGGTTTCCACATCAAAAAGCTGGCGGAATTCATAGCCCTCCGCGGGTTCGTGGTCGTGGGAGGGCTGCGTTTCGCCGATGCCGCGGACATCGACGGCGACCACCAGATTCCCCTTGCGGGCCAGCGTGTCAAGGTCTCCGCGCCTTAACCCGGACGCTTCCTCCCCCTCAAATTCCATGCCGGCCTCTTCCACTCCGGCGTCACTGACGTAGAGGATCACGGGCAATCTGCCGGTCGAGTTGTCCGGAACAAATACCCATGCGGGAATATAGATGCCCGCCTCCGAGAGGATCTCGATTTTGTCGATCCTGTAACCCTGGCGCGGCGTGGTGACCCTCGGGCGTGGATCGAGCGGCCGGTCCGACTTGCTGTAGTGCAGCAAACTGCCAATCTCCGCGCGGATTTCCTGCTGGAAGGCAGTAATCTCGGCGGGGTTTCCCGGCACCGCGCGCTCGGGCGGCAGGCTCGCTTGCTTACTTTGAATCAAGGAGAATATGCTCTGACCATGGTGCGAGTAGCGGATGGAGCCCTGGGGAGTGCAATACAGATTCTGCGGAGCTTCCGTTTCGAATAGCGGCTCGCTCCCAGGTCCCTCTCGACCGTAGAGCCAACGGCTGAACCAATTCGTGGTCGCGAGGCGCAACTTCAACGTCCAGGCATGCGGGTCATCCGCAGCCACGGTGGTAAATTTCTCCGGAACGCCGAGTTGGCGGTAGCGCGCCTGAATCGCCTCCGCCGCTTGATTAAACACGGGCGAGAAATTCTCAATGGCCGCCAGGAGGGGCCGCGGGGCAATGGCCGCGTGCAAATCGACGTGGTCGATTCCGTAAAGCGCCGCCGGGAAAAGGTTCTGCTCCACGTCAGCCGGTCCGAGGGGCTCCCATGGAGCGAGCGTCACCGGCCAACGGTTCCTAGTTCCACCTTCGATGATGGCTGCGCATTGCACCCGCTCATCCGCTACGCTGATAAATTTGGTCAGGGTGCCGCCGCCGGAGTGGCCCGCGCAACCAATTCTTTTGCCGTCCACTTCGGGACGGGTCAATAAGTAATCGATGGCGCGCATGCCGTCCCACACGCGATGTTGGGTGAGATTTTCTCCAAGCAGAAGCAGGAGCTGGCCGGGCATGGAATGTTCATAAACCGGCCCCCCCACCTCGGTAACATTTGTCTCCGGGTTCCAGTATTGGCGGCGCTCGCCCTGCCCAATCGGGTCGTAACCCAGCACGACGAAGCCACTCTTCACGAGGTTGATGTAAACGGTCTGATATTGCGGAACCATGCGGGCCAAGGGGTAGTGCCCGCAGGGAGAAATAATTCCCGGGAACGGCCCTTGGCCCGTAGTCGGGATATAAAGGTTGCCGGTGACCCAAAAATCCGGCCGGCTCTGGAACATCACGTTCTCTACTCGGTACCCGTCTCTCACCAGCGTTTTCACCGCGATCGCGTTCAGGGAATTTTTTTTCGGGAAGGGGCGCAACATCTCGAGAAACTCTTCGCGCACGAAGGCGTTGCGGGCTTGCACGTCGGCGGGCGTTTGGATCAGCGCGCGCTTGCGGTCCCACGTTTCGGCAAGGCTATTCAACCGGCTCGCCAAATAGGACACCAGCATGTCCGGCAGTTCCTCGCTGTAAGGCCGGGCGGGCTCACTCTGAGCTGCACCTTCGGCGATGTCACGCAGCTTCAACAGGCGTGGGCTGAACAGGGCGGCCCCAGTTTGCATCGCGAACTGTCTTCTGTTCACTTTGATTTCCCTCGCAGATTTGCCGATGGATTGAGCAAGCAGTCCCTACGAGACGTGTCGTTTGCGGCTGCCCCGCGCTGTAATTACCAACTTACCGCCACCATACAGTAGGTGCTGAGCCTGGGAACGGTAAACGCGGCCATCGAGCCCTTCATCTGGAAGCCGAGGCTTTGCGTGGCATCGGAATCGGGCGAATAGAGCGTGACGTCCTTTGCCGCTTGTCCTTCCGGCACCTCACACTTCACGTCGATCCCGTCAATCACGGGCGTCCCTTTGGTGTTGTAATTCAGCAAGTGAACGAGCCTTCTTCGTTTTTCCCGCTGCTCGACCAAATTTGCAACCAAAAACTCAGGGCCTGATACCTCGAGCGGCACGTCGCCACTGGCTGCCCAGTGGACCGCGTTGATCACTTCCTCCCAATTCCGGGGACGCTTCCAAAATTCCTCGGTAATGCCGAAATAAGGGGTGGGGGGCGGCAACGGTCCGTCAAAGTCAATTCCAGGAAAATAAACCACCCGCCCTTGGCCAAATTCTCGCCGGGTCGGCGAACCGGTGGGGAGTGACACTGCCGCCACCGTCTCCTCATACGCCGGAGCCGGAGGTTGATTCTCAACCAGCCCCGCTAATCCCGGCTTCACGCGCAATCGGCGCCACTCGTCATAAAGGCCCGCCTGCTCGGTGGCAATCAGCCCTCCGCCCGCTTCCACAAAGCGGCGAATGGCGGCCAGTTGCGCGTCGGAAAGACATTCGGTATCGGGAAGAATCAGGACTTTGCATAGAGAGGGAGAAAGCTGTTCCAAGTGCTCGTCAAAGATAAGATGAAAGGGAACCCGAGCCTGAATCAGAGCCTGCTCGATCAGAATCGTGCTCAACTGCACCCGGGAGTTGTGGTAAGTGATGGAGGGATAAGAGCGCAGAACCGCGACCGACGCCACGTCGTCCGTCCCTACATAACAGTCCCGGTTCTTCCGGTAAAAGGCGATGTACTTCAACAGATCGGGAGCCAGTGGGGACGTCCCCGCCATGCCGAAGGTCTGATTGAAGGCGAGCGATTCCCCCATCGCCGCCTCGTTGCTGTTAATATAGGCGAGGGCGATGTTGCGATAAGTCCGGGCCATTTTGTATGTCCGAACGGTGGAAATCAGTCTTCCGTCCGGCAGGTAGTCCGACTCGTGGTGTTCCTCGGACCAGAAGACATTGGTGGATTTCAATAGACGGCTGTGGTCGATTCCGTTTGTCCAGGCGCGATTTTCGCCCGTGATTCCACCCGGATTGATTTCTATCGCGACTTCCGGATTCAGTGACGCAATATAAGCCGCCATTTGTTGCAAGGCGCTGGACATCACATCGCACCGGTAATCGATCCATTCCTGAAAGGCGGGATCGAAGATGATCTGCATGTTCTCCGGCGGATTCCACTTGTTCCACAGCGGCGGGTTCACATAATCGACGTTCGCGAATCCAAACCGGCTCTTGCGTTGTTCCGGTGAATATTTGACTTGCAGGCGCTTCCGAAATCCTTCGGTGCAGCCGTGGCAGTGGCACGATTCGGGCTCCGGATTCAAATCAAAGTTGTCGAAATGAATAAAATCAGTTTTCACTTCTTCCACGGCAAAGCGCACGATTCTCTTCAAGTAATTCAAATATTCCTGATTCGAGAAGCAGGGCCGGTAGCGGTAGGACTGCTGATACCCATAGGTGAGCATGATGGGTTGGCCGAGCGCGTCACACTGGATCCATTCCTTGGCGCGCGGCTCTTCCGCGAAAAAGGTCTCATACATCATCGCGTTCCACTGAATGTAGGTATCCACCTTCATCCCATAACCGTGGACGATCGCCGCCACCCGCTTGGTGTCTTCCATCTCCGGCTTCTCAGCCTCCATGCCGAAGCCTTTGTATAAGTGCGTGTGAAAAACTTCCACTCCCTGGCTCTTGAGGGTACGGATTTCTTCTTCACTTTGATGGCGCTTGTAGATCTCTCGTGCGGCCAGGCTCTGCCCGCCACGGCGCACCACAAAGAGGTAAGGCTCGTGCATGCCGCCGGCATCAATCAACCCATTCTTGAGCCATGCTCCCTGCGGTTGGGCTCCCGCAGCCGCTGGCGGGCCGGAACTGCCGGGAGCTGCGCTCGCCGGATTGGCCGCGGCAACCCCCGCCCCTATGACGCCCATAAAGTCTCTGCGGTTCATGATAATTTTCATTCCCCCCTTTTCACGGCCAGGGGTAAAAAAGATAGAGCTTGGAAATCCGCTCGTCCTCGCCAATATAGACCGTGCCCGAGGCATCAGAGGCCATGGCCCCGATCACGTACGCTTGCCAGGTGTAATACGGCCGCCGGTTCACATCCACAAAACCCAGCACGTCATAGGCGCCGGTGGAGGGATCATAGCTGAACAGGCGCGCCATTTCTTGCTCGTCACCACCTACTCCGTATAATTTCCCACCGGGTCCATGGACCAGCCCGACAATGCGGTATTGATTGAGCGGTTTTCCCAGGTTGGTCACTGTGAGCTTCTCCGGATCCAGTCGGAATAGATACCCGTCCGACGTGCCGCCGTAAATAACGCCCGAGGGGTCCAGAAGGAAGGCATCTACCCGCGTCCATGGCTCGCGCCCCGGAACCGCCGGTGCGTGGATTTCCAGCTCTTCCAGCTTTTCAAAGCCGACCCTGACCCGGAAGAACGCGCCATTTTCCCCCGAAGCAAATACGCTCCCCTGCCCGTCCGCCACCAGCATTCGCGACATCATTTTGTCTTTTTCAAACTTTTCCCCTAACGGGATTTCACTCGCCACCACACCCAGGTCTGTGAACTTCCCCGCGTGGAGGGAATATTCGAAAAAGTGGGCGTTGGGAGCGGTCAGCCCATAGACGGCATTTCCGCTAATGGTCAGGGCACAAATTCTTTCCCCGGCAACCGCCTGACCTAGGTCCGTAACGGGCAAAGGCTTTCCAATCTGAATCGCCTGATGATCTTCATCCTGGGGCGTGTACTTCAGAAGGTGGCCTTCCGGCGATGTCCCAATATAAACGTCACCGGAGGCGGAGACGGCCACGGCATGGGTGACGGCCGTAGCTCCGGGGATGACGCCCAGGGGTTGAACGTAGCCGTGACGGGGAATGAGCACAAACAGGTGGGAGCGCTTTCCGCTCGTCGCTCCGTAGAGATTTCCATTCGGCGCGACCGTCAGTGAAGTGATGCCGGACTCTCCGTCCGGAATGACGTCCACCGGCGCATAGCCCAAATCGCGGGCGTCGATCCTTGTCTGCAATACAACGACCTTATCGTAACCAGGAGGCCTTTGGCCGTATGCCGGGGCGCCCCTGAGAAGGGCCACAGCAAGGAGCGCAAGCACTTGGAATTTCATGAAGTGTTAATCCGCTTGAGGATGATAAATAAACAGGGCCAGGCGGTAAGCGCCGCCCCCGATTCGACCGCCGTAGTTTTGTTTGTCTGGGTCGGGCGTGACGCTGATGGCTCCGACGAAGTAAATGGTCCCGTCCGGCCCCGTATCCGCCGAGTTGGTCCCGATCACCAGGCCCCCATCCGGCACGCGCATTTCGCCCAGGTCCTCGGTCTTGCCGGTGCGCAGGTCATAGGTGATCAGGTGTGAAGCCGCCAGACCGGCGCTGGCGCCATAGTCAAATTCCTTTCCTGCCGCCGCGTAGTAAAGCTTTCGGTTGTGCCCCAGCGTCAGGCTGAGCGTCGCATAGGGCACGTCTCGGCGGTTGGCAAAATCGGGGTTGCACATCTGCCCCAGGCGCCGAACCTCACCGTCGGGCCCGGCGTAGGGATCGAAGGAGAAGAGGATGGTCGCGCTCTCGTCCACTCCATAGAACTTCCTCGTCTGCTTGTCCCACACCACCGTGCGCCAATGCGTTTCCGACTTGTTATAGTCACGCCCCAGCGAGATTCCCTTCTCCGTGATGGGCACGCGCACGGAAAGCTCCCGGATGCTGTCCGTCCTCGGATCGTATTTGTAAATCCCTCCCCGGCCGAAGCTTCCGTAGACGTTGCCCTCGTCGTCAATTCCCAGCGTGCGGCAGACGGAATCCCAATTATTCATCCTGCCCATGTCCACCTTGGCGCCGGTGGCCACATCATAATAAACAAAATGGCCGCGCGGATGTGTCAGGCCGTAAATGCGGTTGAATTTCGGATCGTAGGCCCCCGTGTTGACGCCTTCATAGCGGGGCCCGATCCCAAAGTCCTGCACCCGCCCCGTCTTGGGATCATAGGCCATATAATGCGCGCCGGGGTAACCCTCCTGCGTGGCGAAGCGGCCGTAGCTAAACCACCAGCCTCCGTGGGTGGCGAAGTAAATCCGTCCGTCCTTTCCTTCCCCAAACTTGGCATGGATCTTCGACTGCGGTCCCAGATTCAATCCGCTCTCGCCGGAAAGCCCGGTGAGGCCGCCCACGTCAACCATTTTGTCTGTATTCGAGTCATAGAAGACCAAATGTCCGTTGCAGCCGTGGCAGGCGAGGCCCACGTAAACCTTCCCGTCGCTCGCCGCCTCCAAGGCCGCCCAATTCCCGTCCATTTGTGCCAGCCCTGTGAAGAAACGGTATTGAACCATCACGGTTTTGGGCGCTGCCACGCCGTTGAGCGCAACCGCGAGAGCCCCTAAAATCCAATATTTTCTAACCGCAGTCAAAGGATTCCCATGCCTCTTCCTAATCTTTATCATATGTTTCACTGTTTTTCATTTGCATTCCGTTCGGTGCTTCAACTATAGGTAAAGTCGGCCTTTAACGCGTGCGGCTGAACATGGCCGAGGAAGCTGTCAAGGAGGCGGAATTATGCATCCCATGCAAAGGTTCATTCTCGCCACACTGGTAAGCGTGGCATTTGCCCAAGCCCAGACAAATCCCCAATCGGTCACGCGAGTGCTCGCGGCGCCCATTCAGCCTGTCGCCGTTACAGCCTACCAGGTGCAACGCTACATGATGGAACGCATTCCCAAACTCCCGGAGCCCGGGAGTCCCGAGCAGTGGACGCGGGAGGAAACCAAGCTGCGCCAGCACATGCTGAATGACATCGCGTTCCACGGTTGGCCGCGCGAGTGGGTGACCTCGCCGCCGCGGTTCGAGGAAGTGGGCCCGCTGGTTAATGATCAGGGCTACCGTTGGAGGAAGCTGCGCTTTGAAATCGTTCCCGGTTACTGGTCAACCGCAACGCTCTACGCGCCGGAAAATCCCACTGGAAAGACTCCGGCCATCCTGTACGTCGAGGGGCATGAGCACGTGGGCAAAGCTGCGGAATATGCGCAGAAGGCGTGCATCAATTTCGCGAAACGCGGAATCGCGACGCTCGACCCCGAGTGGATCGGGATGGGGGAGCTTGCCCAGAAACAAAATCAGCACGATTACGCCGCCCACTTGGACCTAGTGGGCACGAACGCGCTGGGTCTCTTTTATTTGGCGATGCGCCGGGGGCTCGACTTTCTTGCCGGGCTTCCGCAGGTTGACGCGACCCGCCTAGGGGTTACGGGCCTCTCCGGCGGCGGGTGGCAAACCATTGTGCTCAGCGCTCTTGATCCGCGAGTTGCCGTAATGGTGGAAGTAGCCGGCTTTGGCTCCCTGCAATCGAACATCACCCATCCGATTGATACGGACGAAGTCGAGGAAACACCGGCAGATTTCCTGGCGGGCGAGGACTACACGAATCTGGTCGCCCTGCGCGCCCCCCGCCCGACACTTTTGATTCACAACGGTGAGGACGACTGCTGCTTCCGCTCCATGCTGGTGAAGCCTTACATTTTTGACGCCCTCAAGCCCTTTTTCCAAATCTTCGGGAAGGAACAATACCTGGCCTACTATGAAAACCGCGATCCGGGGACGCACAACTACCAGATCGTCAACCGCCTTCAGGCCTACAGGTTTTTCAGTCAGCATTTTCATTTGCCTGAGGTCGCTGAGGAGATTCCCTGCGCGGCAGAGCTCAAGACTTTCGATGAGCTTAGCGCGGGTTTGCCGGCTGGAAACCTGACGATCACGGGACTGGCGAAGAAACTTGCCGAGGGAATTACCCGCCCGGCGATCCCCGCCGACTCCACAGCGCGGGAAACCTGGGCAGCATCCCAGAGATCAATGCTCCAGTCCGTCATTCGCTACAAGCCGTTGACCGTCGCCAACGCCTGGCGGGTGTGGAACACCAAGAACAAGGGCCTGGAAACGCTATCTTACCGGCTGGATTTCTCCAATGAGCTTAGCGCTACAGGCGTGTGGCTGAAAGCTATCGCGGCGCCCGCGAGTGCTCCGGCAACTCTGGTCCTCAATGACAAAGGCCGCAAAGCCGCGGGCGAAGCGGTATCCGACCGCGTGAACCGGGGCGAACAAGTGCTCGCTCTGGATGTCGTCTTCAATGGGGAGATGGTGCCGCAGAGTCCCGACCCCACGGATTACGAGTTGCTTGTGGCCAGCATGGGCGATCGCCCTTTGGGTCTCGAAGTGGGTCAACTGATCGGGGCTGCAAAGTGGCTGGCGCAAACCTCCGGGCAAACGCACCTCCGGTTGGAGGCGGCGGGGTTGCGCAGCCAGGTGGTGGCGCTCGTGGCTGCCGCGCTTGAGCCCAAGTTGTTTTCAGAAGTCGCCATTGCCGGCGGTATGCACAGTCTGGGGTTTCTCCTGGAGGCGGAGGTTCCTTTACGTTCGGCGCCGGAACTGTTCTGCCTGGATTTATATAAGGAGTTCGACCTTGACGAATTCCGCGCCATGGCCGCCCTGACGAAAATCCACGAAGGCGACTTTGTGAAGCCCGAAGTCTTTGCTTCCACCCTCTCCAGCGCGGGTAACTAAACTCGATGGAAGGGAGGGCATAATGGCATGAACGCTCCGCAGGAGGTGATGGGATGGCGTTAATAACGCGAAGGGATTTCATGCGAGCGGGTATGGGCGCAACCGCCGGTACGCTGCTTCCCGCCATGAATTCCGCGCGGGATCCATCGAGCCCTATGGGTAAAGTGGAAGGCGCGCGGCCCAATATTATTATGATTTTGGCCGATGATATGGGGTTCTCAGACATCGGCTGCTATGGATCCGAAATCCACACTCCCCATCTCGACCGGATGGCGGCAGGAGGTTTGCGGTTCAGCCAGTTTTACAACAATCCACGCTGCTGCCCTTCGCGAGCGTGCCTTCTAACGGGCCTCTACCCCCACCAGGTGGGGTTCGGGCTGATGACGGCCGAATACGGTGAATCTCCCTTCCCCGCCTACAAGGGTGACCTGAGCGATCGATGCGTAACCATCGCCGAGGCTCTACGGCCAAGTGGCTACCGCACCGCGGTGTGTGGAAAGTGGCACCTGACACCCCCCGCGCTCGAATCTCAACACAACTGGCCGCTGCAGCGCGGGTTCGAAAAATATTTCGGAACCATCGCGGGCGCCAGCAGCTACTTTGATCCCGCCACCCTTACCCGGGACAACTCCCGCATCCGCGCCAGCGGCAATTTTTATTATACCGACGCCATTGCCCAAAATGCCGTGCAGTATATCGATGAATTCGGCCGCACCGGTTCGCCCTTTTTTCTTTACGTTGCCTTCACATCTCCGCACTGGCCATTACATGCGCTGGCGGAAGACATTGCCAAATACCAGGATCGCTATCACACCGGATGGGATGAACTCCGCGCCGAACGCCACCAGCGCATGCTCAAAATGGGGATGGTGGAGGAAAAATGGGGGATCAGTTCTCGAGATCCCCGCGTGCCGCCGTGGGACTTGGCGCGGTACAAGGACTGGGAGGCGCGCCGGATGGCGGTGTACGCCGCCCAGATCGATCGCATGGACCAGGGCATTGGCAAAATCCTCGCCAAACTCCAGGAACTGGGGATTGAGAAGGACACCTTGATCATGTTCATGTCCGACAACGGAGGAAACTTTGAGGAATTGAGCGGGGCGCGCGGCGCCAATGTCGAGGTCCCCATCCACATCCCCCATGAAACATTTGACGGCCGCCTGGTACGCGTGGGGAACGACCCCTCCGTGATGCCGGGGACGGATGACACTTATCAGAGTTACGGGATCCCGTGGGGCAACGTGAGCAATACCCCGTTCCGGTTGTTCAAGCACTATGCCCACGAGGGAGGGATTTCCACCCCCCTGGTCGCTTATTGGCCCGCCATGATCCGGCAAGGGAACACGATAACCCAACAAATCGGCCACGAAATGGATATCATGGCTACGTGCATCGACGTGGCAGGCGTGGATTACCCCAAAACCTATCAGGGACGGGAGATTATTCCCTTGGAAGGGAAAACCCTTTTGCCCATCTTTCAAGGCAGACACCGGGAAGGGCATGAGGCGCTCTTCTGGGAGCACGAGGGGAACAGCGCGGTACGCATGGGGAAGTGGAAGCTGGTTTCCAAGTACCCTGACTACTGGGAACTCCACGATATGGAAGCCGATCGCACGGAATTGCACGACCTTGCTGACCAGGACACGCAGCGTGTAAGCGAGATGGCATCTCTGTATGGAGAATGGGCGAAAAAAGTCGGAGCACAGCCCTGGCCATTGCCCGGCGTAGAATCGGACGTTCCGGGTATACCAAAATATTTGAGGAGATAAGCAGCTCATCGGGAGGGTGTTTCAACATGAATCGACGCGACCTGATCAAATCGTCCCTGATGACCGCCGGCGCGCTGGCGGGACATTCGGCGCCTGCCAAGGAGAATGTCCAGGTACCTCCGCCCGGAGCGCATGGCTGGCCCGGTGCTCCCCGCGAGCTTAACGGCGAAAAGATGCCGAACATCCTCTGGATCTGCGCGGACATGCAGCGCTTCGACACCATCGAAGGGCTGAACAATGATGTGATTCATACTCCGAATCTGCGCAAATTAATGGCCGAGTCGGTGACATTCACCAAGGCCTATGTGCAGAGCCCGGTGTGTTCCCCCTCACGCGCCAGCTTTCTGACGGGCCGTTACCCTCATACCACCGGGCTGCGCGCCCTCGGGCAGCGTATCCGCGCGGATGAACAGTTGATCACGCGCATTCTTGCCGACGAAGGTTACGTCTGCGGGCTTTCCGGGAAGCTGCACCTCTCCCCATGCTATGGCGGGCGCGACGAGGACCGCATTGACGACGGCTACAGCGTCTTCCATTGGAGCCACGACCTTACCAATACCTGGCCCGGCAGGAATATGTGGCGCGTCTGGTTGAATGATCAAGGCATCAAGTGGCCGGAGGCGCCGCCGGGGCCTGAATCCCTGGCTTGGGGCGTGCCCATCGATCCCCGATACACGCAAACTGCCTGGTGTTCCGACATGGCGATACAGTTCATGCGCGGGCACAAACCTTTCAGTCCGTGGCTTATGTCGGTAAATATCTTTCAACCCCATGCCCCCTATTGGCCAACCGCGGAATATCTCCATCGCTATGACCCCGCCCAGATGCCCAGCCCGAACTATCGCATGGGCGAATTGGACAACAAGGCAATTTACCAGCAGCTTGATCACCAGGCAGCGTCCGGCGGGCACGAAGTTTCGTTTGCGCATACGGACGACCTCCAGCATCGCAAAATGAAGGCGGCGTATTACGCCATGATTGAGCAGGTTGACACCGAAGTCGGGCGGATGTTGAAGCTGCTTGAGGAGACCGGACAGGCTGACAACACCATCGTGATCTTTATGAGCGACCACGGCGAGATGCTGGGCGACCACGGCATTTTCCTGAAGGGTCCATATTTTTACGAGGGAGCCATTCGCGTTCCCCTGATCATTCGCTGGCCGGGAAAGTACAAAGCCGGTTTGCGGAGCGATGCGCTGGTCGAGATGCTGGATCTCACGCCGACCTTGATGGAAGCCGCAGGCCTTCCCATCCCCGTTGGCATGCAAGGACGCTCCCTCACGCCGCTGCTTACCGGCCGGGCGACCGAGCACCGCGATTCCATCTATTGCGAGTTTTTCGATTCATTGGGAGTGTATGATCCGCCCCCCATGGCCCTTTGCGTAAGAAGCGAGCGCCACAAGCTCGTTTACTACCACTCGCTGAAAACGGGTGAGCTCTACGACCTGGAGAAGGACCCCACGGAGACTTACAATCTTTGGGATTCGGCCGGCGCCCGGCCCGCGCGGGAAGAAATGATGCACGTCATGGTCGCCCGCATGGTCGATACCATCGATCCGCTGCCAGACCGAAAATGTGTGTGGTAAGCGTTCGCCATCAGGAGAAAAATTTCATGGCCATCCTAGAACCCCAGCGGCCCGGAGATTCCAACATCTCGCGGCGGCAATTTATGGAAACTGCGTCCATGGCAGCTCTGGGGACGGCGCTCAACTCGGCGGCGGGGGAAGCCAAGGACGCGCCTTCCCGCCCGCCCAACATCCTCCTGATCATTTCCGACCAGCACAACGCCTCCATGACCGGTTGCTACGGGAACGACATCATCCAGACGCCAAGCCTGGACGAACTGGCCTCGCGCGGCGTGTTGTTCGAGAACTGCTACACCAACTCACCGCTCTGCGTGCCGTCGCGGCTTTCCATCACTTCCGGGAAATACGCCAGCCGCGTGGGCGCGTGGACCAACAGTTGCTGGCTGCCCAGCCCGGACTATCCCTCCATCGCGCGGTTGGTGAAGAGTCGCGGTTATGAAGCGTTTCTGACGGGAAAGATGCACTACGACAAAACCTGCCGCTACGGTTTCACCGAACTCGGCCAGGCGATTACCAATCAAGGCTTCATGAACGGGAAAGGCCATCGCCGCCCCTTCGATGCCACGAACGTTAATTGGCAGACCTGGTGGACCCGCTGCAGCGAGTTTCGCTCGAGTGATAACTCAGAATTGCTCGACCATGACCGCGACGTCGTCTCCCATGCCTGCGACTTCCTCGCCAAGCGGAACAGCACCGCACCACCTTTCTTCTTCCTGGTTGGTTTCCTGGCGCCCCACCCGCCCTTGACCGTTCCCGAGGAGTTCCACGCTCCTTACCGCGGACGCATCGGCCTTCCCAGCCTGCCGCTGGGGCACCTGGAGATGCAACCGCTGAATTACCAACAATTGCGCCACGGCTTTGGCTACCTCAACACCCGACCCGAGGATGTCATCAAGGGAAGAGAGTATAAATACGGGCTTACCCAGTGGTGCGACTACAACATCGGGAAAGTGCTAGACGCGCTCGCCAAAAGCGATGTCGCTCGCCATACGGTGATCATCTACACTTCCGACCACGGCGAAAACATGGGAGAACACGGCCTTTGGTGGAAGCACTGCCTGTATGACACCGCCAGCCGCGTTCCCCTGATTGTGAGCTGGCCGGACCGCTGGCCGGGGCCGGATCGGAGACAGCAGGTGTGCAGCCTGGTGGACTTGGTCCAAACTGTGGCCGAGATCGCGGGCGCCCAACCCCCTGGGGATTGGAACGGCAACTCCCTGGTCCCGTGGCTCAACGACCGCAACTATGCCTGGAAGGATTTTGCCGTCAGTGAGTATTACGGCGAGATGATTTCTTCCGGCTCTGTCATGCTGCGGCATGAGAATTACAAGTACGTTTATCATACCCAACCCAGCCCGGACTTTCCCGCCCAGCGCGAACTCTACAATCTGGCCGAGGACCCCGGTGAGTTCATCAACCTGGCGGCCATCCCCGAGCAGCAAAAGCGCATCCGGGAGTACCACGCCCTGCTCATCAAAGAAATCGGGGAAGATCCTGAGAAAACCGAAAAGCGCTGCCGCGCGGATTACGCCGAGGGCTATCACCGCAGCACCTGAAGCGGCGAAGCCCTGGGCTTTAACTCACCAAATTTCAATGCTTCTGGCTAACTCTTTGAGAGGCTGGAGCCGACGACCAGACTTGAACTGGTGACCCTCGGTTTACGAATATGTATGAATTAGGGTATCTCATTGATTTTGCGGCACGGTTGGCAACCGAAAAGCACGCAAAAGCACGTTTGAAACGCTCAAGTTGTACCGATCTTGTACTTAGACGTAGGCTCTTTCCTCGGGTGCATTACGGCGCATTTTCGACCTCAGCAAGCGAGGGATACTGGCCTTATGGTTAGATTCCAGAGTGGGGATAAGATGGCTGTGATCCGCAAAAAGTCCGCGTTGCCCTTTTCGTGTACCGCTTTCAAGCTGCGAACCTTTCGAGTCCATATTCGTGATGCAACCCACCCAAGATCGGCTTGTCAGCAACACTGTGATCTTGGGGAATTCGATACCGGGGGGATGCCTTTTGTGGAAAATGCTTGGGAAGATCCGGGATCCCCGGCCCCGAGCTCGAGTGAGGACGGCCCCTATTGTAATGGTCTACCCAATGTTTGAGAGTTCGCCGCAGGTGCTTTTCATTCAGCGGAATCAAAAAGTCAAGGCACTCGCGCCGGATGCTACCCGCCAACCTTTCACGGTAGGCATTCGCTTGGGGCGCGCGGAACGGCGTTTTCAAAGTCCTCAGGCCCATTGCTTTCAGGGCTGAGTCCAACTCCGGCGAGTAAATGCTGTCGCGGTCGTGGATCACATAACGATACGGGTCCTCTCCGGGGATCGCCTCCCGGAACTGCTGCAGCGTCCATTCTGCCGTGGGATGGGCAGTGACATTGGCCTGAATGATCCGGCGGCATCCCCCTTCCATGATCACGAAGACGTACCACACCCGAAACCGGGCGGTCACTGCGACGAAGAAATCACAGGCAGCAAGGCTTGAGCGTGGTTGCGGACAAACGTCATCCAGCGCTGGGACGAGGGCCCGCGTTGTGGCCCGGCGGGAGGAGATGCCATATAGCGTCTGATCGTCCGAGGTGAGACCCGAAGGCCCAACTTGAGCAAGAGTTCCGCTGCGAATCGCTCCTCGCCCCACGTCACATTGTTTATTGCCATGTCCGCGATCAACTTCTGGAGGTCGGCGGGAATTCGTGGCCGGCCTCGGGCCTTCGACCTCCACCCCCAAAACAGTCGAAATCCTTTCCGATGCCAGCGGATTAAGGTGTCGGGCTTCACAACGGTTAGAGCTTCTCGCCACCCAAACAGTCTGGAAAGCAACACCCGGGTCAACTTGGCAGCCGCCTTCGCTCGACGTGGTTTAACCTCGCGCGCAAGGTACAAAGGCAATTGCTTGCGAAGGAAGAGGTTCTCAGCGACCAAAGCACACCGCGGCCGCAGGCTAACCCTCATGAACCTCAGGGTATCTAGCAATAGACCGAGCAATGTCCCCAGCCCCTTGGACAGAGAATCGAGTTTCAGAATCAACGACAGGATCGCACACCCCGGACTGTGCCGTCACCTAAAGGTGTGAATCGGGGCGTACGGGATTATTGCGGACTACAGTATGTTAACGTGGGATGTGAGTTAAATATATAGTATATTACAACGTGCTGACCTCCGCTGGGCGCCCGCCAAACTCAGAGAACCTGAGGGTCAGACTTTAGCAACAGGAGGGCATGCAGATTATGAATCGCCGAACTTTCCTATCTACTTC
>Ga0326727_10009741_pt1 | contig 23382 bp, 20 predicted proteins | sample MB2enrmetagenome_FD_207643 | JGI IMG/M metagenome (GOLD analysis project Ga0326727, IMG submission 207643) | Lab enriched peat soil microbial communities from McLean, Ithaca, NY, United States - MB29MY | ecosystem: Environmental > Terrestrial > Soil > Wetlands > Peat | place: USA: New York... | reverse complement strand
TGCGAGCACCGTCTGCTGCCCGAGGCCGCCCTGCGCCGGCGGCTGACCGGCTTCCCCGCCGCCTTCGACCACGCCGCGCGCATCGCGGAGCAGTGCAGCCTCGACCTCGACTTCACCGAGGTCCGCTTCCCGGGCTTCCCCGTCCCCGCGGGCGAGACCCCCTTCTCGGTCCTCTACGGTCTCTGCCAGGACCAGGTCCGGCGCCGCTACCGGCCGCTCACCCCCGAGGTGGCCCGCCGGCTGCAGACCGAGCTCGACGTCATCCAGCGGACCAATCTCGCCGAGTTCTTCCTGATCGTCCACGACATCATGGTCTGGGCCCGGGAGCACGGCGTCCCCGGCCAGGGGCGGGGCAGCGCCGCCGACTCCATCGTCGCCTACCTGCTCGGCATCACCCGGGTGGACCCCATCGCCCACAACCTGCTCTTCGAGCGCTTCCTCCACGTCGACCACCAGGGCACGCCCGACATCGACATCGACTTCTCCACCGACCACCGCGAGCAGGTGATCCAGCATGTGTACGAGAAGTACGGGGCGGAGCGGACCGGGATGGTCGCCAACGTGGTCACCTTCCAGCCCCGGCTGGCGGTGCGCGAGGTGGGCAAGGCGATGGGGTTTCCGGAGCCGATCATCGACCGCCTCGCCAGGTCCATCGACGGCTGGCGCGAGGGCGGGGTGGAGGACGCCCTGGAGGCGGCCGGCCTGCAGGCGCACGCCGCCAGCGGGGCCCTGCCCTGGCAGCAGTTCCTCGCCATCCTGCAGGCCATCGAGGGAACCCCCCGGCATCTCTCCATCCACGTCGGCGGCATGCTGGTCACCGGCGAGCCGCTCACCGACGTGGTCCCGGTGGAGCGCGCCAGCATGGAGGGCCGGGTGGTGGTCCAATTCAACAAGGATGACGTCGAGGACCTCGGCCTCATCAAGATGGACCTGCTCGGGCTGCGCACCCTCTCCGCGGTCGCCGAGTGCCTGGACCTGATCGAGAGGAGCCACGGCGTCCGTCCCGACCTCGACGCTCTTCCCCTCGACGATCCGCGCGTCTACGACATGATCTGCGCGGTCGACACCATCGGCCTCTTCCAGATCGAGTCGCGCGCCCAGCAGCAGGCGCTCCACCAGTCCCAGCCGCGAGAGTTCAACGACCTGGTGGTCCAGGTCGCGATCATCCGCCCCGGTCCCATCCAGGGGGATGCCGTGAACCCCTACCTGCGCCGCCGCCAGGGACTGGAGCCGGTCAGCTATCTCCATCCCAGCTTGGAGCCAATTCTGTCGGAAACAAAGGGGGTCATCCTCTACCAGGAGCAGATCCTGCGCATCGTGATGGATCTGGCCGGCTACAGCGCCGGCGAGGCCGACCGCTTCCGGCGGGCCATGAACCGGCATCGCTCCCGCCTGGAGATGCAGTCGCTGCACGACGAGTTCGTGCGCCGCTGCGGCGAGCACGGCGGGCTCGACGAGGGCGTCGCCGAGAAGCTCTTCCGCAGCGTCGCCGGCTTCGCCGAGTTCGGCTTCTGCAAGTCGCACGCGGCCGCCTTCGCCCGGACCGTCTACGAGACCGCCTGGCTGCGTCTGGAGTACCCCACCCACTGGCTCTGCGCCCTGCTCAACGCCCAGCCGATGGGCTTCTACCATCCCTCGGTGCTGGTCGACGACGGCAAGCGGCACGGCATCCGCATCCTCTCCGTCGACGTCACCCGGAGCCGGGCCCGCTGCATGGTGGAACGGGTGGAGGCGGAGGCCCCCACGCCGCCTGTTGCAACTCCATGGCGGGGTGTGGCGCGCCCGGCTTTGCCGGGCCGCCGAGGGGCGGCGAGCCCCGGTGAGGTGAGAGGGGCCCCCACGCAGCCTGCTGCGTGGGGTGTGCGGCTCGGCTTCAACTACGTCGCCCGCCTCGGCCCGGCCGGCCGGGCCGCCTGCGAGGCGGCGGTGAACGCCGGCGCCACCTCATCGGTCGCGGAGTTCTGGCGCCACACCGGCCTCACGCGGCCGGCGATGGAGCAGCTGGTCCGCTGCGGGGCCTTCGACCGCGTCCACCCGGGGCGGCCTCGCCGGGAGCTGCTCTGGGAGCTGGCCGCGACGGAGAGCGCGCTCCCGCCCCGGCGCCGCTCCGCGGCCGGCCGGTCTCCGGCCGGGGCGCCCGGCCCGCCCCGCGGACGGGGTCACGTCGCCATCGCTCCGGTGCCCCTTGCACCATCCGCCGGACCGCTCCTCGAGCTGCCCGCCCCGGCCCCCGCGCTGCCGCCGATGAGCGAGCGCGACCGGGTTGCCGCCGACTACGCGGTCCTGGGGCTGAGCACCGGTCCGCACCTGGTCAGCCTGCTGCGGGCCTCGCTGGACGCCCTCGGCTGCCTCCCGCTGGCGAGGGTCAGGGATCTGCAGGACGGGGCGCGCGTCACCGTGGCCGGGCTGGTGATCGCCCGCCAGGCGCCGGTCTCGGCCAGGGGCTTCCGCTTCTTCACCCTGGCCGATGAGGACGCCCATCTCGACCTGGTCTTCCGTCCGGAGGTGGCCCGCCGCACCCGTGCCGTCGCCAACGCCCACCCCCTGCTGATGGTCGAGGGGGTCCTGGAGGTGAGCTCGGGACGGCGCAACCTGCTGGTCGCATCGGTCACCGCCCTCGACGGCGACGGGCATCCGCTGCGCGCTCCCGGAGCGGGCGACGAGCCCCCGGCCTGGCCCTCCGCGTCCCACGATTTCCATTGACGGCGGCGCCGTCCGGCGGCCGCGCGGCGTTCTCCAGGGGATGTTTCACACGGGTAACGCAGTCGCCTCATTGCTCCGATAGGGACGGTCCACCCGTTCGGGCAACCGTAGCCTGGCAGCACAACCAGCCCTTCCTGGGAGGACGCCGGCTCGTGGTTTCGCAGCAGACCTGTCCCTCGTGCGCGACCGCCAACTCGACGTTCGCGTCCGTCTGCCGGAACTGTGCGGCCCCGCTCGCCCCGCGTCCTCTGCCCGTGAGCGGCCCCGGGGGCTTTGCCGTGTACAGCAGCGGCGGCGCCCCGGCCGCGCCGCCCGTCGTGGCACCCCCACCGCCCTCGCCGGACAGCTATCAGGCGGCGCCGCGGTCCGCGACCGGGGACGAGGGTGGCTGGCCCGCCGACCGGATCAGCCCCAGCCGTTTCCAGGCCTCGGCGTCGGATGGCTGGACCGGCGTGCCCCGGGAGCAGGCCACAGCTGCGCAGCAGCACGCCCCTCCGGCCTGGGGACCACCGGCCGCGCCGCCGCCCCAGCGCTCCGACGGACACCGGTTGGCGGGGGCGTCCCCGGACCCGACCGCCGCGGCACCCGCTCCGCGGGGTCCGCTCGCCTTCCACCTCGACGTGGGCGCCGGGTCGGCGCTCGCCGCCGCTTCGCGCGCCCCGGGCCCGACCGCACCGCCACCGCTCTCCACCTCGGCACCGCCCGTCCGCCCGCCCGCCGCGCCGGAGCATTCCGGAGACGCGGGCGGCGGCCACGGATGGGGGATCCGCCCGCACCGCCAGTCCCCGCCGGGCAGTTGGGTCATGCCGCCGCCGTCGATGCCCACCTCTGCCGTCGCCGCGCCCGGTCCGGCAGCTGCCGCCCGGTACGTGCCGGGCTTCGCGCTCCCGCCGCCCCCCTGGGAGGAGGGGCCCGCGCGGTCGAGCGCCGGCCTTCAGGTCTTCGTCGTTCTCCTCCTCGCCGCCATGGTCGCGGCCGGCCTCCTCCTCTACCTGAGCGGCGGCCTCAACCAGGGACTGGGGTCCGGGACGCACACCCTGAGCACTCCGTCAACGCTCGACGGCCTCGCCCAGGACAGCGCGTCGCAGCTGCAGTCCGTGGGGCAGACACTGCAGGCGAACATCGAGGCCTCGGACACCTCGACGCACACGCTCCAGCAGATGGTCACCGCCTTCTACGGCTCGCCGGCCGTGGGCAGCACCGCAGCGACACCCAGCTACTTCCTCTCCATGCTGAGCTTCGGCGCGCCGCTCACCTCCACGGATCTCACCGATCTGGGAAGCCTGGCGACGGTCACCACCGTCGAAACCGTGAATGGCGTCGGCTTTCACTGCGGCACGCCCGCCGGCGGGTCGATGGGCTCGCTCTGCTTCTGGATCGACGGCAACGTGATGGGCGTCGTCGAGGGCGCCACCGCGGTGGGTCCGGCCGGCACGCTGGCCGCGGCCGAGGAGGCCCGCAGCTCCGGCGAGCGCTGAGCGGGGGATCGCTCCGGCCGGCGGGACGGTCCCATGCTCGGAGCGTACGATCGGGTGATGCCGGAGGAGCCATCGCAGGCCCGCCGCCTCGCGGCCGCCGCCGACCGCCGCCGCATCGCCGTGATCGGGCTGCACGGCGTGATCGGCGGAGCGGTCAAGACCGCTGATCTGCTCCGGACCCTCTCCGACGCTCGGCGTGAGCAGAGGATCCGGGCGGTTCTGCTCGTGATCGACTCCCCGGGAGGTAGCGCCACCGAGTCGGAGGCCCTCTACCTCGGTGTCCGCCGGCTGGCGGGGGAGAAGCCGGTGGTCGCCTGGATCCGCAGCACCGGCGCCTCGGGTGCCTACTTCGCCGCCTGCGGCGCAAGCCGGATCCTGACCTTCCCCTCGGGCATCGTGGGATCGATCGGTGTCATCTCCATGCGCCCCGTCCTGGTCGAGGCGCTGCGCCGCCTCGGCACCTCGGTCCAGGTGACCAAGACCGGGCCGTTCAAGGATCTCGGAGCGCCCTGGCGGGAGCCGACTGAGGAGGACCAGGCCAAGGAGCGCGCGCTGGTCGACGCCATCTTCCGGCGCTTCACCGGCGCGGTCGCCGGGGCGCGCGGCTTCGACGACGAGCAGCTGGCGAGGGTGACCACCGGGGAGGTCTGGCTGGGCACCGAGGCGCTGACCCTCGGCCTCGTCGACGGCATCTGCGAGGACGAGGAGGGTGCGATCCGAGAGGCGCAGCGACTCGCCCGCCTGCCCCATCGGCGCGTGGTGCGCATGGGCCTGCGCCGCACCGTGCTCCAGCGCCTCGGGGTCCCCGGCGCTGGCATGGGGCCGCCAGGAGCACGCTGGATCGCCGAAGTCGAGGGCTGGCTCAGGTCACCCCGGGCGCTGCTCTGATCCCATCCCGCGGTGGTGGCAGGCTGGACTGCTCAGGCCGCGGGAGCCCTACGCCGGCGATCACCGCTGCGTGGCGGCGCCCATCTCCGGCTGCGCGTCCGCACCGCGGGGCGCGTCGTCACTGGCGATGGCCGGTTGGGCGCCACCGCCCTCCCGCGAGATGGGCAGGGCCAGCCCGGCCCGTGCCAGCGCCTCGGCGAGATCGTCGACGGCGTGCAGACCGGTCGCGAGGTCGGACGCGTCGAAGGGCCGTGCCGCCCGTCGCTCGCAGACGACTATCCCGGCCAGCTCCTCGCCGTCCACGATGGGGAGCAGGAGGTACGAGGTGAGGTCGATGCCCCGGCGGGGCTGGGCGCGGTGGGAGGCGCTCTCGGTCCAGATCGCCCCGCGCCGGCTGTGGCGCACCCGGGCGAGCACCTCGGCCGGCACGGTGGCGCTCGACGCCGACGCCGGAGGGAGGGCGATGGCGCGGTCGGCCGAGACCGCGTGGGCCAGCCGGGTGAGCCCGAGCCGCACCCCGGCGTCGACCGCGACCTGGCCCCAGATGGTGGGGGCCAGGCGGGTGCTGCGCCGGTTGATGAGCCCGTTGGCCACCATCCCCGCCGCCGCCGCCAGCGCTCCGGACGCGATCACCGGCAGGCGGGTCAGGCAGAGCAGGGCGAAGACGGGGTACATGACCAGGAAGCTGGCGAGCAGGGCGCGGAGGAGGAAGCCCCGGACATCGCCGTGCTGGGGTCGCCGCCGCTGATCGGCGAAGGTCCAGGTGCGGTTCCACAGGGCGTTCCAGGTGAAGCTGAGCGCGAAGGCGGGCAGGAAGGCGAGCAGGGGAGGGACCCGCGCCGGTCCGGCCAGCGCCCACAGGGTGGGCAGGAAGAGGGCCAGGCCGGAGATCCCCACCAGGCCGAACTTCCAGATCCGCGCCGATCCGTCGACCTCGAGGAAGAGGGAGGTGAGGTGGCGGACGAAGAGGAGCCCCTGGCGGGCGCTGGCCTTGCTGGCTCCGGCGGCGCGTGCCTGGAAGCGCAGCGGCACGTCCACCACCCGCAGCTCGGGGACGCAGACCAGCAGCTCGAGCAGGATCTTGAAGCCGACCGGGCGGAACTCGATGCCGTCGATGAGCCGGCGCCGGCAGAGGAAGAATCCCGACAGCGGGTCGGTGCTCCGCCGTGCCGGGCGGAAGAGGAGGCGGGCGGCCAGGCCGGCTCCGCGGCTGACCAGGTGGCGGGCCAGGCCGGCGAGGCCGCCGGCACTCCCCCCGGACATGTACCGGCTGGCGACCACCAGGTCGGCGCCCCGGTCGGCGGCGGCCAGCATCTCGGGGATCAGCTCCGGGGGGTGCTGGAGGTCGGCGTCCATCACGCAGACCAGCTCCCCGCGGGCCATGTGCAGGCCGGCGACCACGGCCGTGCTCAGCCCGCCGGAACGCTCCGGACCCTGGCGGAGCAGGCAGCGGACCTCGGCATGTCCGGCCTGCAGAGCGGCGAGCCGGGCCGGGGTCTCGTCATCGCTGTCGTCGACGAAGCAGACCTCGGCGTCGATGCCCGCCAGCGCGGCGTGGAGCCGCGTCCAGAGCGCGTCCAGGCTCTCGGCCTCGTTGCGGGTGGGGATCACCACCGAGAGCCGGGGCACCGGGGGCGGTGTGCGTTCGGTCATGTGTGCGAAGGATAGAGCCGCGGCAAGTTGGGTGTTCCCGGATCGAGGTGCATCAGCCCAGCAGCGGGAAGCGCTCCTGCAGCTCCCCCAGGCGGCGGCGGTCGTCCTCGTCCAGCTCCATCCGACCCGTGCCCTTGAGCGCGTAGACCTCCGCAGCCCAGGTCACGGGCGGCGCAGTTCCGAGCAGACCATCGAGCGTCGTGCGCACGATCTCGAGGGCGGTCGCCGGTGCGGCGGGCGGGTGGTCCAGATTCACGGTGAGGTCGAGGTGGTGCAGCGCCGCCTCGACGGTGAGGGTTGCCAGGAGGTCGGGTACGGCGATGACCAGATGCTGGGTCTCGACCCGACCCTGGGGCGGTGACAGCGCCGACGCTCTCAGGGCCGCCTCCGAGGTCTCCGCCCACATCTCGGCGATGAGCGCGGGGCGTGGGAAGGCGGCCGCCGCACGGCGGACGAACTCGGCGTGCCGGACGGCCCCCTCGCTGCTCGCCCGGAAGGGGCGCCAGTAGGCGATGAAGTCGGTCGTCGGCTCGGCGACCGTCGGACTCGCGAACGCGACCAGAGCGCGCTGCGGATCCAGCAGGAGGTGGAAGACGACATCGCGCACACTCCAGCCCTGGCAGCGGCTCGGTCGCGCCCAGTCATCGTCGGAGAGCGCCGACAGCGCAGCGGTGGTCGCTCGATACGTCTCGCTGAGAGCACCCAGGGCGTCACGCCCATCCACGGCCGGCACCGGACCATTGTCCGGCAAAGGCATGCGAAACGAGCGGCGGCCAGCCCCGGGGGCCACGCTCCGCCGCCGCCCTCACCCCGGGGATGCGACCACCTTGCTGTGGATCTGCTCGGTCAGCCCCTCGATCTGCTGGGTGAGCCGGGTGTTCTCGTCGAGCAGCTGGCGCAGCAGCGTGATGGCGTGTTCGGCGGTCTGCTGGCGCTCCAGGGTCGCCGCCGCCACCGCCTCGCGATGCCGGGCGTCGGCGTCGGCCTGGGCCTTGTCGCGGTCGGCCTGACGGGTCTGGGCCAGCAGGATCAGGGGTGCGGCGTATGCCGCCTGGAGGCTGAACATGAGGTTGAGGAGGATGAACGGATACGGGTCCCACCGGAAGATCAAGATGACGTTGACGGCGATCCAGGCGGCCACGATGATCGTCTGCCCCACCAGGAACTTGGGGGTCCCGAAGAAACGGGCAAAGGCCTCCGCCTTCTCGCCGAAGCCCCCGCTGCCGAACGGTCGGGCGAGATGCTCGTATGGTTTGAGGAAGCGTCGATAGTGGTCCACCGGAACCGGGCTCTCGGCGGGGGGCGTGGTCGTCATCGGGGCTCCTCCGGATGAGTGCTCGCTGCTCACCGCTCGGAAGGTAGCGCAGGTCCCACCGACCGCGCCTGCCGCTGTCAGTGCGCGGGGGGGAGGTCCTCGACCACTTCGTCCACGAGGCGGAGCAGCTTGGACTTGGCGGTGTAGCCGACGAAGCGGCGCAGCGGCTCACCGCCGACGAAAAGGAGGAGTGTGGGGACCGCCATCACGCCCAGGCGGTCAGCGCTCACGTGGTTCTCGTCCGCGTCGACGGTGACCACGCGGAGCCTGCCCTCACGTTCGCGGGAGACGTCCGCGAGCACGGGGGCCATCGCCCGGCAGGGTGGGCACCATGACGCGCCGAACTCGACCAGCACCGGGGTGGGGGCGTCGACGACCTCGGTCGCGAACGTGGCGTCGGTGACGGCGTCGATCATGGCGAGAGCTCCGCTGAGGGACGGGTGGTCACGGCCTTGTACGAGGCGCAGCTGGAGTAGGTGCGCGGGGCGGCGCCGGACCGGCGGGAGGGGTCCGGCTCGGCAGAGAGGGGATCGTCCTTCTCCTCGGGCCCGTAGCGGTGCCAGACGGCCTGCCGCGACATCCCCAGCCGGTCGGCGATCTCCGCCCAGCTCATCCCCTCACCTCGCGCCGCCAGCACGGTGCCCGCCCGCCGGCTCCCCACCAGCCCGGCGACCGAGCGCAGGGCCAGGAGGCGGTCGCCGACCGGCAGGGCGTCGATCGCCTCCATCACGGCGCGCACAGCGCCGTCTGCATGTGGCGTGGAGGGGCGGTACGGCGGGGAGGGCACACGCGGCATCTCTGTCAACTATACATGACATCAGCTGGCAGTGACCCCTCGTGGCCCCCGGCCCGTGCGCCCGCCAGCCGGGCTAAGCTCACGCCATGGCAGAGATCGAGCTCACTCCGACCCACCTCGTCGTCCACATCCGGGGCGCCGACAAGTTCCTCTCCCTCACGAGCCAGGTCGAGGTGCCGCTCGAGCACATCGCCGGGGTGGATGTGTCCGTCCCCGAGGCCCATCAGGTCTACCACGGCATCAAGGTGGGCGCCAACCTGCCGGGCGTGGTCACCGCGGGACGCTTCCCGCAGCACGGCGAGTGGGCCTTCTGGGACGTCCACGACCCGGAGAAGGCGATCGCCATCCGGCTCCACGACGAGCACTACGCCAAGCTGGTGATCGGTGTCGAGGAACCCGCCGCCACAGTGGCGTCGATCACGGCGGCGCTGCGCTTCCACTGAGCTTCTGAGGCCGCCCCACCTCGGGCGCCCGGTGCTCCCGGGCAGGTGTGGGCAGCTGATCAGGGTCGAAAGACCCCTCTCGACCACCGCCGCTTGACCGCATCATCACGCCGATCCAAGATTTGCCCAGAGCTCCAGACGGGTGCGGAAGGGCGGCGCGAGCCTGCCGGCCGCAGGAGCGGAGGAACGAGGCATGGCCATTGCCGAACAGCTCGAAGTCAACGAAGCCCAGATTGCCGTGCACTGGCGGGAGGAGGAGTACATCCAGCCCCCGCCGCGCTTCATCGGCCAGGCCAACGCGCACGACCCGGCGATCCTCGACCGGTTCCGGGAGGAGAACTTCCCGGAGTGCTTCCGGGAGTACGCCGACCTGCTCACCTGGGACAGGTACTGGCACACCACCCTGGACAGCAGCAATCCGCCCTTCTGGAAATGGTTCGTGGGCGGTTTCCTCAACGCCTGCTACAACTGTGTCGACCGCCACCTGGAAACGCGGGCCAACCAGGCGGCGCTCATCTGGGTGCCCGAGCCGGAGAGCGAGCTCACCCAGTCGATCACCTACCGCGAGCTCTACCGGCGGGTCAATGCTTTCGCCGCTCTGCTCCGCGATTACTGCGGCCTCCAGGCGGGCGATCGGATCACCCTCCACATGCCCATGGTCCCCGAGCTTCCGGTGGTGATGCTCGCCTGCGCGCGTCTCGGGATCGTCCACTCCGAGGTCTTCGGCGGCTTCAGCGGCAATGCCTGCGGAGAGCGCGTCGCCGACTCCCAGAGCCGGGTCCTGATCACCATCGACAGCTACTATCGCAACGGCGACCTGGTCGATCACAAGGTGAAGGCCGATGAGGCGGTGGCTCGGGCCGAGTCGCTGGGCCAGAAGGTCGACAAGGTGCTGGTCTTCCGTCGCCATGCCGGAGAGTACGGGTCGCAGACCCCGATGGTCGAGGGTCGCGACGTCTTCGTCGATGAGGTCATCGGGAAGTACCAGCGCGCCCTGGTGGCCCCGGTCTCGCTGCCCGCGGAGGCTCCCCTCTTCCTCATGTACACGAGCGGCACCACCGGCCGTCCCAAGGGTGCGCAGCACTCCACCGGCGGCTACCTCGCCTACGTTGCCGGCACCTCCAAGTACTACCAGGACATCCACCCCGAGGACACCTACTGGTGCATGGCCGACATCGGGTGGATCACCGGCCACTCCTACATCGTCTATGGGCCGCTGTCGCTGGGCACGACCAGCGTCCTCTACGAGGGTGTCCCGACCTATCCGGACCCGGGACGGCCCTGGCGGATCGCCGAGCGCCTCGGCGTCACCATCTTCCACACCGCTCCGACCTCGATCCGGATGCTGCGCAAGCTGGGACCGGACGAGCCGGCCAAGTACGACTACCGCTTCAAGCACATGACCACGGTCGGTGAGCCGATCGAGCCCGACGTCTGGCGCTGGTACCACACGTCGGTGGGCAAGGGCGAGGCGGTCATCGTCGACACCTGGTGGCAGACCGAGACCGGTGGCTTCCTGGGCTCCACCCTCCCCGGTCTCCAGGGGATGAAGCCGGGCAGCTGCGGGCCGGCTGCGCTGGGCATCTACCCGGTGATCTTCGACGAGGACGGGAAGGTGGTCGAGCCGGGCAGTGGCAAGGCGGGCAACATCTGCATCCGCAACCCCTGGCCCGGCATCATGCAGACCATCTGGGGCCAGCCGGAGCGCTTCGTGCAGGTCTACTACGAGAAGTACTGCAAGGACAAGAAGAGCAAGGACTGGCACGACTGGCCGTACTTCGCCGGTGATGGGGCGACCCAGGGCGCTGACGGCTACTTCCGGATCCTGGGCCGGGTCGACGATGTGATCAACGTCGCGGGCCACCGGCTGGGAACCAAGGAGCTGGAGTCGGCGGCCATCACCGTGAACGAGGTCGCCGAGGCGGCCGCGGTGCCCGTCATCGACGCGATGCGGGGCAAGGCGGTGGAGATGTACATCTCGCTCAAGCCCGGCATCAAGCCGTCCCCGGAGCTGGAGGCCAAGGTGGTCAAGGCGATCGAGGTCGAGATCGGCAAGATCGCTCGCCCCACCAACGTCTGGATCGTCTCCGACATGCCCAAGACCCGCTCCGGGAAGATCATGCGCCGGGTCATCGCCGGCATCTCCAACTTCACCGATGTGGGTGACATCAGCACCCTGGCCAACCCCGAGATCGTGGAGCAGATCAAGCATCACGTGCAGAGCGAGAAGCTCTCCCGCGGACAGCTGCCCCGCGAGCTCACGGCTCAGGAGAAGACCGATATCGAGGCCTTCGGCAAGGCCGAGTAGGCGGGCCCGGAAGGGACCGGCGCGGGGGAGGAGGTCGCAATGTGCGGCCTCCTCCCTCGCGTGTCGGCTCCACGTCAGCTGTCGTCCCCCGCGGCCCCGTCCGGAGGACCGGTCAGGCCCGGTCCCCCGGGGGAGCCAGGAGACCCCGTCAGCTGACGAACGGAGCCCCGGTGGGAAGCACCACCCTGCGCCACGTCGCGTTGACGACGTCCGCGAAGGAGGTGTAAAGGGCGGCGATGGCGGTGAGCAGCCCGACGATCCCGCCGATCCGGGTGAAGCCCGCGCCGTCGGCGTCGTTGCCCCAGGCCCCGATCGCGAGCAGCACGAAGGTGATCGCGAGCAGGACGAAGATCACGGTCACCGCCTTGGCGGCGCCCAGCGAGGCGACGGCCATGTAGGCGGTGAATATCCCCCAGGACAGCAGGAACAGGCCGACGAACCCGTTGGCGACCTGCAGGGTCGAGACCGAGGCGTCCGTCGAGGCGATCTTGGCCCCGAAGAACCAGACGAAGAGGACGTAGCTGAACCAGAACGCTCCGAATGAGCAGAACGCAGTGCCGGCGAACGTGTTGCCGCGCCGGAAGGCAAAGAGGCCGGCGACGAACTGGCCCAGGCCTCCGTAGGCCGCTGCCAGCGCCAGCACGCCGATGGTCGCGCCGCCGTTGAGCCAGCCGATGTCGATGACCATGAGGACGAGGGTGGTCAGCCCGAATCCCGCAAGTCCCAGCGGTGCGGGGTCTCCGAATGCGCTTGGCGGAGCGGCAGGCTTCGCTTCTGCAGGCGTGGAAGGAGTGTGTTGCATCCGTGCTCTCCCTTTTCTCTGAGCGCGCCCGTCACGCGCCCCTCCGACGATCATGCCGCAGAAGAGTCGGTCCGACAAGACGCTTCTCGGGGGCCGGTCGAGCCGATCTCACGGCCCGACGACTGCTCACTCCATCGCCCGGCGGTACTCGCTGGACGGTACCGCCGGGGCCTTCCGTTCGGAGCAGAGTCCTGCGGATCCCGCTCCTCACTCCATCGCCCGGCGGTACTCGCTGGACGGTACCGCCGGGGTCTTCCGTTCGGAGCAGAATCCTGCGGATCCCGCTCCTCACTCCATCGCCCGGCGGTAGCAGCGGGTCGCCCATGCGACGGCGAGCAGAGCTGACGCGCCACTCACTGCGAAGCCGAGCGCGACGGTAGCGGAGGCGAGGGTTCCGGCCGCCAGCTGACGTGCGGCCTCCACCGCGTAGTACATCGGGTTGGCGTGGCCCAATCCCTGGAGCCAGCCGGGCCCCAGCGAGAGGGGGAGGAGAACCCCGGCGAGCAGGGTGAGCGGCAGCTGCAGCCCGGTGACCACCGCCGCCAGGCTGCCGATCTGTTGCAGGGTGATGCCGAGCGCCGCCGAGCTCGCCGAGCACGCGGCGGTGAGCAGGGCCAGCAGGACGATGAGCACCCCCAGGCCCGCCCAGTGGGCGTGGAATCCGAAGGGGATGGCGACCACCAGCACCACCGCGGCGGGAACGGCGAAGACGATCACGTCGCGGATGACGGTCCCGAGCACGAGGGCGAGGCGGCTCGCGGGGGTCACGCGCAGCCGCTCGATCACCCCCGAGTCCAGCTCGCCGATCGCGATCCAGCCCGCGCCCATGCCCGCTCCGCCGGCCATCAGGGCGAGGATGCCGGGCACGAAGACGTCGAGCACGCCGCCTCGCGGGAGGCCCGGACCGCCGGCGAGGTGGGGGAGCAGCGGTGCGAAGAGCGCCAGGTAGAGGAGGGGAACGCTGATCCCCATGAACACCCAGATCGGCTGGCGCAGGGTTTCGAGAAGACGGCGCCGCGCGAGCAGTGCTGTCTGCAGCAGGAAGCTCATGCCGCCGCCTCCCTCCTCGCCGGATCCCCGGCGTCGCGCAGCGACCGTCCCGTCTCGTGGAGGAAGACGTCGTCCAGGGACGGCTCCCGCAGCGAGACACCCTGCACCTCGATGCCGCGCCGGCGCAGCCGGTCGAAGATCGACGCCAGCCCGGTGGTCGCATCGCCGACCTCGAGACGGACCGCGTCCCCCTCCATGCGGATCTCGCCCACCAGGGGGTCCGACTCCAGCTCCCGCGCCAGCGCCGCCGGATCCGCCGTCCCGCGCCGGGGGGTGATGGTCACCCCGGCGGGGTGACGCTGCTTCAGCTCCTTGGGGGTCCCCTCGGCAACGACGCGGCCATGGTCGATGATGGCCAGGCGGTCGCTGAGCTGGTCGGCCTCGTCGAGGTAGTGGGTGGTGAGCAGGATGCTGGTGCCCAGGTCACGAAGCCCGCGCAGCTGGTCCCAGAGGTTGGCCCGGTTCTGCGGGTCGAGGCCGAGGGTCGGCTCGTCGAGGAAGAGCACCTCGGGTCGGTGCATGATCCCGAGCCCCACCTCCAGCCTCCGCCGCTGACCTCCCGAGTAGGTGCGCACGATGCGCTGGCTGAAGGGGCGCAGGTCGAGCAGCTCGATCAGCTCGTCGGCGCGGCGCTCGGTCTCCACCCGGCCCATGCCGTAGAGACGCCCCTGGAGGACGAGGTTCTCGCGTCCCGTCGCCTCGATGTCGGCGCCGCCGCGCTGGCCGACGTAGCCGATCCTCCGCCGCACCTCGGCGGGGTCGCGGCGGACGTCGACGCCGGCGACGAAGGCCGTGCCGGAGTCGGCCGCCAGCAGCGTGCTGAGGATCCTCAGGGTCGTCGTCTTGCCGGCCCCATTGGGGCCGAGGAACCCATAGATCTGGCCGGCGGCCACGCTGAGGTCGACGCCGCACAGCGCCTCGACCTCGCCCCGCCGGGTGCGGAACGTCTTGCGCAGCGCGGTCACCGAGACTGCGCTCAAGTCCGCTCGCGCGACCGCTCGGCGCGGCCGCGCCGCGCGTGCCGCCCCGCTCACGCGTCCCCCGCCTTGCGGAGCCGGACCTCCAGCGCCATGCCCTGGGTCGAGACGTCGCAGCTGTGGAACGCGGTCCGCGCGACCAGCGCCCGGAACCGGGCCGGCGAGTAGGCGCGGCGGCGCAGGAACCTGGAGAGGATCAGCCTGGTCGTGAAGCTGTTCACGCGGCTGAGCCTCATCGCCCTCACCTCCGCCGCGACGTCGGCGTTCGAGGCGTCCCGGTTCATGTCCTCGATCACCGCCACCCCGCCGGCGCGGAGGACGCGGTGCATCTCGTCGAGCGCCTCCACCGGCCGCTTGAAGTTCTTGAACGCCGCCTGGCAGACGATGAGGTCGAAGCTGCCCGCCGCGAAGGGCATGCTGGAGACGTCGCCCTGGCGCACGTCGACAGTCGCGCCCGCGGTGCGGGCGTTCTCCGTGGCGATCTGCACCATGGTCCGGCTGATGTCCAGCCCGGTGACCCGCAGCCTTCCCGACCGCGCCATCTCGACGGCGAGGTAACCGGGGCCCGGCGCCACCTCGAGCACCGTCGCACCCGGCTCGAGGCCGGCGGTGAGCCTGGCCGCGTCCCTGCGGCAGACCTCCAGCTGGCTCGCCGAGCCGCGCGTGCGCGCGTACCAGCGCGCCGTCCGTCCCTCCATCTCCGGCACCTGGAAGCGCCGGCGCGGGGTCGCGCTCATCGGAAGAGGGAGAGCGGGAGGGTGACGGCCTCGCCGAGGAGGGCGAGGAAGGCGCCGAGGCCGACCAGCAGGACGGCGAGGCCGACGGGAGATGCGAACCCGTACCACCGGAACATCCGGAAGGGATCGTCGTCGTCGGGGTGGACCATGTCGGGGGTCTCCTTGTCGAACCGGGGGGACCGACCCGCGGCTGCCATACTTCTCACGGGATCGGCCTCAGTGGATGATATCTTAGCTACTAAGCAAGTGCTATCCTAAGCAAATGACCAACCCAGTGTCAAGCTCGGGGCGCGCCGATCTCGTCCGACGCCTGGTAGCGGCCGTGCGCCGCCAGGTGGCCTGGACCGTGCTCCACAACCAGACCATCGCCGACCGGCTGGGGATGGGGATGACCGACCTCCACTGCGTCAACCTCCTCGACATCGAGGGGCCGATGACCGCCGGCCGCCTCGCCGAGCTGATGGGCCTCACCACCGGCGCGGTGACGGGGGTCCTCGACCGTCTGGAGCGCGCCGGGGCGGTGCGCCGGGAGGCCGACCCCGCCGACCGCCGCCGGGTGGTCGCCCGGCTGGTTCCGGAGGGCATGGAGCGGGTGAGGGCGGCCTACGCCACCGTCGGCTCCGAGGTCGAGGAGCTCTACGCCGGGTATGACGATGCCCAGCTCGCCTTCCTCGTCGACTACACCGAGCGCAACGCGGAGATGACCCGCCGGATCACCACCGAGATGCGCGTCCGTGATCGGGGCACCGCCGGGGAGGCTGAGGGGAGCCTCTCCGCGCCGCTCGGGGAGGTGACCTCGGGCCGTCTGGAGATCGTTGCCAGCGTGGTGCGGATGCGGATCGACTCGGACCGCGAGATGCCCGACCTCTACCGGGCCAGCTTCGAGCGGCGCGCCCCCCGCATCCGGGTGAGCGCGGGGACGGTGAACCTCACCTTCCCCGGGCTCTGGCACGCCGACACCGGACGCGGGCGGGTCACCCTCTGCGGGGCGATCCCCTGGGTGCTGGACATCCGGGGAGGCGCGGCCGAGATGGACGTGGAGCTCTCCGCTCTGGCCCTCGCGGAGATGAACATGACGGGTGGCGCCAGCAAGGTGGACTTCCGGCTCTCCCATCCGGTGGGCACGGTGCCCCTGCGCATCCGGGGGGGTGCCAGCCGGGTGACCATCCGCCGCCCGGCGGATGTGCCGGTGCGGGTGCGGGTGAGCGGAGGGCTCTCCCGGCTCACCCTCGACAGCCGGCGATTGGCGTCCAGCGGCGCCGGCACCGTCCGCGACACGCCCGGCTACGAGACCGCCGCCGACCGCTATGAGCTGGTCGTCGAGGGCGGCGCCAGCCGCATCACCGTCCAGGCGTCCTGACGCGCTCGGGAGCGGGGGCGGGTTGCGCCGCCCTCCGGGCGATGCGCTATACTAATAAGGTAATTCTGACCTAAACTCCGCGAGCCCAGGCCCAATCGCACGGCATCCCCTCAAGGAGCTCACTGGAGGCCCACCCGTGGCCCTCGCCGTCGCCGACCCCGCCACCACCGTCTCCGACCTGGTCGCCCGGATCGGGAAGCTGCGCCGCCAGCGGCGCGCGGTCATCCTCGCCCACAACTACCAGCTCCCCGAGGTCCAGGACGTCGCCGACTACGTCGGCGACTCGCTCAACCTCTCCCGCCAGGCGGCCCAGACCGACGCCGAGGTGATCGTCTTCTGCGGGGTCCACTTCATGGCCGAGACGGCCGCCATCCTCTCCCCCGCGAAGACCGTCCTGCTCCCCGATCTGGAGGCGGGCTGCTCGCTGGCCGACACCATCACCGCCGGCCAGCTGCGCGAATGGAAGGCCCAGCACCCGGGGGCGGTGGTGGTCTCGTACGTCAACACCTCGGCCGAGGTCAAGGCCGAGTCCGACTACTGCTGCACCTCCTCCAACGCCGAGGCGGTGATCCGGGCCATCCCGGCCGGCACCGAGATCCTCTTCTGCCCCGACATGTTCCTGGGTGCCCACCTGGAGCGGGTCACCGGGCGCCGGATGCACATCTGGATGGGCGAGTGCCACGTCCACGCCGGCATCGATCCGGACCAGCTCGAGGCCACCCGGCGTCGTCACCCCGACGCCGAGCTGCTCCTCCATCCCGAGTGCGGCTGCACCTCCGCGACCCTCTACCGGCTCGGCCGCGGCGACCTCAAGGGGTCGAGCTGCGTGGTCGCCTCCACCGAGGGGATGGTCCGCCGGGCGGTCGAGTCGCCCGCCACCACCTTCATCGTCGCGACCGAGGTGGGGATCCTGCACAGGATGAATCTGCTGGCTCCGGGGAAGCGCTTCCTGCCCGCGTCCGAGGACGCGGTCTGCCCCTACATGAAGAAGATCACCCTGGAGAAGGTCGCCGCCTGCCTGGAGCGGATGGCACCCCGGGTGACCGTGCCCGAACCGGTGGTGTCGCAGGCCCGCCGCGCGCTGGACCGGATGGTGGCCATCGCCCCGTAGCCGCGGCGCTCAGGGCTCGCCGGCCTCCGGGGCGGGGCGCGCCGGCCCCGGATGGGTGACCGTCAGCGCGGACGGGCCGTCCTCGGCCAGCGCCCGCCAGCCGGTCAGGGTGGCGAGCAGCAGGCCGACACCGGCCAGGCCGAAGGCGGCGCGCGCCCCCAGGGTCTCGCCGACCTCCCCGGTCAACGGGCCGGTCAGCAGGTTGGCCCCGGGCAGCGCCATCGTCCAGATGCCCATGACCCGCCCCCGCATGGCGGGAGCGGAGCGGAGCTGGACCAGCGTGTTGGCCCGGGCCACGAACCAGATCGAGAGGCAGCCGGTGACGACCAGCCCGGCGATCGCGAGCCCGATGCCAGGGGCGATCGCGGTCCCCAGGATCGCGACGCCGGTGAGGGTGGCGAGCAGGCGGACCTCGCGGCCGTCGGGCCGGCCTCGCACCACGGCCGCGAGCAGGGCACCGACGACCCCGCCCGCGCCGAAGGCGGCCATCATCAGCCCGTATCCACCCCCGCCGAGGTGGAAGACCCGGGTGGCCAGCAGGGGCAGGGCCACCCCGAGGTTGAAGAGCATCCCCGACGCCGCCGCCATCAGCACGGCGGTCCGGAGCAGGGGCGTGCGCCAGACGTAGCGGAGCCCGGAGCGGACCGCGCCCCGCTCCCGCGGGCGCCTTCGCGGCGGCCCGGCGGACGCCGCCAGCCGGCGCGCCGCCGCGCGGCGGTGGACGGTCAGCAGCACCAGCAGGGCGGGGAGGTAGGAGACGCCGTTGGCGACGTAGCAAGCCGGGATGCCGAGGGTGGCCAGGAAGACGCCGCCCACCGCGGGACCCACCACCCGGGAGACGTTGAGGACGACCTCGTTGAGGCTGATGGCGCCGGCCAGCCGGTCGCCGCCGACCAGGTCGAGGACGTACACCTGACGGGCGGCCCCGTCCGGCGCGCTCACCGCGCCGGTGACGAAGGCGACGGTGAAGAGCATCCAGACCCGCACCGCGCCGGTCCAGGTGAGCGCGGCGACCACTCCGGCACAGAGGATGAAGAGGCACTGGGTCGCGATCAGCAGCCGGCGGCGGTCGATGCGGTCCACCAGCGCTCCCGCCCAGGGCCCGCCGACCAGGACCGGGAACATGTAGCAGGCGCCGAGGAGGCCGAGGTCCAGGCCGCTGCCGGTCAGCTTGAGCACCAGCCAGGCCTGGGCCACCCCCTGGGTCATGGTCCCGGAGGCCGAGAGCACCTGGCTCAGGAACCACCATCGGAAGGAGGGGGCGCGGAGCGAGCCGAAGGCCCTGCCGAGGTGCTGCCGGCTCGGAGCTATTTTCACTGATTCGTAGTAATATATCGCGCGGCTATCAGTACCTTGACCTTATCATCCATTCCAGTCGTCGTATATTTCTAACGCATCGGTTAGAATCAGAGCTATGGCCGACGCACCCGCCGCCCCCGCGACCCGAACCGCTCACCGCCTGCTGGCGCTCCTCGAGGTCTCCGGGCCGCTCACCCGCGCGGAGCTGGCCGAGCTCGCCGGGCTGCCCCCGACCACGGTCGCCGGGGCCGTCGCGGAGCTGCTCCACGAGGGGCTGCTGACCGAGATCGAACCGGCGCCGCGGTCCCGCCAGGCGGGCCGGCCGCCTCGGGCTCTCGCCCTGGCCGCGCCTCCGGGGGTGGTCGCGCTCGTCGGCATCCGCCACCACGGCCTGCGAACCAGCCTCGTCGGCGTCGACGGGACGGCGCTGTCGGACCACGGCGAGGCCGTCCCGGGCGGCGACGCCGATCCCGGCGCCCTGCTCGAGCCGGCCACGAGCATGCTGCTCGCCGACCTGCGTGCCGCCGGGGTGCCCCGCGAGCGGCTGGCGGCGGTGGTGCTCAGCGTGCCCCGCCCCCGTCCTCAATCCCACCCTCTCGCTCCGCTCGGGGAGCGGCTGGGCGTCCCCCTGCTGGTGGAGAACGACGCCAACCTCGGCGCGCTCGGCGAGGCCGCCTTCGGAGTGGGCCGCGGGCTGGAGAGCTTCGTCTACGTGATGCTCGATTACGGGCTGGGGGCCGGTCTCGTCTTCGGCGGCCGGCTGCACCGCGGGGCGTCGGGCTTCGCCGGGGAGCTGGCCCACGTCCAGGTGAGGGAGCAGCAGGACGGCCCGCTCTGCGTCTGCGGAGGTCGGGGTTGCCTCGGTCGGGTCATCGGCCCGTCGCTGCGCGACTTCGTCGAGACCGCGTATGCGGAGCGGCTCAGCGTGCAGGAGGTGTTCTCCCTCGCTGCCGGTCGCGATCCGGGGGTGCGCCGCCTGTTCGCCGACCTCGGCCGCACCGTGGGCCGGCCCCTGGCCGATCTCTGCACCATGGTCGACCCGGCCGCGGTGGTGGTGGACGGGAGCCTGGGCGCGGCCGGGGAGCCGGTGATGGCGGGCATCCGCGACACCATCGACCGCCATGCGGCGCCGGCGGTCGCCGACTCGGTCCGGGTGGTCGCCGGCGAGCTGGGGGAGCGGGCCGAGATCCTGGGGGGCGTGGCCCTGGTCCGCCAGCGGGTCCTCGACGCGCCCTAGCAGGGTGCGACGCCCCGGGTTGCACTCGGTGGTGAGAGGCCCGGCCCCGCTATGCTCGGCGCCACGTCGATGCCGGACCATTTCCCCAACCTCTACGACCGCCATCGCTGGCGCCGCTGGGGCTATCCCCTCCTCGCGGCGGGCATCGTGGCCCTCGTGGTGGGGGCCATCTTCCAAGGCCAGAAGAACACCGGCGCGGCCAACATCTGGCTGGTGGTCGCCGCCGCCGGTCTCGGCTTGTCCATCTCGCTCTGGATGCGCGAGCACTACAGCTTCGTCCGGCTCGACGAGACCCAGCTCTTCTTCCGGTACCTGACCACCACCGCTCGCCTCGACCTGGTCGACATCCGCCGTGTCCGGGTCGCCAAGCTCGCCTCCGCCCTCCAGGGCCGGGCCCGGCCGCCGCGGGGCATGGCGGACACCGAGGCCCTCGTCCTGCGCCTGCGCAGTGCCGACACCGGCCGGCTGCGTCGCCTGCTCACCCGCCGCTGCGTCTTCGAGGATGAGCTGGTGATCCCCCTCGGCAACGCCGCCGTCCTCCAGCGCCGGATCGAGTCGGCGCTCTCCCCCCAGCGCCAGGTCCGGGGCGGGGAGGGCCGCCCCGCCTCCTCACGGCGGAGAAACCGGCGGCGATGACCGAGGACCTCCGCGGCGGCGCCTCCCCCGACGTCCCCGCCGAGGACGCCTCCCCGGAGCCGCCCGCTCCGAAGCCGGCGCCGGAGACGCCCGCCGAGGAGCCCTCCGCCCCGCCACCGCCCGCCGACGAGCCGGTGAGGGAGGGGCCTGCCGCGGGCGCTGATTCAGAGGACGCGGCGGAGGAGCCCGCCGCCCGCCCGGCCGCAGAGGACGCGGCGGAGCAGCCGGCCGCGGAGGAGGACGAACCCTCCGCCGAGGAGGTGGCCGGGGAGACCGCCCGGGCGGGGCGCGGAGCCGCGGACGATCGCCCCCTGGTGAGGGCCGGCCTGCGCGGCTTCCTGGACCTCACTCGGGTCGACGTCGCCCTGGTCATCGGCCTCACCCTGCTCGCCTTCGCGCTCCGCTTCGGCAGCCCGATCCTGCCCAACTTCCTGGGCGGCACGGCGACCTCGGTGCCGGCCATCCAGATCCTCGGAGTGGGCAGCGCTTACAACAGCGACTCCAGCGCCTGCCAGGAGGTGCCGATCGGTCACACCACCGTCAAGGCCTGCGGCCAGGTCTTCGACGAGGTGTACTTCCCGACCGACGCCGCCGACGACCTCCACTCGCCGGCGGTGAGCTACTTCGATCCCGAGCCGCCGCTGGTCAAGCTGCTGATGACGCCGTCGATCGCCTTCCTCGGCTTCAACACCATGGGCTGGCGGATGACCCAGGTGGTGACCGGCAGCCTGCTCTGCGGCCTCATGTACCTGATCGCGCTCCGGCTGCGCCGCGACCGCTTCTTCGCGATCGTCGCCTCGCTGCTGGTCTGCCTCGACGGCCTGGCCTTCGTGGAGTCCCGGCTGGGCCTGATCGACATCCCCGCGATCTTCTTCACCGCCCTGGCCTGGTACTTATTCCTGCTCCACTGGCAGGCGCGGACCCGCCGCCAGTGGAGGATCACCCTCTACGTGCTGGCCGCCGGCCTGGGCCTGGCGTTCGCGGCCAAGCTGACCGCGCTGGCCCCGCTGGTGGTGATCGCGACCCTGGTCGTCTTCCGGGGTGCGGCCCCCTACGCGGCCGCTCAGTTCCCCGCCCTGCGGCGTCTGGCCGGGCCGCGCCGCCACGAGACGACGCTGTGGAGGGAGGCGGCGGGGTCGAGGGCGTGGGTTCACTACGCCGCCGGGATGATGCTGGTGGTCGCCATCTTCTGCGCCAGCTACTCGCGCTACCTGACCATCTCCCACGACGACGTCTACCAGTTCGTCGCCTGCAACCCCGATGTCGCCGGGCTCACCACCGCGCCTCCGCCCAACGACGTCAAGTACCTGCCCGTCCCGGTCACGACCGTCGACGGCGTCACCGTGCCCAACCCGGTGCAGGCGATCTCCAACATCATCGCCATCAACGAGGCCAGCCTCAACTACCAGGAGCTGGAGTGCCACGGACACCCCTACGCCTCGCGCTGGTACACGTGGCCGGTCATGGAGCACCCGGTGCTGATGTACTACGAGAGCGCGCCCCTCCTCGACGCTTCCGGCTACCCCGGCACCGGGGTGATCACCAACATGGGCAACCCGGCGGTCTGGTGGCTGGGCATCCTGGCGCTGCTCTTCTGCGTCTGGCAGATGATGGCGGGCTCCAAGCTGTTCCGGGTCGGCGTCGGTGCCCTGATGGTGGTGTCGCTGACCACCATGATCATCACCTTCCACGCGGCCGAGCCCCCCATCAACGTGGGCACCGGGACCCAACCCGGTCCGCTCGGTGCGGTGAGCCCGCTCTTCTACATCGCGTTCCTGGGCGGCATGGGCCTGTTCTGCGTCTGCGCGGCGGTCTTCGCGGTGGTGTCGCGGCGCTTCGTGCCCGCCTTCATCGTGCTCGGCTACGTTGCCGCCTGGATGATGTGGGTGCCCGGGAACAAGGCCCGTGTCCTCTTTTTCTATCACGCCCTGGGGATGCTGATCTTCCTCGCCCTCGCCCTCGCCTACGCCCTCGCCGCGCTCCGCCACATCCGCTTCTTCGCGGCCGGCCGGTGGTGGACGCTGGCACCGCTCGCCTACGCCGGGGTGGCGGTGGTGGTGGCCGCGTTCATCTTCTTCTACCCGATCTGGACCGCCATCCCGCTGACCTCACCCGACCAGCAGATGCGCCTGTGGGTGGACGCCTGGTAGGGGCGGTGGCGGGTGCGGTGACCGCCGCCGACGGTCCGGCGCTCGGGGTCGCCCGGTGAGCGGCTGGGCGAGCGCCGCGCTCCTTCTGCTGCTCGCCATCCTCGGAGGCGTCTCCGGTTTCGCCCTGCTGGGCGCCGTCGCCACCCCGCTCCGCCTGGCGGAGCGGATCGCCATCGCCGTGGTGGCCGCCTTCGTCCTCGACGCGGTCCTCTGCTTCCTGCTCAGCCTCGGTCTCGGTCTGGGTCCGCCCTCGATCCTGCTCGCGCCGCTGCTGACCACCGGCGTCGCGCTGCTCCTGGCCCGCCACCTCGGGATCGACGTCCGGGCCACCTGGCGCGGCTCGCTCGAGAGCTCGCGGGGGAAGGCGGGCGGCGGGCTGGCGCTGGCCGGCATCACGACGGTGGCGGCGCTCGTCTTCCTCCTGCTGCTCAGCCGGACC
>Ga0326727_10009740_pt1 | contig 23387 bp, 26 predicted proteins | sample MB2enrmetagenome_FD_207643 | JGI IMG/M metagenome (GOLD analysis project Ga0326727, IMG submission 207643) | Lab enriched peat soil microbial communities from McLean, Ithaca, NY, United States - MB29MY | ecosystem: Environmental > Terrestrial > Soil > Wetlands > Peat | place: USA: New York... | reverse complement strand
GACTGGGCACTCAGACTGGCTGGCAGGGTTGCCAGGCAAAACGTTAACAGTCCCAAACATTTTCTGAATAGCTGCATTCTCATGGTGACCCCCAAAATCGGAACGTGAAATCTAACGTGTCGCAGGTGCGAGACGGCACACATATCCTGCGCAAGTAAAACTACATTGAGCAGGCGTCCGGGCCTGACCGGCTGCGGGCCGGATGTGAGGGCTTCAGACAGGTAAGCCGAAAGAATTGCCGAATACCGCTTACTGCTAAAAAGATACTTAAGGCATAAAGAAATCGCGCGTATTCAGGTCCGATTGACGAGATCGGCCTGGCGGGCGTCCAGTCGCACTCGACGACGGAGTGCAGACAGTTGGGGAGCCAGATCCTGATCCGCCGTCGCAACAGGGCGAAGCGATTCCGCTACCCGCGCCCATTCGCCCAGTACTCCTACGGGCGGAATATGCTGAATGTATCCCGTTTCCACTGCGCGGCGCGCCCACGTGTTCAGGATCTGTCGAACTCGCGCGGAGACCAGCTCGTACCGCGCGCCGATGGTGCCGCAGTCCCATCCCAATACAAAATAAAGTTGGGCGAGTCTGCGTTGCACGTCGGGCCGCTCATGTTTTATGAACGTTGGAACCTGAGATGGAAAGCTGACCAGGTTCGCGCGAATGGCCTCGCGCAGATCCCTGATATCCAGATTCGCAAGAGGGTAATCACCCGGATCGAGCAGACGTGCCTGGGACGGTGGCTCGAGTTTCAGGCTTTCCGCGCCCTCCGCCTGGTCACGGGACAGCCAGGCCACCATGCGGCAAACGATTACGGGGTGCGCGCCGGGATCACGGTCCGAGACTTTGCCTGGTTGCGTGCCGGCAGGCACGCTGCAGAGAGAGAGCTCCCCGGCAGCCGCGCCGGACACGATCCTTTCGTAGGTGGCCCTTTGCCCGCCGGAGCGGGCGTTCTTCAGACGCAGTTCCCACCATCGGTCTTTGATGAGCACACGAACCAGCGGTTGGCCGTGCGAGATCCTCGCCTCCCAAACCCTCGCCTCCCACACTCCGTCACGCGGGGCCGGCCGAATCAATGAATCCGCCAGCGCTGCACACAACTCCTGCCGCGCACCCCCGATGGGGTCAACCACCGGCATCGTAATGGTCCTGCGCCTGTATCGCTGGCTCTGGCGAGCCCAGCAGGTGACAGCCTCGCTGGAACACGTCGGACCGGCTGACAGCCCCCTTCTGTAATGCTGTGAAAGACAGCGAGACGTCCAAACAGAACTCGCACCGCCCGAGGTCATTCTTCTGGCCGTTTGCGAAGGGTTCCTCGCAGCGGCCGGGCAAGCCTGCATTCCAACCGTCTCTGTCTGTGTCATTCGGTGTTCCTGGCCGTAACGCATCGCGCTTACGAAAACGAGTCTATGTTAGCCCAGCGGTTGTAAGATTCGCATAAAGTGGGCCCCAAATGATTTTTAATTAGCTTCATAACAAAGAGTGGTAAGACCGCGTCTAAAGACCGCGCAAGGACGGCATAAAGTGTGAAAGCGGTGGTTTGGGGATGTGTCATGTTTTGTTGGCGGCGCGATGTGGTGATCCTTATGCGACTGAATGTTGGCCTATTTGATTCGCGCGGCGTCGGGGGTTCGCGCGTTACAAACCGCGCACGCAACGTTCATCCACCGGGCGAGTTGAGGTTCAGAGGGCTAACCGACCCAAAAAACGTCGGACCCACGGAACCGGAGACGACTGTCATTTTCCGTGCAAGGGCTTGAGGCCGACTTCGACGTGCAGGCGGACACTGTAGACCCACAGCGGTCCGCGATCGTGATTGTAGGCCGGGTTCGCGTAATGCTGGGCATCGAAGGTGGCGAAGAATCCAGGGAACAACCGCGCGCTGTAGTAGCTTTCCCAGGCGTACTCCGGTGCGTAATTCAGCTTGCCGTCTCCAATCAGAAAATCGAGGCCGCCCGCGGCAAGATACTGCTCATGAACGGCGGAAAGACCATCCGCAGTAAAGACAGTTGCCACGACATCGTCCTTTCGCCGCCATCGCGTGCCCTTGATCGATACGCCACCAGTCGCCAGGCGATCAATGGCCGTGAAGGCGAAGCTCTCGGTCTTCCCGTCGTCCCATCCAAGGCGTGAAAAGACGCCGATGTCGCGCGCGATCTCCTGATCGAAGCTGACACCGCTGCCATATTTCAAGGTCCCGACCTTCCGGGTTGCGACAACACTCGGCGTGGTCCCGGTTTCTTCCGCGATACGCAGCGCTTCGCCGTAGTTGCCGGCGTCGGCTCGATTCGCGTATTCGAGCAGGCGAATGGCTCCCGGGTGGTTTCCGATGGTGTATCGCCGCTCCACTTCGTACGTCTGGCCGTGATCGCGAAACAGACGCCGATCGAACTGCGGGCCATTGGCGACCTTTGGCTCAGCCGCGATTCCATAGCGGAAGGCCCAGTTGCGGGTGTGGAACTCCTGCACGATCCCCCACGTGTAGCCGCGCGTGTCGGCTGGATAATCCCAGGCGCCGTTGTACATCACCGCCCATTGCATGAACTGGGTGCGGGGATCGTGCGTGTAATCGTTATTGTCGAAGAAATCGGTCACCGAGAAGCGGCCGGCGTAGATCGAGTACCGCGTCATCGGCCGGTCGCCTGCAAGCTGGTTCTCGTCGCTCTCGACATGCTCCTTTTCCGATCCGAAGCCGAAGTCATGGGAGATGTACAGGCGCGCCAGATACGGCTTTGGCGTCGCGCTGGCCACGCGCGGGAGTTCACCATTGGAGGGATTGGCGAGTCCATTGACCCCGCTGAATCCTCTGCCTCCGGCGATCTCCGGGTCGAAATACAACTGCGTGTTGTCCGCAAGGCGCCATCCGAAGAACAGCGTTGTGGTGATCGACGCGTCACGCTCCATATAATCCTGCAGACTGAACGGCCCTTCATAGGGAGAATTGAAGGTGCCGTGGTACTGGCCTATGGAGGTGGCCTGATAGTAGAGGTTCCAGCGCTCCTCCGCGGTTTCCGGCGCGGGCGCGTCCGCAGCAGGCGGCGTTACTGCTGGCGCGTCGGCTTGCTGGGCGGCGAGTGGAGGCGCTGACAGCAACGCGAAAGACAGGATCAGGCAGCCGAAGTTGGAACACGAAGGCACGCCGACCGCACTTCGTGTGAGTCTGCAATTAAGAACCAAGATTCCCGTCCCTTTACTCGATTGACCACACTTCACGCATCGACCACTTTCTCATAGCGGCGAGCGCCAATATTCTTGCTGTCGAAGGGGGAACCGGGCCGGCGGAACCGCAGGCCGTCAGCGATAAGGCAGCCAGGTTCGCACCGGGTCGGATTCGCCCGGTTTACTCGGAAATTCTGTCACGTTTTGAATCATCAATACGTTGCACTATTGTCGAAACCCTCGTCTTATCGGGTGTGGAGCCCGGCAACGATACCCATCGGGAGACTGACTTCGAGAAGTCGATCCACCAATCGAGCCATGGCGCAAATCACGTTGATTGTTTTCGTCCACATTTCGTTCACCTCCTTTCCGGTTCAGCATTGAAATCGCCTTTCAGCCGTGCATAGCGCCCGCGAGCTGCAGGACCCGCCCAGCCGCACCACCATCTCCTGGGCGAAATAGCCGATGGGAAGCAGGAGCAGCAACAGCCACAGGAGGTGCGTGCCGTACTGAGCGCCCGCCTGCACGTAGGTAGAAACGGCGCCCGCGTCGTTGTCGGCCTCCATCACGATCAGGCCGGGACCGAAGACCATCAGAAACGTGAGAGCGTGCGCAACCCACTTATTGGAGATCCGAATCGGACTTGGTGCGATCTCGATTGTGGCATCGTGCCGGGTCGGATGATTGACTGTCATCATGGGACTTACCCGGTGGTGGGGCGGTCCAACGCTCTCCCGGCGAGCGCAGTTACACGCCCGCTGATAAATCCGGCCGCATCAGTCGCGGACAGACAAACGTTGGAAGAGCTATGGAGAAGCGCAGATAGCGAACGCTATCGAATCAGAGGCTGAGGCCGGCCAAAGACGGAGGCTCCGCTGACTCGGTATCGATTTGCTGTTCGCGCAACTGACTGCCACCGCCGTCAGACATGAATGGGCCTCCTTTCTTGTGGATTTCTGCTGGGACCACTAAGTCCCAACAACAGGGTATACCGGCCGGGGTATGCTTGTAAAGGCTTTTTTCTGTCAGTTTTTGTGGGAAGGTATCTTGAGGGTATCCTTATGGCACACACCATTGAAGAGAAGAAACGACTGTTGAACCGAGTCCGGCGAATTATGGGCCAGGTCGCGGCCATCGAGAAAAGTCTGGATCAGGAAGGCGAGTGCGCCGAGGTGCTTCACAACATCTCCGCCTGCCGTGGCGCTATGGATGCGTTGATGGCGGAGGTTATCGAGGGTCACATCAGGTTCCACATTCTTCCCGCCAGTGAGCGCGTGACCGACGAGCAGTCTCGTGCCGCGGACGATCTGGTTACCGCCCTTCGCGCCTATCTTAAGTAGCGGACCACAATGCAGCCCACGGACCAGTCGCCGGGACGAATGGACGCAACGGAGTCGCATGATGCGCGCTTTGCGATGCGGCTGTCGTTGGCTTTTGGCCTGGTCATGCTGATCGGCAAGACCACGGCATACTTTATGACGCATTCGGCTGCCATCTTTTCCGATGCGGCCGAATCGGTGATCCACGTGATAGCGGTGGGCTTTGCCGCGTTCAGTCTGCGGCTCAGTGCGAGGCCAGCTTCCTCTCACTTTCTGTACGGCTACGAGCGAATCACCTTCTTCTCCGCCGGCTTCGAAGGAGCAATGATCGTGGTGGCCGCCATCGCAATTCTCTTTGAATCGGTCTCGCAGTGGATTAGCGGACTACGTCTGGAGCGACTGGGAACAGGGGCGCTGCTGGTTCTGATGGCCGGAGTGTTGAATGCCGGTCTCGGCTACTATCTCCTGCGCGTCGGCCGCCGAACCAATTCGATCATTCTCGAAGCGAATGGTAAACACGTGCTGACGGATAGCTGGACAAGTTTTGGCGTGGTGGGAGGACTAGGGTTGGTGCTCCTGACCCATTGGAAACCGTTTGATCCGCTTGTGGCTATTGTTGTCGCCGTGAATATCCTCTGGTCGGGAGGGCAACTGGTATGGCGTTCGGCCGTCGGGCTTCTGGATTATTCCGATCCGAAAGCCGGCCGCAGAATTCGCGACAAGCTGGATTCAATTTGCTCGGAACTGATCATTCAATATCACGGCGTACGCTTCCGAACTACCGGACGCCGTCAGATCATTGAGGTGCACTTGCTGTTCCCACGTTTGACAACGGTCAGCGAGGCCCACCGCCTCGCCACAATTCTGGAGGAACGCCTTTCCGCAGAAGTGGGGATGCCGGCTGAAGTCATCACTCACCTGGAGTGCCTGGAGGACCATGCCGAGGTCCACCACGAACAACACTACACCGGAAAACCTGAATAAATGTTGCCCTGCGAGCGCTGGCCCGGAGAAGGTCGGCGCGCGATTCGAACTGAAGGCTCCGCTTCCATATAACCCATTGCGGACCGGCGACGATGAAGCCTAAAGCTGTAACAGTATCAGGTGTTGGGAGTGTGGACGAAAGTCATGTCCGAAAATTGCCAGCCAGCAACGGCCGCCTGCCCTACAATTGACGTGTGGACGCCATCGCGGAGCGAGAGTACGGGTGCGGGCGCGGTCTGGAACCGGAGGTTTGCTGGCAGGCCGCCTACAGCCGCGACGCGCGATTTGACGGACGATTCTTTGCGGGTGCGGTAAAAACACGAATCTATTGCCGCTCCGTCTGCCCGGTGCCGTTCGCCAGGCCGAGCAACATTATCTGGTTTGCCTCTGCGGCCGCGGCCGAGGCAGCGGGATTTCATCCTTGCCGGCGATGTCGGCCTGCGGTATCGCCGGGCACGCCCGCCTGGGCCGGCACATCGGCCGTGGTCTCGCGAGCGATGCGATTGATTGCCGAAGGCGCTCTCGACGGCGGCAACGTCGAGGACCTTGCCGGCCGCGTGGGCTTGGGATCGCGCCAACTGCGCCGCCTGTTTGTGGAGCACCTCGGGGCTTCTCCTGGCCAGATCGCGACCACACGGCGCGCGCACTTCGCGCGCAAGCTCATCGAAGAGACTGAACTCCCCATTACCCAGTTGGCCGCCTATGCGGGATTCCGGAGCATCCGTCAGTTCAATCACGCGGTGCTTACAAAGGCGGGCGAGTCACCCACCAAACTCCGCCGTATTCGCAGCGTCGATCAGTCTTCCACTCCGCGGCCCGGCCTGCTTATTCGGTTGGCGTACCGGCCGCCCTTTCACTGGTCCGGGCTACTGGCCTTCCTGGCTGCGCGCGCCGTCGCCGGAGTTGAATCGGTCCAATCCGATGCTTATCTCCGAACCATCGAGATCGACGATGTGCCGGGAGTCATTGAAGTCCGCCGGGACGCCGCGGATCGCCAACTCCTGGTGAACATCGAATTGCCCGGTTACGAGTCTCTGATGAAAGTAGTGGAACAGGTCCGGCGCATCTTCGATCTGGCCGCCGATCCGTTTCAGATCGCGAGCCAGCTCTCACGCGACCCGATGTTGAAGCCGCTCTTGGCCGCCGCCCCGGGACTCCGGGTTCCTGGGATTTGGGACGGCTTCGAAGCCGCCGTCCGAGCCATTCTTGGCGAGCGCCTGCCGGACAAGGCTCCAAAAGGAGCGCTGTCCAGGCTCGCGCGGACATTTGGCAAACCGATCCAGACTTGCACACCGGGGCTCACACACTTGTTTCCTCGCCCCCTGGACTTGGCGGAAGCGGACATGGGAGCCGCGGACATCGGCGATAAACCTGCTTCCATCATCCGTGCACTGGCCAGCGCGGTTTTGCTGGGAGATTTGACGTTCGCGGCATCCATCAACCTGCAGGATGCAATCGCGCGTTTGCGCCGGGTGCCGGGGCTTAGCCAGCCCATGGCGGACTACATCGCGATGCGCGCATTTGCCGAGCCCGATGCATTCCCGGTCTCAACACGGCAGTTTCCGCGCTCCAGCGAGTCCTGGCGTCCCTGGCGCGCGTACGCAGCGATGTACTTATGCGGCGCGGGCCTGCCTGCTTGTCGAGGCACTGGCGCCGCCGGGGCCGTATTGAGCAAGCGTTCACCAGCTTCGCGTGTAGCCGATGCTGGCCGTGGTGTACCACGGGATTGATACGATCTTGTTGTAAGTCTCCTGAATCCAGATGGAATGGCGATCGTTAAAGTGGACGATCAGGCCCAATGACTCGCCGTCATAGAAGCGGTTCTGGACGAACGCATTTCCGGTCATGCTGGTAATCCCGCCCTGAATCCACGTGTAGCCGGTAACGCGTTTGGTCTTGGGGATTCCGAAGTTCTTCATGAGCCCCAGCGCCTCGGTGTGCGATCCGAAGCCGGTGTGAAGAAAGCCATGGGAACCGGCGTTCTCGTACGTGTATCCGAACGTGATCTCATCACCGAACGGGTCCTCCTTCAGGAACCCAAACGTATGACCCAGACCGATGTTGTAATTCGCCTTCGGCTCGAGGCCGGGCCGCACGAGGTCCGAACCGAACATGATAAACAGATCGTTGGATGTGCCGGCATCCCCTGATTCCGAGGAAGCCGGCTCGCTCTGGCCGAAGGCCATGGCTGCGGCGAGGAACGCGAGAAAAGCGAAGCGCATGGGCGTTTTCACGTATCCAGGATAGACCGAACAGCCAGGTTTGGCTGGCAAAAAACGGACATCACGGCCCACGTTGCCGGTTGGCGGGTCTGACTCGGAACAAGAGATCGTGATCGCCCTTATCGCGAGAACCGATGTCTTTGCGTTGCGCTGCCGGATCTTCAACCGGAATCAGGGCGAGATCCGCGGACTCGTTACGTGATTAGCCAGGGGCGGGGGCAGAAGGTGTTCACCGAGGGCCAGTCGCTCACTGGCGTGAAAGATTTGTACGAAGGGGTCCTGGCCCAGCCTTTCCGCAGAAGTGGGGATGCCGGCTGAAGTCATCACGCACCTGGAGTGCCTGGAGGACCATGCCGAGGTCCACCACGAAGAACACTACACAGGTAAGCCGGAGTAGACCTCGCTACGCGCAAACAGCCCGCTCGGTGGCGGCTGTATTGGAACGCGGTGCGCTGAGCTGGTCGGCCACTCTGGCAAGCAACGCCTGCGGGGCGAAGGGACGAGTCAGAAAGCCTGAGCAAACGTCGGTGGCACTGTAGCACTCATCGGCGTCGTCGGAGTTCCCGGCAATCATGAGGACCGCAAGGAACGGCGACTGACGGCGGATCCTGCGAGCGAGCTCAGTTCCGGACATTCCCGGGAGACCGGCATCCGCAATCATGAGATCGATGCCGTTACGCCAACATTGGTAGAGTTCGAACGCCGCGGAACTGGTGGCGGCTTCCAGCACGCGATAACCTTGCTCGGTCAGGGTCACCGCCATGAACCGGCGCACCGCAGCTTCGTGCTCAACCAGCAGGACCGTGCCCGTGGCTGTTTGCAGGCGCGCAAGCTGATTGGCCGAATGCGCTGTGCGGCTGCGCATGCAATCCCGCTCTTCCAGCGTCTTCATTCTTGCCAGCAGAGTGGTCCGCTTGATGCGCAACAGATCGGCTGCGCGAGCCTTATTGCCTCCGGAGTGGGTCAACGCCTGATCGAGCAGCGATTTTTCGAAATCACTCACCACTTCGTCGAAATCGAGGCCACCTTCGGGGACGGTGATCCACGGCCGCTTTGGCTCGGGACGCTCCCGGCCGGATGCGGCGACGGGGAAATCGCTTGGATAGAGAATGCGGCGGTCTCCGCTGAATGCCACGGCCATCTCGACGGCGTGCTCCAGTTGACGGACGTTGCCCGGCCAGTCGATCGCGGAGAGGCGGTCCATTGTTTCGGGACTGATCTGTTTTTCGGCGAGGCTTTCCGTGCGGCAGGTCTTGCCCACGAAATGCTGGAGCAGCAGCGGGATGTCCTCGCGCCGGTCGCGCAATGCGGGGATGCGAATGGGCACAACGTTCAACCGATAGAAAAGATCTTCGCGGAAACGGTGTTCACGCACGGCTTGCTCGAGATCCATGTTCGACGCGGCGATGATCCGCACATCCACTCGCACTGTCTCTGAGCTGCCCACGCGCTGGAACTCCTGCTCCTGCAGAACCCGCAGCAGCTTGGACTGCACACCGAGCGGCAAATCGCCAATCTCATCGAGAAACAGCGTGCCATGGTTGGCCTGCTCGAAGCGGCCGACGCGGCTGGTGTGAGCACCCGTGAATGCGCCGCGCGTGTGGCCGAATAATTCCGCTTCAATCAGGTTGGCGGGCAGGGCGGAGCAATTCACGGCAACCATGGGGAGGTGAGAACGATTGCCCGCCATGTGAATGGCCCGGGCGACCACCTCTTTTCCAGTTCCCGTTTCGCCCGAGATCAGAATGGTGCAGCGGCGCGCGGCCACCAGGCGGATGGCATCGCAGATTTGCTGCATGGTGCGGCTTTCGCCCACCAGCAGCCTGCGCCATGGCTCGGCTTCCTCGGCGCCCCGAGCCTTCGCCTGCCGCGAGCGGCCGCGGTCCAGCGCCGACGCGATAACCGCTTCCAGCCGGTCCAGATCGAGGTCGCCGAGGAGAACGTAGAATGCCCCCATTCGTGTCATGCGAATGGCATCGTCCACGGTGCCGGATTGGTCGTGAACGATCAGCGGCAAACCGGGATCGCTGCGTAACAACTCATAGAGCGCTTCTTCAGCGGCGCAATCTGCGCAGGGCAACTGAAGCACAGCGGCCGCCATGGACGACTCGCCGGCGCGCTCCACCGCATCCCAGATGCTGCCTGCCGCGACAATTCCGTACTCGCGAAGCGCGCTTCCCGCTCGCAGCGCCTCCGCCTCATCACCAATCCAAAGCACTCTGGAAGCCACGTTTTCCCTTCCTCGCCTGCTGTCAACAAAGTGACGTTGTTGCTATGAAAGTCGAGTGTAAACGGGACGTGTGGACAAGTCTACGAATCTTGTGTGGGGAAGGAAAACCGCATATGGAGGGAGACGTATAGTACAGCGCTCAGGTCTGCCTGGAGCAGAGCGACGACGAACCAGGTGGCTCGCCGCATAAAGTATTCGGCCTTATCTGCCGAGATAGGCGGATCGGATCCAGCCGGTCTGGCCGTGGCCGCTCACTTCGATGTGCGTCAGCGCGCCCCGAACTTCGAGCACCCGCACCTTCGCGCCTCGTGCCACGGAAGCCAGTGCGCCGGCCTGAATCATTTCTTTCAGCCGGGAATCTCCGGCGGCGAACTCGCCACCCCAGGTCTCGAACGCCTGATCGTCGCGAAGCATCGGAATGTTCTTCTGGCGCCCGATGACGATGACCGAAGGCGTCGACACGCTTCGATCAGCCTCGCCATAATCCATATCGCGAGCGGGACTGAGCATTCGAGTCATTTTGGGGAGCTCAGGCGATTTTGCGGCCTCCTCGGTGGTTTGCCCAGGAAGCGTTGGCGCCTTAGTTACTTTGCTGGCGGCGCGAACCGAGGGAGTGGATGTCAGCGCTGGTTGTGCTGGTCGTGCTGGTGGCGCCGGCCTTGCCGTCTCATTGTGAATCGCGAGGACGGGTGTCGGCGTTACCGGCGGCAGCGCCCTTGCGACGATCCGGCTTTCGGAATGTTGCGATGTCAGCGAGGGGGCGGGCATGACCATTGCGTGAGCCGTGTGAACGGTCAGGCGGAACTGTTCGACCGCCGCCGTGAGTGAGACCAGCGTCAGACCGGCGAGAACGCAAACCGAAACCCGTTCGGCCGCTATGGTTGTACGGATCGGGCATCTCAGGCCAATTCTAACCACGGCTCGCACCTCGCGTAATTCTCTCCCGCGCCGAAGCTTTGACGGGGAACGTGGCGGGCGTCAGGAAGCGAACGGCGGCGGCGGCCGGAGAGCCCATCCTGACTATCGATATGGAAAGCGTTCGTACCGAACGCAAGCCTCTGAAACAGCGGGTGAAACAGCTCGTTCCGCATGTTGAATCCAGAAGCTGTAATGGGCGTGGCCGCATCGTCTCCAATTGCCTCGCCATAGTACTTCGCAATTGCGGTACCGGTCCAGCCGCAACGAAATTGTAATTTCCTTCGAAAAAACGCCCCATCTCCGCGATACAGACTACAGAGGAAACTTGCCCGCCATGATGCGTGCTCTGATGGTTGTCTTCTGCTCGTGCCTTGTGTGCGGCACGGCCCTCGCCCAGGAAGTGCGGTTGACGGACGCCGAGGCGAAGAAGCTTGTGAAGTCGCGAACCAGCCCCGAGTACCCGCCTCTGGCCAGACAGATGCGGGTGAGCGGCGAGGTCCGGCTTGATGTGTATCTGAATGAAGACGGTTCGCTCGACAAGGTTCATGTCGTGAGCGGCAACGCACTGCTTGCCAGCGCAGCGCAGAATGCGGTAAAGCAGTGGAAGTTTGCCGCGCCGACCGTGGATGACAAACCAGTAAAGGCCGTCGCCAGCTACTCGTTCACCTTCGGACTCTGATCGTTCGCCACCAGGCGCTTTTGGGCGCTCCAGCGGTTCAGAAACGCTTCCTGCGCGAACCTCTCCGTTTCCCGTCCCGCTTCGTAGCGCCATTCGCACGCACGGCGGTCTCTCAGCTTTGCCAGTAGCTGATATCGCCGCTCGGCCTCAAGCACCGCCTGCCGCTGCTTCTCGATTCGTTCAGCCTGTTGCGCCTTGCGCTGGTTGAGCTCGATTCCTCTCTGTTCGACACGCAGGCGGAACGCCGCCAGGCTTTGCAGGTCTGTGGAAGCAATCTCGCGCTGCTCGCGAACAATCTGTTCGGCGGCAGCTCCTTCGGCCTTCGTTCGTTCGATGGCGAAAACAATGCGCTGCTGTTCGACGAAGAGCTGTTGCAGGATCGCCTCTTCGCGCTCGAGCATTGTTGCCCGCCAACGAAGCACGCTGTCGAGGGGGAAGTGGAATCGCTTCATGGCGCAGCTCGCTCCAGCGCGCTAGGGCAGCATCTGCGCAAGTTCACGGAGGCCGGTGAGCGTGTCTTCGAAAGTCGATTTCTCACGCGAGTCCTGGCGCAGAAAGCCGAGCATGCGGTCGCGAGCTTTGATGCTGGCGTCCAGTTTCGTGTTGGTTCCCGAGACATAGGCGCCGAGCTGGATCAGATCTTCGGAATGCTGATAGGTGGCCATGGCTGCGCGGACCTTTTGCGCATAGGCAAGCTGCTCGGGCGTCGCCACCTGCTGGGTGACGCGAGAGACGGACGAGAGAATGTCGATTGCGGGATAATGCCCGGCGGAGCCCAGTTGCCGCGAGAGGACGATGTGGCCGTCCAGCAGGCCGCGCACGGCATCGCAGATAGGTTCGTTAAAATCGTCGCCTTCCACCAGCACGGTGAAGAAGCCGGTGATGGAACCTTTGGGAAACGCGCCCGCGCGCTCAAAGAGCTTGGGCATCAGATTGAAGACCGATGGCGTGTAGCCCTTCTGGCTGGGGGGTTCGCCGGCGGCAAGTCCAATTTCTCGCTGGGCCATGGCCAGGCGCGTGACAGAATCCATCACGAAGAGTACGTTGGCGCCCTGATCGCGAAAGTATTCGGCTACCGAAAGCGCCACGTGACAAGCGCGCACGCGCAGCGGAGCGGGGCGGTCCGAGGTGGCTACGATCACCACCGAGCGCTTGCGGCCCTCTTCTCCCAGTTCGTTCTCGATGAATCCGCGCACTTCCCGGTTGCGCTCGCCGATGAGCGCGATCACGGTCACATCGGCGGAGTTCCCGCGCGCCATCGCTCCCAGCAAAGTGCTCTTGCCGACGCCGCTTCCGCCAAACAGGCCGACCCTCTGTCCGAGCCCGCATGGCAGCAGACTGTCAATCGCGCGAATGCCGGTGATGAGCGGGTGGCGAATGTGCGAACGGGTAAGCGGGCTGGGCGGCGCCGCATAGAGGTCGTACCAGGAGGCGGGGGAAATGCGCGGGCCGCCGTCCATGGGCAGTCCGAAACCGTCGATCACCCGCCCAAGCAAATCCGGACCAACCGCTACGCGGGCGTCTTCGAGACGAGCTACGATGCGGTCGCCAAGCTGCAGACCATCGGTTTCCTCCAGCGGGATCGAGAGCACGCGACCGTTGCGGAAGCCGACCACCTGCGTGCGAATCCGCTTGCCGGACGACGCCAGAATCTCGCAAAAACTACCGATAGGCGCAGCTGGTCCGCGCGATTCGATCAGCAGGCCTACCAGTTCGGTGACGACGCCGCTCCAGCGCAGCAGATCCATGCCGTTGAGGCCGGCGATATAGCCGTTAAGGTCAATGCGTTCGGAGGTGATGGCGGTCATGAGTTCATCTTGTCGGCGAAGCCGCGCTCTATCTCACGCAACTGGCTTTCGACGGAGGCATCCAGCTCGCCGAGGGAAGTCTCGAAAATAGCGTCACCGCAATTCAGCGATGGGTCGCCGACTACTTCCAGCGCGGGCGCACGGCCGGCGTCCTCCAGACAGGAGCGCACCGGACCGATGTGGCTGGGATGAACGCGCAGCCGGTCGACTTCACGATTCTGCAGGCGGTCGAGCGCGGAACGCACGATTCCCTGCATGGCGTCGGGGTCGACGGCAAGTTCGCGGTGCATCACTCGTTTGGCGATGGCCAGCGCAAGCTTCACCAGGTCGGCTTCGGCCTGCCGGCGAACGCGATCGCGGAGGTTAGATAAATCGGCGGCCGCGCGAGCGAGACGTTCAACAACCGGTTTCAGCTCGGCCGCGGCCTCTTCTCGTCCCTTTCGTGAACCCTCCTGAAGCCCGGCGTCGCGAGCCTGCTGCACGCGGATCTGCATGGTGCGTTCGAGATCGGCAGTTTGGCGCTGCAGCGCGGCGGTATCGGGATTACCGGTTCTCGCGGAGCCGGTTGCGCGAGCCCCGCCTCCGGCAGGCCGCCAGACCATCGGCTCGACGGCTTCCTGGGCTTTCTCGCCAACCAGCACTTTACATAACATATTGTTCGCCCACGGCGCCCTTCAGGCTCAGCACGCCTTCGCTTTCGAGCTGCCGCACCACCGAGATGATTTGCTGCTGCGCGGCGTCCACCTCGCGGATCTTCATGGGGCCCAGCGCATCGATATCTTCCTTCAGCATTTCCGCGCCGCGTTGCGACATTGCGCTGAACATGTGATTGCGCAGCTGCTCGCTGGTTCCCTTGAGGGCCGCCGTGAGTAGTTTGCGGTCCACCCGCGAAAGCACTTCCTTGATTCCGACGCCGTCGATAAGCAGCAGATCGTCGAAGACGAACATGAGCTGCCGGATGGTCTCGAACAGATTCGCGTCCTGTTGTTCGATGTCGGCGAGAATGTCTTTGCTGGTGCCTGAGTCCAGGCGATTGAACATCTCCGATACCGCGCGCACGCCGCCGTACGATTCGCGGCTGAAATCGCCGAGAGCCTTCAGCTTCAATCCGATCACGCTGGCGATCTTGTGGATGATGTCGGGCGAGATCTGGTCGAGATTGGCCATGCGGATGGCCACATCGGACCGGATCTTCTGGGGCAACGAAAACAAAAGAGCGGCGGCCTGACTGGGGTTCAGGTGAGAGAGCACCAGGGCCACTGTCTGCGGGTGTTCGTTGTGGATGAATTTGGCAAGCTGCTGCGGATCGGCGCGCTGCAGAGCGTCAAAGCTGGCCACATCGCTGCCAAGGGTCTTGGACAAGCGGTCCATGAGCCGCTTTGACGTTTCCGGACCGAAGGCCGTCATCAACATTTTCTTGGCATAATCCGGGCCGCCCTTGACGATGAACTCCTGCGCCAGGGTCATCTGATAGAACTCTTCGAGGATACTGTCGGCCTGCTCGGCATTGATGTTGGGGATACGGGCGACGGCCTGGGTGACCAGATTCACCTCGTCTTCGCTGAGGTGCTTGAGGATTTCGGCGCTCGAGTCCTCGCCGAGCGTGACCATAAACACGGCGGCTTTCTGATAGCCCTTCAGTTTTTCGGCTTGGTTGGTGTTGACGATCATCGGTCTACCCGCGAGCGCACATCAGGCCGAAGGCCGGTTGAAAGCCAGCCGCAGGGCGAAGCAGGCTGCTGAAAAGGGCTCGCTGCTTCCGCTCCCTTACGGTTGCGGCTCGGTAAGTACTTACAAACTCGCACCCGTGTTTCCGAGCCGCGCGCGTCAGCAAGCGGTGCCCGGCCTTGGTCAACGGCCTCTGCAATCCTGCCCGCACGCGTCCTGTCATTTCGCGTCTTCCTCGAGCCAGCCGCGCAGAACGCTGGCCGCCAGCGCGGCGTCGGTCTTTACGCTGTCCTTGAGATGCTGGCGCAGCACTTCCACTTTTTTGGTGGTCACCGGAGGCAGGCGCAGCTTTTCCTGCATCTCCGCGAGGAACCTCTGTTTCTGGTCCGTCTGCGACTTGAGCTGCATCTGAACGGATTCCTCGGCGGCCTTGCTGATCTGATCGCGTTCCGCCGCGAGCTCCTCAGGCGTCACCAGACCCGCGGATGGAGCTGCGATGGCATGTTGTGCGGCAACCTCCACAGCTTGTTTCCCGCCGCCCCTGCGAAACAACAACACCGGCACCAATATGAGAAGCAACAGCGCGACAGCGGCGCCAATGAGAATCCGGCGGTCGACGGCAATCGTATCCATCAGGGTTTTCGGCTTGCCGGACACGGGCTCGGATGTCAGCGGCTGCTCCGATTCCAGCGTTTGCTCGAAGGGCAGGCTCTCGATAACCAGTTGATCGCCGCGATCGGCCGACAAACCGATTGCACCCGCTACCAGATCGTGGATGGCCTTCAGTTTTTCCGGCGTGGGCGGCACCAACACTTTGGATTTGCCTTGCCAGCGCACATCCTGATCGAGCAGTAACGATGCCGAAATGCGCTTGACAGTGCCTTGCGGAAGTTTGGTGTGGCGAACCATCCGTGAGGATTGATACGTCACGCTCTCGCTTCGCCGCGCGACGCTGGATCCGGAGGACCCGGGCCGCGACGCCGGACGGGGAAGATTCGACGCCGTACCGGGAATGCCATTGCTCTGCGCGCCCCCCGCGACATCCTCGGTCTTTTGTGAAGTCAGCATCACCGAGTGCGTTGGGTCGAAAATCTCATCGCTTTGTTCGCCGCTGGTGAAATCGCAATCCACCGAGACACCCGCGCGGAACTTCCCTTCTCCCAGCAGCGGTTCCAGCGTGGAGTTCATCTTGGCGAGCAGATCTTTTTCCACCTGCTGGCGGTATTCCAGAGCGCCTTCGGAGTTGTCGTCTCCGCCATCGACCGAAGGCTTGTGCGGACGGTTGAGCAGGTTGCCGCTCATGTCCAGCACAGAGACGGAATCCGGCGTGAGCCCCTCGACAGCGCTCGCCACAAGGTTGGTGACGGCCTGCACGTTTTGCGGGCTTAGGTGGGCACCCAGACGAAGATGCACCAGAACGCTGGCCTTGGCCGGTTCGCGGGATTCCAGAAATACTGAATCGCGCGGAAACGTCACGTGGACGCGGGCATCCTGCACTTCGTTGAGCGACCGGATGGACCGCTCCAGTTCTCCCTCGAGCGCGCGCCGGTAGTTGACGTGTTCGGTGAAATCGGTGATGCCGAGATTGCTCTTGTCGAACAGCTCAAAACCGATGCGCCCCGTCTTCGGCAGACCCGCGCCGGCCATTTCGAGCCGCAGCTCATCCAGACGCGCTTCGGGAACCAGCACGGTGGCGCCGTTGTCGCTCAGGCGATATTCTGCGCTGGACTCCTTCAGCTTCTGAACGATGTTCGACGCGTCCTCGGGCGCCATGCCGGTGAACAGCGGCCGGAAATCGCTCTCGTGCTTCCAGTGCACCAGCCCGCTGATGAGCGCCACGGCCGCGATGGCCGCCACCACGATAGTAACGCGCTGTTTGAGGTCGAGCGCCGCGACGAGCTTTCTGAATTGCTCCATGGCTGTGCGTCAGAGGTCAGACCTGCATGCGCATGATTTCCTGATATGCCGAGACAACTTTGTTGCGAACCTGCATGAACATGTCGAATTGCAGGTCGGCGCGCTGCGTGGCCAGAATAGTGGAGTGAATCTCGTCGGTCTCACCGGAGAGGAAACTCTGCACCGCGGCGTCGGCATTGTTTTGCGCCGACGATACGTTCTGGATGGCGGAGTTCAGAAGCGACTGAAACTCGCCGCCGTTCTGCTGCTGCGACGTGACAGAATCGACCTTGGGCGCCTGAATGGCTGGCGTGGCGGAGACTGCCGTGATGGGAGTCATATTCTCACTTGAGTAGATCGATGGACCTCTGGATCATGTCCTTGACAGCGCCCATGGCCGCCACATTGGCCTCATAACCACGCGATGCGCCGAGCAAATCAACCATGTCCTCGGCCGGATTCACGTTGGGATAGGCAACGAATCCATCCTTGTCCGCGTCCGGATGTCCCGGCATGTAGCGGCGCTCCGGCGGGCGGCTGTCGGTAACCACCTGTCCCACCGTTACGCCATTCGCTTCTCCTTCGAGAGCCGATTGAAACACCGAGGAAAAGGGAGACGACGTGGTCGACGATTCGAAGACCACATCTCTCCGCTGATAGGGGCCGCCTTCGGCTGTTCGCGTTGTATCCGCGTTGGCCAGGTTCTCGACCAGGATTTCTGCGCGCTGCCGCTGCGCGGCCATGCCGGATGCGCTCACTGAAAGAGTGGAGAAGAGGCTCATGAGGACGATGAGCCTCCACCGTCGATGGCCATGCGCAGTGTCTTGATCTGCCCGCGCATCAGGTTCGACGCAATGTTGAAGCGAAGATCGTTCTCCGCGAGCAGACGCGCTTCGCGGTCCAGACTGACGTTGTTGCCGTCGTTCTTGACGGTGAGCCCTTCCACCTCAGTAATGTTGGGGGTGACCGTGGACGCCCCTCCGGCGAGCGCGTTACGGAACTCCGCCTGAAAATCGATGTCTTTGGTTTTGTAGCCGGGTGTGTCCGCGTTAGCGATGTTAGCGGCCACCAGTTTCTGGCGGTCCGCAAGAAGCGTCATATAGTTTTCCAGGCTGCTGGCGACGCCATCGAGCATGACAACCTGCCACGGTGCAAAGCGGGTGCCAGCACAAACCGTTGCAAACACGCTCGTTCGAAAGCGAAACTCGTCAACATTCGGACAGCCGGGCTGGACTGCGCCAGGGGAATGACAGGGGCTGGAAAGCGGTAGGCAGGCTAGGCCCTACCCGCCTAAAGCTTAAGCCTTATCCCGTCGATCCATTGACTTAGCGGAATCTTGCCATGAAGACCAACGCGCTCGCGAACATGCCGGCGTTCCCTCCTGTCGCGGCGAAGCTGCTGCGGGTGGCGGCGGATGAAAACGCGGCCGTCGCCGATCTGGTCTACCTGCTGCGCGCCGATCCGGTTCTTTCGGCCGAAATCATCCGTTACGTCAATTCGCCGATGTTCGCTTTCTCGCACGAGATCCGCACCCTGGATCAGGCGGCGCCGCTTTTGGGCGTTCGTAAGATCCGCTCGCTGGCGCTCGCTTCCATTGGCCGAACCTATATCCGCGCGGTTCTCATGATGGACGAGCTGCGCGGCCTCTGGCGGTGCACTCTCGCATGCGCGCTTTTATCGGAAATGCTGGCACGCTTCTACGCCGTGCCCGAGGACATCGCGTACTCGGCTGGTCTGCTCCACGATATCGGCCGGCTGGGGCTTATGGTCACGTTTCCTTCCGAATACGCCAGCCTGTTGCAGAGCGCCGGAGCGAAGCTGGAAGCGAACGAGCCGTTCGACCTTTGTGAGTACGAGGTCAGCCTGTTCGGTTTGGACCGGTTCGCGGCTGGCGAGTGGCTGGCTAAAGAATGGAACCTGCCGGAGGAGATCAGCGCAGTCACGGGAAAGTTCCCGGAAGCGAGAGACCAGAGCGATCTCGACTTGCCCGGCGTGGTGCGGACAGCGTGCCAACTGGCTCGCAGCATTGGATTCTCGGTGCTGAAGAACCCGCACGCGCCTTCTTACCGCGAGATCCTGGATGAGTTGCCTTTGAACGTTGCCGCTTCGTTCCCTTCCGAAGCCGAGGACCTGCGGGCGCGGCTCGAAGAGGAGATCGCCACGCTCGATCAGGACCCGTCACAAGAGGAACGGGGGCCGCAAATGCAGGAGCTGTTCGACATCGACCAAACTCCAGCCCAGGCGGCTCGCTCCGGAGGAGACTTTGGTGAGAGGGTCGGCGCGAGGCGCGGGCTGTGGCCGCTGGCTTTCGCGGGGGTGCTGCTGCTGTTAATCGTACTGGTTTGGATTCGGGCAGCAGGCTGATGACCAGCTGCGCACGCGCGTAGCTCAGAGAGGTATCCGAGCCGCGACGGAGCGCTTATTAACTAGACTTCCACGCGCCACGTGCGCGTCTGCGTGGGAGCTTCCTGGTAGCCCAGCGTCCGATTGGTCTCGCGAAGACTGGCCCCCGCGTGTGCGCGCAGAGAGCGCGCCAGATGAAGCATGGTTCGCGTCGCCCGGATCGCCTCGGTCAACAGAACTTCCCGCTCCAGCGGCGAGCACGCCGCCGCGACGCTGGTGACCACTTCGCTCTGGAACGCGGCGAGAAGCCCCTGCGCTCCCTCCACGTCGCCGGAGGCGATCGCCTCGGCCAGCTTTTGCGCGGTCTTAGTACCCGAGCTGGGCATCTGCATTCTGCGTCTGGAACATCATCTGAAAATAGTTGGCCTGCTGCTCGAGCGACGCAATGGAGGCGTCGGCGGCGGAGAGTTGCGCCTGAAGGGTCTGTTGCAACTGCGTGACCTGGCTTTGGTCGTTGGTGATCTGAGTTCCGATGCCGCTGATCTCGGTCGATATACTCTGTGTCGCCTGTGGAAGCAGACCGGTGAGGGGATCGGTTATGCCGGTGAGGATGTTGTTGGCCACTCCCAGAAAGCCGGTACTGCCGGATACCGATCCGAGGAAATTCAAAACGTCCGTCATATTCGCGCTGGCGGCCTGGTCGAAGGTGGACGCGTCGAAATCCAGATTGCCGTTCGGATCGAAGGTCAATCCGAGGCTGGCAAGGGATTCAACGCTGCCCGTGGACCCGGAGTAGCCGCCCAGGTTATTCAGGGCCTCGGTGAGGCTGAAAATGCTGCCATCGCCGGTGAGCGCGCCCCCGTTCTGGCCGCGGTTCTTGTCCACTTCCGCCAGCGCGGTATTGTAAGCGTTGGCAAAGTTCGACAGCGCGTTGGCGATGCTGTCGCCGTTTTGCGAAACCGTGATCGAAGTGGTGCCGGTGCCCAGCACGTTCACGGTCAACCCGGTTGAGAGCGTGAGACTCTGCGACGAGGAATTCACCGACGGCTCCCCATTCACCGAATACTGCACATAAGAGCCGCCGCTGCCCAACTGGGTCAGCATATCCGCGTTGTTGTTTCCGTTGTCTTCCAGTTGCACCGTATCGGGCGCGAAATCCAGGCTTTGCACGGACAGCCGGTAATCCGGCGACGACGAGCTGCCGACGTTCACCACCGTGGCCTGCACATTTGCGCCGCTGGAGTTGATGGCGTTGGCGAGACCGTCCAGCGTTCCGGCGGAGTCGGTGATGTTGTAGGTGTTCGAATTGACTACCAGTGTGAAGGAAGTGCTGGTGCTGAGGTTGCTTTGCGTGGGGTCGGTGACCAGAAGAAGCCCGCTGTCATTGCTGATGGTGTTGGTGTTCGAGCCGGTGTTGGTCACGTCGAGGGAATAGGTGCCCGCCAAGACGCCCGAGCCCACGGAAGCGGAAGCTACTTTGGTATTGCTAACGGTGGCGCCGTAAGAACTGGATCCGGTGGCGCTGTCGATGGAGCTCAGGGCCGTACTCAGCGCCGTGAAGTCGCTGGAGAGCGTCCCAAACTCGGTCTGCTGACCCTGCAGCGTGGTTTGCTCGGTTTGCAGGTTGTCCATCGGTATGGACGCAATGTTCACAGCGTTCTGGAGTTGCTGCGCCAGGCTGGACGCAAAAAGGCTGCTGCCCGTGAAGCTGCCTGCCGATGTCCCGGAAGTGCCGGAGGTGCTCATTTCTCAACCCTCGAACCTCAACGCTCGAAGCCTTAGTCTTCGAAACGACGAATCGCGGCCGGCACCTCGGTTGACGGTGCCGGCCGCGTTCTTATACGCCTCTTAGAAGATCGGCCGCATGGGCCGAATCCTGTAGAGATTACTGGAGCAACTTCAGGATTGCTTCGGGCGACGAGTTCGCCTGAGCCATGGCGGCAATGGAAGCCTGCTGGAGCACCTGCGCCTTGGTGAGGTTGGCGGCTTCAGCGGCAACATTGGCATCCATGATCTGGCTCTCCGCAGCCGAGAAATTCGTGACCTGCGACTGGGCCAGAGAAATTGCGTAGTTCAGTGTGTTCTCACCCGATCCGACAGCGCCCTGGACCAGACCAAGCGCGGTGACTGCGGCGTTGATAGCCGTGATCGCGGTCTCTGCGTTGCCGACAGCGCTCGAACTGGTGGTCGGGGCGGTGACGGTTTCGGCCTGTGCCGTGGTGCCGAACAAAGACGTGGTGACACCTGTAGTGTTGGCAGTCTCCGCGAGGCTGAACGCAGTGGCGCTCTGCAGCGTGATGTTCGATCCGGCGGCGGTGCCGTCGGCGGTGGCATAAACGCCGCTGCCCTTCAACTGCTCGTTCAGGGAGGCAACTGCGTCGGCCACTGTGTCGCCTGCATTCGTCCCGGAAGTGGCGCCGCTCAGCGAGAGAGCGTAGTTTGTGCCGCCCACTGTGAGGTTAAAGGTTTGCGAGTCCGTAGCGACGGCGATTCCGGTGAAGGCGCTGGTGGCCTGATAGTTCGCGCCGTTGAGCAGCGTCGCGCCACTGGTGACGGCGAGGTCGGTCGGGGCAGTGCCGGACGTGCCGGCTGCAACCGACAACAGATTGCCGCCGCTGAACTGTAGATCGCCATTGGGTCCGATCTGGGCCGTAATACCGGTGATTCCGGCGTTGGTAATGGCCGTGTTGACTGACGTCACAAAATCTGAACCGGTGACGCCGGTCGCGGTCGCCGGGACACTGATGGTGGCGGTGGCCACGGTGCCTGCCGCGGTAGCGTACGTCACCGCAAATGTTTCGTCACCGGCATTGGTGCCCGTCCCTACGGCGATGTTGAACAAAGCATTGGCGTTGCTCAGATTGGTGACGGTGTTGGTGGCGTTGAAGGAGGTGCCGCCGCCGATGACCGTGGTCCCCTGCAGACCCAGCGAAGTGGCATCCACGGCGTTCTGAGATCCGCTCAGGTTGATATTCACCACACCGGTGCCCGCTACGTTGCTGGTACGGTTGCCGCCAATGTACACACTCAGCTGCGTGTTCAGGTTGCCGCCCGAATTGAGCTGGATGTTGTCCGCCTGGCGGGTGATTTCCGACACCAGCGACTGATATTCCAGGTTCAGGGTGCCGCGGTTACCGGTGAAGGTGCCGCTGGCCGATTCCGTGGCCAGCGACTTCAACTGGTTCAGAATGGTGGAAATATTGCCCAAACCGCCATCGACGATCTGCAACTGGCTCAGTCCGTCGTTGGCGTTGCGCACACCCTGCTGCGCCTCGGCGATGTCGCTGTTGTACTGATTGGCGACAGCGAGACCTGCCGGGTCATCCGCGCTGCTGTTGATACGGTAGCCGGATGACAATTGCAGAATAGTGTTGTTCTGAAATGCATCGTTAACGTTCATATCCTGCTGCGCCTGCAGCGAGGTCACGTTGGTTTGAAGCGAAATAAAGCTGCCCATGTGTCGTCTACGTCCCTATATGTGAGATACCCGGCGTCCCTGCCGGGCCGCGGCCTTTTCTTATTTGACCGTCATAGTTATTTCGTGCCGCGCCAGCGGGATTCTAGTTTTTTTCGACCTGGCGTCCGTTGGCCGCGTGGATTTGAAACTACGGAGGCGGGGGTACCAGTCCATCGCCGGGGCCGTCCTTTACGGACTACTCGCTATTTCCCTTGTGGCTGGGAGTTCCTGCGCCGGCGTTCTTCGGCGATGTGGTTCGGCTCGGCGGGAGCGCGCTGGCTGGAAGGGTCGCGAAACCAGCGCCACAAGTTCAGGACGGTTTTCTGCAGGTGGCTGTAGGTTGGAGGATAACGGCGCAAAAACGGCGGAAGCACCTGCACATGGGCCTTTGAAAGCCACATACGATGCCATCGCGCTCCCACCGCGCCATGCACGAATACCGTTCCGTCGTAGCCGCAGAATAAATGATCGGGTGGATCGTCGCGCATCGCCTCCAGGGAATTGTCCGCAATGCGAAAGAGGCTGTAATACTCGCGGTCGACAAACAGGAGATTCAACCGGGTTGCGGCAATCAGTTCGTAATCTTTTTCTTTCCCCAGGCGAACCAAAGCGGCCGGGCTGTTGCCCTGGTTGCAGCGTGCGTCGGCAGGCTGCACGAAATCCAGGCAGTTGGCCATCGTGGGGTTGTATTCGATCAGTACCAGCTT
>Ga0326727_10009736_pt1 | contig 23391 bp, 22 predicted proteins | sample MB2enrmetagenome_FD_207643 | JGI IMG/M metagenome (GOLD analysis project Ga0326727, IMG submission 207643) | Lab enriched peat soil microbial communities from McLean, Ithaca, NY, United States - MB29MY | ecosystem: Environmental > Terrestrial > Soil > Wetlands > Peat | place: USA: New York... | reverse complement strand
CGGCCGATTCAGCTGCGGAGATCGCCAAGAAGGTGGCCAAGCTGATGAGCGATGCGAAAGATGCCGAGAAGCAGGGCAAGCTGCCGGATGCGCTCAACGATTACGCCATGGTGCTGAAACTTCAGCCCGGCAACAAGGATGCGCAGAGCAATTCGGAGCGAATCGGGCAGGCAATCCGGAGCGATCCGGCGGCCGCCAGAAACGAGCTTGCGTCGGCAATCCGGTCTTTCTATCAATCTCAGTTCGACCAGGCCGAGACGGCGCTCAGGGACTATCTGAAATCCGCCGATACCGCTCAGAGCCCCGGCGCGGCATACTTCTACCTTGGAGCGGCCTTGCTCGAACAGTCGATATTGGAGACGCCGCGCTCCGCGTGGCAGGGGCCTTCCGCGGACGCACAAGAGGCATTCAAAGAGGCGCGCAAGGCCAATTACAATCCGGCGCGCAGCTACGTTTCACCGGCCTTGTTGAAGGTCTGGGACGCGACCAATCCGTAGAGCGCGAGGCCTTCGACCGGGGGCGCCCCGCTTGAGTGCCGGAGTGTCCACAGCCCGCCCGCAATCTGTCTGGCCCATCAGAAATCTCTTGCGGAAAGCAGGTTCAGGGTTGATGATTCTATCGCCATCCTTTGACAGTTTTGGCGGTTTTGAATTGCAAGGAGAGAACTCGTGCGCAAGAACATTCTCGCGGTTGTGTTTCTGGCCATTTGCCCCCTGCTGGGTGCCCAGCAGGCGCTCAACAACGACGCTGTCATCAAGCTGGTCAAGGCCGGCCTTTCGGACGATCTGATTGTCACCACCATCAACGCCTCGCCGGGAACCTACGACACCTCCCCGGATGGCCTGATCGCCCTGAAGGCCGCGGGCGCCAGCGACAAGGTAGTGGCGGCGATTGTGCTGAAGGCCGCAGCTCCCCCACCAGTTGCAGCGACTCCTGCTCCAGCGCCTGCCGCAGAGGCTCCTGCCCCAGCACTGGCGGCGGTTTCCGCCTTTCCGGCAGGCATCGACGAAGTGGGCGTTTATTACAAGGACAAGAGTGGCGCCTGGACGCCTCTGATGCCGGAGGTTGTGAACTTCAAGACCGGCGGCGTGCTCAAGAGCATTGCCTCAGACGGATGGGTGAAGGAAGATATCAACGGTCATATAGTTGGCCGGCATGCCAAACTCAGCGCCACGTACCCTTTTGTAATGGCGGTCTATGTGCCTGAGGGAACAGCCATTACGGAGTACCAGTTGCTGCGCCTGCGCACCAGTAGCAGTTCGCGGGAGTTTCGTTCCAAGACCGGGGGCGTGTTTCACGCATCGGGCGGCGCGAAGCGGGATTCCGTCGATTTCCAGCCTGAGAAGCTTGCTCCCCGCCTCTACCAGATCACGCTGCAGCAGACCCTTGGAAAGGGCGAGTATGGATTGCTTCCGCCCGGGTCCTACAGCAGCGCAAACATGGCAAGCGGCGGCAAGATTTACTCCGTCAGCATCATCGAGTAGCTGAGGTTTCCGGTTGGCGGCGCATTGCGGCGCAGCGCCGTCTGCGGACGACGAGCGGCCGGCTGGAGTCGCGTAAACAGGCAGATAGACTGCTGATCGCTCAGCAATTCCGGGATGGCTACCGCTTCTGGAGTGATAGGGTATTCCTGACGGCCCTTCATGCACCGGCGCACGCGCAGAACGCTTTGGGTAGTGGCCGCGGTCCTGGTTCTATTGGCCGTGGCCGTCTTGCTGCGCTTCAAGGCCCCGCCCGAGGCCGCTCCGCACCTTCTCGCTTGTGCAGAACGTCTCCAACCCTTCTGGCGCTCCGAGAGATTTCTTGCGGAACGCTGGGTTCAGATGGATGAGTCTGCTACTATTCTTTTGCAGGATCAGAGGCTTTGAATCGTGAGGATAGAGCTTGTGCGCAAGACAATTCTCGCAATAGCGCTTTTGGCGATCTGCCCCCTGCTCTTTGCACAGCAGGCGCTGAACAACGACGCCATCATCAAGCTGGTCAAGGCCGGCCTTTCGGACGACCTGATTGTTACGGCCATCAACGCCACGCCGGGAAGCTACGATACTACCGCCGATGGGCTGATTGCTCTGAAAACGGCGGGCGTCAGCGACAAGGTAGTCTCGGCCATTGTGCAGAAAAGGGCCGAGCCCAGCTATATCGGCATTGTGGTGTCCAATGTCACACCCGATAATGCGCGCTCCCTCAAGTTGCCGGATGCGACTGGAGCGATCGTTGCCGAGGTTGACCCGGATTCTCCGGCAAGCCGCGGCGGTCTGCGCGTCGGGGACGTGATCTGGCAGATCAATGGAGAGAAGCTGCTCAACGGGACTGCCCTGAAAGCCGCGGTGAGCAAGATAGCTCCGGGAACGGCGATCGCCCTGGGCATTTTTCGCGACGGCAAGCCGGCAACATTGAACCTCACGGTGGACCAGCTCCCCGGCGCCGCCGCTGGCCCCGCGGCGGCTGCTATGTTCCCAACCGCCCTGCCGGCCTCAGCCGCGCCGATCTCGGATGATCCTGCAGCTCCGCACGATCCTGGCGTCTATATGCTGGCTACGGGGCAGGACGGCAAAGCGAAGATGGCGCTCATCAATGAGATCGATCCAGCGCAAGCGAATATAGGCGTTGGCTCCGTTTTAGGAATGGCCTTTTCGTACGGAATTGCCAAAAGCAATATCACAGCAGAAGTACCCGGCCCCCGCGCCACCGCTCGCACCCAGGTGAAAACCCCTGTGTTTTATATGTATTTCCCTTCGCCTGACTACTTGAATTCCCATGGGATTGTCCAGTTCGGTGCAACCAGCGCGATTTTCGGCGCACCCAACGCGGTAACCGTCGCACCGGCCAAGACCGCGGGCAGCCCGGCGCAGTTTTCTCTGCTCCCGCTCGAAGATAAGAAGAAATACCGGGAATTGATTATTGGAAAACTTTCCGTGTTCAAGGGCGAGAAGGACGATTTCGACAACGGGAAGGCGATCAAGTTCAAAACCGAAATGATCGGCCCATACGTTTATAAAGTGACTCCGGAGACCGACCTGAAACCAGGCGAATATGCATTTGTCGCAGCGACAGGGGAAGCCATTTACGATCCATCGGCACAAGTCAACGGAAACGATTTGGCGGCAGGCGGCATCGCGATATTCGATTTTGGGATTGACCCGAACTAGGTCTCTGACCGGTTGTTTTATCCCTCCCACCCAAGCCGCAAGAACAAGTACGCGGCGAGGGTGGGGTACCCGCATTGGTACAAGAGCAAGCGGTCAGAGGACGAGAGCAATTTCGGATTTGACGGAATCCTTTTGAGTGCATTGAAAGGCGGCTTTTTCTTGAGGAAAGAGCCACTTGAGTGTGAGGTTTCGGTCTACGGCAACTCCGAAATTGCTACAGCGGACTGAATGATAACGAGATGCCGCCCTTCATGCGGAAAGATCGCGCTGCTCAAGTCCCAGAAATCGTTTAACCATGATTAAATGATCCGCGGCAAGGGGCAGCGGCTCGCGCCGGAATGATACGGTATTCCTGACGGCCCTTCATGCACCGGCGCACGCGCAGAACGCTTTGGGTAGTGGCCGCGGTCCTGGTTCTATTGGCCGTGGCCGTCTTTCTGCGTTCCAAAGCGCCGCCCGAGGCCGCGCGGCTGCTTCCCGAGTCCGACGGCATAATCTACGTCAACCTCAAGCCCTTTCGCGGCTTCCTGCGCAAGGATTTGAAGCCGCCCCAGCGCGTCCCCGAGTACCAGCAGTTTGTGGACGCGACCGGCATCGACTGGGAGCAGGACCTGGACCAGGCGGCCATCGCCCTGCACCGCATGCCCGACCCCAACGGCCCCAATGGCCCGGTCGCCTACTCTATGGTGCTGGTGGGCAAGCTGACCGGGCAGCGGCTCAACGCATGGTTAGAGGCCCACGCCGCCAGCCGCGAGAGCTACGCCGGCCACACCGTCTACTCCATTCCCTCCGAGGGCCGCACGGTGCGGATTGCGCAGATCGGCTACGACATGCTGGCCGTCTCCAACACTCCTACCACGGAGCAGATCCACTCCATGCTTGACCGCCATCGCGCGGCCGCGCTGCCCTTCGCCGGCTCCACGCTGCTGGCCGAGCACTACCACGACGTGCCGCTGCTCTCGCTGGCCTGGGGCGTGGGCCAGATCGGCTCGCCCTTCAACGAGAGCGGGGCCATTCATGTCTTCGGGCTGGCGCTGCCGCTTGAATCCGACTCGACGTTCGTCGCCAGCGTCACTCCGGCCCTGTCGCTGGGCGGCGCGCTGAGCGTCAAAGTGGAAGAGATCGCCCCCGACGAAGAGGCTGCCGCCAGCCAGGCCGCCGCGCTAGCCACGCTGGTCACGCTGGCGCGCGGATTCACCGCCCCGCTGGGGGCGAACACGGCCAACAACGGCCTAAAGCAACTGCTGAAGACCGCCGTAGTGACCGTGGAGAGGCGCAACCGGGTGGTGGTCAGGGCCACGCTCTCGCCCGCCCTGCTGGCCAGCCTGGCGCAGAGCGAAGATTCTTCGCCCGCATCCGCACCCGCCGCGAGTCCTGCTGCATCCAAGTAGTCATGCGAGCTTCCCCGCCCGCCCTATCTTCCCAGCCTTTTCTCGATCCCAGGCTCTTGATCGCAACAGAATCCCCTTGTGAGGTTCCATGAGCAGTACGCCCATGCTTCGCCCGTGCCCGCCCCGCTTCCTGATGGTTTCAGCCCTTGCCGGCGCCGTTGCTATGCTTCTCTGCCAAACGGCCCGCGCCGCCGATGACCAGGCAAAGCCCGCGCCGCAGCACCCGGTGCTTACCGGTCAGGCCGCGTTCACTGACGCCTTCCACGAGGCGCCGGGCATCCGCCGCCATCTCACCGTGGCCGACCTGCCCTCACCGGCTCCTAACGAATCCGTGGACAACGGCCCCACTCTGGTTGCACGCCCGGAGAACGCCTGGCCCATCGCCCCCAAGGGCTTCAAGGTGGAGCTTTATGCCACCGGCCTGGACAATCCCCGGCTCATCCGCACGGCTCCCAACGGCGACCTCTTCCTGGCGGAGAGCGGAACCGGCAAGATCAAGGTCTTCCGAGGCCTGGCCGCGGACGGCAAAGCCAAGCAGGTCTCGGTTTTTGCGACCGATCTTCATCAGCCCTTCGGCATCGCCTTCTATCCAAGCGGACCCAATCCCAAATGGGTCTACATCGGCAACACCGACGGTATCGTCCGCTTCCCATACAAGAACGGAGACCTGACGGCAAGCGGCCCCGCGGAGCGCCTGACCGACCTGCCCGGCGGCGGACGGCTGCGCGGAGGCGGCCACTGGACTCGCGATCTGGTCTTCTCAAAGGACGGCACAAAGCTGTTTGCCTCCGTCGGGTCGCACTCCAACGTGGACGACTCGGATACCCATCCTGAGGAGTTCCACCGCGCCGACGTGCTGGAGTTCACGCCGGAAGGCAAGTTCGTCAAGGTCTACGCGTGGGGCCTGCGCAATTGCGTGGGCGAAGCTATCAACCCCATCACGGGCGAACTCTGGTGCTCGACCAATGAAAGGGATGCCCTGGGCAACAACCTTGTGCCCGACTACATCACCCACGTTCAGGAAGACGGCTTCTACGGCTGGCCCTGGTTTTACATGGGCGGACCGGGCGGCGGCATCCAGGACCCCCGACATCCGGGCAAGCATCCCGAACTGCAGTCCAAGGTGATCACCCCGGACATTCTGGTAAATCCCCACTTCGCCTCGCTGGAGATGCTCTTCTACGAGGGTTCGCAGTTCCCTCGCGAATTCAAAGGCGACGGTTTCGCGGCCGAGCACGGCTCCTGGAATCGGGCCATGCGAGCCGGTTACGAGGTCATCCGCCTGCCTATGCGCAACGGCCACGCCACCGGCGAGTACGAGGACTTCCTGACCGGCTTTGTTTTGCCGGACGGCACAGTCTGGGGCCGGCCTGTGGGCGTCGCGGTAGCCAAGGACGGCTCGCTGTTCGTCTCCGACGACGGGTCGAGGTCGATCTGGCACGTGAGCTACGTGGGCGGCAAGTGAAGGCGCGCGAGCGGAGTTAGGATCGCTGGCTGACTTAGCGCAGTTTGCGCGGTTCAACGGGCCGGCATTCAGTAGCTAACTTCGTTCCCTTTACTTCTTCAGCCCCAGCGCATCGACCACCTGCTCATCTGTGCGCGCCGGCTGACCGTCTTCCTTCCACACCACCCCGAAGTTGCCGCGGTAGTCCCACATCGCCCAGCCGATGCCGCCGGCTTCGAGCGCCGACCGAACATCGCGAATCCAATTCATCCGCGACTGGGGGTCGGTGTGCTCGCGAAAGGCTCCAAACTCATTGCAGATCAGCGGGACGCGGTTCTCGTGCCCCCAAGCCGCCGCCTCGTCGATAGTGAGCCGGATGCGATGCGCGTCCCAGTGATCCAGCCAATACTCCTCGAGCGCAAACCGATTGGCCGCATCGGGAACCTCCTTCACCAGTTCGGCCATCGAGCCCTCGTTGGCCGGATACGGAATACCGTGCGTATAGCTCCACCAAGGTACGCTCCATCCAGCACCCTGATGGGTAAAGGTGTGCGGATCGTAGAAGTGAAAGTTGTAAATCACGTTGCCGTCGCTGAGCGGATGCTGGGTCAGCAGGTCCGGGATGTCGGAGTAGTTCGGCCCCGTGGCGATGATCGTGTTCTTAGGCGCAACCTGGCGGATTGCCGCCGCCACCCGCGCCTGGATTCCCGCCCACCGGTATGGATCGTTGGCCTCCGGCTCGTTCATAATCTCGAAGAAGACGCGCTCCGGGTCGCGCGTTGCATAGTGGCCGGCCAGCCGCCGCCAGAGCATGACCAGGCGGTCGACCGCGTCGTTGTTCGTCCGCAACTGCTGCTTGTAGCCGTCCTCGGGATGGAGATCGATTTGCACCGCGAGGCCGTCGGCCAGCATGGTATCCACGGCCTTGTCGAGCCGGCTCAGGAAGTCGGCGTTCAGCCCATTCTCGGCCCGCGGGTACTGCTCCAGAGGCGCAGCATCCACGCTCAGCCGCACATTGTCGAAGCCCAGCTTGGCTATCAGCGCAATATCCGCGGCGTCTGTGTACCGATCGGTCCGCGCCGCCGAGTAGTCGCGCGACTGCGCAAACCACCCCGAAGCATTGATGCCCCGCTTAAGGTGGTGGGCGCGGGCGAAGGCGGTCTGGAGATCAGCGGCATGATCCTGCGCTATGGCGGGCAGAGCAGCCAGGAAGACAAGAACAAGAGAGCGTAAAAAACGAGGCATGATTGAGTCTCCTATGAAGGTAAGAAAGTGGAAGCATCCGCACTTCTGACAGAGAACCAGGCCCTTCGGCATGACAAGTGGATTCTACAGCGGCAATCTGAAAAACAAAAACGGATGGTTGAGGTTCGCGGTCTCCCACCATTTCCGCCCGGAACGCGGAAAGGATGGGGCACGCACATTGGTGGGATGGTCAGGATTCCGAAGAACTTAGGGTGTGCCACCCGGCGATCTGAAAAACAAAAACGGATGGTCGAGGTTCGCGGTCTCCCACCCTTTCCGCCCAGAACGCGGAAAGGATGGGGCACGCACATTGGTGGGATGGTCAGGATTCCGAAGAACCTGGGGTGCGCGTCCCGGCGACCGAATGCAGCCGCAAATCGCCCCAGACAAAAGCGGCTCCCATTGTGCCGGGAGCCGCCTCGCCACCGCCAAAAAGCCGGCTAGTCGCGTTGCTTGCCATTCGCATCGCCGTCCAGGGCCGCAACCTGCGCGTAGGTGGTGCGCAGATACTTGTGCGGATTCACGGGAACGTTGTGCACGCGCACCTCATAGTGAAGGTGCGGCCCGGTGGCGCGCCCCGACTGGCCCACATAGCCGATTACCTGGCCGCGGATGACATGCTGGCCGGGCACCACCGCAACCGAGGAGAGATGCCCATAGACAGTGAGCAGATCGTGGCCGTGATTCAGCACCACCTGGCGGCCATACCCGGCACCCATGGAGGCCCCGCTCACTTCGCCATCGGCAGGGGCGCGGACCGGCGTCCCGTAGGGCGCTTCAATGTCGATGCCGGTGTGGAATTTCCCCTCCCCGTTGAACGGATCTTCCCGCTCGCCGAAGCTGGAGCCCACGCGGCCCTCGACCGGCCACATCGATGGCGCATCGGCAAACTGCGTCCAGTCGCCTGTAAAGCTGGGTGTGAGCCCGCCCTCGAGCGCGCGGGTAACCTGCCCTGAGAGCGCCTGCGCCCGCAGAGCATAAAACTGATCGATGGAGAGCTTCACCTGCTGCTGATTCACGTCGTCGGTGAGCGCCAGTGTGGCGGGCGAAAGCGCCGCCGCCGCTCCCGCCGCCGCCGGCTTGGCCGGGCCCAGCTTGCTCTGCCGCAACCCGTACAACGCCGTCACTTCGCTCGCCAGCGCTCCCAATGAGGCCACCTGCACTCCGCGATCATGCGCAATCTGCGCCATCTGCTTATAGTCTTTGCGCAGATTCTCCCGGTCCTGGCGCACCTGGTTGAAGCTTTCTGTCTTCAGCAACATGCGTGTGTAGGAACCGGCCAGTCCGACGATGGTGAACGCACCCACCAGCGCCGCGGCAACAAATCCGTATGCATAATAAAGGGGAACCGGAATCTTGCGGACGCGCCCGTCCTCATCCCTGGCTACAAATAGAATGTAATAGCGCTTGCGCAGCATCTTCGCCTTTCATCCCTGCAGCCTTGCAGGGCGGCAATTCGCCGTGTACTCCAAGACAGCGCATGGGGCACTTCAGCCCAAAGAGGAGCAAGCATCCCAAAGGGATGGCCGGGTGACGTTCGTTAAGACTACCAAACTCCCAAGGGCGGGGTCAACGAAATTCACCTGAAAAATCATTTGCTGTCTGAATCTCGACCTGCGTTTCCCTTTCTGGCCCAGAACCGCGAAGACCTCGCTCCATGAAGAGGATCGCACCCTGGCCCCTGGTGGAATCAAGCCGCAAGTCCAGCAGGATCAACGCCGCTTGCCCTGCTTTCCGATTACTGATCCCCGACCCCAAGCAGATGCCCTATCCTCAAAGAATGCCATCGAAGCGGATCGATTCCCTGTCAGGGGACGGCCAGCCGGGCGAACTGGCTCTGCTGCGCCAGATCCGAAGCCGTGCGGGCCGGGCCACCGGCGTTGCCCTCCGCCTGGGCATTGGCGACGACTGCGCCCTGCTTCGACCGCGTCCCGGCGAAGAGCTGGCCGTCACCACCGACCTCTCTATAGCCGGCCGCCACTTCCGTCTTGACTGGCACCCGCCCGAATCGGTCGGTCATCGGGCTCTGGCACGGGGTTTGAGCGACCTGGCCGCCATGGGCGCTCGCCCCCTGGCCGCTTTTCTCTCCCTCGGACTGCCCCGCGAGCTCACCACCACCACGACCCTCCGTCCGGCCTGGCCAACCGCGTCCGTCCGGCAAAAAGGCTCAAAGCAAAACGGTTCGGCCTGGATGGACGCCTTCCTCGATGGCTTTCTGGCACTCGCCGGCGCTCACAAAGCCCTACTGGCCGGCGGCGACCTCTCCGAGTCGCCCATCCCCGTCGCCGATATCGTCCTTATCGGCAGCGTTCGCCAGGGAAAAGCCCTGCTCCGCTCCACCGCCCGCCCCGGCCACCTGCTCTACGTCACCGGCGCTCTCGGCGGAGCGGCCGCAGCCCTCGCCCGCCTAGCCCAACTGGCCGAAGCCCGGCTGGGCCGCACCCATCCTCTCAGAATCCCCAAACGACTGGAAACCCTGCTAGCCCCGCACCTTTACCCCCAGCCCCGCATCCGGCAGGGCCTTTGGCTTGTGCAGCACATCGCCGCTTCGGCCGCCATCGACCTGAGCGACGGCCTCTCCACCGACCTGGCCCACCTCTGCCAGGAGTCCGGTGTAGCCGCCGAGGTCGATGCGGCTCTGGTCCCCATCCATCCCGCCGCAACCCTCACCCAGGCCCTCCACGGCGGGGAAGACTACGAACTCCTCTTCACTGCCCCGCCCGCGGCCCGCCTGCCCCGAAGGATCGCCGGGGTTGCCGTCACCAGAATCGGCCGCATCGTGAAGCCCCGCCCCGGCCAGCCCGCAATTACGCTGCTCACTGAGCAGGGCGCACAGCCTCTCGAACCGCAAGGCTGGGAGCATTTTTCCTGAATCTTCATCCGGCTTTCGGGAAAGTTCAGTGCAGACTCTTACACCAACCGCACTTCTGGAAAATCCTGGCGGTATACCTTCGGGTCCAGGGTCATCAACCGATCCGCTTGCACCAGAGCGTGAGCTCCAACGAGAAAATCGGCCAGTAGACGCCGTGGGCCTTCCCCGGAGGATTGTCTGCGCCGGACGGCATAGCGCGCGAAGCGTTGCCCCGTCTCGGTCCAGACCCTTTCCTCCAGGCGGAAGTCCACGACTACTCCGGTTGCCTCAAGAAAGCCGCGCACATACGCGACGGTTGCGCCTGGATAAGCCAGCAACTCTGCAAAGACAACGGGAGAGATGAGCAGCGCACCCTCCATCCTTGCCTCTCCCAACTGCTCGGCAGCCTGCCTCGCACCGGCCTCGTTCGACCAAATCGCCGAGAACACATTGGAATCGATGGCTGTTCTCACCGTTCAGCCTCACTGTGAAATTCAGCTCTCGGCGGATCATCGTCGCGAAGGTCCCGAATCCACGAATTGATCTCCTCCCGCGAAGAAAACGCTGGAAGCGCCCCAAGAAATGCCACAAAAGGATTCTTCTCTGCCCGCGCGGGCCGCAGAACGGTACGATCATTCTCGAAGACAAACTCGACTCGATCGCCCTCTTTGAGGCCGAGCCGGTGCCGGACCTCAATGGGAACGGTAACTTGCCCTTTGCTACTGATGGTGCTGGACGGCGGCATCTTTACCTTACCTCCATGAAGTAAAGAGTATACTCTTTACCTGGTTCAACCGTCAATGCTGCTCTGGATTCGCCTATTCCGGCCGCTATCATTAGAGTTGATGACCGCCAAGGCACGCGTCCGCTTTACCGCATCACCCGCGACCGAATCGACCGGTTCTTAGGAGTCTGACCTGCCGTGAACGACATCTTCTGGATCAAAGGCAACCCGCCCGCGCCGCTAGCCATCGTGCTGAGGCCGCGCGGCGACGAATGGCTGGAGGACGAACTGCTGGGGATGCGGCGGGGCGGCATCCAGACGCTGGTTTCGCTGCTTGAGGAAGATGAGGCCGTGCTGCTTGGCCTTGCCGATGAAGCCCCCATTGCCGAGCACGTTGGGCTGAAATTCCTCTCCTATCCGATTCCCGATACCGAAATTCCATCCAACATCGCCGCCTTCCAGACCTTCGTTGCCGGCCTGGCCAATCGGCTCCGCAGCGGGGAGCAGATCGGCGTTCATTGCCGGGGAAGCATCGGGCGGGCCACCGTCACCGCGGCCTGCGCGCTCATCCACCTGGGCTGGTCGCCCCAAGCGGCCCTGGCCGCCATTCAAGCGGCACGAGGCTGCATGGTTCCCGATACGCAGGAGCAGGAGGACTGGATTTTGCGCTACAAGGCCAGACCGTGACCGCAGCCCCCAGCGACGAATCCCAACATCTCCCGCGCCTGCAAAGCCCTCCCCTTCAAACGAGGCTGGGGGACTGGACGGGTTTGGGCGCAGCTTCCGCATCGTGCTTCTTTGGAGCGCAAGGCCGGCGCATTGACGCGCTGGCCCGACGGGGTTGAGGATGAAGACTGGGCCATTTGACGTTAGGTCTGAAGAGGAGTCTGCCGCATGCCGCAGGAATCGGTCGTTCCAAATGACAGGCCGAACGACGGCTCGAATGCCGGTCCGAGCGGCAGCTTGATCCCTGCCCAGCCGCTCCCGGACGGAGCCGATGACTTTTCAACGCGTATCCACGGCCTGCTGGACGGCCAGCCCAAGGACGATGCGACCGTCGCAAAGGCGATGGATGGCATGGACGATATCTTCGACAGGATCGCCGCGGGGTTTTACAGCATGGCTTCGATGCTGCTTGGCGAGGGCGAAGACAGTATCCGGGCGGTGGAGACGGCGATTGCCAATGCGGAGGTTTCGGTCTGCCACGATCCCATCGAAGCGCGCCAGAGCAGCCGCAGGGCGCTGTGCGCCGCCGCACTGGAGACGATCGAGCAGCGCAATCCTGGCGCTCTTGCCGCGCCCGAGGGCCTGGAGCGGGCGTCTACCTGCATCGAGGACGACGATCTGGACGCAGCGCGGGAATCCGGCGAAGAACTCATGAGGATGCTTGCCGGGCCGGACCGGGACCGCGTGCGGAGCTGGCTAGCCAGCTTGCCCACCATACCGCGCACCATCTTTGTGCTGCGCGCGGTGGCCGGTTTCACCCCGGCAGAAACCGCCAGTCTGCTGGCGGCCCACGGCGGCCCGCAGGCTGCCGGCTGGACCGAGGACGCGGTGCGCGAATTCTGCCGCCAGGCGCTCTGCTCGCTCGCCTCGCTGTTGATTCAGGCCTCGACGGCGCGGTGAGTTCAGCTTTTAGCCGCTAGCTTCTAGCCTCTTGCTCTTGGCTCCAGGAGCGGATCGGCTATCTGACCTCAAGGTCAGTCGGCGACCCATCCTGTCGGGCAAAATCCATTTGGCGATTCTCCGCGACCTCCTTCCGAGGCGTGATGTTGTCGAGACTCATTGATCTGCTTGTGCAATTGGGGAGCGCAAGGCAGTCTCGCCCCTTTCTTCGATACACTTGTATTGAGGATCCTGCCGCCCTTGCCGTGCATCCATCAGGAGCGATGGTTTGCGGGCTGTAGCGCTCCGCTGTGAGTGAAAGAACCTTGATTTCGTTCGAACATTCTGAAAAGAACACGATCCCTCACTGTCTCTGCGCCTTTCTGCTGGGCGTTGCGGTTTCGGCTCCCAGCGGAATGGCCGCGCAGTCGCTGCCCGGTCTGCCCGCCAGCCAGTCGCCCGAGGCGGCGTCCGGCTTTCAGGGCAGCGTGGCCACGGGCGAAGCCTCGCCGCAGCCCATCGACCTATCTCTCGACGAAGCCATGCAGCGGGGGCTGAAGACAAACCTGGGAATCATCCTCAGCGGCGCGCAGATGGCGGGGGCGCGCGGAGAGCGACTCAGCCAACTGCAATCGCTGCTGCCTTCGGTGGATGCAAGCGCCAAAGAGACCGTGATGCAGATCGACCTGCCCGCCGAGGGGTTGCGCATTCCCGGCTTCCCGGCCATTATCGGGCCGTTCGGCTTTACCGATCTGCGGGCTTCGCTCAGTTGGTCGCTGATCGACGTGGCCTCGCTGCGCAACTACCTGGCCGCGCGCCACAACTTCGCCGCTGCCCAGCTCTCCGCCCAGGACGCGCGCGAGCTGGTGGTGCTCACCGTGGGAAATGCCTATCTGCTGGCGCTGGCCGATGAAGCGCAGGTGGCCAGCGTGGAAGCGCAGGCAGCCACGGCAAAGATTTCGCTCAACCAGGCGATCGCCAATCACCAGGCGGGCACAGCGCCGCTTCTGGATGAGCTGCGCGCTCGCGTGGATTCCCAGTCGCTCGATCAGCAGTTGATCGTGGCCCGCAACGCGCTCGAGAAAGACAAATTGGCCCTGGCGCGGGCCATCGGCCTGCCCCTGGCGCAGAGCTTCAAGCTCACCGACAAGGCACCCTATGCGGTTTTCGATCAGCTCGACGTGGATGCGGCCATTCGTCAGGGTCACGCGAACCGCAAGGATCTGGCGGCCATGGTGGAGCGGACCAAAGCGGCCGAAGAACAGCGCAAGGCGGCTACCGCCGACCGGCTGCCCACCCTCGAATTCAATGGCGACTACGGCGACATCGGCACCACGCTGTCTCACTCGCACGGCACCGGCGATGCGGCGGGCACGCTGAGCGCGCCGCTCTTCAAGGAGTTTGCCTTGCGCGGCGAGGCGCAGATCGCCCAGGCGCAACTGGACAGCGCGCAAGCCCAGCTGAGCGACAAGAACGCACAGGTGGACGCGGATATTCGCGACGCCTTGCTGGATATTGCCTCGGCGCAGAGGCTGGTTGAGGTTGCCAAGTCGAGTGTCGCGCTGGCCAATGAGGCGCTCAGCGAGGCCCAGCAGCGCTATGCCAACGGCGTCAGCGACAATCTGGCCGTGAGCCAGGCCGAGCAGTCCGTGGCCCAGGCCGACAGCCAATACGTAGCCAGCCTCTACCGGCACAATGTGGCCAAGCTCAGCCTGGCCCGTGCCCTGGGCGCTGCCGGGAACTACAAAGACTATCTGGGAGGAAAGTAGACGTGGCGGATTTTACTCCAGTACCAGCGCAATCGGAGCCGGATGAAGACAACGAGATGGCGCAGCCGTCCCGCCGCAGGGCCATCGTCGTGGTCGTGGTTGTGTTCCTCGCGGCGGTCGCGGTGGCAATCTGGTGGCACGGAACCTTCACCGAGAGCACCGACGACGCGCAGGTCAACGGCCACCTGATTCAGGTCAGCTCACGCATCAACGGACAAGTTCTGAAAGTCGAAGTGAAAGAAAACCAGCCGGTGAAGGCGGGCGACGTCATTGCCGAGCTCGACCCCGCGGACTACCAGGTTGCGGTGGAAAATGCCGAGGCCGCCCTGGCCAGCGCCGAGGCCAACGCAGCTGCGGCCAACGTGGCAGTGCCCATCGCCTTCGTCAACACCGGCAGCAACCTGCGCTCGGCCGGCGCCGATGTAAGCGGCACGCAGGCCGGCATCGAACAGGCCCAGAACCAGTTGCAGGCCGCGCACGATCTTGTGGGCCAGGCCAAGGCCAACAACGTGAAGGCGCAGGCGGATCTTGAGCGTTACAAGCCGCTGGTGGAGAAGGACGTGATCAGCAAGCAGCAGTTCGACGCCGCCGTGGCTGCTGCCGACGCAGCCAAGGCCGCGCTCTCTGACGCGCGGGCCATGGAGAGCGCCGCTGCCGACGGGGTGAAGGTAGCCAACGAGCGCCTGGCGCAGGCCCAGGCGCAGTTGAAGTCCGCCGAGACGGGCCCCCAGCAGGTGGCCGCACAGAGCGCGCGCGCCCGCCAGGCGCAGGCCATGGTTCAGCAGGCGCAGGCGCAACTGGATATGGCCAAACTCAACCTGAGTTATACAAAGATTGTGGCTCCGGAGGCGGGCATCGTCACCCGCAAGAGCGTCGAGATCGACCAGAACGTCGCCGCCGGTCAGAACCTGCTCACGCTGGTTTCGCTGGAGGACCTCTGGGTGACCGCAAACTTCAAGGAAACCCAGTTGCGCCACATGGCCGCCGGCCAGCCGGTCGAGATCGATGTGGATTCGACCGGCAAGACCTATCACGGCACTGTGACCCAGATCGGCGGGGCAACCGGCTCCGTGCTTTCGCTCTTCCCGCCGGAGAACGCCACCGGCAACTACGTCAAGGTCGTCCAGCGCGTCCCGGTGCGCATCGACTTCACCGATCTCAAGGACGAAGACCCCAACCACGAGCTTAGGCCGGGGCTCTCGGTTGAGCCCAAGGTGCGCGTGAAGCCATAGAAGGGCAGCGTGTAGTTTCCGTCTTTGAGTTAGGGCAGCGATTGCAGGCTCGTGCAAGCGTCCTGGTTTCCGCCGTTGCAGGCCTTTTGATACCAGGTGCGGGCTTGAGCATTGTCCTGGGTCACGCCTTCGCCTTTCTGGTAGAAGACTCCGAGGTCGTAGCATCCGGACATATTCCCGCCGTCGCAGGCCTTTTGACACCAGGTGCGGGCCTGGGCATAGTCCTGGGTCACGCCTTCGGCGTTGGCGTAGAGAACGCCAAGGCCAGTGCAACCCTCCATTTCTCCGCCGTCGCAGGCCTGTTGATACAGGGTGCGCGCCTGGGCATAGTCCTGAGCCCCGCCCTGGCCATGTTCATAGAGAACGCCGAGGTCGTAGCATCCGTGCACACTTCCGCCGACGCAGGCCTTTTGAAACCAGAGGCGCGCCTGGGCATGGTCCCGAGTTACGCCCTGGCCCGTGTCGAAGAGAAAGCCGAGGCCGGTGCATCCGTCCATACTTCCGCCGACGCAGGCCTTTTGATAGAGGATGGCTGCCTGGGCATAGTCCTGAGTCCCGCCTTGGCCATTCTGGCAAAGAACGCCAAGGTCGAAGCATCCGTCCATAGTTCCACCATCGCAGGCCTTTTGATACAAGGCGCGTGCCTGGGCATAGTCCTGAGCGCCGCCTTGGCCATTTTGGAAGAGAATGCCCAAGCCGACGCACCCGGCCATAGTTCCGCCGACGCAGGCCTTTTGATACAGGGCGCGCGCCTGGGCAAAGTCCTGAGCGCCGCCTTGGCCATTCTGGTAGAGGATGCCAAGGTTGCTGCATCCGCCCATATCTCCGCCGTCGCAGGCCTTCTGGAACAGGGGCCTGGCCGCGGCGTATCGCTTGCGGCTGAAGAGTGAAAAAGCTTGCAGCTCAACGTCCGCAACGCTGGCCTGCTGAACGGGCGTACTCGCTCCTTCTGTTGGGGCGTTCGGTTCCGAGCCAGGCTGCGGCTTCTGCGCCGGCGGTTTCGATGCCGCAACCATCGCCGGCGCCGGCATCCGGCTGGCGCTCGGGTTCGGACTGGATGAGTTGGGGCGCACGTCCTGCGCCGAGCCTGGCCCCGCTGGCAGCGGCTGCGATGCGGGCGTCGCAAGCTCGGATGTGCTTTGCGACGGGATAGACGCCCGCGGGCTAAAGATCCGTCCAGCGACGAATGCCGCGATGAGGAGCACGGCAAGGGCCGCGGCCCAGACCCAGACGGGAACGCGCCCTGCGATTCCTCCGGCTCCGCCATAACCGACGGTCCCCGCGCTCTCCGCGACCGTGACCGGGCGGACGACTGGCGGCGGAACGTACACCACCGCGTCGAGCAGGCGAAGCGTTTCTGCAACTTCCTTGGGGCGTTGATCGCGTTCCTTGGCCAGCAGGTGCAGAACCAGCGCGTCGAGGCCCTTCCAGTTGGCCAGATCGGGGCGCAGGCTGCTGGGCGGCTGCGGCATGGTGGTCAGATGCTCATGGGCCCAGCCCTGGTAGTTCTCCGCGCTGAAGGCCTTCTGGCCGGTCAGCATCTCGAAGAGCACTCCGCCCAGGGCGTAGAGGTCGGTGCGGCCGTCGAGCTCGGCGGCGCGCATGCCTATCCACTGCTCCGGCGCGGCGTAAAACGGGGTGAGCAGAAGCGAGCCGGTCTGCGTGTACTGGCTCAGCTCCCGCGTGGCCACGATGCCGAAGTCGGCGATCTTGGGAATCCAGTTCTCCCCGTCCCGCGCCATGAGGATGTTCTCCGGCTTGATGTCGCGGTGAACCATGCCCTTGGCGTGAGCCGCTCCCAGCCCTTCGGCGATGCCGCGCGCAATGGAGAGCGCCAACCCCACGTCGAAGGGCTTGGGGGCGGCGTCCATGAGTTTCCGCAGGTCCGGTCCATCGACAAACTCCATGGGAAAAAAGAGTGTGCCGTCCTCGGCGGGCTCCAGGTTTCCCGCATCCACCACGTTCTTGTGGCGCACCTGGCGCAGCGTCCTCACCTCGCGCAGAAAGCGGTTGGTAAAGCCCTCGTCCCGGCTCAATTCGCTGGAAAGGAACTTCAGCGCCATGGGCTCGTCCATCAGCGTGTGCCGGGCAAGGTAGACGGCGCCCATGCCGCCCTGGCCCAGCTTGCGGACGATCCGATAGGTATTGCGGATCAGCATCCCCGGCCTCAGGTCGCGAATCTCGTTGAGCACGCCGCCATGACTGGGGCAAACCATCAAGCTGTCGGGATATCCGCTGTCGCATTGCGGGCAGGTTTTCATTCGTTCGCCCAGCCTCCAGAGAGCATTCCGCGGTGCCACCATTGTGCCAGCCCAGGCCAGAGAGCGCAATGAAAATGGCTCGGAGCCGAATGGGCTGCGGCCGCAAGCGGTGACTCTGGAAGATCATAGGTCCTGCGCAGAGGTTATTGCCTATACTTCCACAAGCGGAGTTTTCAGCAGCCTGGGCGAGGCCGGGGAGGAACGATGAACCGTGAGTGGCACAAGCAACACAGAATGCCGAAGGGAGCGACCGAGAAGGAGCGGATCGAGTGGCATCGCGAGCACGCAAAGAACTGCACGTGCAGGCCAGCCCCCAAGAACCTGCTGGCGAAGATGGAGAAACAGGGAGGAGCCACCGCGATGCCTGGCATTCACGATTGAATGGATGAGACTCGCCTGCGGTCTGCGGTAAACTTGCAGCCAATGCGAGTCTTTGGGATCGATTGCGGGACTGAGGCAACGGGGTTCGGCGTAGTGGAGTCTTGCAACGCCGGGCGGCAGCCTCGTCTGGTCTGCAAGGCGATGGGGGCGATCCGGCTGAAGAAGGCGCTGACGACGGCGGAGCGGCTGGAGCAGGTCTTTCGCGAGTTGACCGCCGAGTTGGAGCGCTGGGAGCCCGACGCTGTGGCCATCGAGGAGGTCTTCTACTCAGTGAACGCCAAGTCGGCGCTGAAGCTGGGCCAGGTGCGGGGCGTGGCGCTGCTGGCCGCGGCGATGCGCGGGCTGCCGGTGGCCGAGTATGCGCCGCTCAAGATCAAGTCGAGCGTAGTTGGCTATGGGCTGGCGAAGAAGGAGCAGGTGCAGTTCATGGTGGCGCGGCTGCTGGAGCTGGCCGAGCTTCCGCAGCCGGCGGATGCGGCGGATGCGCTGGCGATTGCGATTTGCCACATTCATACCGCGGAGACGCTTGGGCGGCAAGGGGTGGGGCGATGAAGTGGTTCTGTTTGGCTTTGGCCTTGGCCGCTCTGGGGCTGCCGCTGCGGGGCGAGGTTGGCAGCGCGGCTGAACCGCTGTTCCAGGTGGACTACTCCAATCCGGGGCTTATTCCAGCGAGCTGGACGCTGACGCTTCACCCGGACGGGAGCGGGCATTTCCGCTCCGAGCGGGGTGATGGGGCGGGCGCGGGCTCGCGGCGGATTGAGACCCCCGACGTGGATCGGGAAATCCAGGTGAGCGCGGAGTTTGCGGCGCGCGTCTTTCAGACGGCGCAGCGGAAGAAGTTGTCCCGCTCGCAGTGCGAAAGCCGGTTGAAGGTGGCCTTCCAGGGATGGAAGAAGCTGAGATTGACCGGGCCCGGCGGCGAGTGGAGCTGCGAGTTCAACTACTCGCAGGACAAGGAGATTCAAGCGCTGGGCGAATCGCTCATGGCGGTGGCGGAGACCATCGTGGAAGGCGCGCGGCTGGAGCTGCTGCTGCGCCACGACCGGCTGGGTCTGGACAGCGAGATGGAGTACCTGGTGGAGGCCGAGGCGGCCGGGCGCGTGCAGCAGATGGAAGCCATCCGTGAGATTCTGGAGCGGCTAGCGGACGATCCGGGGGTGATGGAGCGGGTGAGGAAGCGGGCCAGGGTTCTGCTCGCGAAGGCAGGGGTCAGGGAACAGGGAGTAGGGAGTAGGGAGTGGGGAGTAGGGAATAGGTCTCTCGCAAGCGAAATTCTGGCAAGACTTTTGGGGTGTGAAGGAGTCCTATGAGTGCCGGTCTGCCGGGTAGGGCGGATTGCGACCAGTGACAATGGAGAGGAGTTACGCCATGAATCGCATTGGGAATCGCATCGGGCTGGTTGAACGCGGGTTGAGTTCCAGTTTGCTGGGGCTGGCGGCGCTTGCCCTGGGAGCGGGGCTTCTGTCGCCGGCGGCGCGGGCAGACGATGCGGCGCAGACGGCGCGCGCGGTTCGCCTGAGCAGCGTGGACGGGCAGGTGCGGCTATCGCAGGGCAGCCAGGCGCTTGCCGATCAGGCCGTGGCCAATACGCCGCTCTTTGAAGGCACCGGCGTGGCGACCTTGGAGGATGGCCGCGCGGAGATTCAGTTGGAAGACGGGAGCGTGGCGCGGCTCTCGCCCAACAGCGCCCTAACCCTGCCGGTTCTGCGCGGGCAGGGCACGACCGGCGAAGCGGAGATCACTCTGTTGAGCGGGCTGGGCTACTTCGAGATCCAGGGCGGAGGGCAGGCTGGGACGATTCGCATTCGATTTGGCGACAGTGTGGTGACGGCGAGCGGCTTTACGGTGCTGCGGATCAACCTGGACAATCCTCCGGGCGAATTGGCTGTCTTCTCAGGCAATGCCCATCTGGAGCGGGGCACGGCCATGGCGGTGGACCTGCACGGGGGCGAGAGCGTGGTCCTAAGTGCCGCCGATCCCGCCCGCTACGACCTGGTTGATTCCATCGAACCGGATTCATGGGATTCGTGGAACTCCGACCGCGACCAGGTGCTGGCGGGCGAGGCCTCGTCGAAGACCGGAGCAGCGAAGGGATTTTCCGACAGCGGCAATCCGGCGTGGAACGACCTGGACGCGAACGGGAGCTGGTACAGCGTGCCGGGGCAAGGCAATATTTGGTCGCCGTACGCGGCATCCAATCCCGGTTTCGACCCCTACGGCAGCGGCTATTGGATGTGGACGCCGCGGTTTGGATATATGTGGGTATCGGGCTACTCATGGGGCTATCTGCCCTACCAGTGCGGCTACTGGAACTACTACGACAGCTTTGGGTGGGGCTGGATGCCGGGGATGGGCGGCTGCATGCCCTGGTGGGGCAGCGGCTACGTTGGCCCCAATATCGGCATTGGCTATGGTGGCTATCGTCCCCCGATCCCTCCGCATCCGCGGCCTCGTCCGCCCATTGCCCATGGAACCCGCGCTGAGGCTTACCCGTTGGTTGCCGTGACCCGGCATCCCGTGGCGCCGGCCGGCACGCTGCCGCTGCGCGACAGGGCAGGTTCGGTTGTGATTGCCGGGCAGACGGTGCAGGCCATTCGTCCGCTTACCGCGCGGCCGGTCTATGACCACTCGGCCTCGGCCTTCGTAAATCGGACGCCCTATCCGGGCGCAAGTTCCGGAGCGAGTTCGGGGATGAGGACTGCGAATGGGCAGACGCGCCCGGCCGGACCCACTTTCGGAACCAGCCGCCAGGCTACCTCAGCCGGTTCCGCCGCGGCCAGGACATCGGGGGGCGGGAGCAGCCACACCGCGTCGTCAGCCAGCCATGGATCTTCCGGTGGTGGGTCTTCAACGAGCCATTCCTCGGGTGGGGGCGGATCGTCCGCGGGCCATTCCTCCGGCGGAGGCGGATTCTCCGGCGGTGGTGGAGGCGGCGGTGGCGGGAGTAGCTCGGGCGGAGGCGGCGGGGGGGCGCACCGCTAACCGGAAGACGTTTCAGGATGAAGGGGCTGCTTCGCTGGGCGAAGCGGCCCTTTCTGTCTCCGGGAGATCTTCTTGCAGGCCTCGCCAGAGAGCCGCCAATGCCTCGATGGACAGGGCTTCGGCGCGGGCAAAGGGGTCGATGCCGCCGCGCGCCAGAGCCCCGGCGGCAGCGGCGGGGGAGATGCCCGCGGCGCGAAGGTTGTTCAGCAGGGTCTTGCGCTTGTGGGCGAAGGCTTTGCGGACGAAGGGCAGAAAGCCGGCCTCATCGAGACCGAGTTCCGCGAAGCGCGGGGCAAATCGCCAGCGGAAAACGGTGGAGTGGACGTCGGGCGGCGGCGAGAACGATCGCGGCGGAAGCGTAAAGAGGCCTTCCGCGGGGCCGTACATTTGCACGGTGACCGAGAGCAGCCCGTAGTCGCGGGAGCCGGGCTGGGCGGCGATACGATCGGCCACTTCGCGCTGCACCATGAGCACTGCGCGATCGAGCGAGGCGTGGCTGACGGCCAGTTTGAACAGAATCTGCGAGGTGATGCCGTAAGGCAGGTTGCCGAAGACGAGCAGGCGCTGCCCGGCGGCGGAGGTTGGCGCATACTGCGCGAGCGCGGCTGCGAAGTCGAAGCGGAGCACATCCTGCTCGATGACGGTGATGTGGCTGGGAGGGAACTGGGTGCGGAGATAGGCGGCGAGGCCGCAGTCCAGCTCGACGGCCACGACATGGGCGGCGCGGGCGGCCAGCGCCGAGGTGATGGCGCCGGCGCCGGGACCGATTTCAACGACAGTACGGCCGGAGAGGTCGCCCAATGAGGCGGCGATGCGTTGGGCGGCCTGCGGGTCGTTGAGGAAGTTCTGTCCGAGCTTGGGTTTGGCGGCCATGGGACAGCTTTGATGGTAGATGAAGGGGGAAGGCCCGGCCGGATCGACAAACTCGGATTTGCAGATTAATTCTCATTCCCTGCTAGCGTGAAACTGGCGAGCTTGAGCAGCTTCGCAGGCGGGAGGAAATCGATGGAAATGAGCGCGGCGGGCCTCGATCTATTGAAGCGGTCGGAGGGTTTTCGCAGTCACACGTATCTGGATGCGGCCGGAATTGCGACCATTGGCTATGGCCACCAGTTGCTGCCCAATGAGTTTTTTCCCAACGGCGTCACAGAGGCGCACGCCGAGGAGATTCTAACGAGCGATCTGCACGGCGCCGAGCAGGCCGTCCAGCGCCTGGTCCGCGTCGGCCTCACCCAGGGCCAATTCGACGCGCTGGTCGATTTCACGTTCAACGTGGGCGCGGGCAAGCTGGCCTCATCCACGCTGCTCAAAGTGCTGAATGCCGGCAAGTATGACGCAGCCCGCAAACAGTTGCTGCGCTGGGACCACGTGGGATTGCAAGAGAACTCGGGCCTTGAGGCTCGCCGCGAAGCAGAGTTTCAGCTTTGGGGCAGTGGCGGCGCAGAGCGGCAAGCGGGAGCCTGACGGGGAGCCTCAGAGGGCTTTGGGCGCAATCTCAACCACCACCAGCCGCTCGCCGGGCTTGAGGTAGCCTTTGCGCCGAAACCAGTCTTCCATGGCCGGCTGGAGCCGGTCGAGAGGGACGCGGCGCCCGGCTTCGAGCACTCCATCGGCGGCGGGCAGCGTATCGTCGAAGAGCGCATCGTTGGTGAAGTTGCGCATGGCGAAGCTGTCGATCCAGCCGATGGGGCAGGCGTGCGCCGCGCCGCTGGAATCGATTCGCTGGATGGAGAGCCGGCGCGCAAACATGCATTCACTTTAATGGATTTGCAGCCGCGTCCGCCTTGCGCCCACTCCGCCTGCTCGCGATCCGCGCCGCCAGGTTCCTTTTACGGCTTTTGTTCCGCCACCACCTTCGCGTCCTTTCCCTGCTGGGTTTCCACGCGGAAGCGCTTGTAGTCGTAGTCGCGTTGGGTGATGTGCTCGTGGGTGCCTTTGAGCAGGAGGCGCATCTGCACAGTGATTTCGGCGCCTGAGGGGAGCCAGACCTCGCCGTTGACCGGGGCCTGGTCGAATTGGAAGTTGGAGCCTTTTCGCACGCTGGCCAGAAGACCTCCGGCAACGTGAAAATCATCAAAGAACGTCGCTTCCATGACCGGCTATGCGGGAACCGTGACGCTGGCCTGCTCGCTCGCCACCTACACCCCCTCGAACGCACAAGACCTGCCTGGCTGTTCCGTTGCAAGCCCGGCGGTGACGCTGAGTTCCACCGTCACCAGCGGGACCGCCGCCGTTACGGTGACCACGACCGCGGCCAGCACCGGCCGGCTTGTGCATCCCTATCTGCGCGATAAAGACGGGAGATGGGTTGGCGGCGGCGCGGTCCTGGCATTGCTGATCTTCCTGGGGATTCCGGC
>Ga0326727_10009734_pt1 | contig 23392 bp, 15 predicted proteins | sample MB2enrmetagenome_FD_207643 | JGI IMG/M metagenome (GOLD analysis project Ga0326727, IMG submission 207643) | Lab enriched peat soil microbial communities from McLean, Ithaca, NY, United States - MB29MY | ecosystem: Environmental > Terrestrial > Soil > Wetlands > Peat | place: USA: New York... | reverse complement strand
TTTTGTTTGCATGCAACGAGCCTCCGCTCTCGCTCCGGGTTCCATTCATCCCCGGGCTCGAGCGTGAGATATGCATAGTATACCGTGTTGCGACGGCTCTCGCCCGGGGTTTCCTGGAAAATAAAAAAGCGGGCGATCGATGAGTATACGACGCCCGCATAGACAACGCACATCATGAGACCTCGTGGAACGACCGCCGGAGAAAAGCCGGCTGGCCTTCCGCTTTTTGCGGGCGCGCGATCCGAAGATTGCATCCGCAACTCCCGCAAATAAAATCTGCATGGTCATTATATGAAGAAACGCAGCTCAGAGTCCCCGATCCACAGCGACCGCAACGAATTGCCGCGCGGAAAGTATAGTCGGGCATTAACGTGGCCGTTTGCGGACAGCGAACGTTATTGCATTGTGCGATGTTTTTCCCGATCTTTTTCTGTTCGGAAGCGGATAAGACATATAAGCGGCTGCCACAGTGAGCACACAAAACTGCTGGCGAAAACAATACATCCATTGGGAAAGCTCCTCGATGGTACCAGGACTTATTTTATACTATTCTACGCGCTACGTCAAATTCTTTTCAAAGATCTCCTTCAACATATCCGGCCGCGCACGGCCTTTCAGCCGCGCCATTGCCCGTCCAATAAGGAATTGTAAGCTCGCTACTTTTCCTTTTTTATAATCCGCGACCGCCGCTTCGTGCTCCGCAATGACCGCAAGCACGACCGCTTCCACTTCGTCCGCATCACCGATGCCGATGTTCTCGCTCTTCATGATCTCTTCCGGATCGGCGCCCGTCGCAAACATTTTCGCAAGCATATCCTTTGCCTGGCGGCTCGTGATCTTTTTTTGTTCGATAAGCACCGCAAGCGCGGCCAAATGATCAGGGGTAACTTTTAGATCCGCGAATGAAACGCCTGCCTGGTTCATCAATCCACGCAAATCGCTCGATAGATAGTTATAGACCGTAGCGATGCTCCCCTCCGGGATCTCCTCGTGGAATTCGGAGACCGCTTCCTCGAAATAATCCGCCGCCGCCAATTCCCCTGCGAGCGCGTCGGCGGCGCGCTCATCCAAACCGTATTCCTTCATGAACCGCGCGCGCTTTTGCGCGGGAAGTTCCGGGATCGAATCACGCAATGCCTCAAGATCGAACACCTTCGTTTCGAACGGCGGGATGTCCGGCTCCGGGAAATAGCGATAATCCTGCGCCTCTTCCTTTGAACGCTGGGACGTCGTCTTCTGTTTCGCGTCATCCCACCCACGCGTTTCCTGACGGACCGTTTCGCCCTTGTCTAAAATCTCTGTCTGGCGTTTGATCTCATAATTGATCGCCTGGAACACCGAGTTGAACGAGTTGAGGTTCTTTACCTCCGCGCGGGTGCCAAGCGTGTCGTCCGGCGAGATCGAAATATTCGCGTCGGCGCGCATCTGGCCGCGCTCAAGGTCGGCGTCCGAAACGCCAAGATAGCGCAGGATGAGCTGCAGTTCCTTCATAAATGCCACGGCGTCCTCCGCGGTGTGCATGTCCGGTTCCGTCACAAGCTCCATAAGCGGCACGCTCGCGCGGTTGTAATCGACGAGCGTTCCCCCGCCCGCGTCATCGTGCATCAGCTTGCCCGCGTCTTCCTCTAAGTGGATGTGGTTTATTTTGACGTTCTTCAATGTTCCGCCGAGCACGAGCGGCTGGCCGGACTGTGAGATCTGGTACGCCTTCGGAAGATCAGGATAGAAATAGTTCTTGCGATCGAAGCGCGAGACCTCATTCGGTGTGCCGCCGGTCGCAAAACCTACCTTAAGGACATATTCGATCGCCTGCTTATTGGCGACCGGCAGCGTCCCCGGATGGCCCATACAGACGGGACACACGTTCACATTCGGATGCAACTCGCTCGGATCATTCAGCGAATCACAGAACATCTTGGTCCGCGTCTTCAGTTCCGCGTGCACCTCAAGGCCGATGGTGGGTTTATAGTCGCTCATTGATATTATTGATAATAGCCGAAAATGCGTGTATTTTCAACAGTTTCGGTGCGGGGTCAATCATGCTTTAATATATCCATGATCATCACCATCGGCGGCAACCTCGGCGCGGGAAAGACCACGCTCGCCAATCACCTCGCGGATGCGCTGCACTACGAACAATTGTATGTCGGCGATATTTTCCGAGAGATGGCAGCCAAGAAAGATCTTACCATCGAACAATTCTATGCCCAGCTCAAGAACGATCCTGCGGTCGAGCAGGCAGTGGACCAGCGCCAGGCAACGATGATGCGCGAGCATGACGACCTGATCGTCCAAGGCCGCGTTGCGTGGTACTTCGCAAAGAGCAGCCCGTTCAAAATCTTTAATATCCTGCTTACTGTTGATCCCGTCACGGGCGTCGCGCGCGTCGGAGAAAAAAAAGAAAACATCGATAGGACCACCGACGAAGTGGCGATCGCCACTGCCGACCGCGAAAAGATGGAACGCGAGCGGTATGCAATGCTGTACGGCATCGAAAACCACCTTGATCCCGCGCACTACGATTTTATTTTAGACACCACACCACTCAGCGAGCAGGAAGTATTTGAAGGAGTGGCATCAGCGATAAGAAAATAAAACACCCTCTCTTTTTTGACGGTCACGTTCCTACGTGGCATTTCCGTCAAAAAAGAGAGGGTGTTTTATTTTCTTATTATCCAACCACCTCGATCCCCATATTCTTCGCGGTCCCTGCAATGATCTTTTCTGCAGCTTCCAAGTTATCGGTGTTCAAATCGGGAAGCTTACGTTCGGCAATCGCACGAACCTGCGCTTTCGTGACCTTACCAACCTTGCCCGTAAGCGGATTCGCCGCACCCTTTGCGATGCCTGCCGCCTGCTTAAGCAACGCCGATGCCGGAGGAGTCTTTAGAACGAAGCTGAACGTACGATCCTCGAAGATCGTGATCTCCGCAGGAACGACATCGCCCTTCATATCCTTTGTGGCATCATTGAACTGCTTGCAGAACTCCTGGATGTTGATGCCCTGAGGACCGAGCGCGGTGCCGACCGGAGGCGCAGGATTGGCTCCGCCAGCGGGAAGTTGAAGCTTTAACACTGTTTTTATTTTCTTTGCCATGAGTGAAATAGTACAGGATATCCTGATTTAAATCAAGCGCATATAATATTTAAAAATGAGTGGGGGTCGCGAATCAATTGACTCGCGACCCCTGCGGATACCTTTTGCTCGTGCCCACCTAACGGCTCCCGCGCCGTAGCTTCCGAATTCTGCAAAAGGACTACCTGTAGTGTACAACAATTTAAACTTCTTTGTCAAATTCACGGCAAACGAGCAGATCAAAACGGGATATCCTCGGGCTTGATCTCGTCTTCCTCAAGATTGATCACCGGGATCTCATCGAGCGATGGAACAGCATCCTTGTCGCTACCATCTTGCGCGGGCGAGGAAGCTGATGCGGCGGCGGCGCCGAAACTCTTGCTGCCGCCCTGCCAGTTTCCACCTCCCGCATTTGCCGCTCGGGGGCCAAGTTGCATGCGCTCAGCCATCACCTCCGTCGTCTTACGTTGCTGACCTTGTTTATCCGTCCAGCTGCGGGTCTGCAGACGGCCTTCGATGAGCACCATCGCACCCTTCGTAAGATATTGCCCAGCAATCTCCGCGGTCCTGCCCCAAAGCACAACATTATGGAACTCGGTCTGCTCTTGCTTCTGGCCGGCCTTGTCCGTCCATGTACGATTGGTCGCCACGCCGATCGTGGTTACCGATTGGCCGCCCGGCGTGGAGCGCACCTGCGGATCCGCCGTCACCCGCCCCACCAAAATGACCTTGTTTAAATCCATGTTTTTATTATGGTGTTAGTTTATTTACCCCTATCTTAGCACATTATGCATTAAAACTATCTAAAATAAAAACCCCTCTTTTGAGGGGTTTTTATCTATTGGAGAATCTCCTCGATCTTCTTTTCTAGCGCTTCATTACTCAACGGTTTTGATGGTGCAGCTTTCGGAACTTCCGTAGGTGCCCCAGCCGGTGCCGCATAGGAATTCGATCGCGGGCGGCGCTCTTCGCGCGGCGGCATGGCGGACGTTGCCGTGCGCTCGGCCGGAGCCGGCGAGGCGATCACCATAAAGCGGAGCACATCAGCGTGGGTATTCAATTCATGCTCGAGCGCTTTCATATCATCGCCAAACATCTTGAAAGTAAGGTATACGAACACCGCCTCGGTATGATGCTTGATCTCATACGCCAGCTGAAGCCGCTTGGCGCGCGGCTCGGAAAGACTTTCGGCATTATGGGTTCCGACCAGCTTGATCACGCCCGCCAAATCGTCCTCGCCGTTCAAAAGAAGCGCGAGCTCGTATTCTTTTTTGTCCTTTTCTTCGTTGGTCATTGGGTTGTATTGTAGCCGAGCCAGAGGGAATTGTCCAGCTGGCTCATGCTATCTCGATTTATTCGGTCGCAGCCGCCGCTTCCTCCTCTTCTGCCACGTCCGACTCGTGGAGCACCTCATCCGGTGGCAGGTCGCGCTTCCCCGCAGGGATCAACCGTCCGATGATGACGTTTTCCTTGAGACCGCGCAGTTTGTCTATCTTGCCCTCGATGGCCGCCTTAACGAGCACGCGGGAGGTATCCTGGAACGACGCCGCGGACAGCCAGCTTTCCGCCGAAAGCGAGATGCGGGTGATGCCCAAAAGCACTTCTTCCGCCTTTGCCGGCCGCTTGCCCGCCTTCTTAAGCTCGCGATTCACCTCAAGGAACTTCGACTTCTCGACAATTTCTCCCATCACGAAATCATCCGCGTCGCCGCCATCGGAGATCTTTACGCGCGAGAACATCTGCTTAACGATCATCTCAACGTGCTTGTTGTTCGGTGCAACGCCTTCCGAAAGATAGATCCTCTGTACTTCATTCACGATGTAACGTCCGGTTTCCCTCGTACCTTTATGAGCAAAGAGCTCATGGATATCAAGATTACCTTCCGAAAGCCGATCGCCCTTCGCCACCTTATCCCCTGCATTCGCAAAAAGGACGGTTCCGCGCGAAACGCTGATCTCCTGCGCCTTCGCTTTCTTGTTCTCGGAGATGAAGCGGACCACCTTGAGTGTACCGCGCTCTTCGATCTTATCGATCGTACCGTCGAACGGCGCGAGGATGGCGCGGCCCTTCGGCGCGCGGGTCTCGAAGATCTCTTCCACGCGCGGCAGACCGTGCGTGATGTCCGCGCCTGCGGTGCCTCCTTGGTGGAACGTACGCATGGTGAGCTGGGTGCCCGGCTCGCCGATGGACTGTGCGGCGATGACGCCGACCGCAGTGCCGAGCTTGACGATCTCGTTGTTACTGAGGTCATAGCCGTAACATTTTGCGCAGACCCCGTAGAGTGTCTTGCACGTGATCGGCGAACGAACGACAACGACGTCGATCTTGGAAGCCTCGATCTCTTCCGCCGCATTGCGGTCGATGATCTCATTCGCGTGAACGAGGATCTTGTTTCCCACCTTCACGTCGTCCAGCGCGGTGCGCGAGAACAACTTCGCGGCGAAGCTGTTATTGAACTCCTTTCCATCGCTGCGCAGAATTTCCAAACCTTCTTTTGCCCTGCAATCCTCCTCGCGAATCGTGAGGTCCTGCGACACATCCACCAAACGGCGGGTAAGATATCCGGCCTGCGCGGTCTTGAGCGCGGTATCGGTCGTTCCCTTGCGTGCTCCGTGAGTCGCAATGAAGTATTCCAACACCGAGAGCCCTTCTTTTAATGAAGATTTAATAGGAAGCTCGATCGTCTCGCCCTTCGGGTTCTGTACGAGTCCTTTCATACCCATCATCATGATCGGCTGCGACCAAGAACCGCGGGATTTGGAATCGACGATCTGATAGATTGGATTGTCCTTTGAAAGCAGCCCGGTGACGATCTTTGCGAGCGAATCCTTTGCCTTTTCCCACACGCTGATGATGCGGCTGCGCCGTTCCGTCGGCGTAAGCAAACCTTCGGCGAATTGGCTGTTGATGAGCGCTACTTCGTCGGTGGCCTTCTGGATGATCTCCTTCTTTTCCGGCGGCGCTTTGAGATCGGACATCGCCCAGGTGATACCGGAAACCGTTGCCATCTCGAAGCCGAGGAGTTTCATGCGATCGATCGTGTCGCGCGTGGCGTCCATGCCCTTCGTCTCAAAAATCTTGGAGAGCAGTTTGGAAAGCTTCGGCTTCGTCATGATGTCGTTGATGTAATCCAGGTTGCCGGCGATGGACTTGTTGAAGATAAGACGGCCAACGGTGGTCTCCATACCGTCAATCTTAATCGGCGTGTGGAGGGTCACCACGTTGAACTGATACGCGAGCATCGCCTCGTCAAAATCCACAAAGTGATGGAGCTCGCCCTTCGCCTCTTCCATGCGAGTGATATAGTAGAGACCAAGCACCACGTCGTTGATCGGCGCGGTGATAAGGTCACCGGTGGCGGGTTTGAGCAAGTTACGGCCTGCGGACATGATCTCGCGCGCTTCCTTCTGCGCGGCATCCGAGAGCGGAAGATGGACAGCCATCTGGTCGCCGTCGAAGTCGGCGTTGAACGCCGGACAGACGAGCGGCGGGAGTTTGAGGGCAAGACCCTCAACCAACTGCGGTCGGAATGCCTGCACCGAGAGACGATGCAGCGTCGGAGCGCGGTTCAAGAGCACGTGCTTGTCTTTAATGATCTCTTCAAGAATGGCCAACACTTCCGGCGTGTGCTCTTCCATAAAGCGCGACGCGCTGCGGATGTTATGCGCAAGGCCCTGCTTGATGACCTCGCTGATCACGAACGGACGGAACAGCTCGAGCGCCATGCGCTTCGGAATGCCCATCTGGTCGATCTTGAGCTTCGGACCGACGACGATCACGGAGCGGCCGGAATAATCCACGCGCTTGCCGAGCAGGTTCTGGCGGAAGCGGCCCTGTTTGCCCTTGAGCATGTCTGCCAATGAGCGAAGCGGGCGGCGCTGCGCGGAAAGCTGCTGCGTGCCGAAACGCGCCGAGTTATCGATGAGCGCGTCCACGGCTTCCTGCAGCATACGCTTCTCGTTGCGGACGATGACGTCCGGCGCCTTGATCTCCAAAAGTTTCTTGAGGCGATTGTTGCGATTGATGACGCGACGATAAAGATCATTCAAGTCGGAGGTCGCGTAGCGTCCCCCGTCGAGCGCCACCATCGGACGAAGGTCCGGCGGGAGCACCGGCAGCACGGTCGTGATCATCCATTCCGGACGGCCACCGTTGCGGATCATGGCTTTGAACATCTTGAGGCGGCGAAGCAGCTTGCTCTGCGCCATCGGGTCCTTCGCGCCTTCCAATTCTTTTTCGATCGCCACCACTTCTTTCTTCATGTCCAACTTCTGCAAGATCTGCTGGACCGCTTCCGCACCGCTCGAGGCTTTGAAAATATTGCCGAACTTGCGGGAAAGCGTAAAGTATTCGTTCTCGCTCAAGATCTGTCCGATGCGCAACTTCTCCAAATACTCTTTAGTAAGGTCCGCAGCGTCTTCGATCTCCCCTTTCACCGTCTTGTCTTTATTTCCAACGGTTTTTAACTTGCCCTTCAATTCGCGGTCGAGATCATCGAGCGCCTGCTTGCGGTTCTCTTCTTTAATGTCGGTGATGATGTACGCGGAATAATAGATGACGCGCTCCAATTTTTGTGCGGAGACGTCGAGCGCCAATGAGAGGCGCGACGGGATGCTCTTGAGGAACCAGATATGGCTGACCGGCGTCGCAAGCGCGATGTGGCCGATGCGCTCGCGGCGAACCGCCGCGCGCGTCACTTCGACGCCGCACTTATCGCAGACCACACCCTTATAACGGATCCTCCGGTACTTACCGCAGTAGCATTCGTAGTCCTTCGTAGGACCAAAGATACGTTCGCTGAACAAACCATCCTTTTCCGGACGCTGGGTGCGGTAGTTGATCGTCTCCGGTTTGATGACCTCGCCATGCGACCAGCGCAGGATGTCCTCCGCCGATGCCACGGTGATGCGGAGCGCAGAGAACGCGTCCTTGCGATCACCCTCGTTCTCGTAAAGCAGCTGGATATTAAACCCAAGCGATTTCAATTCATTGATAAGCACGTTGAACGACGCCGGAACGTTCGGCTCTTTGATCGTCTCGCCGCGAATGATCGATTCGTATGCCGCGGCGCGGCCGACGACGTCGTCGGATTTGATGGTCAACATTTCCTGGAGTGTGTGACGTGCGCCATATCCTTCCAGCGCCCAGACTTCCATTTCTCCGAAGCGCTGTCCACCGAACTGCGCTTTGCCGCCAAGCGGCTGCTGGGTGATCAACGAGTAAGGGCCGATGGAACGCATGTGCGCCTTGTCTTCCACAAGGTGGTTCAACTTGAGCATGTAGATCTGCCCGACCATGACGCGGTTCTGGAATGCCTCGCCGGTGCGACCGTCGAACAACACCGCCTTGCCGTCCTCCGGCAAGCCGGCTTTCTTGAGCTCCGCGCGGATCTCCGCTTCGGTTGCGGAATCCAAACCCGGCGTGATGGCACGATAGCCAAGTTTTTCCGCAGCCCATCCAAGATGTGTTTCCAAAATCTGTCCGAGGTTCATACGGGAGACGACGCCCAACGGATTCAAAATGATATCCACCGGCGTTCCGTCCTCCAAGTACGGCATGTCTTCCACTGCGCGAACCTGAGAAATGACGCCTTTGTTCCCGTGGCGGCCTGCGAGTTTGTCGCCCGCCTGCACCTTGCGAAGTTCCGCGATCTCCACCTGAATGCGGCGGATGATGCCCGGTTCCAATTTGTCGCCGCGCTCACGGTCGAAGATCTTCACGTTCACGACGCGACCGATCTTTCCGTGCGGAAGCGTGAGCGACGTATCCTTCACGTCGCGTGCTTTGTCGCCGAAGATGGCGCGAAGCAAGCGCTCTTCGGAGGTGAGCTCCGACTCGCCCTTCGGCGAGATCTTGCCGACCAAAATGTCGCCGGCTTTTACTTCGGCGCCGATACGGACAATTCCCTCTTCGTCCAAGTTCTTTAATTTATCTTCGGAGACATTTGGAATATCGTAGGTCGTTACCTCCGGACCAAGCTTCGTGTCGCGAACGTCGCACGAATATTCGTCGATATGGATAGAGGTGAAACGATCCTGTTGAACAACGCGCTCAGAAATAATGATGGCGTCCTCAAAGTTTGCGCCCTCCCACGAGACGAACGATACGAGCAGGTTCTGCCCGAGCGCGAGGATGCCGTTCTCGATAGAAGGACCATCAACAAGCACCTGGCCTTTTTTTACCTGCTGGCCACGGAGTACGAGCGGCTTCTGCGAGATACAGGTGAATTGGTTCGAGCGCTTAAACTTCTCGAGTGTGTAGTTCTTGGTGACCTTCGGATACTTTACGCGGAGGTGAGCGCCATCCACTTCAAGGATCTCGCCATTGTCTTCGGCGACGATGACATAGCCCGAATCGAGCGCCACCTTCTCTTCCTGGCCCGTCGAAACGTACGCGGCGTCCGGCTTGACGGACACGACCGCCTGGCGTTGCATGTTGGAACCCATCAATGCGCGGTTGGCATCGTCGTGCTGGAGGAACGGGATGAGCGACGTTGCAACGGAGATGAACTCGTGTGGTGCGACGTCGATAAGATCCACCTCATCCGGCGTGACCGTTCCCGGCTCGCCCTTGATGCGCGCCTCAAGCGTCGGGCCAAGTAATTTGCCATTGGCATCCTTCGGACTGCCGGCGTGGGTGATTTTGAACTTCTCCTCCTCTGAAGCGTCGTACCAAATGATCTCTTTCGTGACGACACCGTTCACCACCTTTGCATATGGCGCCTCCAAGAACCCGAAGTCATTGATGCGGGTATAGCTGGCAAGATAGTTGATAAGACCGATGTTCGAACCTTCCGGGGTTTGAATCGGACAGATGCGGCCGTAGTGCGAGCGGTGCACGTCGCGCACCTCGAATGAGGCGCGTTCGCGCGTGAGACCGCCGGGACCGAGCGCGGAAATGCGGCGCTTGTGTTCAAGCTCCGCAAGCGGATTCACCTGGTCCATGAACTGCGACAACTGCGATGACGCGAAAAATTCCTTGATGACCGCCGCGATCGGGCGGAAATTGACAAGTTGTGCCGGCATCAGACTGTCTTTATCTTCCGTGGACATCCTGTCCTGGATAATGCGGCGTAAGCGCGCGAGACCGATACGCAACCGACCCTGTAAAAGCTCTCCCACTGCCTTCAAGCGGCGGTTGCCCAAATGGTCGATGTCATCCGGCTCTGCGTCCGGGTCGTTATTGAGCTTGATGATCTCTTTGATGATGGAAACAAGATCCTCGGCGTCGAGCAACTTAACTGCCTTCTTTTTATTGAGCTCCAAGCGCTGGTTCATCTTGTAGCGGCCCACCTCGGAAAGGTCGTAGCGATCAGGGCGTTCGAACATCGCCGCGATCAGATTCTTTGCGGTGTCGGCAGCAGCAGGATCGCCCGGGCGCTGGCGCTTATAGATCTCTATATACGATTCTGCGGCATCCTTCGCTACATCTTTTTTTAATGTGGCTTCGATAAACTTAACAAGGCCGGTGTCCTCCTTTTCGAATGTCTTCTTGATGGTATCCGTATCCATGCCGAAAATGCGGAGCAGATCGGTGACGGGCACTTTGCGATGGCGGTCGATCTTGACGCTGATCGTGCCGTCGATATCGGTCTCGAACTCCAGCCATGCGCCGCGGTTCGGGATGATCTTCGCGCCGAAGAGCTGGCGGCCGCGGTACGGCACCGCGGTAAAGTAGACGCCCGCCGAGCGGACGAGCTGGGCAACGACGACGCGCTCGACGCCGTTCACAATGAACGTGCCGCGCGTGGTCATGATCGGGAAATCGCCGAAGTACACTTCCTGCTTGTTCTCGTGGCCGGTGCGATTGTTCACCAAGCGCAGCGTGCAACGCAGCGGCGCCTCATAGGTGGCCTCTTTATAGCGCGCGGTCGTCTCATCGTATTTCGGTTCGTCGAAGCGATAATTGGAAAAATAAAGTTCGAACTCATGCCCGGTATGGTCGCGGATCGGGGATATCTCTTCGAGCAGTTCGTTCAACCCTTTTTCAAGGAACCACTGGTACGACTTCAACTGCGCCTCGTTGAGGTTGTACGGAGAGATGAGCGGTTTTGATTTTGAAAAGTCTTTAGTAGAGGTAAATTGTGCCATTATTTTTTTAAAAAAGTTTTTATATCATCAAAACGAGAACACGCGAAGCGTTACCTTCGCGGTGGATCCTTGCATACGTCGATGAAATAAAATGTGGTCATCATTTTTTGATTCGGCCTTTATAAACTCGCGCGCCCCAGCCCTTATCCCTGTCCGGTCCCAATACACAAAAAACGGCACTTCCCTTATTTTTCGAGGGATTCCGTTTTTAGTTGCTTTCTAAGTATTTAACTCTATTTTGGTTCTGTTCGTCAAGGGTCTTGGCGAATATTGTTTTTCCCGTCGCGGGGTCGCTCAAATAATATAGGTAGGGGGAACTTTGGGGATGGAGTGCGGCAGTAATGGCGGAAGTGCCCGGGTTGCCGATGGGACCGGGCGGCAAACCCTTGTTCAAGTAGGTATTGTAAGGCGAATCGATCTTAAAGTCAAGCGCCGAAAGCGAGCAGACCTGGGCGGTGGAGGTGGGCGCCGCCAAGAGCTTGGCGCAACAGACCGTCGCGTCGATGTCCAGCGGCATCCCATCGGCCAGGCGCTTAAGAATGATCCCCGCCACCAGTTCTTCGTCGTTCTGATCAGGCACCTCCTTTTGGAGGATCGAGGCGATAACAAGAGTTCTCCGTTCATCTGCAGCATCCGCGGTCGCGGGATCGGCGGCAAGCAACGGCACGGCTTTGGCATTGAAATCGTCCGTCATCTCCTTCACCACATCCGCCACATTATCGTTGGTATAAAACTGATAGGTGTCGGGGAACAGCCGGCCTTCCAGATCTTGCCCATTGGTAAAGTTGATGAATGCGCCGGGGCGGATCACCAGCGCATCGCCCAATATTCGATCAATGTCATAGATGTTCGACCCCTCCGGGATCACAACGGTCACTTCCCCTGCTCCGCCGTCAGAAAGAACCGCAGCGATCTGCGGCGTATCCATTGAAGGGCTCAATCGATACCATCCCGGCTTCAGCGTAAACGCGCGGCCGTCCACCAGGGAAAAAAGGTCGAATGCGAACGGTGAGCGGATCAAATGTGCGGCATAGAGATTTTGTGCGACGTCACGGAAGCCGTCGCCGGCGCTCACCTGGAATACGATCGGTGGCGTGGCGGCGCTCCCCTTCGTAACGCCCACCGGATCAAGACTGAAAAAAAACCATGCGGCGAGAGCGATAACCGCCGCAGCGAAAATCACCGCGATTGCCGCCCTTATGATATTTTTTTCATTCACTATTTCCATTTCTTTTTTTCTTTTTGCTCTTTTCTTTATGCTCTCCCTTATTGATCTTCGCAAGCGCTCCTAGCTGCTTCCTCTTTTTTGACGGTCACGTTCCTACGTGGCATTTCCGTCAAAAAAGAGGAAGCAGCTAGGAGCGCTTGCGGATGGAATTGACGAGAGAGAGCGTAAAGAAATTCGCGAGCATGCTCGACCCGCCGTAGCTGAAGAACGGGAACGTCACCCCGATGACCGGCATGAGGCCGGTGGTGGAACCGGTGTTCAGCAGGAATTGCACGCCCAGCATGATCGCCGTACCGAGACAGATGAACTTCTCAAAATTTTCGTCGGCGAGCAACCCGATCCGCAGGATCTGGAAAATAAGGAACAGGAACGCCGCCACGATCACGATCCCTCCGGCGATACCCCATTCCTCAATGAACGCGGCAAAGATGAAATCCTCCGAGGGTTCCGATAGAAATCCAAGCTGGGCCTGCGTCCCCTGGCCATATCCCTGCCCCCAGAATCCCGCTGAGCCGATGGCGATCTTTGATTGTATCGCGCTGTAATTGATGCCAAGCGCGTTCTGGTTGGGGTATAAAAACCCGACGATGCGGGCGCGGTGATACGGCTTCAACACATACGTCCAGATGAGTCCGCCAGCAAGCAGAATGACCACGACCGCGACAACGACGCGGCGCCATGGCAATCCAAGCAATAGCAAAAATCCGAACCAGATGCCAAAGAATATCACTGCCGAACCGAGGTCCGGCAATTTTACCGAGATCGCTGCGGGAAGGACAAAAAAAACGAAGGAGGTAAAAATATTTTTCCAACGCGCGATCGCCATATGCCGCCGGCTGAAATAGTTGGCGTACAGCAGAATAAGCGCGACTTTCATGAGCTCCACCGGCTGAAGATTGAACGGGCCGAGCACCAGCCAACTGTGCGTATTGCGGACGAGCGGCGACGCAAGCAACGCGAGCATCATGAGCGCGAGTGCGAGCGCGTACAATCCCCAGATCACCCACTGCGAATTGAAGATCGTGCGGACATCCACAAATAACGACCCGACGACGAGCGCGATACCGATGACGATCCATAAGATCTGGAAGATAAAAAAATGGAACGAGATCGCAGAAAGAATGACCAGGCTTGCAGCGAGTAAAATGCCTACCGGAAGAAAAAGGGCTACCATAGCTAGCGGATCGCGTATACCAATAGTTGGTTCACTGCCGGATCGATGTTCGGTTCCGCAGGATAGATCACGGAAAAATTATTCGTGGTGCCAGCGGAAACATCATTCAATTCCGTTTGCGAGACGCCGATGATATTCCCGCCGCCATCCTTAAAGAGCGCCATCACGATGACCTGCGCGTACGAGGCCACGCTCGTGTTGACGAGCTGGCCGCCGACGGAAACGGTTGTGGAAGCGACATTCGTCTGGATATTTTGCAGCGCAAATCCACCCGGCGCGATCCCGGGATCGTTTGCGCCCATAGTAGTGCTCGCCAACCATTCCGCGCCCGTGACCACGAGCGCCATGTGATCATACACCGCCGGCACGGTCTCATTGGGGAGAAGAACATATTTGTTCTGGCTCGGATAGATGAACGTCTGCCCGGGGATGGATTGGAGGACCGTATCCGACGCATTGTCGAAATCGAGCTCATAGTTGATGAGCGGCGCACCATAGTCGGCATTGGCATTCTGCAGCTGTGCCAGAAAAGTATCGTGCCCCGGGCTCGTAATGAATGTCGAGATAATGGACGCTGCAATCGGCGCCGTACTTGTGGGGGCGCACGCACCCGGCGCGCACGCGACCGGCGCCGAGGCGGTGACGAACGGGAGTACCAATACAAAATAAATGCCAGCGCAAACGACGAGCACGATCAAAAGATAGAACATGCCATAGATAAGCTGTTTCGCGCGCCGGGTGGACATGTATCCATTATAGATGATTTTGACAAATAAAAAACGGCACTTTGATGTCGGCACATCCTACTTTCCCCACCGCGAACGGTAAGTATCATGGGATTGGGACGCTTTCACTTCTCTGTTCGGAATGGGAAGAGGTGGGACACGCCCGAATGAAGCACCGACATCAAAAAGCCGTTCGCATATGGGTGGGCGTTCTAAAAACTAGCAGATTAATAGTTTTTAGAACGCCCACCCATATGCTCACTACTTTATGATTTTTTGTTCTTTATTGTAGATAAAGAATGAGATAGTGTGCTGCATGCTTTTGAAAACTATTAATCTGCTAGTTTTCAAAAGCATGCAGCACACTATCGAATGCAAGTCAGCATTGGGATGGTTGGCGGGATTATTAGTACGTCTTGGCTAAAAACATTGCTGTTCTTACACCGAACGCCTATCAACGTCATAGTCTATGACGAAATCACGCATACCTAATCTTGGGGTGGGCTTCGCGCTTAGATGCTTTCAGCGCTTATCCCTTCCATACATAGCTACCCGGCAATTCACTTGGTAGCAAAGCCGGTAGACCAGAGGTATGTTCAACCCAGTCCTCTCGTACTAAGGTCAACTCCCCTCAAGTATTCTACGCCTGCAGCAGATAGAGACCGACCTGTCTCACGACGGTCTGAACCCAGCTCACGTGCCACTTTAATTGGCGAACAGCCAAACGCTTGGGAGCTTCTACACCCCCGCGCTGTGGCGAGCCGACATCGAGGTGCCGAGCATTGTCGTCGCTAGGGACGCTCGGACAATACTAGCCTGTTATCCCCGGAGTAGCTTTTATCCGGTATCTCCGGCCTTTCTATGAAGGGCCGTCGGGTCACTAACTTCTGCTTTCGCACCTGCTCGTCTTGTAGGACTTGCAGTCAAGCCAGCTTTTGCGTTTGCACGTCCTGCCCGATTTCCATCCGGGCTAAGCTGACCTTAATAAACTCCTCCGTTACTCTTTTGGAGGAAAACGCCCCATTTAAACTGCCTACCAAGCACTGTCTTCGCACGGCTTCCCCGAAGGGTTCCGTACGAGTTAGACGTTAAAGTTTTAAAAATGGCTGTTTCATTGTCGGATCCACGATACCCGAGAGCATCGCTTCAAATCCTCACCACTACGCTACGTAGTAAAACTCTAAAATCAATACCAAGCTGCAGTAAAGCTTCCGGGGTCTTTTCGTCCCGCTGCAGGTATCCCGCGTCTTCACGGGAATCGCATTTTCACCGAGCTCATCGTTGAGACAGTTCTCCGGTCGTTACACCTTTCGTGCGCTTCGGAACTTACCCGAAAAGGAATTGCGCTACCTTAGAACGATTATAGTTATCGCTGACATTGACGAGGGCTTGACTCAGTGAGCAACGTATTGCTACGCCACCCCCAAGCTTGACCTTCTCGCATCGGTCAGGTGTCACCCCCTATACATCCTGTTGCCAGTTAGCAGGGAGCTGTGTTTTTGGTAAACAGTCGCCAGAGATTCTTTAGCTGCGGCCCTCTTGCGAGGGCAGGCCTTATTGCTAACTTACGGCCGCTATTTTGCCTAGTTCCTTAACGATGAATCACTCGTTCCCCTTGGGCTACTCGCCCTATCCACCAGTGTCGGTTTACGGTACGGAGACCTTACGCTCGATTTGGCCAGATTTTTCTCGAAAGGCACTTCACAGATGTCGGCTAAGTAAATTCTTAACCTTCTCTCGGTACACGCTTGCGCTTAGTACAAAGAATGCCAAACCAATAAGGCACATCTGCTTATCTCCTTTGTCCTCTGGTTATGATCGTACGGTCGGGCTGGAATATTAACCAGCTTCCCATCGACTGCCCCTTTCGGGATCGCCTTAGGACCGCCTCACCCGTGGTTGATTGCCAGTGCCACGGAAACCTTGGATTTTCGGGGTTCCAATTTCTCATTGGGATTGTGGTTACTCATTCCAACATTTTCTCTTCCGGCCGCTCCAGTCACCCTCGCGGGTTGACCTTCTCTGCAGGCCGAAATGCTCTCCTACCACGTACCCATCCCGAGGGATGGATACATTCGTATCTTCGGTACCATGCTTAGCCCCGATACATTTTCGGCGCCACGACCCGTCGAATAGTGAGTTGTTACACACTCTTTAAAGGATGGCTACCTCTGAGCCAACCTCCTATCTGTCTATGGGTTATGACTACCTTTTACACTTAGCATGGATTTAGGGACCTTAGATGACGATCTGGGCTCTTCCCCTCGCGACCACGGAGCTTAGCCCCCGCAGTCTAACTAGCAAGATCTTGACTCTCGGTATTCGGAGTTTGATTGATCGTTCGGAGTTTCCCCCTGTAACGATCATCCAGTGCTCTACCCCCAAGAGGAACTCTTGCCGCCAGTCCTAAAACTGTTTCGGAGAGAACCAGCTATTACGTTATTCGATTAGCTTTTCACTCCTTACCTCAGCTCATCCGAAGATTTTGAACAATCAACCGGTTCGGGCCTCCCTCCCGATTTCTCGGGAGTTCACCCTGGCCAAGGCAAGCTCATAACGCTTCGGGTCTATCTTCTGCTGCATATATGTCGCCCTATTAAGACTCGCTTTCGCTATGCCTACACGCTATACGCGCTTAGACTGCAACAAAAAATAAGTCGTTGGATCATTCTTCAATAGGCACATTGTTGTCCCCAACGCTCTGCGTTGGGGACAACAATGTGCCTAGCTCTATCAAGAAGTTTCGCTTACGCGAAACTTCGTCGAGCTGAACACTGTCGTAACCAACGCAGAGCATTGTAACGGACTTCAATTCCTTGTAGACAAACGGTTTCAGGTTCTATTTCAACGGCCTCACCGGCCTGCTTTTCACCTTTCCCTCACGGTACTTGTTCACTATCGATCTAGAAAAGTATTTAGCCTTACCTGATAGTACAGGTATATTCCTCCGGAACTGTTTTACTCCGAAGTACTCGAGTTAAAAAACTAAGGAGACCAATTGTTTTCGTCTAGGGGGCTATCACCCGCTCTGGCGCCGCTTTCCAGACGGCTTTGACTAACAAAAGATTTTTTTACTCCTCCACCTCTCAGCAAATAACGAAATGCACACTTGCGTATGCACTACGTTATTTACTAAAAGAGCGTCTTTAGACTATACCCCAAGATTGTAAAATAAATCACAACCTTAGTTTGGGCTGTTCCCTGTTCTCTCGCCGATACTTGGGGAATAACTGATTTGTTCTTTTTTCCTCCGCTTACTGGAATGTTTTACTTCAGCGGGTACGCGAATCGACTTGCGTCGAAACAATTGAGGTTTACTCAACTAGGTTTCCCCATTCGGAAATCCCCGGATCATAGATTGCTACGCATCTCCCCGAGGCATATCGTTGCTACGCCACGTCCTTCATCGCCTTTTCTAGTCTAGGCATCCACCGTTCGCCCTTATGTGCCAACCATCCCAATGCTGACTTGCTCGTGTTGTGCACGCATTAATTTTTTGACGGAAATACCACGTAAGAATGTGACCGTCAAAAAACTAATGCGTGCACAACACTCGCCGATAGTGATAAAGAAATTACCACTATCGATTTGACTCTGACTTGCCACGAGAAATTGCGTACATAATGCGTATGCACGGATCCGGCCCACCCGCGATGCGGATGTTAGCGACCAGACCTAATAGTGACACAGAGTCTCCATATTATGTCCTCCGACTCTACAATTCGGAGTTCCACCAAATCGGCAGATGATTTTAAATAACACTGCACGATACCGCCGCTGCCTAAGAGGCAGCTAACAAAGTTCGTAGGATACTCATGCCAAGAAAAAAAATCAGCCGCTCAGCGGCTGTTCCATCGCGTAAAATACGCGCGGTCAGCTGCCTTGCTGTAAAAGATTTAGTGTCTTTACCATTCGTATCTTAGGAGTAAGTATACTCGGCTTGCGACGAGTGTCAAGAGGAGAAACATAGGCTATCTTTTAGCTCGAATTATCTGATAGAATGGAGAATATGAGCTATGACCTATTTCACGTTACGCAGGGAGCGATCATCAAGAATTCGGACGGGGCGGTGTTGATACTCGGGCTCGATGACGGCCACTGGATACTGCCTGGAGGTCATGTTGATAAGGGCGAAAATTGGGAGGAAGCGTTCCGACGGGAGCTCAAAGAAGAATTAGGGCTCGAAGATTTCAAAATAAAAAAGCTTGTTGATATCACCTCTTGGCTTACAAAAAAGAGCGAACAAAATATTTATGCGCTGACATTCCTCGTGGAAGCGCGGGATTTTAAAGAACCAAAATTGAGCGCCGAGCATGTCGAATATGCGTGGGTCACGCTTGAAAATATTGATAGCTATGATTTTCTGGACGAGATAGTAAAAAATAGAGTACGCAAAGGGCTGGAGGAAAAATCTCTTCTTTAAAGAAGAACAAAACGAAAAACAGCAGCAGCCCTTTGCCGAATTATTCTTATCACGAGGCAAAGGGCTGCTGCTGTTTTGAGTTGTCGGGCCGCCGGGAATCGAACCCGGTCTTTACGAACCCGAATCGCACGTACTACCGGTATACTACGGCCCGTAGAATACCAAGGTATTTAACCGCGTTTCGGAAAATAATTCAACCTCGTTCCTTGCGAGATTAAAAAATCATTAAATAATTTTTGACTTCTAATGAGAAAGAACTATTATAATCGGGCAGGTGGCGTTCTGCATGAGTTGCAGAGCTTTTCGGCTTGTTACAAAAAAGGGTCGCGTTCGCGGCTCTTTTTTGTTCTTATTTAATATGTTTAGACAAATTTAATCGCCCCTTTTTTATACTAATCGCGCCGTGGATATGGGCCTGTAGTTCATTTGGTTAGAACGCTGCCTTTAACAAGCCGAAAAGCGGGTTCGATCCCCGCCAGGTCCACGGCACGGAAAGATTTATTTGTTCCCTGTCGTGCCGAATCCCCCGCGCGTTTTGTTTTTCATTTCATCCACTTCGTTCCACTCGGGGTGTGAAATTTTTACGAATGTCCCTTGTGCGATGCGCTCCCCTTTTTCAATGGAAACCGGCGCGGCGCTGAAATTGAAATATGCTGCTTTGATCTCGTCGTCGTTACCCGAGTAATCCGGATCGATGATGCCGACGCCGTTTGCCATCATCAAACCTTTTTTATGCGTGCCGCTGCGAGCGGCGATAAGGAGAAAGTGATCGGGCGGCGTTTCCACTGCAATATTCAGCGGTACATAGCCGACAGTGCCGGGCGCGATCGTCACCGCCTCGCGCGCGGCCAGATCAAATGCCGCAGCGCCTTCGGTCTGACGCTTGGGCAACGGCAGGTCTTTGTCAAATCGTTTTATTTTTATGTTCATGGTGTTATGTGCGGCGGCTATTGCACGTGATGTTTCTTTTTTATATCCTCGTCCATCTCCCCTTCTGCCTCGCGTTTCTTCTGTTGGGCGCTCGCGAACAATTCCTGCAATTCCGCATCGGTCAGTTTGTTCAGTTCTTTCGCACGCTTCTCCAAATATTTCTTGTCGTTCTTCTTTGGATCGTCGATCACTTCCTCCATAAGCGCGTTCAGGATCCACCCGACGCGACGCGATTGCGGAAGATTGAGCAACGGCATCAGATCGTCGCCGCGCAACGCGAGCATCTTCGGCGAGAGCGGATCGCGCTTGACCTTCTCTATCATAAAGAGCAAATGGCGCAGGCGGTACGGCACCGCTTTTTTCACGCCGCTGCCGATGCGATCCGCTTCACGAACCTTTAATAGATCATCAATATTCTCCGGCCCGACGCGCGCGACGAGTCGCCGCACGCCCGCGGGCGAGATCACGCCGGTCTCGTAATTGAACATGTGCATGCGAACGAGGTGTGCCACCTGCTCCGTAAACTCGCGCGAAAACCGCAAGCGATCGAGCATCTTCACCGCCATGCGCGCGCCGACGTACTCGTGTTGATAGAATGTGGCGTCAGCACCCGTGCCACCCTTTACCTTTGGCTTGCCGACATCGTGCAGAAGCGATGCCATGCGCACCGCAAGCGAATAGTTCTCGCCGGCGGCATAACCAAGCGCGCGGACGTTGTGTTCAAAAACGGTGTAGATGTGATGTTTGTTCTGCCCGACGCCGATCCCCTCACGCAGTTCCGGCAAAACATAACGAAGCAAATCGAGCTCTTCCAATAAGATGATCCCCTTCGCCGCGTTCGGCGTCATCAAAATTTTTACGAGCTCGTCGCGCACGCGCTCCTTCGCAATTGCCTCCAGCCCGCCCGCCAATTTAACGATCGCACGTCGCGTGTTCATCTCGATCTCAAAATCCAATTCCACGGAAAAACGCACGGCACGCATCAGGCGCAGCGCATCCTCCGAGAACCGCTCTTCCGGCGCACCGACGGTACGCAACACGCGCTCTTTTATATCGCGCGCACCGGCGAACGGGTCGATCACGTCGCCTTTCATATCCATCGCCATCGCGTTCACCGTAAAGTCGCGGCGCGCAAGATCATCTTCGATATGAGAAGCGAATTTGACCTCATCCGGATGGCGCTGGTCGGTATACTTTCCCTCGATGCGGTATGTGGTGATCTCTATTATTTTCAAACGCGGGTCCTCCGACTCGGTCTTTACGCCCACCGTGCCAAAATCATTCTCATACACGCTGTCGGGAAAAAGTTTCTGTATCTCTGCCGGCGTGGCGTCCGTCGCCACGTCCCAATCCTTCGGTTCGCGCGCAAGCAGCATATCGCGCACACACCCACCCACAAGGTATGCCTCAAACCCCGCTTCGGCAAGCGTTTTTGATACAGCAACGACTTCTTCGGGAACAGTGATCTTCACTCCTATATTGTATACATAATCTCGCCCAAGCGCCTACCGCACCACTGCTCCGAATTCCTTCGCCGTCGCTTCCTCTATCTTCTTGTGCAACACATCCACCTCTTCGTTCGTGAGCGTCCGATCACTTGAGCGATACGTGATGTGATACGCATAGCTCTTTTTATCCGCGCCGAACTTTGCATCATTCTCATATTCATCGATCAGTTCCACTTGTTCCACAAGGTCGCCCGCGATGTCGCGCACGAGATCGAAATAATCGTTCGGCGCGAACGTCTTCGGCACGATGAAAGAGATATCGCGGATGACCGGCGGATACTTGCTCACCTCCACGAATTTTTGCCCAAGATGAAGCTGCTTCTTTACGCGCGGATCGTCGGACCACAACAGCCGGATGTCCGGCAAAGCCGTGCTGATCATCGCGAGCCGTTCAAGGCCAAACCCAAATGCCCACGCATTATATCCTTCGACGCCAAGTTTTTTGAACACGCTTTGCTTTGTCATACCTCCGCCAAGGATCTCCATCCAACGACCGCCGTCCGGCCCTGGATCATCTGACGATTCAGTTGTAGGCGCTCCGGGACCGATCCATACCTCTACCTGAAGTGATGGATCGGTGAACGGAAACGTGTCGTCGAGGAAGCGAAAATGCGCATTCGCGCCGAAGACCGCCCGAACAATATCGGCAAGCGCATTCCGCAGATCATCGATCGTAAGCGGGTCAGTGTCGGCCGGCGTCATATACCATCCATCGATCTGGTGAAAGGTGTTCATATGGTTACGGTCGATCTCGTCCTTGCGATAGACCTTGCCGTAGCAGACGACGCCGAGCTTCTCTTTGCGTGCGATACGCTCCTTCACTTCCGGCAGTTGCGTGTAGTAATACCACATTACGGTATCGTGTGTACGCAAAATATTCTTGTCGTCCGCGTAATAAGTGTCCGACCTCGATCGCGTTGGATGGTCTGGCGCAAAATCAAAAAGATCAAAGCTGACAGCCGCTGGCACAATTTCCGGAATAACGATGTTATCGAACCCTTTGAGCGCCGGCGCATTGCGCACGGTCTCGATTATTTCACAGATCGGGCTCCCCGACGTGCGGGAAAGGTCCGGCATCGCAAGGTAACGCCTCATGCGCACCGCCTCCGCATCCGTGCGCGCGTCGACTGTCGCCAAGATCTTCTTCTGCTCGTCGAGCGGTATTTTGTATTCCATGTAGAAATATTCTAATACTAAAGTAGCCGCAGGGCAATTTTGCGCCCTGCAATATCAACCAGGAGGATACGTCCGTGAAGGTTCCGAGGCTGATCATCGTGCTGTTCGCCACGCTCCTTATGCCGCCGCTCCCGGACACTGCTCCGCGTGCAAAGCATACCACCCCCGCCAAACACGTTACCGCATCCGATCTCACCGCGCGGGAAAAACTCGTCATCACGCACATCAAACAGTGGTTCTCGCTATCTTTGCGGACGGCGGCGCTGATCTTTTTTCGATCAAAGGATCTCCCGCCGGAGCGTTCGGCCTGGCGCAATTTGAACCGATCTCCTATCGTACCATTGCCGTAAGCTGCAAGAACGATGATGATCCTCCCGATCTTTTTGATAATAAGGATGCAATCTGCAGCCTCGGTAATTATCTCTCCCGGGCAGGATGGGGAATAAGCGAAGAATCGCACCGGCGGGCGCTCGCCGTCTACGGTCTGGACCACTTCGCCATCGCCGCGGTACTGGATTACGCCGACTGGCTCGCGGGGGAAAAACCGATGCATCCGCGCTATAAACTCTTCCATCATCGGGACGGCGGTCGGATCGTGAACAAGTGCGCATATATCATCCTCGGCGTAAACGATCAGGGGTTAAAAGAAGTCCTCGGCATCTGGATCAATGACACCGAGAGCGCAAAGTTCTGGATGGGTATCCTGAACGAGCTCAAGAACCGAGGCGTGGAGGAAATCTTGATCGCTTGCATCGACGGCATCAAGGGATTCACAGATGCCGTGAAGGCGATCTATCCCGATGCCGAGGTGCAGCGATGCATCGTTCACCAGATCCGAAATACGATCAAGTTCATGCCGACGAAGGACCGGGATGCGTTTTGCATTGATCTCCGCACGGTGTATGGCGCTCCGACGGAAGATGCCGGCCGAGAGGCGCTCTCCGTCTGACGCTCACGCGAGATCGCGGTTCAGAGAATGTTGGCTATGAAGAACTCGAGAAAGAACTTGGCATCAAATGTTTCTTCGCCCATGCATATCATTCCTGGGAGCGCGGATCAAAC